>Ga0209797_10000957_pt1 | contig 14495 bp, 10 predicted proteins | sample DOMMetBare3Fresh_2_FD_187472 | JGI IMG/M metagenome (GOLD analysis project Ga0209797, IMG submission 187472) | Wetland sediment microbial communities from St. Louis River estuary, USA, under dissolved organic matter induced mercury methylation -... | ecosystem: Environmental > Aquatic >... | reverse complement strand
AACAACGTATTTTGTTGGTTTACCTGGCCGTTGTGTGTGTCGAAACCGCCAAGCTGCACGAAGAAAACCTGGCGATTGACGCTTAGATCGGTGCGTTTCTTGACAAGACGCGCCACCTGTTTGAGCTGAAGTCCGATATTTGTGTTCGGGAAGGTTACCGTAACCTCCTGAGACGTCTGCAACGCCGCATTGGCCGCCATCGCCTGATTTGTAACATTACTCGCCGCCGCGACAACGCTTGAGCTTAAATCCATACCGCGTAATGAATTAAATGCTGCAAGACGTGCGTTTGACGCAGTCGTTCCGTTGTACCCTGCCGGATTTAGAACACTATTGAGCCCGGTTCCGGCATTGGCGATCGCGAGCGGAAGCGTCGTCTGTCCCGAGGTGAAAAGCTGAGCGCCCGAAATAGACGTGATCATCGGGATCAATCCGCTCGGATTGTCCGGTGTGGTTCGCAAATCGGAGATTCGTCCGCCCCAGCCTGTAAACGATTCGATGTCAGAGCGTCCGCCCTGATGTTGCGAAACCTGATCGGAATGCGAAAAGAGCTGAAAAGGTTTTGGCACCGAACCATTTTGGTATTGCGTTTTGGTCATTGGCGCAACGAGCGTCCCGACATTCGTCACGATCGCCATTTTGCCCAAGCCCCACAGTTCGTGGATTCCGTTATTGACAATATTGGTGGCCGGCGCCTGCGGACCCATACCCGGATGCAACCCATACGTTAGATTGCCCATTCGCGGAACCGTAATTGGTAATAGCGCGGCCTGCGCTATCGCGAGACCTTGCGGGTTTCGCGCATTAAAATAGGCCGTGTAATTACTGATCGTCGCGTCGTTATGATTTGGGATCAGCGTGTTGTTGCCGTCGTTTCCGCCAGACAAAAACACACAGACCAAGGCGCGATAATCGCTAGGCACCGCCTCAGTCGAGCTATCCTCGGTCTTTTGCGCGAGAGCACTCATCAACCCGAAATGCCGCATTTGCGAAGCAAGTGCCGTCATACTCAAGGCACAACCTGATTTGATCAAAAAGTCTCGTCTGTCTTGTTTCATAGTCATAACCTCTCTATTTTTGCACTTGGTATTGCGACGAAGTCACAATTAGGTAAACCGCTGTCTTTGCACGAGTCAACGGATCCGTCGGTAACACCGCGTTAACCGCGGTTAGGATCGTGCTTCTCATTTGCGGAGACATCGTGCTATGCATCATTCGTTGATTTAGAACGTCCATCAGTTGATTGCTCGTCGTATCGCCAGCAGCGAGAGCTTGCAACTCAGCAAAATCGAGTTTTGTGCCATTCGGCGTATTCGGTAAACTCACATTAATCTGTCCGAAAACCATCGAATTGCCAAAATTCGCACGGCTGATTGCCGTTCCCGTATTAAAGATCGCGAATTCCGGGCCTAAAAGTGCCGTGCCCGGCACGATGTAATTTGGCGGATAATAATTGAAAACCGTTGGCGAAAAGAACAAGCTTTGCGCCATATTTGCAGCAAATCGGTTGATGTCTCCGTCGCTCTGCGTTAAACCATTAGCCGAAGTGACGCCGATCTGCCGAAAGAGATTGGTCATCAGCTGGACCGGTTCACGAAGCTTTCCGTAAATGGGGTCGGTTTTGACGTCGCCGCGTGCTTCGGGGTCAAGCAAGATCGCTTTCACCACCTCTTTCAACTGCGACGGATTCGTCCTATTCGCATTGAAAACCGCCGAGATGCGTCCCACATACGCCGGCGCCGGGTCGCTGGTCACGAGCTGTTGGATAAGATATTTACTTACAAATGGAGCGACATTTGGGTGATTGTAGATATTATCCAGTGCCTGATTTAGCGAGTTATTAGCGTATGGCGTGATCTGTGCATTAGTAGTACAGCCCGCACAGGCTGCGATGTTTGTCGTTGTCGAACCTTGGTAACTCAGCAAGGTCTTCGAGGTCAAGTCGTGATTCGCCGGATTTAGCGACATCGGATCTTTGAAATTCGGACTGCCGCTCGTATTGTTTGGACAACCGGGTCCGGGGTCGGTAACTCGACAGTCACGCCAGCCCGTGAACACCTCTGTAAAGTTATTGACGACGTTTTGGTCGTAGGTTGGGATAAACGTATCGGTCGGTTGACACGGTGTCGGATCGGGATATGGATGCTCGGTGCAATCCAGAGTGCCGTCCGGCTTTAACATAAAGAGGCCGATGTTAAACAGCTGTAAGATCTCGCGCGGGTAATTCTCGTTCGGATTGGTCCTGGTCGAACGGATCATATCAAGGTAATTGCCCATTCCCGGATTGAGCGTCATCTCTAGCATCAATACTCGCCAATTGCCGAAGGCATTCTTACTGAGAATTTGATTGTAGGCGATCATATGGCTCGACTGCTGGGTGTCAAAGCCGGAAATCACCCACAGCTGATTCAACGCCCAAGAAACACGATGTTTCAATTGAGGTTCTCCGTACAGAGCTTCCTTGTAAAACCAAGTCTGCGGCAGATACATCGAGTAGTGATCGCGCCCGCAGTTCGGCGGCGAGTCGTCTGCCCCACCATCGCACAACGTGGGTGGGTTGATCGGCATTAATGCAAGACTTGGATATGGATTGGAAGCCGATGGATAGGTCGTGCTAAATTGCTCCGCCAGCCACGTCCTGAGACCAATTCGGCGAATACGACTATCCAACGCGGTCGTCGGGCCAAAGGTCGCTTGTTCGAGAAATCGGATGCGGTCGCCCGACCAACGGTATCCAACGTAATTGGGCGAATCAGTTTGGCCAGTATCCTTAGCGGTCGGCAGGCTCTTTACGATCGAGATAGGCGTCGGTTTCGCCCCGTCTGCGTCTTTAACGGTGCCGCCCATTTGCCCAACACCGAGCTTGACGCTATTACTGGCGAGGCCGCGCCACGTCAGATAAACAAGCATATCTCCGCCGTCGGTTGGCGGTTCCCAAAAGCCAAGGTCATCTTTCACCAAGATTGTGACTGCATACGCCTGTTTAATAAACGGATGGGTCTGAAGGTCTATAACAGGAAAGCGGTAACTACGACCCGATGAATCTTGCGCGTATACGCGAAAGGCATTTGCGCCTTCGCCGTCCATAAGATTCAGATTGGTCACATATAGGACAACTTTTGAACCCTGAGAAAATGCCCGGGCCCTAATTCTTGATACATCCACCCTGCCAAAACTTGATTTAGTCTGCGCGAGCGCACGCGTTGAGCCCTCGACACTTAACAAAATCGGCGTCGGCGAATTCGGGTCAGGGTCGTCCTGCGCGATAGCTGCGACAGCCGTGAACGAGACCAGTGCAAACATGATCAGGATTCGCACTAACCGCTGCGAAAATCTGCTTTCCATACCATTCCTCCTCAGAAACGAGTTAATTATTAGCCTTCTATTCATTACCGACGATACAAAGGGGGGAAACGGGCCGGTTTAAAAATGTTTTACATTCCGAATTTACAATAATTCCACTCTAAAATCAAGGTTTTTTTTATTTCCAAAAAAAATGCGGAACGTTTTATCTTGTCCTTAGACGTAGAATATACTTCGATAGCCGATAAATTGTAAAGATTTGTCATTATTTTTTGTGCGGCACTCCGCTCGTGCATATGAAACATACAGCATTTATAGGTGTCCCGGCGGATTTTAGCTTTCGGTCCACTGTCTATAGCCACGGCTGGTGCGAACTGGCTCCGTTTGAGCTGGACGTGGAAGATTGGCGGCTGAGCTGTGTTTTTCGCGATGACGACAATAATGCCGTCTCTGCGGTCATTTTCGAAGAAAACGATCGGATCAGGATAGATCTTGCGAACTCAAAGGTCGATCTCACATCGATCATTAGAGATACGCGCCATTTACTGCGGCTCGACGACGATCTGAATGAGTTTTATCGATCGATCGAGGGACACGACCGTTTAAGATGGGTGCGCGAAAGGCGAGCGGGAAGATTGCTGCGTTCGGCTAACGTTTGGGAGGATCTTGTAAAAACGATCTGTACGACAAATTGTTCGTGGGGTCTGACCAAGAGTATGGTTTCAAACTTAGTCGAAAAACTCGGTGCTCCCGCAGATAACGGCAAAAAGGCCTTTCCGACCGCCGAGGCGATGGCCTCGGTTTCCGAAAAATTTTATCGCGACGAGATCCGCGCCGGATACCGGTCGCCGTATTTCGTTGAGCTGGCTGAGAATGTCGCTTCGGGAAAACTTGATCCGCAAAAATGGCTGACCTCGGATCTGCCAACGCCAGAGCTCAAAAAAGAAATGAAAAGAGTGAAAGGAGTCGGCGATTACGCGGCAGAAAATCTGCTCAAGCTGGTTGGCCGCTATGATGGCCTGGCGCTCGATTCGTGGCTGCGGTCACAATTCTACAAAAACCACAACAAAGACAAGGTCTGCCCCGACAAAAAGATCGAGCGCCATTACAAGGATTTTGGTAAATGCCGAGGGCTGGTTATCTGGTGTGATATGACCGAAAAGTGGATAAATTGATACGGCAGATTTGAGTTTTTTCAACTTTGTGGCGACAAGAGGCGTCTGAAAGGGCGAGCGGAATATGTTCGCTCGATACTTTATTTGAAATGGTAATTGTCTTTTAGGAAACAGGGAGAGAACTTGTATGTCACGAAATATCTTGAAAACCATGCTTGGAGTTTCAGCTGTTTTGATCTTGCTTTTGATAGCGGACACCGCAACCGCCCAACGCCGCGAATCCCGTGGCCGTTTGCTCAATAAAGCTCAGGTGCAAGCGATCGTTAGACGCGTCGAAGATCGGGTCGATAACTTTGTTAAAAAATTCGACAAGTCGCTCGATCGTAGCCGTCTGAACGGATCGAGCAAAGAGGATTGGCTTAATAGACGAGCTAAAGACCTGGAACGTGCCACCGACGAACTTCGACTAGAGTTCGACCGTCGCGACGCATGGATCGAAAACAAGGCAGAGGTGCGTAGTTGTCTGAATATCGCAAGCGACATCGACCGCAATATGCGGAGTTATAATTTTGGTGCGGCGGAGGCTAACTGGGCCAGAGTCAGGTACGAGCTGAACAGTTTGGCGGACGTCTATAACCTTCCGCGTGTAGGAGCTATGGCGTACAACTAGGTGAATCTCGCAGTATCGAATCCGTTTGAAGGCAGGCTAAAATTAGTCTGCCTTTGTCTTTGTTAAGTGCTCGGGCAGGTTTTGTAGTATTATGGGCAGAACCGGAGGCTTGAGCGGCAAAAAGATGATCGAACCCGGAACAGTTTTACAACAGCGATATAAGATCGACAAACAGATCGGGCAGGGCGGAATGGGAGCGGTTTATGTTGCTACGGACGAGCGTTTTGGCAGCACGGTGGCTATCAAAGAAACGCTTTGCATGGACGACAATTTCCGCAAGGCGATCGAGCGCGAGGCCCGGCTGCTTAACAGTCTTAAGCATTCAGCATTACCGCGGGTCAGCGACCATTTCGAAGAGAACAACGGACAGTTTCTCGTAATGGAATATATTCCGGGTGAAGATGTAGCATCGATGATCGAGAGCGATCATGCTTCTTTTACCGTGGAACAGATATTGAAATGGGCCGATCAGCTGCTCGATGCTCTCGATTACCTGCATAATCAGGTGATCCCCGTCATTCATCGCGATATCAAGCCGCAGAATCTAAAGATCAATTCACGCGGCGAGATCATTCTTCTCGATTTTGGCCTTGCCAAGGGCAATCTGACCGACGCCAGCCATCAAACGGCGGCGAAAAGCATTTTCGGCTATTCGCGAAACTATGCGTCGCTCGAACAGATACAGGGAACCGGAACCGATCCGCGCAGCGATCTCTACTCATTGGCGGCGACTCTGTATCATTTGCTGACGAGTGTTGCGCCGGAGGATGCTCTTACGCGGGCGATGAGTGTGCTTAGTCAGAATCCAGATCCACTCGCCCCGGCCAGTTCCATCAATTCAAATATACCTCGCGGCGTTGCCGGCGTTTTGCAAAAAGCGCTTGATCTAAACGCGAGCGAACGCCCGGCCTCGGCAGCCGAGATGCGGCAAATGCTGCGTGAGAGTGACAAATACGCCCATCTCGCTGAATCTGTTACCGTTACCGCGTCCCCCAAGGACGCTCAGGTGTTTGCGCACGCGACCAAGGTCTTGTCCGATGAATCGAATATCGGAACGGCGATCCAAGCGGATGCGAAGACCGAGATCTTACCGGCGAATTCGTCGCAAATGACGTCGGTCGGCACGCCATCGGCTTCGGGAATGATGACAAATGCGGCGTCATCGGATACGGGCAGTGTTATGGCTCGAAAAAACCCCGCGTTTGGCCTTGCGGCCGGAGCGCTTTCATTACTATTGGTTGGCGGGGCGATCGGCGGAGGGATTTATGTTTTCAAGCCGTCGTTGCTAGGAATCGGACCGAAGGTAGAGAACGCAGCGGATCCTGTGAAATCTTTACCCTTACCGCCCGATACCAACGTCTCTGCGGACGCTAACGTAAGTTCGATCCAGATCGATCCGGGTGCAGCCGCCGGCGACACAGGTGCCGCTGCCGTTACAACTGAGGCAGATCGTCCGGCAGGAACCTCAGATAAATCCGTGGAATCGACTAAGACCAACAAGGATTCGGGTCCGCAGAAAGCAAAGGACCGGACAACGCCCGGAGAGGTGATCGAATTTCAGTCTGACGATCCGGACATTCCGCCCGGCGGCGTCACAATTACGCAAAAAGATGAGAGCGGGAAAATTACAACGATGCGGGTCAATCCCGCCAATCGCACTCCAGACATGCCGCAGAGGCCTTTGAACGAAGTTGATCCGTTTCCGCGCGTAATCGACCCGAGCAAGTTGACGCCGGCACAGCGACGGCGGATGAGAAGTGTTATTAGAAACTCTACGCGTCAGCCGGTTCCGGTGCCGCCGCAGCCGCAGCCATGATCTCATGATTGAGACGCAATGATCTCTTTTAGGCGATCGGTCCAGTATTCGAGGTTTTCGTGTGGTTCGAGTTTCTCATCATTCGTGACATGCAAGAGTGGATGATAAATTACTTCGACCCGCCGAAAGAGCCGCGGGTATCTCTGTTTTTGCGGCCAGATTCGATTTCCGCCGCGGATAGTGACGGGCAGGATCGGGACGCCGGCTTGTAATGCGATCCGTACAGCGCCCGTCTTGAAGGGGAACATTTCACCGTCAGCAAACTCACGAGCTCCTTCTGGAAATACTGTCAGGGCGGCCCCATCCCGAAGGGCTTGCATAGCCTCTTTCATTGCTTTTAGAGTACCGCCGACTTCCATTGAAACCGGGAACGCCCCGAGATATTTGATCAACGGTCCCACGAGACGCCATTCGAACGCCCGATCAAAAGCCATAAAGCTAAACCGCCGGCGCATCGGCAAACAGATCCAAACCGGGTCGATGTAGGTTTGGTGATTTGCGGCGATCAGAAATCCGCCGACGGCTTTGCTGGGAGTGTTTTCGAGGCCCTTGTAACGAATGAACCAGACGGCTTTGCTGATGACGTAAGCGATAAGGCGCAGTGCGTCGACGACGATCTGGGCCGGATATTTATTATTTTGATGATCCTTCACAAAAACAGATCGGAGCCGGGGCTCCGATCGTTTAGGTTAGACTTAGTAGCGTTCGAACTCAAACTCTTGGGAATCGGCTCCCGACGACGGTGGCGGTTGGGACGCCAATTCGTCCGCATCTGTATTCGCCTCTGCAGCAAACGATTCGGGCTCGGCGATTGTCTGGTCTGACTCGGCTGACGGTTTTTCTTCGGTTATTGCAACGTCCTGATGATCCATTAAGATCTTGTCAACGGGGAAAAAGCTTTCGACAAATTCCAGATGTAAGGTTGGCTTCTGACCCTCGATGTGGGTGCGGTTTCGGACGATGGCAATAGCGTAAAAATCATATTCTTTGCTCGCGAACTTAACCTTGTCCCCGATTGCGGACGCAAGAGCACATTCGACAGATACGCCGCTCGCGCTGATATTCTTTGTTATGCAGTCCACCTTTTTCGTTTGTGAGTTCTTTTCTTTCTTTATCGGTGTAACTGTAACGTCGATCTCCAACCAGTATCGCGGATAACTACGCGTCTTAAAGGCCGTTTCTGCTTCAGTGATCTCCCAAAGGCCGTCATCTTTCATCCCGCAAATACGATAACTCTGATGCGGATTCTCCTTAAAACTGTCGGGCATATGTCGGCCGACAAATCCGACCCCGACGTGATAGAGCGTTTCGTCATCAACGGTCGTCTGATTACAGTACTGAACAAGGCCCATTACAGGATAGAGGTCTGCGTCCAGATCGTATGCCCGCAACTCACGCGGTAAGGGCAGAACAAGGTTGACAAGACGGCCAACGGCACACTCGCGCGTCAGGCTAAAACCGGCACCGTTTCGGGTGACCGTCGTTACTTCTGTCACCTCTTTCCAGGCTTCGTCTTCGCTTTCTCTTACCTGGACGATCGTCCTTAATTCGGTTGGAATTCTTTCCATGTTTCTAGATTCCGCGTAAGTTTCATTGTTGCTCATAAATATCTATTGGGGTTTGGTAGGGGATTGTGGCCTGGAATTTGGGAAAGCACTAGCCTTCTAGTCGATTCCTTCCAGTGGGAAAAATTTGTCGATAAATTCGAGGTGGAGCCGCGAGATGCCGTCCTCGCCGGTCCGAACTCCGCGAACAACCGAAAAGATGGTCGTTTTAAATCGTTCACTAGTGACACGCAGGAAGCTACCGCGCTCAAGCTTTAATGAGGTTAATACGGATGCACCACCCAAGCTAATATTCTCGGTAACAGTCATCTCCGATTGAATGACGTTGCCGTCATCGTCGACTATCTCGAGCAACAACGCCTCGGGAATAGAGAAACGGGTATGTCTGCGAAGCACATTAGGCAAATCGCTGTCGTCCGCGTTTAGGTCGGCGACCGTAACATGCCATAGGCCGTCACCGTCATTTTCCCGATGCGAAATGTCATAGAGTCGGGATGGGTGCTCATAGAAACCGGCCGGCGGAGTCTTGCCTATAAAAGCGACGCCGACCGCATATTCTTCAGCCTGAGCCGTCCGCCCGATCAAGATACACCTCCGGACGATCGCCCATACTTTATACTGCGGTTCGCTGTAATCAAATGACCTGAGCTGCCGAGGCATCGGAATCGTAAGCTGCACCAGACGGCCGCGTTTTACCGGGCGTTTCAACGGGAAACCTGCCCCAAATGCAGAAACATCCACGAGCCGCGTGATCTCGTTCCAATTGACTTCAGTGTCAACCTTGACCTCGACGCGCACCGGCAACGGAAGCGAAATACGTGGAATTCGCCGAGCTTCTTTCCCAGCCTCTGGCGCCGGGTTGGTTGCGCTGACAGCGCTCGTTTGTTCTGATCCTGATGACGACATCTAGGTTGTGAAATAGCAAAAGCGTGGGCGAGATCGAGGAATTTGCGGAGGTTGCAAAACAGGCGCGGTGCCTACAACTTTAAGAATAGCACAAACGGAGCCGTTTTTGCCACACTTAATTATCGCCGCAATGTTCTATCGTTCGTTGCAGGAAAAGGGCCGAACCGGATGATTCAACCCTCTAATTAAATTTGATTTGCCAGCGGAAGCGTAGGTGATCAGACGACGGGTGTCGTTTGGTGCTAAAACCTGCCGATCTCGTATTGAATGGGTTCTGGGTCGGGCGTGAACGAGGGCTCGCAATCCGACGGGTCTTTGCGCAGGGATTCGGCAAATATCAAGCGTTCCATAGGGAATTTCGCATCGACGAATTCTAAGTGAAGCGTCGTCATATGCCCTTCCGTCATTCTCCGATTTCGGACAATTGCGATCGCATAAAAATCCAGATCGCGGCACGCAAATTTGACCTTATCCCCGTTCTTGGCGTCGAAGGTACAGGCTACTGAAACGCCGGATGCCCCGATATTTTTCGTGACGGTGTGTTCCTTTATCAGTTGCTGCCGGGACGTCTCAATCAGCGAGATCGTTACGTCGAGTTGGATGAAAAATCGCGGGTGGCGGCGAGATTTATACTGCGATTCAACCTCGACGATCTTCCAGAAACCGTTCTCATTCGTTCCACAAACGCCGTAGCTTTGTCGCGGGTCGGTCTGATAACTTTGCGGAAACTGATTTCCGATGAATCCGACGTCCACGTGGTATGCGGTTCGACCGTCGATCATCGTTTCGCTGCAGTGTTGGACGAGACCTACGACGTTATAAATGTCCTCATCTTCGTCGTACGCCCGAAGTTCTCGCGGCATAGGTATTTTGAGCGAAACCAGCCGGCCGACCTTACACTCGCGCGACAGGTTAAAACCGGCGCCAAATCGCGAAACGACGGTAACATCCGTGACCTCGCTCCAGGTATAGTCTTCACTCTCCTTGACCAAAATAACGGTTCGAGGCCGCTTTACGGCGCCGTGTTGGTTGCTGGCGTTTGGACTATCGGTTTTGAGAGTGTCGGACATATTTTCTGTTTTGACTATCAATAAGTGTGTATGTATTAGCTATGATTCTTAACCGATGCCTTCGAGAGGGAAGTGTCTGTCGATAAACTCGATATGAAGCCGGGTCATCCCGTCGGGCCGGTCGCGCCGGGCGCGAACGATCGAGACGATCGAAACGTCGTGCTGCTTACTGGAAACACGCAGAAAGGTGCCGACATCGGCAAAATACTGGGTAAATACAACGGCGCCGCCAATGCTTAGATTTTCTGTGACGGTCGTTTCGGACGCGACGACCTCGCCGCTTTCATCCAGCAGATCTAAGACCAGCTCCTCAGGGATATCAAAACGCGTCTCCTTTCTCTTCTCTCTCGCCTTATTAGCATTGTTTTCGTCAGGGTCAGCATCTATGACGCGGCAAAATCCGGCGGCGTCCGTTTCCGTTTCCGACAGATCGTAGAGCCGCGACGGATGCTCGGCAAAACCATCGGGCGGATATTTTCCTAAAAATGCGATCCCGGCGGCATAATGCCGATCTTCGGCACTCTCGCTGGTCTCGATACAGCGTCGAACAAGGCCCCAAATCCTGTATTCAGCGTCATCAGGATCAAAGTGACGCATCTGGCGAGGCATCGGAAGGGACAGTTGTACAATTCGGCCGCGTTTTACCGGTCTTTTTAGCGTCACACCGACACCATAGGCGGAGATATCCTTCGACGCAGCGGTCTCGTTCCACGTTACATTGCGGCCGGTCATAACCTCGACAATTATTGGCATCGGCAGCAAAGTCCGCTGGGTTCGCCGTTTTTCTTTTGCGGTGACGATTGAAGACATAGATTGATCTCGAAAGGGAGGAAAGAACTTTACGGTATTGCGCGAAAACAACGCAAGAAATGCGGGCAGATACGAGGTGGTCGCGAGTTGCGAATCAGGCTGATCGCCTGTAATATTAATATATCGTTAATTCGAGGCCGATAGCAAGGTTTTTTTGATGTCACGCCATTTCCCGGCTCTCGGAAACAATGCTTTTCATTACAGTTTTTGGCTAATTTCATACCATGGATTCACTCTTAGATCGAAATCAGATCAACATCGAAGACGAAATGCGGCGGTCGTATCTCGACTACGCAATGTCCGTCATAATTGGCCGCGCCCTGCCGGATGTCCGTGACGGTCTTAAACCCGTGCATCGCCGCGTGTTATGGGCGATGAACGAGCTTGGCAATACGTTCAACAAGCCGTATAAAAAATCCGCCCGCGTCGTCGGCGACACGATCGGCAAGTATCATCCCCACGGTGATACGGCGGTTTACGACACGGTTGTTCGAATGGCGCAGGAATTCTCGATGCGCTATATGCTTGTTGACGGTCAGGGAAACTTCGGCTCGATCGACGGCGATAATCCGGCCGCTATGCGATATACGGAAGTTCGCATGGCAAAGATCACGAACGAGGTCCTCGACGACATCGAGAAGGAAACCGTCGATTTTCAGCCAAATTATGACGAATCGCTGTCCGAGCCAAAAGTTTTGCCGACGCGCATTCCGCTGCTGCTTGTAAACGGATCTGAGGGCATCGCCGTCGGTATGGCGACAAAGATCCCGCCGCACAATCTGACAGAAATTCTCGAGGCGACGATCGCTTTGATCAAGGATCCGGAGATCACGATCGATGCACTGATCAAGCATGTTCCGGGCCCGGATTTCCCGACCGCGGGCTTTATTTACGGCCGCGAAGAGATCCATCGCGCGTACCGCGAGGGCCGCGGAATTATCCAGGTTCGCGCTCGTGCTGGCATAGACCAGATCGGCCGGGGCGACCGTGTCCGCGATGCCGTCGTGGTCACCGAGTTGCCGTATCAGGTCAATAAGGCACGTCTGATCGAGAAGATCGCCGAGCTTGTGCACGAAAAGCGCCTCGAGGGCATCTCGGAGATACGCGACGAATCGAACCGTGAGGGAATGCGGATAGTCGTCGAACTAAAACGCGACGCGATACCGCAAGTGATTCTCAACAAGCTCTACAAGCTGACGCCTATGCAGTCGTCGTTTGGGATTATCAGCATTGCAATTGTTGACGGTCAGCCTAAATTGTTGAATCTAAAGCAGATGCTCGAGGCGTTCGTCGAATTTCGACGCGAGGTTGTACGCCGCCGCACGGAATTTGACCTTCGCAAGGCTCAGGCACGCGCCCATATTTTAGAAGGGCTGAATAAAGCCATCGATGCTCTTGATTACATAATTCCGCTGATTCGCAACTCGCGCTCGGTGGACGAGGCGAAACAGTGGCTGACGGCCAATCTCGCGACCACGACCGAGATTGCCACATGGCGGGGCGTCACGGGCGATAAGCCGAAAGATGCCTTTCTCAAGGACCTCAACAAGGTCATCACGAGTCTCGAATTTTCAGACATCCAGGCGCAGGCGATCCTCGATCTGCAACTGCGTCGTCTGTCGGCGCTTGAGCGTCAAAAGATACTCGATGAGTACGCAGAGATCATCAAATACATCGCCGAGCTCGAGAATATTCTTCAAAACGAAAGCGTTTTGCGACAAGTGATCACCGACGAGCTGACTGAGGTCAAACGCGTTTTCGGCGACGAACGCCGGACCGTGATCGTTGATGCCGGCGTCGAGCTGAGCATCGAGGACCTGATCCCCGATGAGGAAGTTGCTATTACCGTGACCAACTCGGGTTATATCAAACGAACGCCTGTATCGACTTACTCGAAACAGGGTCGCGGCGGCAAGGGCCGTCTCGGTGCCAAGGCTAAGAACGAGGATTTTGTCGAGCATCTGTTCCTCGCATCAACTCATGCTTTTTTGATGATCTTCACCGACGACGGACAGGTATTTAAGATAAAGGTGCACGAGATACCCGAGGCCGAGCCGTCGGCTCGCGGCAAGGCGGTCGTTAACCTTGTTCAGCTATCAAGTGAGCGAAAGCTAGTTGCCGTAATGCCGGTGCGCGATTTTACCGAAGAGATCTATCTGACGATGGTCACAAAGCACGGCATTATCAAAAAATCCAAGCTTTCCGATTATCAGAATATCCGTGTCACCGGCATCAATGCCATCAATATCGACGAGGGTGACGAGCTGCTCGACATTATTCGTACGGACGGCAAGAGCCAGATATTTATCGCGACGCACGACGGCATGGCGGTGCGTTTTCAAGAAACGGATGTTCGTCCGATGGGCCGGGTCGCTCGTGGTGTGCGTGGCGTTAATCTTCGTTCGGGCGATTTTGTGGTGTCCGTGTGTTCGGTCTCGCAGGAGGGAACCGAAAAGATCCTTTCGGTGTCGGAACAGGGCTTTGGCAAACAGACGCTTGTCTCTAGCTATCGACTCACACGACGCGGCGGCAAGGGCGTTATCAATATGAAAACGACCGCCAAAACTGGCAAAGTCGTCGCAGCGTTCCCGATCGAGGACGACAGCGAGATAATGATCATCACCCAGCAGGCCAAGCTAATTCGCCTCGGAACGGACAAGATCCGTGAAACCGGCCGCAGTGCCCAAGGCGTGACGCTGATAAAAACCGGCGAAGACGACCTTGTAACAAGCGTCTCGCTGCTCGCCGCCGAAGAAGAGGAATCAGAGTAAGTAGAAGATTGCTCGAACTCCAATAAAAAAAGGCTTCGTCCATCTGGGCGAAGCCTTTATTGCAATTGCGATCCGACGCTAATTCGGCTCGGAAATGAAGTCAATACCTGTCAGTTCGTCCGAAACCGTGACCGTTCGCGGCGTAAACTGATAACGTTTTGACGCAACGCTCATCACGTACGTCTCGCCCGCTCGTACACCTTCAAACCGGTAGTAGCCGAATGAGCTTGTAAACGCTTGTTGCGAGACACCGTTCGAATCGGTGATAACGACCCTTGCATTGCGAATGCCCTGGCCGTTAGCCGTCAAAACGCGTCCGGAAACTGAAACCGCAGCAGCAGTCGGAGCCAGATTACCGATCGCCCAATCGGAAAAAGCGGAAACTCCAGTTTTTGAAACTGTATTGGCGGTTGTATCAAGCGTGATTGGGGCTTGATCTGTTCCGGTCGATCCGACAAACCGATAAAGT
>Ga0209797_10000954_pt1 | contig 14517 bp, 13 predicted proteins | sample DOMMetBare3Fresh_2_FD_187472 | JGI IMG/M metagenome (GOLD analysis project Ga0209797, IMG submission 187472) | Wetland sediment microbial communities from St. Louis River estuary, USA, under dissolved organic matter induced mercury methylation -... | ecosystem: Environmental > Aquatic >... | reverse complement strand
CATGGTGCGGCCGTACGGCTCCACCTTCCTCATCTTCTCCGACTACATGCGGCCGGCCGTGCGGCTCTCGGCACTGATCGGCCTCCCGGTCGCCTGGGTGTGGACGCACGACTCGATCGGCGTCGGCGAGGACGGGCCGACACACCAGCCCGTCGAGCACCACATGGCGCTGCGCGCGATCCCGAACCTCTGGTATGTGCGCCCCGCCGATGCGAACGAGACGGCGATGGCGTGGCGCATCGCGCTCGAGCGCGAGGAGGGGCCGGTCGCTCTCGCGCTCAGCCGGCAGAAGCTGCCGACCTTCGACCGCTCCGAAGTGGCAGCTGCCGACGGCGCGCTCCGCGGCGCCTACATCCTGTGGCAGTCGGGCTCCGGCGACCCCGACCTGATCCTGCTCTCGTCCGGGTCGGAGGTGCACGTCGCACTCGAAGCGGCCCGTGCCCTGGACGCCAACGTCCGCGTCGTCTCGATGCCGTGCTGGGAGCTCTTCGAGGCCCAGCCGCAGGCCTACCGCGACGAGGTGCTGCCGCCGTCCGTAGAGGCGCGCCTGTCCGTCGAGGCCGGCATCTCGCTCGGCTGGGAGCGCTGGGTCGGCCTCCGCGGCGCCTCCGTCGCCGTCGATCGCTTCGGCGCCTCTGCCCCGGCCGGACGGATCTTCGAGGAGCTGGGCCTCACGGCCGCCAACGTCGCGGCCCGCGCCCGAACGCTGCTCGGGGCCTCGTGATGCGCGTGGCCGCGTCGTTCGATCATCGCGGCGTCAAGCTGCGCGGCGCAGTGCTGGAGGCGATCGAGGCAGCCGGGCACGTGCCCGTCGATCTCGGCGTCGACACGGACGCCGAGCGGGTCGACTACCCGGACAAGGCGCTCGAGCTGGGCATGGCGCTGCGACGCTCCGAGGCCGAGCGCGGCGTGCTGGTCTGCGGGTCGGGGGTGGGCGCCTCGATCGCCGCCTCCAAGATTCCCGGGATCCGCGCCGCCATCTGCCACGACACCTACTCGGCGCACCAGGGCGTCGAGCACGACGACATGAACGTGCTGTGCCTCGGGTCGGAGATCGTCGGCGGCGAGCTCGCCGCCGAGCTCGTGCGCGCGTTCCTGCGTGCCCGCTTCGACGGCGGGGAGCGCTACCTGCGCCGCCTCGAGAAGGTCGGCGCGCTGGAAAGGATGAGCAATGGCTGAATCACGACTGCACGAGCTGAGCGAGCACGGCGTCAGCGTCTGGATCGACTCGCTCTCGCGCGAGATGCTCGAGAGCGGCGAGCTCGCCCGACTGATGGAAGAGGACGCTGTCATCGGAGTCACCTCCAACCCGTCCATCTTCCAGAAGGCGCTGGCGGAGGGCGACCGGTACGACGCGCAGCTGCGCACGGTCGCGGGCGACGACCCGGTCGAGGTGTTCTTCGCGCTCGCGATGGACGACATCCGCGCCGCCTGCGACCTGATGCGGCCGGCCTGGGAGCGAACGGACGGCGTCGACGGCTGGGTGTCGCTCGAGGTCGACCCGACGCTCGCCTACGACCGCGAGCGCACGTACGAGCAGGCGATGCGGTTCAACCGCGAGGTGGAGCGCGACAACCTGTACGTGAAGATCCCCGCCACCGAGCCCGGGCTCGGCGCGATCGAGGACTGCATCGCCAAGGGCACTCCGATCAACGTGACGCTGATCTTCTCGCTCGAGCGCTACGCGGCCGTCGCCGAGGCCTACGTGCGTGGGCTCGAGCGCCTGGTCGCTGCAGGCGGCGACCCGTCGCGGGTGCTCTCCGTCGCCAGCTTCTTCGTCTCGCGGGTCGACACCGAGGCCGACCGCCGGCTCGAGCAGGCCGGTCGTCCCGACCTGCAGGGGAAGCTCGCCGTCGCGAACGCGAAGCTCGCCTACCAGCACTACCTGCGCACCTTCGCGGGACCGAGATGGGACTACCTCGCCGGCAAGGGCGCGCGGCCGCAGCGCTGCCTGTGGGCATCCACGTCGACCAAGAACCCGGCGTACCGGGACGTGCTCTACGTGGAAGAGCTGATCGGCCCCGACACCGTCAACACGATGCCGCTCGAGACGGTGCGCGCCTTCCAGGATCACGGCGAGGTGCGCGACACGCTCGCGGCCGGCCTCGACGACGCCCGCGCACTCTTCTCCGACCTCGCCGCGGCCGGGATCGACGTCGAGGACGTCACGGCCGTGCTCGAGGCGGAGGGCGTGCAGAAGTTCGCCGACTCGTTCGCGGAGCTGCTCGACGGCATCAGGGCGAAGCTGGGGTCGCTGGCGCCGGCGTGACGGAACGCGGCAACCCGCTGCTCGAGGGCCTGCAGCTACGGCGACGTCCGGAGCCGTGCGCCGTCGTCATCTTCGGCGCCTCCGGCGACCTCACCAAGCGGAAGCTCTTCCCGGCGCTCTACGCGCTCGCCTACCGCAAGCTCCTGCCCGAGCAGTTCGCCGTGCTCGGCGTCGCGCGCACGCCGCAGAGCTCGAAGGCGTTCGCTGCCGCCATGAAGAAGGCCGTCAAGGAGCATGCCCGCGACCCGTTCCGCCAGGACGTCTGGGACACGCTCGCGGCCGGGCTGCGGTACGTCGGCACCGCCTTCGACGACGAGGCCGGCGAGGACAAGGTCGGTCAGGCGCTCGAGGAGCTCGACGCCGAGCGCGGCACCGGTGGCAACCGGCTCTACTACCTGGCGGTGCCGCCGCAGGCGTTCGCCACGGCCGTGACGGAGATCGGCGAGCGTCGCGCCAAGGAAGGCTGGGTGCGGCTCATCGTCGAGAAGCCGTTCGGCCATGACCTGACGTCTGCGCGGGCGCTCAACGAGCTCGTGCACCGGTGGTTCGGCGAGGACGAGATCTTCCGCATCGACCACTACCTCGGCAAGGAGACGGTGCAGAACATGCTGGCGTTGCGTTTCGCGAACGGCATCTTCGAGCCGATCTGGAACCGCCAGTTCATCGACCACGTGCAGATCACCGTGGCCGAGTCGATCGGGATCGAGGGGCGGGCCGGCTTCTACGAGTCGGCGGGCGCGATCCGCGACATCTTCCAGAACCACCTGCTGCAGCTGCTCGCCCTCACCGCGATGGAGCCGCCGATCGACTTCACCGCCGACTCGGTGCGCAACGAGAAGGTCAAGGTGCTGAAGTCGATGCACACCCCCGGCCCCAAGTCGGTCGTGCGCGGGCAGTACGGCCACGGCTTCGTGGAGGGCCTCGAGGTGCCGGGCTACCGCGAGGAGGACGGGGTCGCGCCCGGCTCGCTGACGGAGACCTACATCGCCGCCAAGCTGTACGTCGACAACTGGCGCTGGGCCGACACGCCGTTCTACGTGCGCGCCGGCAAGCGCCTCGCGCGGCGCGAGACGACGATCGCGATCCAGTTCCAGCGCGCCCCCCATCCGCCCTTCGAGGCGATTGCCGGTGACGGGCTGCGGCCGAACGTGCTCCTCATCCACGTCCAGCCGGACGAGGGCGTCTCGCTGGCGATCGGCGCGAAGGTCCCGGGCGCCGGCATGACGATCCGCACCGTGCACATGGACTTCCTCTACGGCGGCGCCTTCCGCACCGGGCTGCCCGAGGCCTACGAGCGGCTGATCCTCGACGCGATGCTCGGTGACGCCACGCTGTTCACGCGCGAGGACGAGGTCGAGGAGCAGTGGAAGCTCGTCGACGCCGTGCTCGGCGGCTGGCAGCGGGACCGCCCCAGCTTCCCGAACTACGAGGGCGGCTCGTGGGGGCCGAAGGCGGCGGACGAGCTGATCCACCGCGACGGGCGCTCCTGGCGCCGTCACTGAGAGAGGAGCCGCGCGTGGGTGTCGTTGCGGAGATCGAGCGGAAGCTGGCCCGCCTGCGGGCTCGTGAGGCGGATGACGGCACGCCCGACTTGCGCACGAGCACGATGACGCATGTCGTCTGGGCGCCGCCGCAGTGGCTGCCGCAGGCGCGCAAGACCCTGGCGGGGCTCGACGAGCGGCACCCGGCGCGCACGATCTTCCTCGTCCCGGAACCGGGCAGGAAGGCGGAGATCGCCGCCACGGTCACCGTGCGGGACTTCCAGGTGCACGGGCTCTCGCACGAGATCCTCTCCGAGGTGATCGAGATCCGGCTGCGCGGCCCGGCAGCCCGGCATCCCGGCTCGATCGTGCTCCCGCTCCTGATCTCCGACCTGCCGGCGTTCTGCCGCTGGCGCGGCGAGCCGGCCTGGGAGTCGGCCGCGCTCGCCGAGATCGTGGAGGTGTGCGACAGGCTCGTCGTCGACTCGTCGGAGTGGAAGGGCGTGCCCGCCTCCTATGGGAAGCTGGCCCCCCTGTTCTCGCGCGTCGCGGTCTCCGACATCGCGTTCTCGCGCACGCTTCCGTGGCGGGTTCGACTCGCGGAGCTCTGGCCCGGGATCGCGTCCGTGGAACGCCTGAGCGTGGAGGGGCCGCGTGCGGATGCGGAACTGATCGCGGGCTGGCTGCGGGCCCGCCTCGCTCGCGACATCCGGCTGAGCCGGAGGAACGCGGATCAGGTGTCGGTCGTCCGGGTGGACGGCGCCCCGATCGAGGCTCCCGGAGGGCCGCTGAGCCCGAGCGACCTGCTTTCCGCCGAGCTCGACCAGTTCGGCCGCGACCGGGTCTACGAGGCGGCGGCACGCGCCGCCGTTCCTTAGGGGCCGCGCGCGGCCCCCTTCAGGGGTTTTCGCGCGTCACGGATCCGCGCTAGCGGATCCGTGATCTGCGAGCAAAGCACCGTGCAGGAGCCCGTTCGACGAGATGCCGCTCCCGCCGTCGGCCCGCGCGACCCCTCGCTCGTCGGTGAAGGTGCCGCCGGCTTCCTCCACGATCGGCTGGACGGCCGCGAGGTCCCAGAGCGAGACGCCGACGGCGTCGATCGCTCCGTCGGCTGCGCCCTCGGCGACGAGCATGTGGGCCCAGAAATCGCCGTAGCCGCGGGGATGCCAGCAGCGCTGCGCGAGCTCCGGCAGCTGCTGCTCCAGCGCGAAGCACAGCACCGCGTCCTCGACCCGGGACACTCCCGAGACGTGGATCCGCTCGCCGTTCACGAACGCGCCGGCACCGCGCTCCGCCCACCAGCGCCGCCCGAGCGCGGGGGCCGAGACGACGCCGATGCGCAGCGCGCCGCCCTCCTCCAGCGCGACGAGCGTCGCCCACACCGGTACGCCGCGTGAGTAGTTCCGGGTGCCGTCGATCGGGTCGACGATCCACCGCCGCTCGCCCGCGCCGCTGCTCCCGAACTCCTCTCCGACGATACCGTCACCCGGACGCTCGGCGGCGAGCCGGGCCCGGATCGCCTGTTCCACCGCGTGGTCGACCTCCGTCACGGGCGTCAGGTCGGGCTTCGTCTCCACCAGCAGGTCGTGGGCTCGGAAGCGGCCGAGGGAGATCTCGTCGGCCGCGTCCGCGAGCGCCAGCGCAAGAAGAAGGTCGGGGCTCATACGAGCCCCGACCTTAGTCGATCGCGCTGGAGTGCCCGGCCTCCTGCCCTAGCGGGAGGCGACGAGCCGGAACTTCGGCTTCGCCACGGTCAGCCGTAGCGGCTCCGACCAGCTCATGAACTGATGGCCCTCCGGCAGTGCGCTGTTGAGACCGCGGATCCGGTACCACCAGGTGCCGGGCTTGAGCGGCAGGGTGGTCGCCGTGCCGCCGTCCACCGAGACACGCTTGACCGCGCGCCACGGGTACTTGGAGGGAGACCATTCGATCTCGTAGGTGTCGGCGCCCGGCGCCGGCAGCCACGCGACGAGCGGTCTGCCGTAGAAGGGCTTGCTGCCCGACGACGCGATCAGGCGGCCGGACGGCGACAGGCCGGAGGCGTACGCGGTGCCCTGGCCGGCGACGACCGGGGACGACGCCTTCCCGAAGGCCATCACGCGTCCGGCTGCGCAGGCATCCTGCGGCACCTCCGCGTCGATGTACGCGTATCCCGTGACCTTCCCGTCGGAGCCCACCTTCGCCACGACCTTGACCGGGACGACCGTCCAGAAGTAGCGCCCGTTGGGCCAGCCGCTCTCGAGCAGCTCGATCTGCGGCCAGGTGCTGTTCGACGCCTGCTCGACCGGGGTGCCCGTCGTGCCCGAGCTGGGAGTGGTGCTCACGGGCGCGGTGGTCGTGCCGCCGGCTGTTCCGGCCTCGCTCGCCGGCTTGGCGGCGAGCCCTTCCGCCGTGTACGTCTGGCCCTCGTCGCCCAGCTCGAGGATCGTGTTGGCGGCGTCGCTGACGGCCTCCTCCTCGGTCGGCAGCTTGAGCGTGCCCTTGTTGCGGGCGGCGTACGCGGGGCCTCCGACGATCGCGCCACGGAAGACCGTGTTGACGCACTGCCGGTCGCTGAAGACGTAGACCCGGTAGAAGCCGTACGCGTTCCCGGCGCTGTCGGTCGAGCCGGCGAACACGAATGCGGGAGTCATTTCGTGCGCCTTCGCGTTGGCGGAGGTGCTGGTGGCGAGTGCCGTCACCGCGGCGACCGGGCGGACGACGCCCTTGTCCATGGCCGGGTTCGTCGAGGTGAACTCCTGGCTCCACGGCCCGTAGTTCACGGGGGTGATGAAGCCCTGCAGCTTGGCGACGCGACGCACGGCGCGCACGCGCCACTTGATGGCTCCCGTGAAGGCCGCGTCCTGGTGGAAGGCGTAGAACTCACGCTGGTCGACGGCGTTGACGCGGGTCTCGACGACGCGGTTGATGCCCGTGAACCACACCTGGTAGCTCGTCGCGCCCTCGATCGGCGTCCACCGTGCCAGGCCCGGATACGAGCTGGCCTGCTTCGGGACGTCGCTCCAGCGAATGTTGAACCCGTACGAGGCGCTCCAGGGCGACGTGCCGCGCTGCGTGACCGCACGCACGCGGGCGTACGCCGCGTACGGGGCGCCCGTCATCCACGGGAGCGTCAGCGGGACCGCGACGGCGGGGCTCTTGAGTGACGAGCTGGCCCAGAAGATGGTGCCGTCCTGGAAGTTCGGCGTCTTGGCGAGCTGGAACTCGTAGCGGGAAGCGCCCCGAACCGGCGCCCACGAGAACGACGGTGTCCGGGGGAAGTCACGGACGGCGGGCTCGCTGGCGCGGAGCAGGAACGGCTTCAGGCCCTGGGGGGCCACGGTGGCAGCAGACCCTCGTGCCAAGGCGGAGCCGGAGACGAGGGCGGACACAGCAAGCGCTGCGAGAGCGAGGGAGGCGAGGCGAACGGTGCGCATAGCCCGTATGTCGGCACGATCGGGGCTCCTGCTCTCCCCCGATCGGGGGACGGGCCCGCGCCCAGCACGGTCGCAGAGCGGTAGTGCGGCCTCTCCTCACGTCGCACCCGAAACCGCGGGCGCGCTAATCGAACTGCAGGTAGATGAGCGCGACGGCGAAGGTGCCGAGGAAGAGCAGGAGGAAGAGCCCGAACAGGGCCCAGCCCAGCAGCATGTTTCTGCGCTCGAGCTGCGGGTCCATCGTCACGACACCACCAGGGGGTCGATCGCGGCCGCCACGAACAGCAGGGCGAGGTACGCGAGGGAATAGTGGAAGAGCAGCACGGCGTTCCGACGCGAGCGGTGGCGCCGCAGCTGCCAGGCCAGGAAGAGGAAGTAGCCGCCGAGGAGCGCTGCGGCGACCGTGTACAGCGGCCCCAGCCACCAGCCGACGGCGATCGTGAACGCGACCAGCACGAGCGAGTAGAGCAAGATCTGCCGCGTCGTCTCCCGCTCGCCGCGGGTGCCGGGCAGCATCGGCACGTTCGCCGCCTGGTAGTGCTCCTTGATCATCAGCGCCAACGCCCAGAAATGGGGCGGCGTCCACAGGAACACGATCAGGAAGAGCCACAGGGCGGGCAGCGTCAGGTTCCCGGTCGCGGCGGCGAAGCCGACGAGCGGGGGCACGGCCCCGGCCGCACCGCCGATCACGATGTTCTGGTCGGTGGAGCGCTTCAGGAAGCCCGTGTACACGACGACGTAGAAGAGGCCGCCGGCGAGCGCGAGCGCGGCCGTGAGCACGTTGACCGTGCTCGCGAGCAGCGCGAAGGACAGCGCCATCAGGACGAGGCCGAACTCGAGCGCCCGCGGTGCTGCGACACGTCCGGATGCGACGGGGCGGGCCGCGGTGCGCTCGCCCATCAGCTTGTCGATGTCGGCGTCCATGACGTGGTTCAGCGCGCTCGCCCCGCCGCACGCGAGCGCGAGGCCGACCATGGCGGCCAGGAAGCCGGTGCCGTCGGGCCATCCCTGCGCTCCGACGAACATGCCGGCTGCGCCCGTCAGCAGGAGCAGGGTCATGATGCGCGGCTTCGTCAGCGTCACGTAGTCCTGCCAGGAGCCGAACGGCAACGTCTCCCCCCGGAACGAGAGCGCCAGCGCCACGAGCGCCGCGGCGAGCGCGGCGCCGGCAGTAGCGACGTGCAGCCCGACCGCCCAACGGGCCTCGTCCGCCCAGGCGACGACCCCGCCGGTGGCGATCGCAGCCAGCATCAGCGCCAGTGCCGCAAGCGTCGGGGCGAGCAGGCGGGGGTAGGCGACGCGTGCGGCAACAGCCGCGGTGGCGAGGAACGGGAGTGCGACGAGGGCGGCCCCCCAGTGCGCCCGGCCGAGCTCGAGGGTGGCGCCGACGACGACGGCGCCCGTTGCCACTGCCCCGGCAACGATCGCCAAGCGCAGCAACGGCCCCGGCGTGGGAGCCGGGCTCCTGGAGCTAGAGGGCACCCGAGTCCTTCAGCGTGCGACGGAGGTCGTGGAGCGGCCGGGCGCTCGTCACGTACGGCACCGAGTCGAAGTTGTGCGGCGGCGGCGGCGACGTCGTGTACCACTCGAGCGTGTCCGCGAGCCACGGGTCGTTCCCGGCCCTGCGGCCGTTGAGGCTCTTCACGATCGCCGCCAGGAAGACGAGCATGCCCACCCCCATCGTGAACGACCCGATCGTCGACGCCAGGTTGTAGGCCTGCAGGAGCCCGGTGTCGTAGTAGGTGAAGATGCGGCGCGGCATCCCGAGCATGCCTGCCAGGTGCTGCGGGAAGAACGTCAGGTTGAAGCCGACGAAGGTGAGCCAGAACGCAGGTTTCGTGATCCGCTCGTCGAGCAGGCGGCCGTAGAGCTTGGGCCACCAGTAGACGAGGCCGCCGAGGATCGCGAACACGGCGCCGCCGAAGAGCACGTAGTGGAAGTGCCCCACGACGAAGTACGTGTCGTGTAGCTGCCAGTCGACCGGGAAGGCGGCGAGGTAGATGCCGGTGAGCCCGCCGAACACGAAGACCGAGAGGAACGCGACCGCGAACAGCATCGGCGTGTCGAAGCTGAGGTTGCCGCGCCACAGGGTTGCGAGCCAGTTGAAGACCTTCATCCCCGTCGGTACCGCGATCACCATGGAGACGAGCATGAACCAGATGTTCAGCGGTGTCGAGAGGCCGACCGTGAACATGTGGTGGGCCCAGACGAGCAGGGAGAAGAAGCCGATCGCGACCGACGAGAACGCGATCGCCTTGTAGCCGAAGATCGGCTTGCGGCTGAAGACGGGGAGGATCTCCGAGACGATCCCCATGGCCGGCAGGATCATCACGTACACCTCGGGATGCCCGAAGAACCAGAACACGTGCTGGTAGAGCACGGGGCTGCCGCCGCCGGAGGGCTCGAAGAAGTGAAACGTGCCGGGGAACTGGCGCTCGAGCAACAGCGCTGTCAGCCCCGCGGACAGCGCCGGCAGGACGAGCAGGAGCAGCCACGCGTAGACGTAGATCGACCACACGAACAGCGGCATCCGCGTCCAGCTCATGCCGGCGGTGCGCATGTGCTGGATCGTGACGACGAAGTTGATCACGCCGGCGAGCGAGGAGAGCGTGAGGATGTGGAGCGAGAGGATCCACAGGTCCTGGCCGTTTCCGGGCGACTGCAGCGAGAGCGGCGGGTAGGCCGTCCAGCCGGTGTTGGCCGCGCCCCCCTTCGCGAAGAAGGACAGGCAGAAGACGAGGCCGGCAAACAGGTACAGCCAGTACGAGAGGGCGTTGAGCCGCGGGAAGGCCATGTCCCGGGCGCCGATCATCAGCGGCACCAGGAAGTTGCCGAGGCCCGCCAGGATGGGCACGACGACGAAGAAGACCATCCCCGTGCCGTGCATCGTGACGGACTCGTTGTAGGAGGTGCCCGTCACGATCGACTGGTCGGCCTGCGCCAGCTGCGTGCGGATGAGCAGTGCCAGGAAGCCCGAGATGGCGAAGAAGACGCCGGCGGTAGCGATGTAGAGGAGCCCGATCCGCTTGTGGTCGACGGTGACGAGCCACCCGGCCACGCGCCCGCGCTGCCAGGAAGGGACGTCCGGCGTGCCGCCGCTAGTTGCCACTGGCGAAGCGCTCCTTCAGGTAGTCGGTCATCGCCCGCATCTGCGTGTCGCTCCAGTCGCGGCCGACGGCGGGCATCAGGTTCTGGCCGTTGCGCAGCAACCTCTCGATGCCGGCTGCGTCGCTGACGAGCGAGGATCCCTGCAGCTGCGGCGCGTTGACGGCCACGTTCCCCTCGCCGGCGAGGCCGTGGCACTTGGCGCACACGCCGTCGTACGCTTCGCGGCCGAGCGGCGAGGTGCCGGCTTCCTGCTGGGCCTGTCGCTCGGCGAGCCAGGCATCGAACGTGGCCTGCGGCATCGCCTCGACTCTGGCGAGCATCCGCGCGTGGTTGAGCCCGCAGAGCTCTGCGCACTGACCGGAGAAGACTCCGGCCCGGTCGGCCTTGAACCACGTGTGGTTGAGACGGCCGGGAATCGCGTCGATCTTGCCTCCGAGCGCCGGGATCCACCACGAGTGGATCACGTCGAACGGGGGAGCCGTCACGTCGAGCTGGACGACGCCGCCGACAGGTGCGCGCAACTCGTCGATCGCGATCACCCCGTTCGGGTACTCGAACTGCCAGTAGTACTGGCGGCCGGTCACCTTGACGACCAGGTTGGGCTGGCCGGCGCTCGCGGCGGGAACGTCCTTGATGCCGGGAAGCTTCGCGAACACGAACACGGCGATCGCGAACAGGATCAGGACGGGCCCGATCGTCCACATCGTCTCGAGGCGCGACGAGCCGTGGATCTGGGCCCCGTCCGCATGCCGATGACGGCGCCTGCGGCGGAAGCGGATCAGGAACACGATCAGCAGCGCCTCGACGAGGACGAAGATGCCGAGGATGAAGGCGGTGATGAACCAGTAGCTCTGGGTGATGCCCTCCGCGTTCGGCGAAGCGGGCGGAACCGGCGCAAAGCCGCCGTTCCCGGCGAGTGCGGGAACGGCGAAAGCGAGCGCGGCGAGCGCCGCGGCGACGGTTGCGAGAAGCTTGGAGCGCACGAGCGGTGTCATTCTATGAGGGTGGACGACACGACGCGACAACGAACCCGCGTTCGGCTTCCGTCGGACGTGACGCGGCCCTTCCAGGTGTACGTGAACGGCGTGCTCAAGCAGGAGGGCCGGGACTACGTCGTGCGCGACGGCGCCCTCCTGTTCGAGAGCGAGCTGAAGGAGGAGGGGAAGCTCGGCCTGATGCGCTGGGCGTCGATCGCGCTCGGGATCGCCGGCAGCTACGGGCGCAACGACTCGGTCGACGTCGTGTACCAGGTAGACAGCCAGCCGGTCGTCGCGGCGAAGCTCCCGGTGGAGGCAGCATAGAGCCGAGGCTTGGTGCGCTGTGGCCGCGGATGTCTCCCCTGCCTTTCCGCGAGACACCCGCCTTTTCGCCGCTGGCCAGCCAGCAGACCTGCCGTCAGCCTGGTGCCAGCACCAGCCAGGCGAACCCGAGCACGCCGCGGTAGCCGTCTTCGTACTCGCGCTTTCGCTCGGCTGCGAGCGCGAGCGCGTCGGGGTCGGACGACGCCTCCAGGCCGGAGCGCCAGCTCGACTCGAACGCGTCCCACTCCTCCAGGCTCGAGCGCTCGGCCCGCTCCACCCTGAAGCCCGCCTGTTGCGCGAAGGCCAGCAGCTCGTCGAAGCGCGGCAGGTCGCCGATCGCACGGCGGGCGACCGCTCCCGGCTGCTCGGCCCAGAACCCTTCGCCGTGGAGCAGCGACCCGCCCGCCTCGACCCGCCCGCGGAGCACCCGCAGCGCCGCCTCCGGCCCGCCGAGCGCGTGCGAGCTGCCGACGCAGATGACGACGTCCGCCTGATCGGTGATCTGCGCGGCGTCCGCCTCGACGAAATCGACGCGCTCCTGCAGGCCACGTTGCGCGGCGAGCCGCCGGCCGCGGTCGAGAGCGCCGCGGTCACTGTCCACGCCTGTGCCTGTCGTCGCCGGGTAGCCGGCCAGCATGCGCAGCAACAGCTCGCCCCAGCCGCAGCCGAGGTCGAGCACGTGATGTCCGGGCGAGATCGGCAGAGCGCGCACGAGCGCGTTCGCGCGCTCCACGGAGAGCGGGGCGTTGAACGTCAGGCCGGCGTGGGCGATCCGCCGCAGGTCGTCACGCACGGCCGGCAGCCTCCGCCGCGGCGCGCAGGCGAACGGCGTCGCGCAGGCCCAGTTGGCCGGGCTCGAGCCGCCAGGTCCAGTTGCCGCCGATCACGCCCGGGCGGTTCATGCGGGCCTCGCTGCCCAGGCCGAGCACGTCCTGCACGGGCACGACGGCGAGTGCCGCGCGCGAGGAGAGGGCCAGCTCGATGAGCGGCCATGGTTCCTGGTCGGGGAAGAACCCTGCCAGTGTGTCGGTGTCATGGGTCGAGGTGTACACCACCTGGTTCACCCGGTGATTCGCCAACCGGTGCGGATTGTCCTCGGTGCCGCCGAAGGCCCACAGCAGCACGGCCATGCCGGGGAAGCCGAGCTCGTCCCGCAGCTCGACGACGTCGGGGGTGATCACCCCGAGGTCCTCGGCGATCACGGGCAGCGGTCCCAGCTCCTGCTCGACGGCGCGGAAGACTGCTGCCCCCGGCCCCTTCTCCCAGTGCCCGTCTCTGGCCGTCTCGGCTGCGACGGGCACCGCCCAGTACCCCGCGAAGCCTCGGAAGTGGTCGATCCGGAAGACGTCCACGAGCTCGAGCACGCGGCGGATGCGCTCGACCCACCACCCATAGCCGCCCTGCGCCAGCGCCTCCCAGTCGTACAGCGGGTTGCCCCACCTCTGCCCCAGCTCGTTGAGCGGATCGGGCGGCGCCCCCGCGACGAAGCCCTCGGGCAGGAACAGCTCCGGGTGCGCGCGGTGGTCGCTGCTCGCCTCGGCGACGTAGATGGGGACGTCGCCGACGATCCGCACGTCGCGCTCGGCCGCGTACGCACGGAGGGCCGACCACTCGCGCGCGAACCGCACCTGGTCGGCGAGCGCGTCGGCACCCGCGTACGCGGCCCAGTCCCGCACCCAGTAGGCGTGACTCTCCTCGAAGGCACGGGCCTCGGACGGCTCCACCCGTGCCTCGGGGTCGGCGAGCAGGCCGGACCAGCATGCGAACGCCGAGGCGGACGCGTACGGCGAGCCGTGCCTGTCGGGCGGGTTGAGGGGTAGCACCTGCCACCAGCGGGCGCCGGCCGCGGCGAGCCAGTCGACGAACGAGAGGGCCTCGGGGCCCAGTCGCCCGCCCGGCAGCGAGGTCGGGTGCAGGCAGATTCCGAGTGAACGTGTGAGCCACATGGCCCGGACTGTTTACCTTGTCAGGGCATGCCGGCGCCACGCATCCAGATCCAGGACGTCCAACCGCAGGTCGACTGCGGCCGCTACCCGGTCAAGGCGACGCTGGGAGACCGCGTGCGCGTGACGGCCACCATCTTCCGCGACGGCCATGACGTGCTCCGCGCGACCGTCCGTCATCGCCCTGCCGGAACACGCCGCTGGCGCGAGTCGCCGCTCGAGCCGGTCGGCAACGACCGCTGGGAGGGCGGCTTCACGCCGGAGGCGCTCGGCCGTTTCGAGCTGCGCGTGCAGGCGTGGGTCGATCCGTACGCGACCTGGCTCGACGAGGTCGACCGCAAGGTCGCCGCCGGCCGGTCCGACCTGGCCGGCGAGCTGTCGGAGGGAAAGGCGCTGTTCGGCCCCGGCACCGTCGAGGAGTGGCGTGAGCGCGCCGACGAGCTGTCGCGGGCCGAGCGCCGCGAAGCCGTGAAGAGCCAGGCCTTCGGAGTCGACGTCGAGCGGGAGCTCGCCCGTTTCGGCGCCTGGTACGAGCTCTTCCCGCGCTCGTGGGGCGGGTTCCGCGGCGTCGCGGCCGTGTTGCCGGAGCTCGCTGCGCTCGGGTTCGACGTCGTCTACCTCCCCCCGGTGCACCCGATCGGGTTGACGAACCGCAAGGGCCGCAACAACGCCCCGCGTGCGCGGAAGAGCGACCCCGGCAGCCCCTGGGCGATCGGCTCCGCCTCGGGCGGCCATGACGCATTGCATCCGGTGCTCGGCACGGACGACGACTTCGACGCGATGGTGGAAGTGGCCGCCGAGGTGGGCGTCGCGCTGGCGCTCGACTTCGCCATCCAGTGCGCGCCGGACCATCCGTGGCTGTCCGAGCACCCCGAGTGGTTCCAGCGCCGGCCCGACGGCTCGATCAAGACGGCGGAGAACCCGCCGAAGCGCTACGACGACATCCACAACGTGAACTGGGAGACCGACGACCGGGAGGGGCTGTGGCACGCCCTCCGC
>Ga0209797_10000953_pt1 | contig 14526 bp, 15 predicted proteins | sample DOMMetBare3Fresh_2_FD_187472 | JGI IMG/M metagenome (GOLD analysis project Ga0209797, IMG submission 187472) | Wetland sediment microbial communities from St. Louis River estuary, USA, under dissolved organic matter induced mercury methylation -... | ecosystem: Environmental > Aquatic >... | reverse complement strand
CCGCCTCGGACTGCAGCAGCACCGGCACCCGGCGTCCACCGAGCCCGAACAAAGAGAGGTTGAGCCGGCCGACCGACATGGCCGCTGCCCTAGACGCGGCCCAGCACGCCCTGCACCGGCGCGAACAGCCACTCGATCAGGCGCCGGCGCTCGATCGGCACGTCAGCCTCGAGCTGCATGCCGGGCACGAGCGATCGTTGTTCGTGGCCCGTCTGCACCTGCTGGCGCTCGAGCGCCACCGCGATGCGGTACATCGGCTCGTGCGAAGGTGCTGCCCCCGGCGCCTGGCCCGCAAGCTCCGAGGCCGCCAGCGGCGCCAGCGACACCTGTTCGATGCGGCCACGCTGCGCGCCGTACTTCTGGTGCGGAAAGGCGTCGTAGCGCAGCAGCACCGGTTGGTCCGCACGCAGGAAGCCCACCGCACTGGACGGCGCGTACAGGTGCGCTTGCAGCGTGGCCCCTGCAGGAACCAGACTGGCCAGCGCGACCGACGGTGTGACCGCCTGTCCCGGCTGCGCCAGAACGCCGCTGACCACGCCGTCCTGCGGGGCACGCACGACCAGGCTGCGCCGGGCCTCGCTCTCGGCCTGCTGCTGGACCAGCTCGGTTCGCTCTCGGTCGATCTCACCGAGCTTGGTCGCATGTTGCAGAGGCAACTCGCGACGCTGCGCCTCCAGCGTGGCGACCTCGCGCTCATGTGCGCTGCGCTGACGTTCCAGCGCCTGCCGCTGCGCCTGCAGCCCGAGCAGCTCGTCGGACTTGCTCTGCGCCTGGGCAGACGAGACGAAGTTGTCGTTGCGCAGCGACTCCCAGCGCGCCTTGGTCTCCTCGGCCAGCTTGATCCGCTGCGCCAGCAGGGCCGCCTCGCCGTCGAGCGCCTCACGCTCGCGGCGCATGTCGGCCAGCCGCCGGTCCAGCGCCGCGACCTGGCTGTGCAGCAGCGACTGCTGTTGCGACGCGGCATCGCGCAGGCTCTTCTCGCGCGCGACCAAGCTGCGCTGCACCAGCTCCTGCGTGTCGCCGCCGAGCCCGGAGCGCTCGAGCGACAGCACGAACAGCACGTCGCCCGCGTGCACGCGCGCGCCCTCGGCGACGCGGCGCTCGACGAGAACGCCCTCCTGGGGCGCGACCAGGCGGATCACGCCGCGATCAGGCACCAGCACGCCCGACACCCGCACCTTGCGCGTGTACTCGCCCAGGACCAGGAACGCACCCAGGATCAAGACCGCTGCGACGACGGCACCCGTGAGCACCGTCAGCGACAGCGGACGGATCAGCCGGATCTCACCGACCCACGAGGTGCGCTGGGATTCCAGGACCTCGGGCCGGAACAGGCTCACCACCCTTTGTTGGGCGACTGTTCTGAACCGCCACCGCCACCACCGCCGACCTGGCGCAAGTGGTTTGCATCCAGCACGCGCAGGTTCGCCGCGCGGACCTGCGGCACCTGCCGGGGCGGCTCCTTGGCAACCAGCTTGGAGACCCAACGAACGAGAGACGATTGACCGAGTTTCATGTGCGCTCCTGTTTGCGAGAGACGGAGGACTTCCGCTCTGCCCATTCAAGCAGCGCGCCGCTCGGCGCGTAATCGTCAACTCTTACAGGGTGTCAGTGGATCAGCCCCAACCGCAACGCCTTCAGCACCGCCTGATGCTTCGAGTTGCACTTGAGCTTCTTCATGGCGTTCTGCAGGTGCTGGACCGCCGTGCGCTCGGATATGTTCAGTAACACTCCGGTCTCCCAGGCCGTCTTGCCGTCCATCGTCCAGCGCAGCACCTCGAGTTCCCTCGGTGTGAGCGCCGGTTGCTCGGGCCGCAGCGTCTCGGGCACCAGGACGCGAAGTGCGGTGTCCTGTGCATGGACGGCAAACAGCTGCAGATCTGCCACCACACGGGTCAGCTCGCCGGGCTCCGACGGCAGTGCCTGGTCGCGATCCACGCCCAGCATGAAATGTCGCCCCTCGGGCATGTGCAGGGCCATCGCGATCCCGTTACGGTAGCCGTATTGCGCCTGGATGTCCCAAAGGTCGATCGCGCCTTGCTCGAGGTAGGTCTTCTGGCCCCAGACGATCGGCATGGTGTTGCGCCGGCAGTGCTGCATCACCGGGTCACGCCTGCCGATCGAGATGTCCTCGAAAGTCTGCTCGAATGCCATCGGAGTGTTGTGCACGGCCACGAACTCCGGCCCGCATTCGGGCCGATCCACGGCGAGCATGGCCGTCACCGTGTCGAAACCCAGTTGCTGCGCGAAGCGGACCACGACCGACCTGAATTGGTCCTGGTCCTTCGCCTCCAACACCGACAAGTAGTCGCCTTGCAGCATTTCTTAACGAACCGCCCCCGCACCCCCGCAACCTTTACAGCTAGCGCCGCCGCACGGTGTTGCCCACACTGCACGCCACCGGAGCCCGTTCGGCTCCGCCCTAGTGTTCAAGGAGTCGCACATGAGCCCCTCGTGGACCATCCGCGCCTGGCCGGCCCGATTGTGGCAGGCCGACGGCGCCTCGGAACTTCACTTCCATCACCTCGACACCCAGGTATTCCCGGTCACCGACGACGAGGCCCCGGTGAGTGGCCAGACCGTCTGGCGCGGCGCGGCCGCCGATGGCGAGGTCGGCGTCGCGTGGGACTGGGTGATGCTGTCTCGCGACGTCGTGGCCATGGCCGACCCGATGTCTGTCGTCACGAACCTGCAGTTGCTCGGCGACAGCGGCGAGGTGCTCACGTCCTGGGAAGCGGCCCGCCACCTCAGCCGAATCGTCTACGGCCTGCCTTGGCAGACAGAGGTCAAGCGCGTGGTCCGGCACCAGCTCGACGACTGACCCGCCGGGCGGCTAACGCACCGCCGCGGTCCGCAACTGCCGTGCGACCAGCGCGATGCCGCCCGCCGCGATCAGTGCGCACACCCCCATCGGTATCGCGACATCCAGCGCACTCACCGCTTCGCCCTTGAGCACGCGGTTCATCAGCGCGACCTGACCCAGTGCCGGCACCCACAGGTGCCACGGCGCCTCGCCGCTCTGGTTGAACACGGTCACCAGTGGCAGAAGCGAGACGCCGAGGACCACCACCGTGTTGTTGGCCTGCGCTTCCTTGAAGGTCTTGCAGCGGATCGCGATGGCCATCATCAGCGCGGCCAACGCGGCTGCCAGCGGCGCCAGCAGCACGAGGAACAGCGCCACCTCGCGCAGACCGAACTGGAACATTGCAGCCAGTGTCTCGCTCTTCAGCAGCCCCTGCGCGGGCAGGAACGAGAAGCAAGACAGCAGCGCGATCAGCATGCCCACCGCCGCCACCGCGCCCCACTTGCCGAGCACGAGCGACACTCGCGAGGCCGGGTTCATCAGCAACGGCTCGAGCGAGCCGCGCTCGCGCTCGCCCGCCGTCGTGTCCAGCGCGGCATTCAGCGCGCCGTACAGCACGGCCATCAGCACGAAGAACGGCACCATGCCCGTCAGCTGTGCGGCGCGCGACTGCGGGTTGGCCAGGTCGCGCTCCTGGACGTCCATCACGTCGAGTGCGGCGGGTGCAATACCCCGATGGATCAGGCGCAACGTCGATTGCTCGTTCGAAAAGCCCCTCAGCAGCCGTGTCAACCGCCCCACCGACGCGCCGGCGCGCGGGTTCGAGCTCGCCGACACGATCTCCACCAGCGGCGGCTCGGCGCGGGCGAGTTCGGCTTCGAAGTCCTTCGTGACCAAGAGCACCGGGTCCGCGAGCGACTGGGCCACCAGCCGCTGCTCGTAGTCCGCTGGCGCCGTCTCGACCCGGTAGGTCTGGCGTTCGAGGTAGTTGCGCAACGTGGGGGCGTGCTCGATGCCGACGACGATGACCAAGCGCTCCTCGGCGCGCTTCTCGATGCCGGCCACCAGCGCCGACAGCGCGATCAGCACCACCGGACCGATCGCCACCGACGACAGCAGCACCATGAACAGCGTGCGCCGGTCGCGCAGGGCATCGATCAGCTCCTTGCAAAAAACGACCCAGGCGTTCATGGGGGCGTTCCAGGCCGGATAGGGCGCGCGCGCGCCGCCGTCGTAGGCCGTGAATGAAGTGAGCGCGGCGGCATCAGGCGTGGGCCCTTTCCTCGGCGGTGAACGCCAGCTTGACGAAGGTTTCCTCGAAGTCGCGCTCGGCACATTGCGCATTGAGCGCGGCCACCGTGCCGTCGGCCACCGTGCGTCCGTGCGACATGACGACCACGCGGTCACACAATCGCTCGACCTCCTGCATGATGTGCGTCGAGAACACGATGCACTTGCCCGCCGCGTCGCGCAGCCGGCGCAAGGCCTCGCGCAGCGAGCGCGTGGCCAGCACGTCCAGGCCGTTGGTCGGCTCGTCCAGGATCAGGTTCGGCGGGTCGTGCACGATCGCGCGCGCGAGCGCGGTCTTCATGCGCTCACCCTGACTGAAACCTTCGGTGCGGCGCTCCAGCAGCGGCTTCATGTCGAGCATGTGGGCCAGCAGGTCTGCGCGTGCCGACGCCGATGCGTCGCTCATGCCGTGCAGCCGGCCGTAGTAGACGATGTTCTCGCGGGCGGTCAGGCGCGGATACAGCCCTCGCGCGTCGGACAGCACGCCCATGCGCGCGAGCGCGGCATGCGGTTCACGCGCGACGTCGATGCCGTCGACGAGGATGCGCCCCGCATCCGGTGCGATCAGCGCGGCCACCATGCGCAAGGTGGTGGTCTTGCCCGCGCCGTTCGGGCCGAGCAGCCCGGTGATGCGGCCATTCTCGGCCACGAAACCGACATCGGCGACCGCCTGCACCGCGCGCGCCTTGCGCCCGCGGCCCTGCGTGAAACGCTTGGACAGCTGCTGGACCTCGATCACTTCGTGCCCTGAGCTGCCGCTGCGGCCGTGGGCATGAACATCGGCGGCCGCGGCACCGCGGTCGCGCAACTGGCGTCGACCTGCAGCGCCTCGTCGTCGCTTGCTGCATCGACGAATCGATAGAGCACGTCGCGCATGCAACCCAGGCCCATCACGCCGTGACCGGCGTTGGCCACCAACACATGGCGCGCCTTCGCGCCCAACATCCTGGCCACTCGCTCACCATGGCGCGGCGGCGTCACCGGATCGATGCCGCCGGACAGCACGAGCGTGGCCGCGGGCGCTGTTGTCATGCCGTAGAACGCGGCGGGCACTTCGGCCCTCGGCAGTCCAGGGCACACCGCACGGTACAGATCAGCCTGGCCATCGCCGAAGTCGGCACCCGGCGTCTCGGCGCCGGCCGCGTCAATGCGAGGCATGTCCTCGGCGCAGACGACGGCAAAGTGCATTCCGGCAGCGACCTGCGCGCCGCGCCGCGCGCCGCCGGAGGCCATGGCCAGCGCGGCGATCGGTTCGAATCGACCCCGCGCGGCATCGCCGATGGCCACGGGCAGCGCCGAGGCCAGTGCGGGCACGTACAGCGGGCCGCGCACCATGCCCAGCAGCACGTCGCGCGTGAGCTCGAGACGCTCGCCGCGCCCGGTGGCCGGGTGGACCAGGCTCACCATGCGCGGCATCGAGTCGAGCAGCGCGCGCCAGCGCTGCCCGAGCTGCGGCTCACGCGCGTCGCAGGGCGTATCGGCCCGGCAGGCGGCGATGAGCGCATCGATCGCGGCCTGGTTGTCGACCGACAACGAGCGCGGCAGCACCATGTCCGGTGGCGCGACGCCGTCGATCACGACGCGTCGCACGCGCTGTGCAAACTGGCGCTGGTACTCGAGGGCCGCGCGCGTACCGTAGGAGCCCCCGAGGAGATTGACCCGTTCGGCGCCCAGCGTGGCGCGTACCGCGTCGACGTCGGCCATCGCGATGGTCGTCGTGTAGAAGCGCAGATCGCCATGCGGCAGCGTCGCCAATCCCGCCAGGCAGGCGACGAGGCGTTCGCGCTGGCGCGCCGGGTCGAAGTGCTCGGCCAGTGGGCGCGAGGCGTCGTCGTCGTCGCACCGAAGCGGCGCGCTCCTGCCGGTTCCGCGCTGATCGACCAGAACGATGTCACGCCGATTCGAAAAGCGCGACAACATCGCCGCCACCGTGGGCGCGATGTCGATCGCGCTCTGCCCGGGCCCGCCGGCGAAGAAGAAAACCGGATCGGGCTTCTTGTTGCGCGCCAGCGCGGGCAGCACCGCGTAGTGCACCTCGATTCGCGTGCCCTGCGGTCGGGCCGGGTCGAGTGGCCGCGTCACGCTGCCGCACAGCGCCTCGTGTTCGACGCCACGAAGTCGGCAGCCGGCCAACGGCGTGTCGGCGCGCGCCGGGCCCGCCGCACCCAGTGCGATCGCCGCCACTGCGATCGCACGCCATGATTGTGAACGACGCTTCGACATGGCGCTCATTCTCACGCCAGGCCCTGCGTTCAGCGCACGCGGCACGATGAATCGACGGCCCGGTCGCGCGAGTGCCCCCTCGCCATCCGGGTTCGGGCTCGGTCAGCCAAGCATCTTGCGCAATTCGCCGCTGTCGATCAGGCGCTGCAGATCCTCGGCGCCACCGACCAGCGTACCGCGCACGAACACCATCGGGAACGTGGGCCAGCCGGTCCACATCTTCAGCGCATTGCGGCGGCGCCAGTCGCTCAGGTAGCTGCCGTACTCCAGGTAGTGATGGGCGACGCCGGCGGCTTCAAGCGCGCGCCGGGCCTTCTTTGGGAACGGGTTCTGGCGCATCCCGACCACGACCACCGGATGACTCGCGACCGCACCCTGCACCTGCGCCACGATCTCGGCTTGGTGGCGCGCGATGCGCTCGCGGATCGCGGGGTGGATCCGGGCTTCTTCGAGGATGGGGCGGGGCATGGTGGCTCTGGTTTGTGCTGGGAGTCTGCGGTGAGTCTATCTTTCGGGGCCCGGCCTGACCGCCAAGGATCGATCTCCATGAAGCCACACGACAACCCCGGCGCGTGCTCGCTGTCCCCGCACGGGTGAGCCCGATGCGACGCCCGCGTCGCAGGGGGCTCAGGCCTTTGCGGGCGCCAGCAAACCCTTGCAGACCTCACGCTCGCTGCCGGCGGTCCTCGCACACAGTGCGTCCACGCGCGCCTGGATGCGCTTGATCGTGGCGGCCTGCTTGCCGTCGGCGTTCCAGCTCGCGAGCTTCCTGCCCACGCGCTGCAGAGAGCGCACGCTGCGATCATGAAAGGCCCCGGCATCCTTGGCGGCGTCGGCGAATACCCGCGTGGCGGCCTGCTCGATGCGTCTGCCGTCCTGCGGCGCGAGGTCGACCAGTGCGCTCACGTAGCTCGCGCCCCACTGCAGCCGCGTCGCGGGGCCCACGCTCTTGTCATACGCCTGCCGATACCAGTTCAGCGCCTCGTCCTTGCGGCCCAGCTTGCGCGCATTGCCCGCCAGTTGGCTCATCAGGTAATAGGGCGAATGGCTCCTGGCGAGATTGCTCTTGAGCAGCGCGTCGCTCTCGGCCCACAGGCCCGCCTGGCCCTGCAGATAGGCCACCGCGGTGATCACCGCCTGGCGCTCGAAGCGGTCGCTGATCTCGCGGTCCATCCGCGCGGCCCATTCGCGCACCTCGCGCACCAGCGCCTCGGGCAGCCTGGGCGTCGTGCTGTCCTTGGGCTGGCCCAGGCGGGCGAGGTCCACACGCTCGATCAGCGCGCCCACACGGTCGCCACGCGACAGCGTGGCGTCGCCCTGCAAGCGCGCCAGCGCGGCTTCGAACTTCGCGACCAGCGCCGCGCGCTCGGCGCTGTCGTCCGCCGTCAACGCCCTGACCATGTCGCTGGCCCCGCCGATCAGCACGTCCATGTGGGTGCGCGAGGCCGCCGGGTCGGCCAGCACGCGGGCCACGCGCTCGGCCAACGCCGCGTCGGGCTTGAGTCCCTTGCCATCGTCGCTGGCGGCCAACGCCTTCAGCCACAGCCGCGTCGTGGTCTCGCCGTCGCCGGGTGGTGACTTGGTGGCCAGTTCGGCCAGCACGGCGGGGCGCTCGGCATCGCCGACCAGCCCGCTCTCGTCGACCTCCCAGGAGTGGAAGGCCAGCATGCGCCACTCGTTGGCGCCGAGGGCCTTGCCGGCGCGCGCATCGGCCAGCACTGCGGCGATCGGGCGGCCGCCAGCCAGCCCGGTCTCGAGCAGCGACAGCACCTGCGGCGCGTCGGCCTCGCCGGGCAGGCGCGCGATCTCGGCGCCCTCGGGCGTGAACAGGACCAGCGTCGGGTAGCCGCTGACCTTGAAGCGCGCGCCGATTTTTTGCGCCGCGGGGCGGTCGCCGTCGACGAAGACGGCGACGAAATACTTGCTCTGCATCGCGAAGTCCTGCCGGTTGAACAGCGTGGCCTTCAACTGGTTGCACGGCGGGCACCAGCTTGCGCCCCAGTAAAGCAAAACCGGCTTGTTCCGCGCCTCGGCCTGGGTGAACACCCGCTCGATGTCGGCATCGGACGAGGCCGTGAGCCAGGCGACATTGCGCGACGGCAGATCGCCCGGCCTGGCCTGTGCCGGACCGGCCAGGGCCAGCGCGAGCAGCGCGGCGGCGACCAGGGTATCGATGCGGAGCATGGTGACGCTCGGGAGAACGCGGCGGGCGCGCGGGGTGCCGAGGGCCGGATTGTGCGCCGGCGCCTCGCTGCCCGCTACGCGCCCGGAGGTTCTCCGAGGTGGCGCTGGAGTTCGTCGTCGTCCGGTGCCGGCACCGGCTTGGCGCGCGCCAGAGCCATCCAGACCGCGAAGGGCAGACCGGCCTCGAAGGGCATCGCTCGCGCGGGTGCGGCGCGCAGCACCTCGAGCGTGGCAAAGCGCTCGCCGCGCGCGACGATCACACCGCAATCGGCGGGGACTTCGTCGGCCTCGCCGATGCCCTCGGCCAGCACGTACCAGCAGGCGCCGGCCATGCCGAGATAGGCGGCACGCTTCTGCTGCTTGCGCACGTCCGACAGGAGGTCGGCGCGCCGCACCTTGATCTCATGCACCTCGGGGTGCAGGTAGCCGGCCACGCTGGTGTGGCGCACCGAGAACACGTCGGGCCTCGCCACGCTCCAGCGTTCGCCCTTGGGATGCTCGGCGTCGGCGATGCGCGCGCGCAGCGCGAGGCCGCACCAGGCGATGCGCCCGCCGCGTTGCAGTTCGAGCGCGACGCGCGCCACGAGCGCCTCGTGCACGTCGCGCACCGCGCGCAGGCCCTGCCGCGTCTCGGCGAGCGAGGCGATGCCGGCGTCGGTCAGGCGCACCGTGTCGCGTCCCGCGCCGTCGCGGCAGCGCTCGAGCAGACCGGCGGCGAGCAACTCGACCTCGACCATGTCCTGGCAAGGCCAGCCGGCCGAGCGCCAGACTTCGCGCAGACGTCGGCGGTGCAGGGGGGTCAGCGCGTTCACCGCGCCAGTTTGCCGCGTGCAAGCGCCTTGAACGGGGGCGCGCGACGCGGCGCCTACAGTGCAGCCATGAACACCCTCGTCACCCAACCGCGCCCCGTCGAACGACTGATCGCCGGACGGCCCACCAGCGACGGCGCCGGCGTCAAGCTCACCCGCGTGCTGACGCAGGACCTGCAGCGGCGCCTGGATCCGTTCCTGATGCTCGATGCCTTCGGCAGCGACACGGCCGACGACTACATCGCTGGCTTTCCCGACCACCCGCACCGCGGCTTCGAGACCGTGACCTACATGCTCGCGGGGCGCATGCGCCACCGCGACTCGGCCGGCCACGAAGGGCTGCTCGCCGACGGCGGCGTGCAGTGGATGACCGCCGGCCGCGGCGTGATCCACAGCGAGCTGCCCGAGCAGAGCGAGGGCCGCATGGAGGGCTTCCAGCTTTGGCTCAACCTGCCGGCCAAGGACAAGATGGCCCCGCCGTGGTACCGCGACATCCAGAGCCCCGAGGTGCCGGAGTGGCGAGGCGCAGGCGTCACCGCGCGCGTGGTCGCCGGCGTGACGCATGGCGTGTCGGGCGCGGTGCAGCGCGAGGGTACCCAGCCTTTGTACCTGGATCTGCACCTCGATGCCGGCGCGACGTTCGAGCAGGCGCTGCCCGAAGCGCACAACGCCTTCGTCTACGTCTACCGCGGCTCGCTGGTGATCGCCGGCCAGGACGTGCCGCTCCAGCGCATGGCGATTCTTGCCAACCGCGGCGACGGCATCGCACTCGCGGCCGGCCCGGCCGGAGCGCGTGCGATCCTGGTCGCGGGCAGGCCGCTGGCCGAACCGATCGCGCAGTACGGACCGTTCGTGATGAACACGCAGGCCGAGATCTTCCAGGCGGTGGAGGACTTCCGCGCCGGACGCCTGGCCTGAGCGCGATCAGGAGACCTTGACGCCCTTCCAGAACGCGAGCCGCCCCTTGATCTGCGCCGCGGCCTCGCTCGGCTCGGGGTAGTACCACACGGCATCGGGGTTGAGCTCGCCGTTGACGAGCAGGCTGTGGTAGCGCGCCTGCCCTTTCCACGGATCGCTGGTTCGGTGATTCGAGAAGGTCAGGTACTCGCGCTTGACGCTCGACTCGGGGAAGTAGTGATTGCCTTCGACGACGACGGTATCGTCGCTCTCTGCGATCACGACCCCGTTCCAGACGGCTTTGACCATCGTGCGGCCTCGGTGCAGTGCAATGACGAAGCGCACATCATGCCGCGGCGCGGCCGGCGCGTCCGCCTCACACCGCCGACGGCGGGTACCAGGCCGGCATCGTGTCGGCGAACAACGGCGGCCTGTCGACGACGATTTCGATCACCTCCAGGCCGCTTGCGAGCTCGTAGCTGGAAGTGTGCCAGCTGCTCTCGAATCGCTCGTCGGCGTGGTCGTCGTCTTGCACAGGCTCACGCGGCAGCAGGCGGGTCAGGGTCGACAGGACTTGGCTGAACATGGCGCGTCTCGTTGGGTTGGCAGCTCGAGGCATCTTCGGCGCGCCGAACACCGCGCTCAATCACCCCGAAGGGGGTGCGCGCCACGACGCCCCTAGACTCCGGCGTCGCCTCCTGCCCGCCCGCCATGTCCCTCAGCTACCCGCATCTGCTGTCGCCGCTCGACCTGGGTTTCACCACGCTCGCCAACCGCGTGCTGATGGGTTCGATGCACACCGGCCTGGAAGACGGGCGCAAGCACTTTCCCGCGATGGCCGCGTTCTACGCCGAACGCGCGCGCGGCGGCGTCGGACTCATCGTCACCGGCGGCTTCGCGCCGAACATCGAGGGCTGGGCCAAGCCCTTCGCCGGCACGCTGGCCACGCACGCGGCGGCCCGCAGGCACCGGGAGGTGACGGACGCGGTGCACGCCGAGGGCGGCAAGATCGCCCTGCAAATCCTGCACACCGGCCGCTACGCGTATTCGCCGCTGGCGGTGGCGCCCTCGCGCATCCAGAGCCCGATCTCGCCGTTCACGCCACGCGAACTGTCCGGGCGTGGGATCGAGCGACAGATCCGCGCGTTCGTGCGCTGCGCCGCTTTAGCGCGCGAGGCAGGCTACGACGGCGTCGAGGTCATGGGCAGCGAGGGCTACCTGATCAACCAGTTCCTCGTCACGCACACCAACCATCGGCACGACCGCTGGGGCGGCGACTACTCGAATCGCATGCGCCTGGCGATCGAGATCGTGAGCCGGGTGCGCGAGGCCGTGGGGCCGGACTTCATCGTCATCTACCGCATCAGCCTGATCGACCTCATCCCCGACGGCAGCAGCTGGCCCGAGGTGGTCGAGCTGGCCCGCGCGGTAACGGCCGCCGGTGCGACGATCCTCAACTCGGGCATCGGCTGGCACGAGGCGCGCGTGCCGACGATCGCCACGTCGGTGCCGCGCGCGGCGTTCGCCTGGGTGACCAAGAAGCTGCGCGATGAGCTGCGCGCCCAGGGCTTAGGCGTGCCGGTGGTCGCGAGCAACCGCGTGAACACGCCTGAAGTGGCCGAGCAAGTGCTGGCCGACGGCTGCGCCGACATGGTGAGCCTGGCGCGCCCGTTCCTGGCCGACCCGGAGTTCGTGGCCAAGGCACGCGACGGGCGCGCCGACGAAATCAACACCTGCATCGCGTGCAACCAGGCCTGCCTGGACCACACCTTCAAGAACCAGCTCGCGAGCTGTCTCGTCAATCCCCGTGCCGGGCACGAGACGACGCTGGTGATCCGCGCCGCGCCCGCGAAAAAGCGCTACGCGGTGGTGGGCGCCGGCCCGGCCGGGCTCGCGGCGGCCCTCACGCTGGCCGAGCGCGGGCACGAGGTCGACCTGTTCGAAGCCGCACGACAGATCGGGGGCCAGTTCAACCTGGCACGGCTCATTCCAGGCAAGGAGGAGTTCGCCGAGACGCTGCGCTACTTCGCGCGCCGCATCGAGCGCAGCGGCGTGCGGCTGCACCTGGGCGCGCGCATCGGTGCGGACGCGCTCATCGCGGCGCGCCACGATGCCGTCCTGCTGGCCACCGGCGTGTTGCCGCGCGATCCGCAGATCCCGGGCCAGGACCACCCCGGCGTGCTGCGCTACATCGACGCGATCCTGGCGCCAGAACGCGTGGGCCCGCGCGTGGCGCTCATCGGTGCAGGCGGCATCGGCTTCGACGTGGCCGAGTTGCTGGTGCATGACCCGGCCCACCTGGCACCCGCGCTCGACCTTGCGGCATGGCAACGCGAGTGGGGCGTGGCCGATCCGTCGACGGTGCGCGGTGGCGTCGTTCGCGCGCAGCCGGCCGCGCCCGCGCGGCAGGTCACGCTGCTGCAACGCCGCGCCGGCAAGCCCGGCGCGGGCCTGGGAAAGACCACAGGATGGATCCACCGCGCGGCCCTGAAAATGAAGAACGTGCAGATGGTTTCCGGCGTGAACTACGAGCGCATCGGGCCGCATCAAGGTGCGCTCGGCCTGTTCGTCACGTACGGCAGCGAGCGGCGCGACGGCGAAGTGATCGCGTGTGACTCGATCGTGATGTGTGCAGGCCAGGAGCCGTTGCGCGAGCTGCAGCAGCCGCTGGCGACAGCTGGTATCGCCGTTCACCTGATCGGCGGTGCGAGCGAGGCGCGCGAACTCGACGCCAAGCGAGCGATCGACCAAGGCTCACGCCTGGCCGCGGTGCTGTGACATGGGCGCCGCCGTCGCCATGTACCCTGGCTGGGCTTCGCCCGGGGCTGCCGCGTCGCAGCGAGCCGGGCGCTGGACTGCATGCAGCTGGCCGTGGAGGATGGCGCCCCAACGGGCAGCGCCTGGAGCGACGTACGCGCGCTCGCCTGAAGCGCGTCAGCGCGGGCCCAGCGCGCCCGGCGTGGTGATATCGGCCGGCCACTCCGACTCGACGATGTCCAGGCCCTGCTTCAGCTCGTAGCTCGACTCGTGAAAGCCCCCTGCGCGCGCCTCTTCGGCGCGCGCTTCGACCTCGTCAAAGGGCTCCGGTGCGGGCGCCGGCGTGGCCACGGGGCGCGGCGCTGGTGCATGCCGAACCGCCGCGACCGGCACGACGGGCTGCGGCTCAGGGGCCAGGCGCGGATTCAGCGGCTGGTCGCGGGTGGGTGGCATTCGGGCCATGGACTCAGATTCATCAGCGTACGACAAGACAACACGACTATCGGCCATCCCTAGGGGGATCGAGCAACCTCGTTTGCGGGGGTTTGGCGGGGTTCAAGTTAGGGGGGTCGCCGGGGCGGGGCGCACCCTCGACATCCTGAGACTTGGATCAGTCTCAGACGTCGATGTTCGCCGCCCTGAGCGCATTGGTCTCGATGAAGTCGCGCCGCGGTTCGACCTCGTCCCCCATCAGCATCGTGAAGACGCGGTCCGCCTCGATCGCGTCGTCGATCTGCACGCGCAGCAGCCGGCGGACCTGCGGATCCATCGTCGTTTCCCAGAGCTGCCCGGGGTTCATCTCGCCCAGGCCTTTGTAGCGCTGCCGGCTCGTGCTCGCCTCGGCCTGCGCCATCAGCCATGCCATCGCGGCGCGGAAATCGCCGACCTTGGACTCCTTGGCCTTCTCGCCCTCGCCGCGGCGCACGACCGCTTCGCCGTCCAGCAGGCCCCGGAAGGTCAGTCCCGCCTTGGACAGCGCCGCATAGTCGGACCCGTGAACGAAGTCGGCGGTGACCGCGCTGGACCGCACGTTGCCATGCTGGCGCCGACTCACGCGCAGCAGGTGCTTGTCGGTACGGGCGTCGTATTCCGCAACCACCTCGGCGTCGTGCAGGGCGCCGGCCAGCGCCACGGCGCTGGCCTCGGCCGCCGCCGGAGTATCCAGATCGAGCGCCAGGCCGTCAGCCATCGCGCGCAGCGCTTCGACGTCCATCCAGTTGGACAGCCGTTCGATCACGTTGTTGGCCAGCACGTACTGGCGCGCCAGTTCTTCGAGCGCGCTTCCTTCGATCGCCGGTCTTGCGGCGCCAGGAAGTACGGACGCGCCGTCCAGCGCGACCTGCAGCAGGTAGGCGTCGAGTTCGTGGCCGTCCTTCAGGTACTGCTCGGCCTTTCCGTGCTTGACCTTGTACAGCGGCGGCTGCGCAATGTAGATGTGCCCACGCTCGACCAGCTCGGGCATCTGGCGGTAGAAGAAGGTCAGCAGCAGGGTGCGGATGTGCGCGCCGTCGACGTCGGCATCGGTCATCACGATGATGCGGTGGTAGCGCAGCTTGTCCGGGT
>Ga0209797_10000951_pt1 | contig 14546 bp, 10 predicted proteins | sample DOMMetBare3Fresh_2_FD_187472 | JGI IMG/M metagenome (GOLD analysis project Ga0209797, IMG submission 187472) | Wetland sediment microbial communities from St. Louis River estuary, USA, under dissolved organic matter induced mercury methylation -... | ecosystem: Environmental > Aquatic >... | reverse complement strand
TCGACAGCTGGCTCATCGACAGCGACGGGTCCTGCTCGAGCGCGATGGCCAGGCGCTGCGGGGTGGTGAAGGCGCTGGTGAAGACCGGGATGTCGTAGCCCTTGACGTTCTCGTACATCAGCGCCGGGCCCTTCTGCTCCTCGTTGACCTTGGAGACGTGGCAGAGCTCGAACTTCCAGTCGACCTCGGTCTTCACGCGGTGCAGCTGCCCATTGGCTTCGAGCGCGGCGATGTAGCTGCGCAGGTCGTCGATGGGGCGGACTTCGGTGCGTGCATTCATGGTCACTCCGTTTCGTTGGGGGTCGTGGTGAGGGGTCAGCCAACTTTCTTGCCGGTCAGCATCGCCGAGAGGATGTAGTCCATCGCCGAGCCGGCGGTCGATGTCACCGCGGCCTGGGCACGCGCGCTCCAGACGGTCTCCGGGCGTGCCTGCAGGATGAAGATGTTCCCGCCCGCGGGCAGGTCCTTGTCGACCGCCCACTCGATGTCCATCGCTCGGCCGTAGTGCTTCTCGATCTTCTTGCCCATCCAGGCCAGCTCGGTGATCTCGTCGTCGATCAGCGACTGCACCTTCTGGCGCTCGAAAGGCACGTCGATCGTCTGCGCCGCCTGCGCCTTGGGGTCGACGGTAACGCAGACCAGCTTCTGCGAGATCGTGCGGTCGATGATGTCGAGGGTGACCTTGTTGACGACGAAGTGGTCCGGCGTCACCTCGCCCGAGACCACCGACTCGCCGAAGCCGAAGTTCGAGTCGATGACGATCACCGAGCGATCCCCGTTGGCGGGGTGGATGGTGAACATCACGCCCGCGGTGTAGGCGTTGGCCATCTTCTGCACGCCGACGCTGATCGCCAGCTTGTCGTCGTCGAAACCCTGCCGGGCGCGGTAGGCGATCGCGCGGCCGGTGTACAGGCTGGAGATGCAGCGCCGCATGTGCTGCAGCACCTCGTTGGCGCCACGGATCCACAGGAAGGTGTCCTGCTGGCCGGCGAAGCTCGCGTCGGCCAGGTCCTCGGCGGTCGCGCTCGACCGCACGGCCACCGGCGCCGCCGGCATGCCGCAGCGCAGCGAAAGCTTGCGGTAGCACTCGGCGACCGCGTCCTCGATCTCCTCGGAGAACTCGTGCGCCTCGATCGAGGCGCGGATCTGCACGCTGGCGGCCTCGAGCGCGTCGAGGTCGTTCACGTCCAGGCTGGCCAGGCGCGCGCGCAGTTCGCGCTCGATGCCGGCGTCGGACATGAAGCGCCGGGTGCCTTCGGTGGTCAGCGCGAAGCCCGGCGGCACCCGCACGCCGGCGTTGATCAGCTCGCCCAGCGAGGCGCACTTGCCGCCGACCAGCGGCACCGATTCCTTGCGGCAATCCTGCAACCAGCACACCACCGGCGGCCCCGCGCAGGCGGGGGAGGCCGGCGCGAAGCCGTTGGCCTGCGCCATGCTGCCCACGGTCGATCCCGTCAGCGGCTGATGCTGATCGCGCCGGTCGAGCCGTCGACCCGCAGCATCATCCCGGTCTTGATGATCTTGGTCGCGTGCCCGGTGCCCACCACCGCGGGCATGCCGTACTCACGGCAGACGATTGCGGCGTGGCTCATCACGCCGCCGACGTCGGTGATGCAGGCGCCGATCTTGGCGAATGCGGGGGCCCACGACGGCGAGGTCGTCGGCGCGACCAGGATCTCGCCTTCGAGGAGGTCACCGACCTCGCCGACGGTGCGGCAGACCCGCGCCTTGCCCTCGATGATGCCGGGGCTCCCGGCAAAGCCCTTGAGCTCGGTGATGGTGTCGGGATCGGCCACCTCCTGCACCGCGGCCCAGTCGGCGAGCGACTTGTTGGTCACCCCCCAGAGCACGATGGTGAAGGGCTCCTGGATCACTTCCGGCGCGGTGCCGATGGCCGGCGGCGCGTGCCATTCCTTGAACTTGGCCATCACGCCCTTGCGCCACTCGATCTCGGCCGGCCAGGTCTGGGTGCCGCGCGGCGTGACGCCGGTGGCCCAGGCGGTGACGATGTCCCACAGCGCCGACTTGATCTCGTCGCGCTTGAGCAGCCAGATGTCCTCGACGTCGGCGATGACGCCGTGCTCCTTCATGATCACGCCGACCTCGCGCATCTTGTTCCAGAACACCGAGTGGAACCAGTGCTCGACGTAGAAGAGGTGGTTCTCGACGTAGGGGAACACCGTCTTGGCGCAGCCCAGCAACTCGTCGAACTGCTTCAGGTCCTCGGGCTTGTCGATCAGCGCGCGGTATTCGGCGGTGATGCGGTCGCGCTCGGCGCGCACCTTCTCGGTCGGCCGGTCGATCGAGGCGCCGGACTTGAGCTTGTCGATGTAGGTCTGGATGCCCGACAGCGGCACGTCCATCTGGTCGTTCCACGAGCGGTCGTGGTGGAACCAGCCGGTGCCGGTGGAGATGTTGAACCAGGGCTCGCGTGCCAGGCTCATCGAGGTCAGCCACTCGACGCCCTTGGGCAGCTTCTTCAACGCCTCCTCGACCACCGTCCACTTCGGGCTGAAGCGCACCACCTCGTCGACGCCCAGTTCGATCGCGCGCCGCGCGAGCTTCTTCAGCTCCTCGTCGGGCTGGTACATGATGACGTCGATGCCCGAGATCATCTGCGTCACGCGCTGCGCCGGGATGTTGGGGAACAGCTTCTGCGCGAAGTCGAGGAAGAACACATAGGCCGCGTAGCCCAGGTTTAGGAACTCGAAGTGGTACTGCCAGCACTTGATGCCGAGGTTGATCAGGTCGTCGTAGTTCTTCAGCAGGTGGTAGCCCTCGGACTCACCGAGGGCGTCGGTGACGACCGAGAGCGCCTCCATGTCGGCCAGGCGCGGGATCTTCAGCGCTTCGAGTTCGCGGATGGTGGCCTCCATCTTCACCTTCCACTTGGCCTCCAACGCGTCCCAGTTCTTGTAGTAGTGGCCGGCGCGCTCCATGAAGTGGGGCACGCGGCTGCCGATCTCGGCACCGTCCTTGACCGGCACCGGCGAGATGTAGACGTAGCCGTTGATGATGCGGTGGTCCACTCCGCGCACCGGCGGCACCATGAAGATGCGGTTGTTGAACTGCGACAACGCCAGGTACCAGGCCTCGTCCCAGATGGTGTCGAAGGGATACAAGGGTTCCGGGTAGTGCAGGCCGTCGTAGAACCAGAAGGTTTCCTTCTCGTAGCCGTTGCGCACCGGGTCGTCGGTGACGAACTGGTACTGGTACGGATACATGCGCTCCCAGCCTTCGGTGCCGGGAATGGTCTGGGCCTTCACGTCGTGCGGAACCGGGAACTTCATGGCTTGTCTCCGTTGGGGGGTCTTGCGGACCTCTGGTCATCGGCCTGGCGCGCCGCGCTCGGGTTCGCCGGCTTGACCCGCAAGGCCCGTGCCATGGCCCCGTGCGGCGGTGCAGCATCGACCTGGGATCGGCGTGGCCCTGGCAGTCGGGATGCAGCCCACGGCGGCGGCACGAGGGCGCGTGACGGGCCCGTGCAGCGACACCACGGGCTTGATCTTTTGGTGAGAGTCGGCGCCTCGAGCGGCCACGGGTTGATCAATTGGTGAAGTGCTCGGCGCACGGCCTGCGGGTTTTGCCGCGTCGAGGAGGCCGGCAAAGCTTGATGTCGCGCAAACCCAGGCCGATCGCATGGGCCTAGAAGGACCGTTTCGACAGGAGGTCGACGCGATGAGCAAGGTCCACAGCATTGCCCGGGCGGCCAATGACGACCTGCGCTCACGCGTGCACTTCTGCGCCCAGACCGGCCAGATCTGGCTGCACGAGCACCGCATGCTGCTGGTCCACGCCGAGGCCCAGGCCACGCTGCGCAAGGAGCTGATCGACACCCTGGGCATGGACCGCGCGCGCGGCCTGCTCACCCGCATGGGCTATGCGTCCGGGCTGCGCGACGCCGAGCTCGCGCGCACCCGCTCGCAGGACTGCAGCGATGTCGAGGCCTTCATGACCGGGCCCAAGCTGCACACGCTCGAGGGCATCGTGCAGGTCACGCCGGTCAGGCTCGAACTCGACCGCATGGCCGGGCGCTTTAACGGCGAATTCCTGTGGGAGAACTCCTGGGAAGGCCAATGGCACCGCCGCCACTTCGGCCCCCACCACGAACCGGTGTGCTGGACCCAGATCGGCTATGCCTGCGGCTACACCTCGGCCTTCATGGGCCGGCCGGTGCTGTACAAGGAAGTCGAGTGCGTCGGCATGGGCCACGCCAACTGCCGCATCGTCGGCAAGCCGGTCGAGGAGTGGGACGATGCCGCCGAGCACGGGCGTTTCTTCCGGCCCGAGTCGATCGCCGAGCAGCTGATCGAGTTGCAGACGCAGGTGGTTCAACTGCGCTCGACGATCGGCGAGAAGGACAGGCTGCCGGCCGACATGATCGGCGGCTCGCCCGGATTCCGGCGTGCCTTCGAACTGCTGCGCCAGGCCGGCGCGAGCCAGATCACGGTGCTGCTGCTCGGCGAGACCGGCGTCGGCAAGGAGCTCTTCGCCCGCGCGCTGCATGCGATGGGTACCCGCCGCGACAAGGGCTTCGTCGCGGTGAACTGCGCGGCGATCCCCGGCGAGCTGGTCGAGTCCGAGCTCTTCGGCGTCGAGCGCGGCGCCTACACCGGCGCGCAGGTGGCACGCCCCGGGCGCTTCGAGCGTGCCGACGGTGGCAGCCTGTTCCTCGACGAGATCGGCGACCTGCCGCTGGCCGCACAGAGCAAGCTGCTGCGCGTGCTGCAGGACGGCGAGCTCGAGCGCGTCGGCGACCAGCGCACGCGGCGCGTCAACGTGCGCGTGATCGCCGCCACCAACGCCGACCTGCCCCGGCTGGTGCGCGAGGGGCGCTTCCGCTCCGACCTCTACTACCGCCTGAACGCCTTCCAGATCCAGATCCCGCCGCTGCGCGAGCGCAAGGAAGACATCTCGATCCTCGCCAAGGGCTTCCTCGAGAAGCACTGCGCGATCCATGGCAAGAAGCTGCGCGGCTTCACCGACAAGGCCAAGCGTGCGCTGCTGACCTACCCCTGGCCGGGCAACATCCGCGAGTTGCAGAACATGGTCGAGCGCGGCGTGATCCTCGCGCCGCCTGGCGCCAACATCGAGGTCGAACACCTGTTCACGCGCTGCGGCGACGAGCGCCCCGCCGAGTTCGGGCTCGATGCCGACGGCAACCTCGACCTCGACCGCTGGACCGCCGGCAGGGAGCTCTGCGAGGCGGTCTTCAACGGCGCGATGACGCTCGATCAGGTCGAGGCCATGCTGATCGAGACCGCGGTCGACAAGGCCCGCGGCAACCTCTCGGCTGCCTCGCGCATGCTCGGGCTGACGCGGCCGCAACTGGCCTATCGGCTCAAGCACCTGCACGAACCTGGCGAGGTCGAATCGCCGGACGGTGGCTTGTCGGCGCGATGATTGCGTCGCCGCCGGCATCGCCCGCCGCCGCCGGCCGCGATCGGCGCGCTGCGCCGAACGTGGCGGCGGGTCGGCCGTGAAGCTGCGCTGACAATGTCCGTCGAACGGGGAGCGTGTCCATGAAGCTGGCCTTGGTCGGGTCCCGGTACTTCGGGGCGACGGTGTTCGAGGCCTTGCGCGCGGTGCCGGGCATCGGGTTCACCGGCATCGTCGCGCCGGCGCACGACGATCGCCTGGCGCAGGCCGGACGGGCGGCCGGGCTCGATGTGCATGTGCTCGCCAATCCGAAGCTCGTGCCGGGCGAGGCGATCGCGACGGACACCGACCTGATCGTCGCCGCGCACACCCATGCCCGGGTGAGCGACGAGGCGCTGGCCCGCTCCCGGCTCGGCGGCATCGGCTACCACCCGTCGCTGCTGCCGCGCCACCGCGGCATCGCCGCCGTCGAGTGGACGATCCTGCAAGGCGACGCGATCGCCGGTGGCTCGGTCTATCACCTGGCCGAGGGCTGGGACCTGGGCGCGATCGCGGCCCAGGACTGGTGCTTCGTGGCCAAGGGCGAAACCGCCCGCGACCTGTGGGAGCGCGCACTGGCACCGATGGGATTGCGGCTGCTCGCGCAGGTGGTCCGGCAGGCCGATCGGGACGGCCGCCTGCCGGCGCATCCGCAGGACGCGCGCTTCGCGACCCGGGCGCCGATGATCCGGCGTGCGGTGGTGTCGAGCGAGGGGCGGCCTGCCGACACGGTGTCGATGGTGGTCACGGTGATGGGCGTGGACCGGCCAGGCATCGTCAACCAGTTGTCCGACTGCGCACAACGCCATGGCGCGAACTGGACGGCGGGCCACATGACGCGCCTGGCCGACGAGTTCGCCGGCATGGTGCAACTCGACGTGCCGGTCGCCCATGCCGATGCGCTGGCCGAGGCGCTGCAGGGCCTGGAATCGGCCGGACTGCGGGTGGTCGTTGCCCAGAGCGGCAGCGTCGAGCCTGCGGCCGGCCTGCGCGTCGTGGCGCTCGACCTGATGGGCGATGACCGCGTCGGCATCCTCAGCCAGCTCACCGGCATCCTGGCCGAGCGCGGCGTCAGCATCGAGCAGATCCACACCGAGATCGTCGCCGCGCCGGCGTCGGTCAAGGCCAGGTTCAGGATCCAGGCGACGGTGCTGGTGCCGGCGGCGCTGAGCACCGACGCACTGCGTCAGGCGCTCGAGCCGCTGGCCGGCGAGCTGATGATCGATATCGCGCTCGGCGAGCGTCCACTTGCAGCGGGCGGCTGAATCGCCGGCCGCTGTGCGGATTGGTTCGACGGCCTGCGGACCGCCTTGGCGGCGTGGCGCGACCGGACGCCGGGCTCCGATTCATGCCGCAAACGAGGTGCCTGCGGGCCGGCCCGGCAGGTCGACCTCGACCTGCTGTGGCGCCGATCGGGCAATGCAGCGTCCGTGCCGGTAGACGCGCAAACGGTGGGCCCGCAACCGGATGGCCTCCACCGGATCGCGCGCCTGCAGCAACACGAAGCTCGCCTCGCAGCCTCTGGCGATGCCGTACCGGGGCAGACCCATGATGCGTGCTGGCTGCGTCGTCACCGCCTCGTAGCACTGGCGCATCGCCGCCTGGCCGGTCATCTGGGCGACATGCAGCCCCATGTGCGCAACCTCGAGCATGTCGCCCGAGCCCAGGCTGTACCAGGGGTCCATCACGCAGTCGTGGCCGAAGGCCACCGTCAGTCCGGCGGCAATCAGCTCGGGCACGCGGGTCATGCCGCGCCGCTTCGGATAGCTGTCGTGCCGGCCCTGCAGCGTGATGTTGATCAGCGGGTTGGCCACCACGTTCAGTCGCGCCTCGGCCATCAAGGGCAGCAGCTTGCTGACGTAGTAGTTGTCCATGCTGTGCATGGAAGTCAGGTGCGAGCCGGTGACGCGGCCCTGCAGGCCCAGCCGCACGGTCTCGGCGGCCAGCGTCTCGACGTGGCGCGACAGCGGGTCGTCGGACTCGTCGCAGTGCATGTCCACCGGCAGCCCGCGCTCGGCGGCCAGCCCGCACAGCAGCGCGACGCTTTCGGCGCCCTGGGCCATCGTGCGTTCGAAATGCGGGATGCCGCCGACGACGTCGACGCCCCGGTCGAGCGCGCGCTTCAGGTTGGCGAGCGCGCCCGGCGAGCGCAGCAGGCCGTCCTGCGGAAAGGCCACCAGCTGCAGCTCGAGGTAGGGCGCGACGCGCTTCCTGACCTCCAGCAGTGCGTCGACCGCCAGCAGTCGGGGATCGCAGACGTCGACATGGCTGCGGATCGCCAGCAGCCCCTTGGCCACCGCCCAATCGCAATAGGTGAGCGCACGCTCGATGAGCGCTTCCGGCGTCAGCAGCGGCTTCAGCTCGCCCCACAGCGCGATGCCCTCGAGCAGCGTGCCGCTCTGGTTGACGCGCGGCAGGCCATAGGTCAGGCAGGCGTCCATGTGGAAGTGGGCGTCGACGAAGGGCGCGCTGAGCAGCTGGTCCTGCGCGTCGATCACCTCGTGCGCTTGCGCCGCCGCTGGCGACAAGCCGGGTGCGACGTCGACGATGACGTCACCTTGCACCGCCACCGACATGCCCGTTCGGCCGTCGGCCAGTGTCGCGTTGTGCAGCAGCAGATCGAGCATGTTCAGCGTTCCCCCTTGCGATAGGGCTTCATCAAGGCCTGCGGGTAGCTGGCGTTGCGCGCGACGACGACCAGCGCGACGATCGACAGCACATAGGGCAGCATCAGGTAGACCTGGTAGGGCAGCAGCGCGTCGCCCGCCTGCTGCAGCCGCAGCTGCAGCGCATCGAAGAACGCGAACAGCAAGGCGCCGACCAGTGCCTTGCCCGGCCGCCACGAGGCGAAGACGACCAGCGCCACGCAGATCCAGCCGCGGCCGTTGACCATGTTGAAGAAGAAGGCGTTGAAGGCGGCCAGCGTCAGGAACGAGCCCGCGACGCCCATCAGCGCCGAGCCGGCGACGATGGCGCCGCTGCGCACCGCGGCCACCGCGATGCCCTGGCCCTCGGCGGCCTGCGGGTTCTCGCCCACCATGCGCAGCGCCAGGCCCAGCGGCGTGCGGTACAGCAGCCAGGCCAGCAGCGGCACCAGCGCCAGCGCCAGCAGCGTCAGCGGCGTCTGCTGCTGCAGCAGCGGGATCGGCAGCCAGTCCATCGCCGCGAACGGCGTCACGGTGGGCGGGGTGCTGACCTTGGGGAACGAGACCCGGTAGCCGAAGTAGGACAGCGCGGTGGCCAGCATCGTGATCCCGAGGCCGCTTACATGTTGCGATAACGCCAGGCCCACCGTCAGCCAGGCGAGCAGGCCGCCGAAGGCCGCGCCGGCGAGCGCCGCCGCGACGACGCCGCCCCATAGTGGCGCACCGTGGAAAACCGCCAGCCAGCCGACGAAGCCGCCCGCCACCATGATGCCCTCGATGCCCAGATTGAGCACCCCCGAGCGCTCGCACAGCAGCACCCCCAGCGTGCCCAAGATCAGCGGGGTGGCGATGCGCAGCACCGCGACCCAGAAGGCGGCGTTGCCGAGCAGCTCGAGTGCCTCGGTCATCTGAACCGCACCCGGTACTGCGCCAGCATCGCCGCCACCAGCATCGCCAGCAACGCGGTGGCGACGATGACGTCGGCCAGGTAGGTCGGCACGCCCATCGTGCGGCTCATGCTGTCGGCGCCGACCAGCACGCCGGCGACGAACAGGCTCGCCACGACCACGCCCAGCGGGTGCAGGCCGGCGAGCATCGCGATCACGATGCCGCTGTAGCCGTAGCCGGGCGACATGTCCAGCGTCAGGTAGCTGGTGCGGCCGGCGACTTCGATCGCCCCGGCCAGGCCGGCGAGTGCGCCCGACAGCAAGGCCACGCCGACCACGGTGCGCGCCACCGGCACGCCGGCGAAGGCGGCGGCGCGGGCGTTGGCGCCCACCGCGCGGATCTCGAAACCGGCCACCGTGCGCTGCATCAGCGCCCACACCAGCGCCGCCAGCACCAGCGCCCAGGCCAGGCCGCTGTGCACGCGGGTGCGCGGGATCAGCTTGCCGAATTCGAGTTCGGGCTGCAGCGCCACGCTCTGTGGCCAGCCCATCGCCGTCGGGTCCTTCATCGGACCGTCGAGCATCAGCGAGATGAACAGCAGGACGATGAAGTTCAGCAGCAGCGTGGTCACCACCTCGTCGACGCCGAAGCGGCTCTTGAGCAGCGCCGGTCCCAGCAGCAACGCGGCGCCGGCCAGCGCCGCAGCGGCCATCATCAGGGGGAACAGCAGCCATGGGGCAAGGTCGATACCGGCACCGCCGTGCAGGCCACCCACCGCCACCGCGGCCAGCGCGCCGGCGTAGAGCTGGCCCTCGGCGCCGATGTTGTACAGCCTCGCCTGGAAGGCCACCGCCGCGGCCAGGCCGGTGAGCATCAGCGGGATCGCGCGCGTGAGCGTCTCGCTGAAGGCGAACACCGAGCCGAACGCGCCGTCGAACAGCAGACCCCAGGTCGGGCCGACCGGCGCGCCGGCCCACCGCACCAGCGCCGAGGCGACCAGCAGCGTCACCGCCACCGCGCCCAGCGGCGCGATGATCCACGCGGCGGGGGCGGCCTCGGTGCGTCGTTCGAGTCGCAAGGCCAGGTCCTCAGGCGGTGGCGTGGGTCACGGCGCCGGGTGCCGGCGCGCCAGCCATGGCCAGGCCGATGGCCTCGCGGCTCCAGGCCGTGGCCGGCAAGGCGGCGCTCAGTCGCCCGGCGTGGATCACCGCGATGCGGTCACCCAGCGCCATCACCTCATCGAGGTCGTCGGAGATCACGATCACCGCCGCCCCCGCGTCGCGCGCGGCGATCAGCTGCTGCTGCACATAGGCCACCGCGCCGACGTCCAGCCCCCAGGTCGGCTGGTGGGCGACGATCAGCTTCGGCGGCCGGCCGTCGGGGGCCAGCAGCGCGCGGCCGAGGATCAGCTTCTGCATGTTGCCGCCCGACAGCGAGCGGGTGCGCGCCATCGCGCCGCCGCCGCGCACATCGAAGGTCTCGAGGATGCGCCGGGCGTGAGTCTGGGCGGCCGTGCGGTCGACCCAGCCGGCGCGTGCGAACGGCCGCTCGCGCCGGCGCTCGGCGATCGCGTTCTCCCACAGCGGCAGGTCGCCGATGATTCCGGTGCCCTGGCGGTCCTCGGGGATGCGGGCCACGCCCAGTGCGACCAGGCGCGCCGGGTCGGGCGGCAGCGCAGCATCGCCGAGGCGGGCCGTCCCGACGCTCACGACACGCGTACCGCACAGCACCTCGGCCAGCGCGAGCTGGCCGTTGCCCGAAACACCGGCCACGGCGACGATCTCGCCGCTGCGCAGTTCGAGGTTCACGTCGACCAGCCGCTCGCGCCCGCTGGCCTCGGTGCCGGCGCCGCTCAGCGTGCAGACCACCGCACCGGTGGCGGCGGCCGGCTGCCGCGTGGGCAGGTGCACCGCCTGGCCGACCATCCAGCCGGCGAGCTCGGCGGCGCTGGTCTGCGACGCCCGCGCCTGCGCCACCAGCCGGCCGGCGCGGAGCACCGCGACGCGGTGCGAGACGCGCAGCACCTCGTCGAGCTTGTGGCTGATGAAGATGATCGCAAGCCCCTGCGCCACCATCCGGGCGAGCGTCGCGAACAGGGTCTCGCTCTCCTGCGGCGTGAGCACCGCGGTGGGCTCGTCGAGGATCAGGATGCGCGCGCCGCGCACCAGCGCCTTGAGGATCTCGACCCGCTGGCGCTCGCCCACCGCCAGCGTGGCCACGCGAGCATCGGGGCTCACCGGCAGGCCGTAGGCGCGTGACACGTCGTTCAGTCGTGTCCGTGCCACCGGCCGCCGGGTGAACGGCTGCCACAGCGGCTCGGTGCCGAGCATCACGTTGTCGAGCACGCTCAGGTTGTCGGCCAGGGTCGAATGCTGGTGCACCATGCCGATGCCGGCGGCCAGCGCCGCCTGCGGTTGGCCCGGCGGCAGCGGCACGCCCCCCACCTCGATGCGGCCGGCGTCGGCGGTGTAGTGGCCGAACAGGATCGACACCAGCGTGGACTTGCCGGCGCCGTTCTCGCCCAGCAGCGCCAGCACCTCGCCGGCATCGAGCGTGAGCGAGATGTCGTCGTTGGCCACCAGCGCGCCGAAGCGCTTGCTGATGCCGTGCAGCGTGAGGACCGGCCCGGACATGCAGCGCGCCCGCGGCGCCGGCTACTTGGCCGTGGACTTGGGCTGCGAGTCGTCGACCTTGACCGTGAAGCTGCCGGCGAGGATCGCCTTCTCCTTGGCCCGCACCTTGGCCATCACGTCGGCGGCGACCTTGCCCTCGAAGGTGCCCAGCGGCGCCAGTTCGGAGCCCTTGTGCTTCATCGTCGAGTAGATGCCGTAGTCCTCGGCGCCGAACTTGCCTTCCTTGGCCAGCTTGATCGCGCGGTCGATCGAAGGCTCCATGTGCCACAGCGCCGAGGCGACCACCGTGTCGGGGTACTTGTCCTGGGTGTTGATGACGTTGCCGATCGCCAGCTTGCCCTTCTCCTTGGCCGCGTCGCTGACGCCGAAGCGCTCGGCGTAGAGCACGTCGGCGCCCTTGTCGATCATCGCGAAGCTGGCCTCCTTGGCCTTGGGCGGGTCGAACCAGCTGTTGATGAAGCTGACGGTGAACTCCACCCTCGGGTTGATCTCCCTGGCACCCGCCATGAAGGCGTTCATCAGCCGGTTGACCTCGGGGATCGGGAAGCCGCCGACCATGCCGATCTTGTGGCTCTTGGTCATGCTGCCGGCGATCATCCCGGTGAGGTAGGCCGGCTCCTGGATGTAGTTGTCGAAGACGCTGAAGTTGGGCGCCTGCGGCTTGCCCGACGAGCCGAGCAGGAACGAGGTCTTCGGGAAGTCCTTGGCCACCTTGCGCGCCGCCGCTTCGACCGCGAAGGCCTCGCCGACGATCAGCTGGTTGCCGGTGGTGGCGTACTCGCGCATCACGCGCTCGTAGTCGGCGTTGCTGACGTTCTCGCTCGCCTTGTACTCGATCTCGCCGCGGGCCTCGGCCGCCTTCAAGGCCTTGTGGATGCGGCTGACCCACTGCTGCTCGAAGGGCACGGTGTAGACGGCGGCGACCTTGAGCTTGGCCTGGGCGAGCGCGAGCCCGGGGGTGGTGGCGACGAGCGCGGCGGCCAGGGCGAGGAGGTGACGGCGAAGGGTCATGGGGGTGGCTCCGGTTGGGTGGGCGGGATATATCGCGCGGTGGCCTGTGTTTGCCGCCCGCGCGGGTCGGCGGCGCGACGCGCGGCAGAACGCGATTCTGCGCGGAGATCGGGCTGCCCCATGCCCGGCGGAACCCGCGTGCCTGCGCGGGCACCCGTGCGTCGCCATGGCGTATCGTGGTGCCCCCGGTCCCACCGCTTTCCGGCGCCCACCGATGCCTGCTCCCACCATGATCGACTTCGACGCCATCGCCCGCCCGCGCCTGGGCGCGCTGCTGCGCGCCGCGCCCAAGGCCGAGTTGCACATCCACATCGAGGGCTCGCTCGAGCCCGAGCTGATCTTCAAGCTCGCGCGCCGCAACGGCGTTGCACTGGCTTACCCCAGCGTCGAGGCCTTGCGCGACGCCTACGCCTTCACCGACCTGCAGAGCTTCCTCGACATCTACTACGCCGGCGCCAGCGTGCTGTTGAAGGCCGAGGACTTCTTCGACCTTGCGTGGGCCTATTTCGAGCGTGCCGCCCGCGACAACATCGTGCGCGCTGAAGTCTTCTTCGATCCGCAGACCCACACCGCGCGCGGGGTGCCGATCGAGTCGGTCATCGTCGGCCTGCACCATGCCTGCCAACGCGCGCATGCCGAACTCGGCATCAGCGCCTCGCTGATCCTGTGCCTGCTGCGGCACCTGAGCGAAGACTCCGCGCTGGCCACGCTCGAGGCGGCGCTGCCCTACCGCCACCACTTCATCGGCATCGGGCTCGATTCGAGCGAACTCGGCCATCCGCCCGAGAAGTTCGCGCGCCTGTTCGCGAAGGCGCGCGCGCTCGGGCTGCACGTCGTCGCCCACGCCGGCGAGGAGGGACCGCCGGCCTACATCGAAGGCGCGCTCGACGTGCTGCAGGTCGAACGCATCGACCACGGCGTGCGCTGCCTCGAGAGCCCGGCCCTGGTGGCGCGCCTGGCACGCGAGCGAGTGCCGCTCACGGTGTGCCCGCTGTCGAACGTGAAGCTGCGCGTGTTCGAGACCCTGGCCCGGCACAACCTGGCCGCGCTGCTCGCCGCCGGCCTGTGCGTGACGATCAACAGCGACGACCCGGCCTACTTCGGTGGCTACCTCAACGACAACTTCATCGCCGTCTTCGAGGCGCTGCCGCAGCTGGGCGCGCGCGAGGCCCACGCGTTGCTGCGCAACGGCTTCGAGGCCAGCTTCGCGACCGCCGAGGCCAAGGCGGGCTGGGTCGCCCAGCTCGACGCCGTGTTCAGATCGGGCTGAGCGCCTGCCGGTGCCCGCCGGCAGGCGCCGCCGAAAGAACCGGCGAGGCGGGGTGCCTCGCCGCGGGATCGCAGGCCGCGGCGGCCTGAGCTAGCAGGCAGGATCAGCGGTCGTGGCGGTGGTCGCAGCTCCGGCAGCGCTGCGCGGCCTCGAGGGTCCAGAAGACATGGGTCACGTTGCGCGAGCCGTCGGCGTTCTCGCGCTCGTAGGTCGAACTGCGCCCGTTCGCCGACTGCCTGACCAGCTGTCCCCAGTTGTTCGGATCGTCGCCGATGTCGCGATGCGCCGCGCCCGGGCCCTGGTGCATCGCCGCGACTTCGGCGGCGATCTGCGCCACGGTGCTGGTGCTGTCGAGGTGCGCGTAGATGATGTTCAGCTCGTCGAAGTCATGCGCATTCGGCTTGGTGCTCAGGGTGCTGCCGGCGTTCGCCCCGGTGTTCGAGAAATAGTCCATGCAGGTGTTCTGGGACGTGCCGTTGATGGACTGGTGATCGAGCCCGAAGGTGTGCGCCACCTCCTGGCACATCACGTGCAGCTTCTCGTTGGGATTGTTGTAGGTGGCGGTGTTGAAGTAGGTGTCGTTCATCTTGGCCGAGCCCTGGGTGATGTGGGTGCCGCCGGTGATGTTGATCGACGCCAGCCCGAGCCAGCCGTTGTTGCCATAGGTGCCGTTGCAGACTT
>Ga0209797_10000950_pt1 | contig 14548 bp, 17 predicted proteins | sample DOMMetBare3Fresh_2_FD_187472 | JGI IMG/M metagenome (GOLD analysis project Ga0209797, IMG submission 187472) | Wetland sediment microbial communities from St. Louis River estuary, USA, under dissolved organic matter induced mercury methylation -... | ecosystem: Environmental > Aquatic >... | reverse complement strand
CCGTGGTCCTCGACACCGTGGTCCTCGACACCGTGGTCCTCGACACCGTGGTCCTCGACACCGTGGTCCTCGACACCGTGGTCCTCGACACCGAGGTCCTCGACACCGTGGTGTTCGACCTCGGCGGCGTGCTCGTCGAGTGGGATCCGCGCCGGCTGTTCCGCACGCTGTTCGACGACCCGGCGCGGATGGAGTGATTCCTCGGCTCGATCTGCACGCCGCAGTGGAACCACTCGATCGATTGCGGTCGGCCGCGGGCCGAGGCCGAGGCCGACCTGGTCGCCCGGCACCCAGAGTGGGCGCCGCAGATCCGGGCCTACAACGCCCGCTGGGCCGAGATGCTCGGCGGTGAGATCGTCGGCTCGGTCGCGGTGCTCGAGGAGCTCGCCGCCGGCGGCCGGCGACTGCTGGCCCTGACCAACTGGTCGGCGGAGACCTTCCCGGTCGCTCGCGAGCGGTTCGCCTGCCTGCGCCGGTTCGAGGGCATCGTCGTCTCGGGGGAGGAGGGCGTCGCCAAGCCGGAGCCGGCGATCTTCCACACGCTGCTCGACCGCTACGCCGTCGACCCCCGCCGAGCGGTGTTCGTCGACGACAAGCCGGCGAACGTCTCGGTCGCGGCCGAGCTGGGGCTGACCGGGCTGCTGTTCACCGACCCCCCGACGCTGCGCGCCGATCTCGAGCGGCTGGGCGTGCTCGGCACGACGATGGCCGCCGACCTGCAGCCGTAGACTGAAGCGATCATCCAGCGGACCCAGTGTCGGACCCAGAACGGAGGGGATGTCGTGGCCGTCCAGCCGATCCGACTGTTCGGCGACCCCGTCCTGCGCACGCCGGCGGACCCGGTGACCGACTTCGACAAGGAGCTGCGCGTCCTAGTCAAGGACCTCACCGACACGATGATGGACGCGCCCGGTGTCGGGCTGGCCGCGCCCCAGCTCGGTGTGTCCCTGCGGGTGTTCACCTACTGCGTCGACGACGTCCTCGGCCACCTGGTGAACCCGATCCTCGACCTGTCCGACGAGCAGCAGGACGGCGACGAGGGATGCCTGTCCATCCCGGATCTCACGTTCCCCACCAAGCGGGCGCTGCGGGCGGTCGCCCGCGGCTTCGACCAGTACGGCGAGCCGGTCACCGTCGAAGGCAGCGACCTGCTCGCCCGGTGCGTCCAGCACGAGACCGACCACCTCGACGGCGTGCTGTTCATCGACCGGCTCGACCGCGAGACCCGCAAGCTCGCCCTCAAGGCGATCCGCGAGGCGGAGTGGTCCGGCGGCCCGATCCCCAACGTCAAGATCAGCCCGCACTACACCTACGGCACGGCGCTGTAGGCGTGCGGCTGCTCTTCGCTGGCACCCCCGCGGCGGCGCTGCCCTCGCTCGAGGCGCTGCTGGAGTCCCGGCACCGGGTCGTCGCGGTGCTCACCCGGCCGGACGCCCCGGTCGGCCGGGGCCGCCGGCTGACGCCCTCCCCGGTCGCCGAGGCGGCCCTGGCCGCCGACCTCGAGGTGCTGCGACCGGCGTCCCCGGGCGACCCGGCGTTCCTGGCCCGGCTGGCCGAGCTGGCACCCGACTGCGCCCCGGTCGTCGCCTACGGCGCCCTCCTGCCGCGGGCTGCCCTGGACGTGCCGCGGCACGGCTGGGTCAACCTGCACTTCTCCCTGCTGCCCGCGTGGCGAGGGGCCGCCCCGGTGCAGCACGCGGTGCGGCACGGCGACGAGGTCACCGGCGCGACGACCTTCCGGCTGGAGGAGGGGCTCGACACCGGACCGGTGTACGGAGTCGTCACCGAGGCGATCAGGCCGCGGGACACCAGCGGCGAGCTGCTCGCCCGGCTGTCCGGTTCCGGCGCCCAGCTGCTGGTCGCCACCCTCGACGGGATCGAGGCCGGCACCCTCGTGCCGGTCCGGCAGCCGCCCGACGGCGTCACGCTGGCTCCGAAGGTGTCCGTCGCCGACGCCGCCGTGGACTGGCTCGCCCCGGCGCTGGCGGTCGACCGGTTGGTCCGCTCGACCACCCCCGAGCCGGGAGCCTGGACGACGTTCCGCGGGCAGCGGCTCGGCCTGGGGCCGGTCTGGCCCGACGACGGCCGCTCCGACCTGGCCCCGGGCGAGCTCGCGGCCGGCCGGGCCGAGGTGTGGGTCGGCACCGGGGGCGGTGCGGTCCGGCTCGGCGACGTACGGGCCCCGGGCAAGCGGCCGATGCCGGCGGCCGACTGGTCCCGCGGGGTCCGGCTGCGCCCCGGCGAAAGGCTGGGCGGATGACCGGGCCACGCCGACCCACCCCTCGGGCGAACCGTCCGGCCGGGCGGCCTTACCGCCGGCCGCAGCCGGACGACGCCCGCCGGGCGGCCTACGACCTGCTGCGCGCGGTCGACGAGCGCGACGCCTACGCCAACCTGGTGCTGCCCGGCCTGCTCCGTGCGCGCCGCCTCGAGGGGCGGGACGCCGGGTTCGCCACCGAGCTGGCCTACGGCACGCTGCGGCTGCGTGGACGGCACGACGCGGTGCTGGCCGCCTGCGTCGACCGACCGCTCGACGAGGTCGACCCCCCGGTGCTCGACCTGCTGCGGCTCGGCACCCACCAGCTGCTGGCCATGCGGGTGCCCGCGCACGCGGCGGTCGCGGCGACGGTCGAGCTGGCGCGCGCGGTCGTCGGCGAGGGCCGGTCGGCGTTCGTCAACGCGGTGCTCAGGAAGGTCGCCGGCGCCGACCTGGACACCTGGCTGGAGCGGGTGCTGCCCGACGCGTCGACCGACCCGGTCGGTCAGCTGGCCGTCCGGCACTCCCATCCGCGCTGGGTCGTCGACGCGCTGCGCGACGCCCTGGGCGGGTCGCTGGCGGAGACGGAACGGCTGCTCGCCGCCGACAACGAGCCGGCTGGGGTGACCCTGGTCGCGCGCCCCGGCCGCTGCACGGCGGAGGAGCTGACCGCCGCCGGCGCCCAGCCGGGTCGGTGGTCGCCGTACGCGGCCGCCTGGCCGGCGGGGGACCCGCGGGCGCTGCGCGCCGTCGTCGAGACGCGGGCGGGCGTGCAGGACGAGGGCAGCCAGCTCGTCGCGCTCGCCCTGGCCGGCGCCCCGCTCGACGGCCCGGACACCCGCTGGCTGGACCTGTGCGCCGGCCCGGGCGGCAAGGCCGCGCTGCTCGGCGGGCTGGCCGCCCAGCGCGGCGCGCGGCTGCTGGCCGCGGAGCTGGCCCCGCACCGGGCCACCCTGGTCGCCCGGACCGTGGGGTCGACGGCGGACGTCGTGGTGGCCGACGCGCTCGCCGGGCCGTGGCGACCCGGCTCGTTCGACCGGGTCCTCGCCGACGTCCCGTGCTCCGGGCTGGGCGCGCTGCGCCGGCGACCCGAGGCGCGCTGGCGACGGCGGCCGGCCGACCTGCCCGGGCTCGGCGCCCTGCAGCGGGCCCTGCTCGGCGCCGCGCTGGACGCCGTCCGGCCGGGCGGGCTGGTCGGCTACGTGACCTGCTCGCCGCACCTGGCGGAGACCCGGGTCGTCGTCGACGACGTGCGCCGCTCCCGCGGGGACGCCGACCTGGTCGACGCCCGCCCGTTCCTGCCCGGTGTCCCGGACCTCGGGGACGGGCCGGCTGTGCAGCTGTGGCCGCACGTGCAGGGCACCGACGCGATGTTCCTGGCGCTCCTGCGCCGACGGTCACCGACGGCGGGCTAGCCTGGCCGCCGTGGGGATCCAGATCGCGCCGAGCATCCTGAGCGCCGACTTCGCCCGGCTCGCCGACGTGGCCGCCGCCGTCGAGGGGCACGCCGACTGGCTGCACGTCGACGTCATGGACAACCACTTCGTGCCGAACCTGACGATCGGCCTGCCGGTCGTCGAGAGCCTGCTCAAGGCGACCGGCCTGCCGCTGGACTGCCATCTGATGATCGCCGACCCGGACCGCTGGGCGCCCGCCTACGCCGAGGCGGGGGCCGGGTCGGTGACGTTCCACGCCGAGGCCGCGCACGCCCCCGTCCGGCTGGCCCGCGAGCTGCGCCGGCTGGGCAGCCGGGCCGGGCTCGGGCTGAAGCCGGCGACCCCCGTCGAGCCGTACGCGGACCTGCTGCCCGAGCTCGACATGCTGCTGCTGATGACCGTCGAGCCGGGCTTCGGCGGCCAGCCGTTCCTGGACGTCGTGCTGCCCAAGGTTCGCCGGGCCCGCGAGCTGCTCGACCGGCACGGCGGGCAGGTGTGGCTGCAGGTCGACGGAGGTATCTCGCCGGAGACGGTCGAACGGGCGGCCGACGCGGGCGCCGACGTGTTCGTGGCCGGGTCGGCCGTGTACGCCGCCGCCGACCCCGGGGCCGTCGTCGACGGCCTGCGGGCCGCGGCCGAGGCCCGCAGCGCGGCCCGCCGCGCGTAGACTGGCGGCGCAAGCGACAGCAGCGTGCTCCGGGGTCGGTGCAAGTCCGAACCGGCGGTGACAGTCCGCGACCCGGCCGAAGCCATCGGCCGGTTGACCCGGTGGAACTCCGGGACCGACGGTGAGAGTCCGGATGGGAGGCGCACGCGCGGGTCGCGGCGTGGTGCCGGCCTCGGCACGACCGTCCGCGGCACCGTCCCGTGGTCCCCGGAGCCCGCCCGAGCGGTGCAGGAGGCGGACCCGGTGGCCAGCCCGACCGAGGTGCAGGCGATGCGCCGTGCCCTCGACCTGGCGCGGTCGCCCGGCGTCCCGCGGGGGCCGAACCCGCGAGTCGGCTGCGTGCTGCTCGCGCCGGACGGCCGGGTCGTCGCCGAGGGGCACCACCGCGGAGCCGGCACCCCGCACGCCGAGGCCGTCGCGCTCGCCGCCGCGGGCGACGCGGCCCGCGGCGCGACCGCCGTCGTGACCCTCGAGCCGTGCGCGCACACCGGGCGCACCGGTCCGTGTGCTCAGGCGCTGCTCGCCGCCGGCGTGTCCAGGCTCGTCTACGCCCAGGCCGACACCGGGCCGGTCGCCGCCGGGGGCGCCGCCCTGCTGCAGGCGGCCGGGGTGGACGTCGAGGGCGGCCTGCTGGCCGACCAGGCCGCCGCGGTCAACCCGGAGTGGACGTTCGCGCTCACCCACGGGCGCCCCTTCGTCACCTGGAAGCTGGCCGCGTCGCTGGACGGCCGGGTGGCCGCCGCCGACGGGACCAGCCGGTGGATCAGCTCGCCGGAGTCCCGCGCCGACGCGCACGCGATGCGCGCCCAGGTCGACGCGATCGTGGTCGGCACGGGGACCGTCCTCGCCGACGACCCGGCCCTGACCGCGCGTGGCCCGGACGGCCGACCCGGGCCGGTCCAGCCGCTGCGGGTCGTGGTCGGCGACCGGCCGGTGCCGCCCACCGCCGCCGTGCTCGACCCGTCGGTGGGGTCCGCGGCCGTCTACCCGACCCGCGACGTCGCCGCGGTGCTGGCCGAGCTGCACGCCCACGACGTCCAGCACGTGCTGCTCGAGGGCGGGCCGACCGTGGCCGGTGCCTTCGTGGCCGGTCACCTCGTCGACCGAGTCGTCGCCTACGTCGCCCCGCTGCTGCTCGGTGCCGGTCCGGCCGCCCTCGACGGCGGGGGCGTCGCCACCCTGGCCGAGGCGCTGCGCCTGGAGCCGGTCGAGGTGAGCCGGCTCGGTCCCGACGTGAAGATCGTCGCGCGGGTCGTCCGCGCCGAGGGAGGCTGACCGACGTGTTCACCGGCATCGTGGAGGAGCTCGGCCAGGTCGTCGCGCTGGACTGCTCGGCCGACTCGGCGCGGATCACCGTGCGCGGCCCGCTGGTGACCGAGGACGCGGCCAGGGGCGACTCGGTGGCCGTCAACGGCGTGTGCCTGACCGTCGTCGACGTGGCCGACGGCACGTTCACGGCCGACGTGATGGCCGAGACGCTGGGCCGCACGGCGCTCGGCCACCTGCGGCCGGGCAGCCGGGTCAACCTGGAGCGCCCGGTGACGCTGCAGCAGCGCCTCGGCGGTCACCTCGTGCAGGGCCACGTCGACGGCGTCGGGCGAGTGCTGGCCCGCACGCCGGGGGAGCACTGGGAGGTTGTACGGATCGGCCTGCCCCCGGACCTGGCCCGCTACGTGGTCGAGAAGGGGTCGATCACCGTCGACGGCGTCTCGCTGACCGTCGTCGAGGTCGGGGCGGACTCGTTCACGGTGAGCCTGATCCCCACGACGCTGGAGCTGACGACGCTCGGCCGGGCCCAGCCCGGCGACCCGCTGAACCTGGAGGTCGATGTGGTGGCCAAGTACGTCGAGCGCCTGCTCGGAGCGCGGACGTGACCGCGACCTCCGTGCCCGCCGGCCCGGGCAACGCCGCCGACTCCGGTGTCCGACCGGACGCCGGCGTGCGGCTGGACGCCGTCGTGGACGCCATCGCCGCGGTCCGGGCCGGGCAGCCCGTGGTCGTCGTCGACGACGAGGACCGCGAGAACGAGGGCGACCTGATCCTCGCCGCGGCGCGGGCCACCCCCGAGCTGGTCGGGTTCATGATCCGGCACACGTCCGGCTACATCTGCGTGGCGATGGAGGGCGCCGACCTGGACCGGCTCGACCTGCCGCCGATGACCCGGGTCAACGAGGACCGCCGGGGCACCGCCTACGCGGTGTCGGTCGACGCGCGCGACGTCGTCGCGACCGGGATCTCCGCGCTGGACCGGGCCCGCACGATCAAGGTGCTCAGCGACTCGGCGACCGAGCCGCACGACCTCACCCGGCCGGGCCACGTGGTGCCGCTGCGCGCCGTCGAGGGCGGGGTGCTGCGCCGGGCCGGGCACACCGAGGCGGCGGTCGACCTGGCCCGGCTGGCCGGGCTGTCGCCGGCCGGCGCGCTCTGCGAGATCGTCAACGACGACGGCTCGATGGCCCGGGCTCCCCAGCTGCGCGAGTTCGCCGACACCCACGGCCTGCTCATGATCTCCATCGCCGACCTGATCGCCCACCGCCGGCGCACCGAGCGGACCGTGGTCCGCGACGCCGAGACCGTGCTGCCCACCGCGCTGGGCGACTTCCGGGCCGTCGGGTTCGCCAGCGGGCTGGACGGCGTGGAGCACGTCGCGCTGGTCCGCGGCGAGATCGGGGACGGCGAGGACGTGCTCGTGCGGGTGCACTCCGAGTGCCTCACCGGCGACGTCTTCGGGTCCATGCGCTGCGACTGCGGTCCGCAGCTGCAGGCGGCGCTCGCGGCCGTGGCCGCCGAGGGGCGAGGGGTCGTGCTGTACGTGCGCGGGCACGAGGGCCGCGGGATCGGCCTGCTGCACAAGCTGCAGGCCTACCAGCTGCAGGACGCCGGCTCGGACACCGTCGACGCGAACCTCGAGCTCGGCCTGCCCGCGGACGCCCGGGAGTACGGGACCGGCGCGCAGATCCTGGCCGACCTGGGCGTGCGCTCGATGCGGCTGCTGACCAACAACCCGGCGAAGCGGGCCGGGCTCGAGGGCTACGGCCTGCGCGTGCTCGGCCGGGTCCCGCTGCCGGTGCACGCCACCGCGCAGAACCTGCGCTACCTGCAGACCAAGCGGGACCGGATGGGCCACGACTTCCCGGACGACCTCGCCGTGCACCCGGAGGGGAACCCCACGTGAGCGGCGCCGGGACGCCGGCCCTCGTCGTCGAGGGGGCCCAGGACCTGCGGGTGGCGGTGGTGGCCGCCCAGTGGCACGCCACCGTCACGGACGGCCTGCTGGCCGGGGCGCTGCGGGCGCTCACCGAGGCGGGCGTCGTCGACCTGACGGTGGTGCGGGTGCCGGGCTCGTTCGAGCTGCCGGTGGCCGCGCTCAGGGCCGCGCGGGCCGGGTACGACGCGGTGGTCGCGCTCGGGGTCGTCGTCCGCGGCGGCACGCCGCACTTCGACTACGTCTGCTCGGCGGCGACGTCGGGGCTGTCCCGCGTCGCCCTGGACACCGGCGTCCCGGTCGGGTTCGGGCTGCTCACCTGCGACACCGAGGAGCAGGCCGTCGACCGGGCCGGGCTGCCCGGGTCCCGGGAGGACAAGGGCTACCAGGCCGCGCAGGCCGCGCTGAGCACCGTGCTGGCACTCCGTAGGCTGGGCCTGTGAAGACCTTCGAGGAGCTCTTCGGTGAGCTGCAGGCGCGCGCGGCGTTCCGGACCGAGGGGTCGGGCACCGTCCGGGCGCTGGACGCCGGCGTCCACGAGATCGGCAAGAAGGTCGTGGAGGAGGCCGCGGAGGCGTGGATGGCGGCCGAGCACGAGACCCCGGAGCGGGCCGCGGAGGAGATCGCCCAGCTGCTCTACCACGCGCAGGTGCTGATCCTGGCCTGCGGGCTGACCCTCGACGACGTCTACGCCCGGCTGTAGGGCGACGACCGTGCTGCGCGTCGCCGTCCCGAACAAGGGCTCGCTGGCCGAGCCGGCCAGCCAGATGCTGCGCGAGGCCGGCTACCTCCAGCGGTCCGACGTCCGTGACCTCGTGCTGCAGGACCCCGACAACGACACCGAGTTCTTCTTCCTGCGCCCGCGCGACATCGCCGTGTACGTCGGCTCGGGCGAGCTGGACGTCGGGATCACCGGCCGCGACCTGCTGCTGGACAGCGGGGCTGCCGCCGAGGAGATCCTGCCGCTGGCCTTCGGCGGGTCGACGTTCCGGTTCGCCGCCCGGCCCGGTGTCGCGTCGTCGGTGCGCGACCTCACCGGGCTGCGGGTGGCGGCGGCCTACCCGGGGCTGGTGGGCCAGCACCTGGCCGAGCACGGCGTCCAGGCCCAGGTGATCCGGCTGGACGGCGCTGTCGAGACCGCCGTCCGGCTGGGGGTGGCCGACGTCATCGCCGACGTGGTCTCCACGGGGACCACGCTGCACAACGCCGGCCTCGAGGTGTTCGGGGAGCCGATCCTGGTGTCGGAGGCGGTCCTCGTGCGCCGAGCGGGCACGGGGGCGACGCCCGCGGTGGAGCTGATGGCTCGACGGCTGCAGGGCGTCATCGTGGCGCGCACCTACGTGCTGATGGACTACGACATCCGGGCCGAGCTGGTCGACCGCGCGTGCGAGCTGACGCCCGGCATCGAGTCCCCGACGATCTCCCCGTTGCACGAGAGCGGCTGGGTGGCGGTGCGGGCGATGGTGCCGCGCCGGGACACCAACAAGGTGATGGACGACCTGTGGGAGCTCGGGGCCCGAGGCATCCTGGTCACCGACATCCACGCCTGCCGGCTGTAGGCGCGCGGTGCCTTCGGCCGGCTGCCCGCCGCTGCCGCACGTGTGGCGCCCAGGGTTCGGCCGGTGGGCGGCCTACGGCGTCGCGGGGTTCCTCGTCGTCTTCATCGGCGCCGTCGTGCTGCTCGTCGACGTCCCGTGGTCCAACCGAGCGTGGTCGTTCGACCGGGTCGGGCTGTTCGTGGTGACCGTGGCGCTGTCGGCGGTGCTGGCCCGGTTCGGGCGGGTCCGGGTCGAGGCCGATGCCGACGGGCTGGTCGTGGTGAACGCCCTGCGGCGCCGGCGGCTCGTGTGGGCGCAGGTGGTCGCCGTCCGGCTGGGACGCGACGACCCATGGGCGGTGCTGGACCTCTCCGACGGCACGACCTGGCCGGTGCTCGCCATGCAGACCGCCGACGGCGCCCGTGGCCGCCGGATGGCCGCCGAGCTCGCCGCCTGCGTCGCGTCTCGCGCGGGGGAGGAGCCGGCGGCTTGTTGACCACGCGAGGTAGGTGAGCACCGACCGTAAAGGGTGCCTGCACCTGTTACGGGTCACGCTCACCTGCCTCGCCTGGTCAATCTCGGAGCACCTCGAGCGTGTGGAGGGTCGGGTCGGCGGCGTAGCGGACGCGGACGCCGGACGCCGCGACGTCGCGCAGGGCGGCCACCAGGGCCGCGGTCACCTGCTCGCCGGGGGCCAGCACCGGGATCCCGGGCGGGTACGGCGCCACCAGCTCGGCGCTGACCCGCCCGATCGCGTCGGCGACCGGCACCCGCTCGCGGTCGGCGAAGAACGCCTCACGCGGCGGCCGCACGCTCACCGGGTCCACGGTCCAGGCGATCGACGGGGTCACCGGCCGGGGCGCGCCGCGGTGTCGCTCGACCGCGCCCACCAGGACGTCGACGAACCGGTCGACGGTGACCGGGTCGTCGGCCAGGCTGAGGATCGGCACGATCGTGTCCCGGTCGGCCAGCTCGACCGGGTGCCCGGCTCGGTCCAGCTCGGCCTCGACCGCCAGCCCGTCCGCGCCGGTGCCGGCCAGCAGCACGACCAGCTTCGCGGGGTCGACCGCCAGCCTCGGGCTCGGCGCCAGCACCGTCAGACCGGGGACGGCGCCCAGCCGAGCCCGGGCCTGCGCGACCAGCTCGAGCAGCCGCCCCAGCAGCGCCTCGCCGTCGCGTGCGAGCAGCGCCCGGGCGGCGTCGGCGCTGGCCAGCACGGTCCCCGACGGGCTGGTCGTGTGCGTGGCGTCGAACGCCCGCTCGAGGCGGCCGGCGTCCAGCCGTTCGGTGCGGGCCAGCACGAACGCCGCTTGGCTGTAGGCGGGCAGCGTCTTGTGCGCGCTGGTGACCAGCGCGTCCGCGCCGGCGGCCAGCGCGTGCGCCGGCAGCGCCGGGTGGAAGCCGAGGTAGGCCCCCCACGCCTGGTCGACGAGCAGCGGGACGCCGTGCGCGTGCGCCACCTCGGCGTGCGCTGCGACGTCGGACAGCGTGCCGACGTAGGACGGGTCGACGAGGAAGACGGCGCAGGCCGACGGGTGCCGCTGCAGCGCCGTCCGGACCCGCTCGACCGGGACGCCGCCGGGCAGGCCGGTCACGTCGTCGAGGTTCGGGCGGACCCACACCGGCCGCAGCCCGGCCAGCACCAGGCCGAGCAGCAGCGACCGGTGCAGGGTGCGGCTGACCACCACCTCGTCGCCCGGGCGACCGACGGCGAGGGCGAGCGCCTGGTTGCCGTGGGTCGAACCGCCGACCGAGATCCGTGCCCAGTCCGCCCCCCAGAGGGCGGCCAGCCGGCGCTCCGCCTCGCCCAGCCGGTCGTAGGGCTCCAGCAGGTCCAGGCCGGCGTAGAGCGGGACGTCGTCGCGGATGACGGCGCCGAACTCGCTCGCCCGGTTCTTGTGCCCGGGGATCCCCATCGAGGCGACGTCGGACTCGCCGAAGGCCAGCCAGCCGTCGAGCAGCGGCGCGGCGTCCCGCAGCCCGTGCGGGTCGCGCGGGTCCCTCGGCTCGGTCGTCATGGGGCGGACGGTAGCGCCGGGGCGGGGCGTTCGGCTCTGCACCCTGCTTCCCGCCCCTCGCTAGCGTCCTGACCATCCCCCTCGGAGGTGCCATGACCACGACCCGAACCCGGCCCCCCGTCGGCACGGGCCGGCGGGCGCCGCACCGCCCGGCACGCCCCGCAGCCGCGTCGGCCGCGTCGGCCGCGTCGGCCGCCCGGACCTCCGGCCTGCTGCTGGCCGCCGCCGGCGGGGTGCTGCTGATGGGCTTCGTCACGGCCGAGGCGGTGTTCCCCGGCACGTACTCGACCCACGCCAACACCCTCAGCCACCTCGGCGCCTCAGAGCCGCCCGACAGCGTGGTCAGCCAGCCCTCCGCGGCGATCTTCGACTCGACCATGGTGGTCGCCGGCCTGCTCATCGTGGCCGGCGCGGCCTTCCTGCAGCGGGCCCACGCGCGGCGGCGGCTGTCCGTCGCCACCGGGCTGCTGGGCGTCGGAGCCGCCGGCGTGGGCATCTTCCCGCTGACCCACCTCACGCCGCACACCCTGCTCGCTCTGCTCGCGTTCCTCGCCGGTCCCACCGCCGCGATCCTCAGCGGCGCCGTGACCCCGGCACCGTTGAGGCATGTCGTCCGCACGCTGGGTGTCGTCGCGCTGATCGGCATCGGGCTGGGGTTGTTCCTGCTGGAGTGGGGGCCGGTGGCCGAGTTGGGGGAGGGCGGCATCGAGCGGTGGAACGCCTACCCGACGGTGCTCTGGCTGGTCGTGTTCGGCGGCTCCCTGATGGCGAGCGAGCGGGCGGCGGGGGACGAGCGGGCGCTCGGCTGACCGGACCGGATGCCGGCTCGGGGCGCCCCGGCTATCGTCGGTCGCATGAGCAAGCCCGTCCTGTACGGCATCCTCGGTGGCCTGGCCTGGTTCGTCGTCGGGCTGCTGGTCGGCCACTTCGTCTGGACCTGACCGGCAGCGCCCGTGCCTGTCCCGCGCCCCGCGCCGGTGCTCGTCTTCGACGGGGACTGTCGCTTCTGCTCCAGCGCGGCCCGCTTCGTGCTGCGCCGGGTGCGCCCGGACGCCGACGTCGTCGCCTTCCAAGCCGCCGACCTCGCGGCGCTCGGCGTGACCGAGGAGCGAGCCCGCCGGGAGCTGCTGTGGGTCCGCCCGGACGGCGGAGTGGACGGCGGCGCGCAGGCCGTGGCCAGCCTGCTCATCGCCGGCGGTCGTGGCTGGCGGCCGCTCGGCCTGCTCGGCCGCACCCGGCCCTTCGGCCGGCTGGCCGCCTGGGGCTACCGGGTGGTGGCGGCCAACCGCGCGCGGCTGCCCGGTGGCTCTGCGGCCTGCGCCACCGGGGCGCCGACGACGTCGGGGGGCTAGCGTGAGCGCGTGCAGCGCCTGAAGATCCCCGGGGTCGACGGTCCGGACGACCTGGCCGCCCGGCTGGACTCCTGCGGCTACCTGGCCGACGACGGCCTGGCCACGGCGGCCTACCTCGCCGTCCGGATGGGCCGGCCGCTGTTCCTCGAGGGGGAGGCCGGGGTCGGCAAGACCGCGCTGGCCCAGGCGCTGGCGCAGGTGCTGGACGCCCCGCTGATCAGGCTGCAGTGCTACGAGGGGCTGGACGCCGCCCAGGCGCTGTACGACTGGGACTTCCCCCGGCAGCTGCTGCACCTGCGAGCCGCGGAGGCGGCCGGTGTGCACGACGTCGAGGCGATCGAGCGTGACCTGTACGACCGGCGGTTCCTCGTCGCCCGGCCGCTGCTGCAGGCCCTGGAGACCAGCCCGAGCGTGCTGCTGGTCGACGAGATCGACCGGGCGGACGACGAGTTCGAGGCGTTCCTGCTCGAGGTGCTGTCCGACTTCACGATCTCCGTCCCCGAGCTCGGCACGGTACGGGCCACGACGCCGCCGCTCGTCGTCCTGACCAGCAACCGCACCCGCGAGGTGCACGACGCGCTCAAGCGGCGCTGCCTGTACCACTGGCTGGAGCACCCCGGCTTCGACCGCGAGGTGGCGATCATCCGCCGGCGGCTGCCCGAGGCGAGCGAGAAGCTCGCCGCCGACGTCGCCCGGGCCGCCCAGGCGCTGCGCGGCCAGGGCCTGCTCAAGCCGCCGGGCGTGGCCGAGTCGCTGGACTGGGCCGAGGCGCTGCTCGCCCTCGGCGCCGACGAGCTCGACCCCGATCGGGCGGCCCGCACGCTGGGCGCGGTGCTGAAGTACCGCGAGGACCAGGAGCGGGTGCGCGCCGCTGGCCTGCAGGTGCTGGTGCCGTGAGCTCCCCGACCGCCGGCCCGACGGCCCCGAGGGCCCCGCTGGCCCCGCTGGCCCCGACGGCCCCGACGGCCCTGCTGGCCCGGCTGGTCGGGTTCGCCCGGGCGCTGCGCGCGGCGGGGGTGGACGCCGGACCGGACCGGGTGCAGGCCATGGTGGCGGCGCTGGCCGAGCTGGACCTGGCCCGCGAGCACGACGTCTACTGGGCCGGCCGGCTCACCCTGTGCGCGGGACCGGACGACCTGCCCCGGTACGACCGGGTGTTCGCCGGCTGGTTCGGCGGCGAGCGGCCGGATCCGCTGCGTCGGGTGCCGGTCGTCCGGATCCCGCGGGAAGTCGCCGTCCCGGGCGGGGACGACGCCCGCGCCGACCCCGGCGACCCCTCGACAGCGGCAACCGCGAGCCCGCAGGAGGTCCTGCGGCACCGCGACGTGTCGGCCCTGAACGCGGCCGAGCGGGCCGAGCTCAACCGCCTGCTGGCCCTGCTCGCCGCCCCCGCTCCGCTGCGGTCGTCGCGCCGGCTGCGGCCGGACGCCCGCGGCCCGCTCGACCCGCGCCGCACCGTGCGGGAGATGCTCGAGCGCGGTGGCGAGCCGGCCCGGCTGCGGCGGCACCGTCGCTCGCAGCGGTCCCGCCGCATGGTGCTGCTGCTCGACGTCAGCGGGTCGATGGCGCCGTACGCCGACACCCTGCTGCGCTTCGCGCACGCCTGCGTGCGACAGCGGCCGCGCACGGAGGTCTTCACGGTCGGCACCCGGCTCACCCGGATCACCCGGGAGCTCGCCGCAAGGGACGCCGACGCCGCCCTGGCCGCCGTGTCGGCGACGGTGCCGGACTGGAGCGGCGGAACCCGGCTGGGCGGGGAGCTGAAGGCGTTCCTCGACCGGTACGGGCAGCGTGGCACGGCCCGCGGCGCGGTCGTCGTGCTGGCCTCCGACGGGTGGGAGCGCGGCGACCCGGCGCTGCTCGCCGAGCAGATGGCCCGGCTGCACCGGCTGGCCCACCGGGTGGTCTGGGTGAACCCGCACAAGGCCCGCGAGGGCTACCGGCCCTTGACCGCCGGCATGGCCGCGGCCCTGCCGCACGTCGACGACTTCGTCTCCGGGCACAGCCTGGCCGCCCTCGAGCGGCTGACCGCCCTGGTGTCGCAGGGCGGCGTGCGCCGTGCGTGACGTCGTGGC
>Ga0209797_10000948_pt1 | contig 14550 bp, 12 predicted proteins | sample DOMMetBare3Fresh_2_FD_187472 | JGI IMG/M metagenome (GOLD analysis project Ga0209797, IMG submission 187472) | Wetland sediment microbial communities from St. Louis River estuary, USA, under dissolved organic matter induced mercury methylation -... | ecosystem: Environmental > Aquatic >... | reverse complement strand
GCGCCATGGTCTGCGCCTGCATCACGCGTTCCGCGCCGACCGACAGCGGATACAGCTGGCCGCGCTTGACGTTGCCCATGATCAGGAAGCGCAGCACCTGTTCGAAATAATCGCTGCGCGCATCGACCTGGTGGTGTTCCACGGCGCCCAGCGCCAGCGCCCGCTCGCGCAGGGTCCTGGCACCCTCGGCATCGATGCCGCCGGTGTCCACGGTGACCGTGATGATCGGGCGGTTGTAGTTCTCGCGCAGCCAGGGCACCAGGAAGGAGGTGTCCAGGCCACCCGAATAGGCGAGCAGAATAGGCTGGGTCATGATGCTAACAAAAGCTCCGGAAAGGCGGGGATGTCAGATGCCGAAGGATTCGCGCAGGCGCCCGCGTACCTGGGCTTGTGCGCGCGCATCGCGCGTGGCAATGAAGATCGTGTCGTCGCCCGAGATCGTGCCGACGATCTCGGGCCAGTCGCTGCGATCGATCGCGATGGCGACGCTCTGCGCGGCGCCGACCGTGGTCCTGATGACAGTGAGCGACGGCCCCGCGGTGTCGACCGAGCGCACGAACTGGGCGAGGGTGTCGAAGTCGCGGTTGGTGCGTGACGTTTCGTCGCCCGGCGGCAGGTAGCGGCCGCTGGCCTTGAGCACGCCGAGATCGCGCAGGTCGCGGCTGACCGAAGACTGGGTGACTTTGTGGCCTTCGCGTTTCAGCAGCCGCACCAGGTCGCCCTGGCCGCGCACGGCCGAGCCGCGCAGCAGGCGCAGGATGGCGGAACGACGCTCGGCCTGGTGAAAATCCGTATGCATAAATATCCGTTCATTATGCATATTCATGCAAAGACCGTCAATAACGAAAACGACGCGGCGCCTGTGCGCCACGTCGCAATCGTGTCAGCAGCGGCTGCGGGCTGTCAGGTCTGGTCGCGACCGCCCACGAAGCGGTAGATCACGGCACCGACCGCGGCGCCCGCCAGCGGCGCGACCCAGAACAGCCATAGCTGCTGCAGCGCCCAGCCACCCGCCAGCAGGGCGGGGCCGGTGCTGCGTGCCGGGTTTACCGAGGTGTTAGTGACCGGGATGCTGACCAGATGAATCAGCGTCAGCGCGAGACCAATGGCGATCGGCGCGAAGCCGGTCGGCGCGCGCTTGTCGGTGGCGCCGAGGATGACCAGCAGAAAGCCAGCGGTCATCACGACCTCCATGACCAGGCCGGACAGCATGGTGTAGGAGCCCGGCGAGTGTTCGCCTAAGCCGTTCGCCGCGAGCCCGTTGACCGCGAGGTCATACCCCGGCTTGCCGCTCGCCACGAACAGCAGTACCGCGGCAGCCGCGATCGCGCCCAGCACCTGCGCGATCCAATACGGAATCAGGTCCCTGGCCGGAAACCGGCCGGCGATCACCAGGCCCAAGGAGACGGCCGGATTGAGGTGGCAACCGGAGATGTGCCCGATCGCATAGGCCATCGTCAGCACCGTAAGGCCGAATGCCAGCGACACGCCGACCAGGCCAATGCCGACATCCGGAAACGCTGCTGCCAGCACCGCGCTGCCGCAACCCCCCAACACAAGCCAGAACGTACCGAGCAACTCGGCGCTGAGTTTCTGAACCGACGTCATTGCTGCCTCCAGAATTTTTGTTAGCTGTTATTTTTCGATCGTATAGACAAGTTCCGCACTGCGCTCCTTGCCGGCCTCAGTGCGGATCGTCCAGCGATCATCGAGAGCGTAGCGCATCTTGATGGTATTTATCGATTCCGCCAGCGAAATTCCATAGCTGACATAGAGATGCGGCGACAGGTACTTGCCGAGCACCAGCGAGGTCGAATTGTCGAGAGCCTGCTCGATGCTGACGTCGTCCACACCCACCCGCGACCCGAGCTGCTGCGCGATGATGGCGCCGCCCTGGGCCAGCAGTTCGCTGCGCGCCGCGCCCGAACGGCTCGGGTCCTGCGCGCGGTCGATGTTGCCGCCCGCAAGGATCAGCGACACGATCTGTGACTGCGGCAGTGAGGGTGTCGAAAAGAAGGTCATGCGCGGCGCCTGCAGCGTGCCGCGGACGTTGACGCCGGCGATGACTTCCGGGTACTGCTTGGTCGCGCGGATATCGATGGCCGGATCACTGAGCAGGCCGCCGCTGAACTGCAGGCGGCCCCGTTCGATGTCGAGTCGCCGTCCAAAAGCGGCGTACTTGCCCTCGGCGACACTGAGCTCGCCGTTAGCATGGGTGCTGCCATCCTCGGCGCTGCGCGTCAGGATGCTGCCAGTCAGCCGGCCGGACAGACCGAAGGTGTCGAGCGTCACCTGATCGCCGAGTGTCATGCGGATATTCGTGACAACCTGCATGGGCGACGCATCGGTGGTCGTGGGCGCGTCCGCCAGTACTTCATCGCTGGAGGTCAGGACCGCGCCCGCGAGATCAGCCGGCGCAATTCTTGCAACCGGCAGTTTCACCTCGCCGGTCACTTCAATCCGGCGGCCGTCCATCTTGAACAGCAGGTCCGGCGAGGCGAGGATCCGCGCTTCCGGAACATTGACTGCTAACAAGTCGGTGCCCTTCAGGCGCAGCTGGCCGTGAACCAGGCCCTGTTCCCAATAAAGGGTGCCGCCCGCGCTCAGCGCGCCGGCGCCGACCTTGCTGGTCGAGTCGAACGCCAGCCGGTTGGCTGCGACGCTGACGTCGGCGGTCAGCTGGCGCAGCGCGAGATTGATCGCATACAGGTCCAGCTCGCCTTCGCTCAGGTGCATCTTGCCGTCGGCGCGCGGCGCGCCTAACGTCCCGCCAAATCCAAGATCAAGCGTCATCTTGCCGCCCACGCGATCGATGTCCTGTGACAGTAATGACAGGAAACTCAAGGTTCGGGACTCGGCGCGCAACTCCGCCTGCAGCGGCCAATCGCGGTAAGCGAGTGCGCCGCCGCCACGGCGCGCAGCCGTCAGGGTGCCGTCGACAAAACCCAGGTTGCCGGCGTCGAGTTTCAGGGTGCCGCGTAACCTGTCGCTGTCGATATCAAGCGCCAGGTCGCCGCTGCCTAACGCCAACACGTCCTCGCGGCCGCGTGCGCGCAAACGCCGCAGGCGCGCGTCCCGCAATCGCGCACGCACCTCGCCAACAATGGCGTTGTCGCCGGAACCGTGCAGTTCGAGTTCACCGCCGATCGTGCCGTCGTAAATGACTTTGGCTGTGAGCCCCGCGGTCAGCGCGTCCAGCGGCAGGTCCTTGGCTGACAACGCTGCGTGCCATGCAGCCCCGTTCCAGGACGCTTCCGGGCAGACCTGCGCGGCGGCGCCACGCAGGCAGAATCGCTCGAAGCGTCCGGAATCCAGGTTCACGACAATGCCTGCCGGCGCTGTTAGCTTCAGGTGCAGAGCCGTCTTGTTGTCTACCTCGATGCCGCGCCAGCGGCCGCGCCAGGCGCCGCCGGAAAATGCGCCGTCGGCGCTGGAGCGCAGCAGGATGTCGCTCATTTGCGCCTCGAAATGCGCGACACTGGCTTCAGCCGGGCCGTCCAGCGCAAACGACAGCCGTTGCAGGCGCCGGCCCGCGATCGAGATTTCGCGCGCCTCCAGGCCGATTGTCGAATTCCTGCGGGCGCGCGGATCAAGATTTATTTTCGCGTCGAGCTGCGCGATTTGCAGAGCGTCAAGCAACAGGTCGCGGCCGCTGGCCTGCACTGCGATGACAGGCTCGGAATTCGGCCCGCGCCAACTGCCGCTCGCACGCAGCTTGCCGCGGCTGCCCGGCGCCAGAATCGCGAGATCGCTCGCGACGACATTGAACTTCAGGTCGCGCGCGGCGGGTCCAATGAAACCGTCCAGATCCAGCCCTAATCCGCCAGCAGCGAGCTTGACCTGGTCAAAATGCCAGTCGGCGCCGCGGCGCTGAATCTTGCCGCTGCCGCGCGCGGGAGCGCCGCGAACCCGGCCGGTCAGATTGCGAAACTCGACCCCGAGATCCTCGCCGCCGCCATAACCTTCGCCCGAACCCTGGTACTCGAAACTGACGCGCCCCGGCAGGGCGGCGCGTAGCTGGGCGGTATCCATGTCTTTCATTGCCCCAGCCAGCTGCCATTGATTCTTTGGCGACCAGATCGCATCTCCGCTGATGCTTGCCACGCCACCTAACACAGCCAGGGCTCCGGATCTGATGTGCAGCCGATCGTGCCCGAGGCTGCCCTCGATGCGCATGCCGAACGGCGTGAAATCGCCGATCTGCAGCGGACCCGAGGCCAGCAAGGCGTATGGCCACACGCCATCGAGGCGGAAACCGCCCTGGCTGCTGCGAACCCCCGGCTCGGCGCCGGCCAGCGGCCAGCGAAAATCACGCCAGCTTCCCTGCAGCGTCAGTCGCGGGCCACCGCTGACGATGCCGATGTCACCCGCGCCATCGACACGGGCCCTGGAGCTGCGGTGCACGACCACGATCTTGCGCGCGGTGATGACTCTGTTAGCGTAGCTGCCATCGAAACGCAGATCGAAATCGCCGACATTGAGACCGGCGGACTGCAACGGTCCGGTCGCGGAAAATCCGTTGCGATCACCGGTGATGTCGAGTTGGCCGGTCACCTTGCCTAACACGCCGCCGCCGCCCCAGGCCCGCAGGTCGAATTCATCGACCATGCCCTTGCCGCCCCAGTGCCAGGCGCTGGTCGACAGCGCATTGGCGCTGCCATTGAAGCGCGCGCGAAATGGCGCGGTGATCTGACCGGTAATTCCGAGCCTGGTCATGTCGCCATCGACATCGATGTTAGCGGTCCAGTCCGGCTGGCCGGCGGGCGAGAATTTCCAATGGGTCGTGGCGGCAAGCTGTATGTAGTCCGCCGCTCCAATAACCAGCTGGCCCTGGCCGCGAAGATCCTGCAGGCGGGCACGCGCATCGTAAAAACGCAGGGTCTTGGATCGCAGGGTTCCGGAGGCCGCGACTTCAGTGCCGTCAAAGCGGCGTTGGTTGGGAGCGATCAATGTTGCGTCGGCTATCTGGGCGTTTTCGGTCCGTATGGTCAGAAACGGCGGCAGAAACCGCGGCGGACTCGGCGGCGGATTCTTGCGCGAATAGACCTGTACGAAGGCCCGCTCGATGGTGGCATCGCGAACTTCGATCGTCTGCCACAACAACGGCAGCACGGCGACCCGGGCTGTCAGCTTGTCGACTTTGACGGTAGTGCGCGGGTGATGGAGCTCAAAATACCCAAGCGTAAAGCCGCCCGCCAAAGTGCCCCGCACGTTGCGGATCTGCATGCGCGACTCGCCTATTTTTTCCGGCAAAACGCGCACCGCGAAGCGCAGGCCAGCCTGCGTGTAAATCAGGAGCAGAAAGGCCGCGACCGCGACCAACAGCAGTGCGCCCAGCGCCCACAGCGATATTTTTGGCAGCTTGCGCAGCATGCTCAGAGCTTAGGCGAAAAATTGAGATGCAGGCGCGGCCCGGGCAGGGACTGCGCGGTAGCGGCGCCGTTCTGCGGCAGGGAAATGGCCTGGGCGATGTCTATGCCGAGAGTCAGCACCGGCAGCCGCCAGCGGAAGCCGACGCCCGCGGATACGGCTACCGCGCCGCTGAAGTCATTGAAGGCATTGCCGGCATCGGCGAACGCCGCGACGCCGAGGTTGCGCGGCAAGTCCCGCACGAATTCGACCGTGCCCGCGACGAAATGCTTGCCGCCGACCTTGACGCCATTGACGATCGGCGACAGGTCGTTGTACGCAAAGCCGCGCACGCTGCGATCGCCGCCTGCGAAAAAGCGCTCGGTGCCGGGCAGGTCCTGCGAGTCCGGGATCATGCTCGCGCCCAGCTGTCCACGGACTAACAAATGCCATTGCGGCGCCAGGTCGAACACACGTTCCAGCTCAGCCCGGACCTGCAGGTAGTTGGCCGGCGAGCCGAACGCGGTCGAGGAACCGCGCAGCTCGAAGTAAGTGCCGCGCGTATACAGGCCTTCGCCGAGGTAGCCCAGCGGCACCGCTGAATAGCTGATGCTCGGGATGGCCAGCGTGTCGATGGTGCGTGTTTCGAGCAGCGGCGCAATGCCCGGCGTGATGGTGGTTGTGCGGTTGAAACTGAGCGACATCACGCGCTGCCAGCGGCCGCGCAGATGCGTAACGCTCGGCTGGATTTCCAGTGTGCGCAGGTCCAGGTCGGCGCGTTCTTCCTGCCGCGCGCCGAATTCAAACGTCAGTTTTTCGACCGCCGGATCGCCGATCGGAACGAGGTAACGCGCTTCCAGGGACTGGTTCTGCTGCGCCGCCTTGCCCTCCACGCGCATGCGATGGCCGCGCCGGTTTACCAGGCGCTTGTCCCAGGCGGCGGTGCCGCGCGCACCGGTATCGGTGCCGAAACCCGCGCCGTAGGAGTAGCGATTGCGGCGGTTGGTCTCGGCCGTGATGCTGACCGGGATGATGTGGTTGTCACGATCGGGCGGCAGCGTCGCCACTTCGACGTTAGCAAAATACTGGCTGTCATCGAGCGCAAACTGCGTGCGCAGCAATTCCGTGCCGTCGTAGGGTTCGTCCTCGCGGTAGCGCAGATAGCGGCGCAGCAGCCGCTCTTCAATCGCCGACTGCTTGATGGTGGTGCTGCCAAACCGATAGCGCGTGCCGGTGTCGAGTTCCAGATCGGCGCTGGCCGAGTAATTGCGCGGATCGACCCGCAACTCCGCTTTCAGCAGACGCGCCTCCAGGAAACCTAACGTGGAGGCGGACCGCAGCAGCTCCCGCTTGATCGTGTCATAGCCACCGTGACTCAGCCGTTGCCCGGTGCGCAGCCGATCGCTGCCGGTGATGCGCTGGAATGCCGGCAGCTGCGCGCCTTCACCCGTTACCTTGATGGTGACTTGCGTCATCAGCACCGGCTTGCCGGGTTGCACCCGGACGGTCACGCGCCGGTCATTGCTGCCCGTCTTGCTAACAGATACGTCCACTTTTGGCTCGTAGTAGCCGAAGGGACGCAGCGCGCCGGCGACTTCCTGGTCAGCGCGCTCGACCAGGCGGTCGAACGTGGTCTCGTCGAGGTCATTGCGGGCCTTGTAGCGCTCCAGGCTCAGGAATACCTGGACGTTTTGCCGCAGCTCGCCATCGATGCCGGCAATGTTGACGGTGATCGCCGCGCGCGCGCACGGCGCCGCGACCAGCGCGAGCAGCCAGAAACCGACACCGCGCGGCCAATGAAAACTCATTCCCTGCATTCTACTTCAGAGCTTTTGCATAGCTCCGGGGTTCAATTCTCAGACCATTTCCCCGCGCCCCATTCTCCGGGCGCCAGCCGGATCACCGTCTCGCCGAGCCCGAGGCCGTCGGCATCAAATCGACGTTCATGGACCTCCATGGCGCCGCTGTCGGTGATCAGCGACAGGGTCGAACACCGGGTTCCGTACTCCGGATGCATGACGAAGGGCGATGCCAGCACTTTGCCCCAGGCCGGATCCAGGCCGGTCGTCATTTCCGGGGTCCCGGGGCTGTCGTTAGGAATGTCGCGGTCGGCCAGTGCCGCCCACAGCGGCGCAAGTTCGTCCTGGCCGGCGTCGGTCCAGGTTTCCAGCGCCGCACGGACCCGCAGCAGCTTCGGCCACGGCGCGTCCAGCAGGTGATTCGACAGCCCATAGACCCCGGGCGGCAGGCGCCGTGCAAACTGGTCCGCCCGGTTGCAGGCATACACGAGGTCTGCGCCGTCGGCCAGCAGCAGGCTGAATCCCGCGTAGCTCAGGGCGTCCATCTCGATGTTGTTAGCATAGTCCCAGGCGGATGCCGGTCCGGCGAGATAATCGACGATCAGGCGGCCGCGCGACGGCGCATTGCGCCGTGGCCGCGCCATTTCCCGGTAGTTGGTGATGACCCCGAAGCGTCGCGCGCGATCCGCGCCCAGCCAGGTACCGCCCGCCTGCACATCGCGGCCAGCTAACAACTCAGCCGGCGGGTCCCAGATACGCAGGGCTTCGGCGGGGCGCGCATGAAATTCGTCGCGGTTCGCCATCACTATCAGGCGGTAGCGCGGGTGCGCACGCCAGGCTGCGACTAACAGACACATGTGGATGTCAGCTCGCGGTGGGATCCGGCGACTGGGCGCGGCGCAGCAGGCGGCGCGCGACTCGCACCGCGATCCAGAGGAACAGCACCACGGCGACCAGCGCCAGCACCGGCATGAAGATCGCGAGCAGCGACAGCAGCAGCGAGCCGCCGAGTTCTCCGGTCGCGACGATGGGATTGCCGAGTCCACCGGTGGTGGCGGTGGACTTCAGGCGGATCAGCGAGCTCAGTCCCTGCGTCAGCCCCGCCGCACCGCCGCCAGCGATGATGGCGGTGGTCCATTTCACCAGCGGTGGCAGGTCAGTCATCACGGCGGCGGCCGCGACCGACCCGGCAACCAGCGCGACCGGTGTCGCGATCACATCGAGCAGATGGTCGACGCCGGGCAGGTAGTAGGCGGCGATTTCCGCGACCGTGGCGATCGCCAGCGCCAGGACGGCCGGCCAGGTGCCGAGCCACTGAAACGACTCTGCCAGCGGCAGTTTCCCCGCCCACGCCGCAATCGCTACGACCAGCAGCGGCAGGAACACCCGCAGACCCACCGCCGCCGCGAGCCCAACGCCGAGCGCGACTGACAACAATGTTTGCGTCAGGTCCATGTCAGCCACGCGCAGGCGCGGTCCAGCGTTGCACGTCCTTGAGCTCCGCGAGCGGCGTGTCCGAACCGGCGTTGAACCATGACTCGACCAGGCGGTAGGAAATGGAAGCCGGCGGCGGCAGCACCGGCGTACCGGATGCGATCTCGGCGCGCGAAAACCAGCGGGCATCCTCGATTTCGGCCGCGCCGCGCGGCGCGGCGCCGGGACGCGCGACCGCGTGAAAACCTAACATCAGCGACGAGGGAAACGGCCATGGCTGCGACGAGTCATAGCGCACCGACTCGACCTCGACCGTGGTTTCCTCGAGCACTTCACGCGCGACCGCATCCTCGAGGCTTTCGCCGGGTTCGACAAAGCCGGCGATGGTCGAGTAGCGGCCGCGCGGCCAGCTGGCCTGGCGACCTAACAAAGCATGCTCGCCGCTGGCGTCGGTGACCAGCACGATGATGGCCGGGTCGAGGCGCGGAAACACCTCGGTCGCGCAATCGGGATTGACGCAACGCAGCGAGTGGCCGGCCTTTTCGGCGCGCGTCGCCGCGCCGCAGCTGCCGCAGAAACGGTGCCGCTGGCGCCAGTAACTCATCGCGCGCGCATAGGCCAGCAGGCCCGCCTCGTCGCTGTCGAGCGCCTGCATCAGGGGCCGCAATTCCTCGAAATGGCCAAGGCTGGCAAAGGGCTCCGGGCTTTCCACATGCACCAGCACGCAGCGCTCGCCGCGGAACCAGCCGAGCAGCACCACGTCGTCCGCAGACAGCTTGCTGGGGTCGATGTGTTCCGCACCCAGCAGCAGCGCGCCGGGAGACGCGCCGACACTCATCAGGTGCGCGGTCTGATGGACGATCAGGAATCGCGTCGCACGGTCGGATCGCGCGCGCTCGAACCAGTCGGACGCTTCGCGCTCGTCGGCACGCCGGTCAAGGTAGGGTCCGGCGAGCGGATTGGGGCGTTGGCGTTCAGTAACCATGTGGGTGGGCTGGCGGGATGCCCAAGTTTAGCAGCGCCGGGACGCAGCGGTCGCTCGTCATCGCGCGGCGTGCAACGTTCGCACACCGGCAGCCGCAGGCTCACAGCCTCGGCCAGCACCGGGCTGGCGCAAAACCGGCAACCGGCCAGCCGCAGGTCGCGGCCCGTGCTCAGCGCCGAGGCCAACAGGATCGCGTGCTCGAAGCCGATCTCGCGGGACGGCAGCAGCGAGCAATACGCTTCATAGGCGTCGCACACCAGGTCGCCTGACAGGGCTGGCCTGCCGCCACGGTCTTTGTTAGCCAGCGCCGGCAATGCGCCGATCGCCGACAGCAGCGATGCCAGCGCCGTGGCATGGCGCGCAGCGCGCCCGGTGCCGAGGAAGACGCTGGAGCGCTGCGGTGACTTGCCGCGATGACGCCGGACCGAAGACTTGCTGTCGCGCAGGTAACTTCGATACAGCTTGCGGATGCGATCGTCGCTCAGGCCGGTCCAGCGGCGGATGGTGCGGGTGCGCGCCTCCAGCCGGATCAGGCGGATTGCGAGGTCCATGCGCGCGGTGTCGCGGCTGTAGCGGTCGTCGGTGATTCTCATGGCTCATTTCCCTGCTGGCATTGTTTTTCAAATTTGGTAAAAATATCCCAAATCTGAAAACCCCTGACAAGAGCCCTGGGCGCAGTATTTGTGCCGGAAAGCAGGAGGAATGCCATGTTTGAGGCAAAAACAGCGGCCGGGAGCCGCGTAACGCCGGATGCCGCCCGGCAGCTGGGTGGCGATGGAGCAGGCGGCTGGTTCGGGCTGGATCTGCTGGCCGAGCTGCAGATCGTGAATCTCAAGACCATTCACTTGTTGCGCGCACTGGCGCGGCAAGGCGAGGCGGCAACGCCGGGCGCGGCGCTGCTCGCGGACAATCGCGCGCTGTGGCTGGCGCTGGATGACGCAGCCGCGGCGCAGCTCAGCGCCTGTCCCTGCGCGCTGACCGATGCCGAGTTTGCTAACAGCGCAACCTGGGAGTCGATCGCCGCCGCAGCGGTGCGTGACTCTGCGCCGCGCCAGCAGCGGGATGCCGGCGCCGTTTTGTTAGATGACGCGGCCGGCCGGCAGCTGGCGCGGCTCACCGTGAATCTCGGCTGGCACCTCGCGCGGCATCGGCCGCTCGCCGCGACGGTGACGCTCGGCATGTGCAGCGGCACGTTGCAGCAGCTGCAGGGCATGCGCCTCGCGGCGGTCGATGTCCTGCCGGACTGGCTGCCGGCGCTGGTGCGGCCGCGCTGGCACGATGAGCCGCGGGTCTGGACTTACCTGCTGGAAGCGGCGATCAGCGCCGCGCCGCTGCGCCTGGAATCAGCCCGCGTCGGTGCATTGCAATTGATCGCGCGCCAGCTGGCCAAGGCGCGCGAACGGGAGACCGGTCACTGATGGTTGGTTTTCCTTAGCCGCTACGCCACCTGCCGATGGAAAACATCGGGCCGTCAACTCGTCATGCGACACAAAAGAAAAGGGCCCCCGAAGGAGCCCTGATCTTGACGTGAAGTGGAGAGCGTTAGACCGATGCAGCTTTGCGCTTGCGGGCGAAGCCAACTCCGGCCAGCCCAAGGCCTAACAGCCCGAGCGTGGCCGGCTCCGGGACATTGTTATTGTTGTTCCCGTCACATCCCGGCGCTGTCGGATTTTCAGTGCAAACCTCGACCGCGGTTCCCTGCACGCCGACCGTAAATCCGTTCCAAAACTCATTGGTTGAACTTCGCCAGGTCAGCGTGCTAAAGGTACCCAGAAACCGGATCACGCCGTGCGGTTCACTGCCTCCAACATTGTTGCTGTTGAGCTGGTATTCAAATCCACCGCCGGACAGGGGTACAACCACGCGGGAAGCCCCGCCGCAGCCCCAATAGCCGCAGGCGTTTCCATCCACGCCACCCAGGCTGAGTATTTCGAAATCCTGGTCAAATGCGTAGCCGTTGCCATTGAGGCTGACAAAAGCGAACACGGGATTGGCGATCGCCTCTGAAAATTGCAGCGTCTGACTACCCGCGAACTGCAACGCAATAATGTCAGTGCCGGTGGGGCGGTTATCGACTTGAGTGCTGGTATACGGTGATGTCGAACCGGCGCCGCCTGTGTAGTAGTCGGTACCGCCACTTGACTGATAAAAGCCCACACCGCGAGCGTTGGTGTAGGTCACATTGATGGTGGCGGTGCCCGTGGTAATGGTTCCTTGACCCTGAAAGCCCGCGCCTGTGTCGAGATCGGACCCTGACCAGTCTGTCCAAAAGTAAGGCGCTGCGTTCGCGTCCATCGCCCCAGCCAATAAGCCGAAAGCCAGAATTGCAGATAGTTTTTTCATGGTGCCTCCTCCGTTGACCCTTCTACAACTTAATGCAGCAATATTTGGGCCATTAGACGTTCGCCGAAACGTAACTCTCTGATAAAAAAAGAATTTGGCTAAAAGATATGTGTGCTGGCGCTGCCCGTCCAACGAGAAAGTGTAAAGTTTTCCGACAACAAACTAATGCCTGGGCTGGGTTTGCTGCGGCGCAAAACACGATCAAGCGGTTGGCGGTTGTTAGTGACCCTCACCAACCGGAATCAATCATCGGGTTCCCTTTCCTTCCACCCCGACTGCCGAAAAATGTCCGGGGGACATCGCTTCACCAGACGCGCTAACAAAAGAAAAGGGCCCCCGAAGGAGCCCCGATCTTGACGTGAAGTGGAGGCAGTTAACCCGTGGCAGCTTTGCGCTTGCGGGCAAAACCGACGCCAACCAGGCCCAGACCTAACAGGCCAAGCGTGGCGGGTTCCGGAACGCTTTGGACGATGGAACCGCTCAAGCTGTAGTAATAGCCCGTGCCACCGCCATGGTCTTCGCGCATGATTTGAATGTAGTGCGTGCCAGCGCTCATATCGGCCAGCGACAACACATACTCATTAGGAGACGCGCCGCCAGCGGCGCGAGCGCCAAAGCGATAGACGCCATCCACCCAGACAAAAATTCCGTTGTCGACACCGAGACTCAAAGTCAGGTTCGTGAGACCCAGGCCGGCATCTATCCCGTAGACAATCGCTGTCTCAGTGTTCACAGCCCAAGTATCGGGAATGACCGCGGACGGGCCCGTCCACGTACCACCGGTTGGCGCCGCATTCGTCAGCCAGGTGCCAAGCTGCGCCGATGCTGCGCTGAGATTAGGTGCTGTCGGATAGCTAACCGTACTGTCGCCACAGCCGACATTCGCGCACGGGAACGGATCGGTAGGGCCGTTAGTATCCAGAAGGGTGCCCAAGCCGCTGTTGTAATAGGTGCTGGTCGCAATGATGACCGCTGCCGGCGCTGCAGCCGAGCCAGTTAGCAACAAGGCGGCCAGAGTCAACCGTGTGAAGATTCTCATTATCGGGTTCCGTCGCAAACACGCCGAGTGTGGCGTAACAAAACTATTGATACATGAACCGTGCCAACCACGTTATTCATTGAAAAATCAATCACTTACGTTATCCCACGTTCTTGACGGACCGATATGTGTAAAGTTTTCCGACAATATTGCAGGCTCTGGAATGGGTTTGCGGCAGCGCAAAACCGTGGTGGGCTGCCTTCGTGTACCAAAGCCAATCGTCTGGTTTCCGTTGCGGCTACGCCGAGCGCCTACCACACGCCGCCGAGCGCCACGGTGATCGCTTCGCCGTTCACGCCACCCGCAGCGTCGCTGCACAGGAACGCAATCACCTGCGCGACTTCGCGTGGCTCCAGGACACGGTTCTGCGGGTAAATGGCGGCGCGCTCGCGCCACACCTGCTCAACGCTGATGCCGCGCCGTTCGGCGTCCGTCTTCGCGGAGCGTTCGGCCATCGCCGTTCGCACCCAGCCCGGCAGTACGGCGTTGGATGTGACTCCGAATGGCCCGGCGTCCTGGGCCACCGCGCGTGCGAGCCCGATCACCCCATGCTTGGAGGCGGTGTACGCGCTGCCGGAGCGTTCGGCTTTCTCGCCGGCAGTCGAGCTGGTGAATACCAGCCGGCCGAAGCCGCGCTTGCACATGCCGCCGACCGTCAGCCGTGTTAGCTCGAACGGACCGTCGAGGTTGATGCGCATGGTCTCGCGCCAGACCTCGGGATCCTGCTCCCACACCAGGCGCTCGTGCGCTGAGCCGATGCCGTGGTTCACGACTAACAAATCGATCGGCCCGAGTCGGCGTTCGGTCTCGGCAACGGCGGTGGCGCAACCCGCGGCGGTGCCGAGGTCGGCCACCACATATTCGAGGCCAACGGCCGCCAGTTCCGTCGCGCTGCGCGCCGCCACCATCACACGCGCTCCTGCTGCCGACAGCAGCAGCGCCGCCTCGCGCCCGATCCCCCGGCCGCCGCCGGTGACCAGCGCCACACGTCCGTTCATCGTTCAACTCTCATATACGTTCCTCCGGCATTCCTACAACACGGTCTTCAGCGCATCCAGCAACAGGTTGGGCGCTTCCGTCATCAGCGTGTGCCCTGAACCCGGGAGGATGCGCACATCGGGTGCCGGCAACGCGTTGATCAACGCCTTGCTGGACCGCGGCGGTGTTAGCCGGTCCTCCGCGCCGAGCACCATCAGCACCGGGCAGCGTACTAACGCGGCACGCTCCAGGCCTTTCGTATATGCGTTGCAGGCCTGCATATCCGCGCCCAGCACGCCGGGTTTTGAACGCTCGAACAAGCGCAAGGTTGCACCCACCATCCAGATGCCGGGATTGCTGTTGCCGCCGTACTGGTGCCGCTTGCTGTAGCCCCACTGCGTCAGCATGTCGAACGCCGAGTGACGATTGGCGGCGGAGTCGGCGAGTATCGCGTCGGAAACCGGCATCGGCGCAGTGCTGCCAACCAGAGCTAACGCGCGAACGCGCGCAGGATGCCGCGCGGCCGCATCGAGGGCCACGAGGCTACCGAGGCTGTGACCGGCCAGCGCCGCCTGTTCGATCTTGAGCGCAGCCAGCAGCGCGACGATCCAGTCGGCCAGTTC
>Ga0209797_10000946_pt1 | contig 14561 bp, 12 predicted proteins | sample DOMMetBare3Fresh_2_FD_187472 | JGI IMG/M metagenome (GOLD analysis project Ga0209797, IMG submission 187472) | Wetland sediment microbial communities from St. Louis River estuary, USA, under dissolved organic matter induced mercury methylation -... | ecosystem: Environmental > Aquatic >... | reverse complement strand
ATCAAAGGCCTCGGCATCGGCACGCTCGTCGTCATCCTGCTCGTCGCCGGCACGTTTCACAGCGGGCGGCTCTCGTGCTTCGCCTTGCTCCCGACGGCCGTCGGCCTCATTTGGACGGCCGGCGTGCTGGCGCTCGCGCACGTGAAACTCGATCTGTTCGCCATCTTCGCGGTCGTGACGTTCGTGGGCATCGGCGTCGACTACGGTGTCCATCTCGTCCATCGCTACCGTGAACGCGGCGACGCGACCGAGGCCACGGCAGAACTGGCGCCCGTCATCCTCGTGGCCGCGGCGATCACGATGTTCGGCTACGCCACCCTCATCACCTCGTCGTACCCGCCCCTGCGTTCGATCGGGGTGGTGTCCACGATCAGCGTGGTCGCCCTGGCCGCGGCCTCGATTCTGATGCTGCCAGCACTGCTCTCACGCCCGGAGACGAGCGAGGAATGAGGGCGGTGGCGCTGATCCCCGCTTTCAACGAAGCGGACACCGTGGCCTCGGTCGTCTCGGGCGTCCGGCCGTTCGTGGCCCATGTCTTGGTGGTCGACGACGGGTCGAGCGACGCAACCGCGGAACGCGCCCGTGCGGCGGGTGCCGAGGTCATCGCGCATCGAGGCAACCTCGGCAAGGGACGCGCCGTCAGAACGGGGCTGGCGGGCATCGCCGACGCCGGCTTCACCCACGTCCTGCTGCTCGACGCCGACATGCAGCATCTGCCGCACGAAGCGCCGCGCCTGCTCGCGCTGGCCGACCGGTCGGGTGCCGACGTCGTGATTGGCGAGCGCCAGTTCCGGCGCGCCGAGATGCCCGCCTCGCGCTATCACACGAATCGGATCGGGAGCTGGGCCCTCTCGCGTTTCATTGGCGTGCCCATCTCGGACACCCAGTGCGGCTTTCGGACCTTTCGAATCGAGACCCTCACGCCGATTGCGCTCAGCGCCACCGGCTACGACATCGAGACCGAGATGCTCATCAAGGTTCGCCGACGCGGCGGATCGGTGCGGAGCGTCCCCGTGACGGCGGTCTACGCGGGACATCGCAGCAAGCTTCGGCCGATCCGCGACACCACGCGCACATGCTTTCTGGCGGTGTACTATCGGTTCATTGAGCGCCTCTAGTCCGCCGAGGAGTCCCGACCCAGCCGCGCCGACGGTCGCCCGAGACTCCGCCGTCGCGCGGGGATGGACCCTGCATGGGTTGAACAACGGCCTGATCTTCAGCGCGACCTGCCGCGGCGTGGCGATCCTGCCAAAGCGACTGTCCTACGCGATCGGGGACGTGGGCACGTGGCTCGCGTGGCGCCTGATGCGGCATACGCGAGAGGCCCTCGCCGACAACCTGCGCGCCGTGTTCCCAGCCGAGTCGCGGCGCGCGCTCGAGGCCCGGGCGCGGTTGACGCTGCAAGCCTACGCACGCGACGTCATCGACTTCCTGTGTGCGCTCGACTTGTCGCCGGCCGACACGACTGCCCTGTTCGTCTACGAACCCGTGCATGCGCGGCTGTTCGAGACGTTACTGGCCGCGGGGCAGGGTATCGTCCTCGTCAGCGGGCACTTTGGGAACTGGGAGCTCGGCAGCGTGGCCATGCGGCGCGTGTTCAAGCTGCCACTCACCATCGTGGCGATGGCCGAGGCGAGCGACACCGTCAATCAGTTGCGGCGTGACATTCGTGATCGTCTCGGAGCCGACACGGTCGAAGTGCGCAAATCGCTCGATACCGCGCTCCAGATTCGGAAGCGGCTTTCGGAGAACCGGATCGTGGCGTTGCTCATGGATCGCCATGTCGACCGCGATCGCGTCGGCGTGCAGTTCCTCGGCCGGCGCGCCTGGTTCCTCAGAACGCCCGCCCTGATGGCGTGCCTGAGCGGCGCCCCGCTCGTGCCGTGCTTCATCGAGCGCGCGGCAGGCGGCCGGTTCACGGTCGAGCCGGGAGAGCCGATCGTCGTGGCCGCCGATGCGCCGCGCGATCAGGCCATCCAACGTGCGACCCAGCAGTTCGCCGACCAGCTCGAAGTCAGAATCCGCCGGAATCCGCAGTACTGGTACCAGTTCTATCGCTACTGGGATGCGCAGATCGATTCGCCTCCGGCGGGCGAGGCGAAACAGGACTGACCGTGGATCCCGTCTCGCACGTCATCCTGGGCCGGGCCGTGGTCGGGGCGCTGGACCGAATCGACGGCTCGAGGTTTGGCCCTGGTGTGGGCGCCGCGGCGATCGCCGGCGCGCTCGCGCCGGATATCGACTTCGTGCTGATGCCGGTGGGATGGGATGTCTACCTCCGGTTCCACCAGGCCGGCACCCACTCGCCGGTGGGCGCCTGTGTGCTTGGCGGCGTGGTCGCCCTCATCGTGCGAGCGCTGCGGCCCTCGGCCCGTCTTTCAGGCCTCGCCGCAGCCGCCTCGCTCGCGGCCATCAGTCATCTGCTCCTCGACTTCCTATCCGGTGCCCGAGTCAGCGCCTCATCGCTCGTGCTGGCCTCCCGTGTCTCGCTGCCTCTGGTCGCCATGGCGGATCCGTGGCTCATCGGACTCCTGGCGGCGGGCGCGATCGGCATGTGGACGATGCGCGCTCACCCACGCCGAACGGGGCGCCTGGTACTGCTGGCGGTGGCCGTCTTTATGGCCGCCAAGGGAATCCTGTATGGGCGCGCCTTGGCCGCATCCAACGCCGGCCCGCACCAGGACGGCTCGGCCCCCAGAGCGCTCGAAGCCACATGGGGATCCCTGTCCCAGTGGAACGTCTTCGAGCGCGGTCACGACGCGCTTCGTGTCTGGCGTGCCAGCGGAATCACTGGAGCGCTGGTCCCCGTGCTCCGGTGGCCAACCGCCGATCCGACGCCGCGGATCGAGGCCTCTCGCTCGCTCGACACGGTGCAGAACTTCCTCAGCGCCCACAACCTCGCCTTCGCCGTCGAACGGCAACAGACTGCCCGACGCGTCGAAGTCCTGTGGTCCGACGTACGTTACTGCCGCCAGGATCGCCGGGATTCGGGCCGTATCGACTGCTCGCTCTGGTTTGGCGGCCTGTTCGACGAGGGCGGGCGCGCCCTCACGCAGGTGGTGTACCTCGGTCGGTGGATCCAGAGTCGTCCGCCTTCACCCTGAGGGAGAACAGGAGGTTGGCGAACGGCGTGCCTGTCCCCATGGGCCGAACGTCGGCACACAACCCGTGTTGCGCGAAACAGGCCAGCCACTCGGCGCGGGTCCGGAAGTGAAAACGCTGGCGCCAGGCGCCGAAGGCCCAGGCCTTCATCCGATTGCCGATCCGGATCGCCACGAAGCGCCAGCCGGCTGAGGCATCGGCCTCGCGCACCAGCACCATGCCGCCTCGGGTCAGGGCGCTCACGAGGCTCTCGATCATCGCGTCCTGCTCACCCGGTGCCATCATGTGCAGGACGTCGAACAGCAGCACCACGTGGGCGCCGCGCATCGCCCGTGTGCGGGCGTCCCCGTGCACGATCTCCGCGTCGGTCCCCAATGCGACCTGCGCCGCCGCTGCGACGCGTGCCCGGATCTCCACGCCAATCATCCGGTCGAATCGCGGTGGACCCGGTGAACTCGCCCACGCGCCGCTGTCGGCATCGCGGCGGGCTTCGGCGAGCAGTGCCAGCATCAAGCCCTGCCCGCAACCGACGTCGACGAGCGTGCCGCCCGAGGGCAGGAGCCCGCCATAGAGCACGGCACGATAGATCGGATCACCGCGAAGCTTTCCACGAGCAAACTCCCAGGCCGTGATGCTCCTGCCGACATAGCGGTCCGACGCACGGCGCACGAGGTCCACGAACGCCACGTCGTCGGATGACGTCCGTAACAAGGCATAGGTGGCCGAGGCAGCCACCACCGCGAGCACGAGGCCGACCACGAGGCTACCCACAAGGACGTCGACGCCCACGACCCCGAAGCCCGTCGTTCGAATGGTCTGTGGCGCGAGGCTCTGGAACGAACCCCGGCGCAGCCGCGCACCGATCTGCAGTTCAGCGAAAATGAGCCAGGGCGCCACGAACGGGTTCGAGATGTTCGCCGCGAGATAGACCTTCAGCCGATTCAGTCGAAACAGCGAGCCAAAGAGCCAGCACAGCAGAAGATGGAATCCGTACACCGGCAGGCAGCCGAGAAATACACCCAACCCGATCGCGGCGGCCTCACGGCCCGACCCCGTCCCTTCCGTTCGAAGACCCTGCACAACGCGGCGCAGCCGCTCGGGAAACTGCTGGCTCCTGTCACGTCGCCAAGCTGTCATGTCGCACTACGATCGGGCACCATTCAGCCTGCGAGTACGATGCTGCCCGCGGCGACGACCACCCCGTCGGCCGTCACCGTGCCGTCGATCTTGAATACGCCTCCGAATCTTCCGACGACCGTGGCGGTCGCTTCGAGCGTGGCGCCTGGGCCTGCCGCGGCAGGAAACTTGAATGGACCGAGGGCGGCCACACGCAGTTGCACCGGCCGGAGGGGACTCTCGGCGGACGAAGTCGCCACCGCGATGCCTCCCGTCTGGGCCAGCAGCTCGACGAGGATGACGGCAGGCACGATCGGCTGATTGGGAAAGTGCCCCTGAAAGTAGAAGTCTTCCTCCTTGGCCACGCGCCGTCCAACGGCCTTCTCGCCAGCAATCACGTCAACGACTTCTTCGAGGGGCCGCATGGGCGGCTGGTGAGGCAGGTTGTCGATTAGCGGCATGTGAAGCGGCCACAGTATACTTTCCGCCGTCCGAGAGCCGCGCGGGTTATGACTGATTCGGCATGACAGGGCGGCTTTCCCCCCCCCACGTCGCCTTCTGACTTCTCCCGGCACCATCCTGACGTGAGCGCCATCGTCGGTCGATTCGAAAGCGTCTATCGGGCCGAGCCGACTCGTCCGCTCATCGTGCTGCCAACGCAGGGACGGACGATCACCGCGGAGGACACGTGGCACCACCATCACGACCTCATGCGGCATCTCGGTCGTGTCAACCTGCGCGAGGGCGATCTGCTGGTCTCAGCGATCGGCAACCGCCCGGAGCTGGTGCCGGTGCTGCTCGCGTGTAGAGCGCTGGGCCTTGCGCTGATGGCGGTCGACCCCGGGGCAACCGTCACGGAAGTCCGTTCGTTGTGCGTGGCATTCGGCGCCAAAGCGTTGCTGACGTCCGCAGCCGGTGCACCGGGCGACGGGCACGAGGTCGGGGGAGGCCTCGCGCTTTTTCCCGGTCACGATGAACCGGTCGCCTATCCCGGCACGGCGATGCTGAAACTCACTTCGGGATCGAGCGGCCCGCCCCGGGCCGTCCGCACCATCGAGGCGCAGCTCGTCGCCGACGGCAGTCAGATCATCGCGACGATGGGGATCGAACCCGGAGACACTCAGCTTGCGGTGATTCCCCTGGGCCATGCCTACGGTCTCGGCGTGATCGTCATGCCGCTGTTGTTGCAGGGCACCGGCATGGTGCTCCGTGACTCGTTCGTGCCCCAACAGCTCGTCGCCGACGCACGCGAGTTTGGGGCGCGCCGACTTCCGGGCGTGCCGTTCATGTTCGAGCATCTGATCGCACACCCGCCTGCCGACGGGTGGCCCGCAAGCCTCACACGCCTCGTGTCGGCCGGGGCACGGCTCGCGCCCGAGACCGTGCGCGGGTTCTACGATCGTTTCGGCGTGAAAGTGCATACCTACTATGGCGCGACCGAAGCGGGTGGGATCACCTACGACGCCAGCGATGCGGTCGACGAGGCGACTACGGTGGGCCATCCCCTCGTGGGCGTGTCGCTGGCGCTGCACCCCGAGGACGACCTCGCGCCCGGATCTGGACGTGTGCACGTGCGCAGCGCGGCCGTGTCGGATGGCTACGTGGGCCCCGACCGTGGCGACTTCATCGAGGAGGGGTTCCTCACGGGCGACTGCGGCCACTTCGACCGAGATGGCCGGCTGACGCTCATCGGGCGAGTCTCGTCGTTCATCAACGTGGCCGGACGCAAGGTGCAGCCCGACGAGGTGGAAGGCGTGCTGCGCCGGATGCCTGGCATCGCCGACGCGCGCGTCGTCGGTGCCCCCGACGCACTGCGGGGTCAACAGGTGGTCGCGTGTGTCGTGCAGAAGGCCGGCATGGCGGCGCCGAGCCCGGCCCAGATCCGGCGCTTCTGCGCGTCCCAACTGGCCGCGCACAAGCTGCCACGGGCGATGTTCTTCGTCGACGCGATTCCACTGAATGCGAGGGGCAAGACGGATCGTGCCGCCCTCGAAGAACTCGTGCGCAGGCACGTCTGACGGCAGGCCGACCTGCAAGCCCTGTGTTATATTTTTTGGCCGGTCAGCGCACGACGGTGGGGTGTTCCGCTGGCGCTGACGTCAGTGGCCGCGACAGGGAGATTGCATGAACGTGTGGAAGCCTATCGAGCGGGCGCTCGTAGGTGGAGCCAGAGTCGCCTGGCCGGTGTTTCAGGCCATCAATCGCAGAGTTGAGGCCAAGGCGTTCCACCCGAAGTGGTCCGCCGCGCCCTTGCCAAAGAGCAGTGACCGTTCGAAGCCGCCGCTCGGTTTTCCGCGGACGACAGACTCCCTGTGCCCGGTCTGCGTCCGCGAGACGCGCGCGCGGATTCTTTCGGGTCAACAGCCGATCCAGTCGCTCGCGCACGAGACCAACGGCGAGATCAAAGCGGACATCCTCGAACGAGACGGCAAGATCGTCATCGAAAAGACCTGTCTCAGGCACGGCACGTTCGTCGATACCCTGGCCATCAATCCGGCCTTCCTCACTCGACTCGAGACGCTCTTCCCGGGTCGAGACGTGAGAGCCGTCACCGACAAGCTGCACAATCACGGCGCGTCGTCCATCAAGCACGGCCGCGGCGCGGTGTTGACGATCGACCTGACCAACCGCTGCAACATGATGTGCGATCCCTGCTTCATGGACGCGAACCAGGTTGGCTACGTCCACGAACTCACGATCGAAGATGTGAAGACGCTGCTCGACGACGCACTGAGCATCAAGCCGCGGCGCCAGATGACCGTGCAATTTTCTGGCGGCGAGCCGACGATCTCCCCCATCTTCCTGGAGGCGGTCCGCTACGCGCGCCACATCGGCTATTTCAGCGTGCAGGCCGCCACCAACGGCATTCGCTTCGCGCAGGAACCAGCGTTCGCGCAGGCCGCACGCGACGCCGGCATGCGCATCGCCTACTTGCAGTTCGACGGGGTCACCGATGCGGCCAACGCGCATCGCAAGGTCGGCAACCTCTTCGACGTCAAGCTGCGCGCCATCGAAAACCTCCACGCGGCCGGCATCGACGTGTGCCTGGTCGTCACCATCGTCAATACCGTCAACAACGACCAGGTGGGGCCGATCGTCAAGTTTGCGCTGGCCAACGCCGACAAGATCAGCTTCGTCTCGTTCCAGCCCGTCTCCTTTACCGGGCGCGACGAAGAGATCGGCGACGTCGAACGTCACGCCAAACGCTACACGCTCTCGCACTTGGCGGAAGACATGAAACGCCAGACCGGCGTGACCGAACCGCTGCGCGACTGGTTCCCCTTGTCGGCCTCGAGTGCCATGTCGCGCGTGACCGACCTGCTGAAGGGCCCGGGCGCCGACTGGGGGTCGCTCAGCTGCGGGTGCCATCCCGACTGCGGCGTCGGCATGGGCTTCATGGTCAGCAAGCGAACGAAAGCGTTCGCCCCCCTGTCGGACTTCCTGAACGTCGAGCGCGTGCTCGAGGACGCGCAGACCATTGCCGACTCGGGACGCGCGCGCGCCGTGACGGTCGTGCAGACGACGCTGAGCCTCTTGCGGAACTACACGCCATCGCGAGCGCCGACGGGCTTCCGTCTTCTCGATCTGCTGAGGAAGTTCGACAAGCAGACGGACGGACAGCTCGGCGGCAAGCTGGGGGCATGCCCCGACGGCGATCGCAAGCAGGACGAGTGGCTGTTGATGTTCGTCGCAGGCATGTGGTTTCAGGATCTCTGGACCTACGACTTCCGGCGCACCGAGATGTGCATCATCCCCTACGCCACGCAGATGGGCGAAATCTCGTTCTGCGCGTACAACACAGGGGTGGGCTGGCGGCAGATCGTCGAGAACATGCACAAGAACGCCACCGTCGGTGAGTGGTACAAAGAACACGGCAAGCATCCGGTGTATGCCAACCCCAGGAAGGCCGTCCCGCTCCCCACGCCGGCCACGCCGGTCACGCTGCGTGTGCCCAGGGACGGCCGGATGGTCGAATGGGCTCCCAAGAAGACCCGGGAGCCTTCCGTAATGACGGCCTCCGCGCGGCGAGGGGCTGTCTGACGATCTCGCGGTGCGTGCCGCGCCCGTCCGGCTTACTGCTCCCTCGGCCGCCCCGGCGGTGTCTCGATTGAAGGCGCTCTGACCCGGGATCCGACGTAGCCTGAGGACGGCATCCCGCGTTCTGCTCGGACATGTCTGTCCCACGACCAGATCCCGTCTCCAACCAGCTGCGCGGATTCGGCGGTCACCGTGTTCCCGACCCTGGCCGGATGATCCACCGCAGCACGGGGGTGGTCGCAACCGTCGTCATCAGGGCCATGACGACCATCATCGTGAAGAGCGTGGGTGAGATCACGCCGAGGTCGAGGCCGATGTTGAGGACGATGAGTTCCATGAGGCCGCGGGTGTTCATGAGGACACCAAGGGCAGAGGCCTGACGGGGCGGGAGGCCCGTCGCGCGCGCCGCGAGAAACGTGCCGCCGGCCTTGCCGACCGTGGCCGCGAGGATGATGAGCCCCGACATCACCCAGCCAGCCACGCCGTCCACGAGCCCAATCTGCGTCTTCATTCCTGAAAAGGCGAAGAAGGCTGGCAACAGCAGGATGACGACCAGGTGTTCGAAGCCTTGCGTGAACGCACGCGCAAGGCGGCTGTCGTGCGGCAGGATGGCACCCACCAGAAACGCGCCAATGATGACGTGCATGCCGATCGCATGGGCAGTCCACGCCGAGCCGAGCAGCATCACAAGCGTGAGGGCCAGCGCGCCCTGAGTCGGGCCCAGTTCCTCAGTCCGCCGCACGAGCCTGGCCATGGCTGGGCGGCCCACCAGAAGCATCACGATCACGAACGCCGCGGTGAGGACCACCCCGAGGATGGCGCGCTCCGGACTGGCCTGGACCATGCCGACAACGAGCGCCAGCGCACACAACGCCGTCACGTCCTGCATCGCCGCCGACGCCAGCGCCCGCACGCCGAGATCCGTCCGGCTCAATCCGAGATCGCCGAGGATCCGCGCCAGCACCGGAAAGGCGGTGACTGACAGCGCAACGCCGATGAACAGGGCGAAGTCCCTGAACGGGACGGTCGGCGCCGAGACGGTCGGATACAGATAGGCCGCCAGCGCGAGTCCGAGTGAGAAAGGCGCCAGGAAACTCGCCTGGGCGATGACCACCGTGGCCTTGAATCGACCGCGAAGGGCCTCCACGTCGAACTCCAGGCCAACCAGGAACATGTAGAGCACGACGCCCAACTCCGCGACCGCGCCGAGTACGGGCACCACGTCCGGCGGGAGCAGGAACCGGTACGCTGCGGGTGACACCACGCCGAGCAGCGACGGCCCGAGCAGGATGCCGCCGACCACCTCGCCGATGACCGGCGGCTGACCGAACCAGCGACACAACCGGCCCAGGAGTCGGCCGACCACGATCACCGCCACGAGCGCCAGCAGGAGATGGGACACGAGACTGGACATGGTCAGGCCGGACGCGCGAGGCGGACCCCAGGTGCGGTTGTGGCCGGCATCTCCAAGCATGGGGCACGTACGACGCCGGAAGTCCACACGCCAATCCGACAGGGAGAGATGTGCATTCGTGACTCAGCCTCGAAGCGGGGCATCGCGCGCCACCTGAAACCGCTCGTGCATCACCGGCGGCATGGGGACCGACCGCGCCGGTCCGTCGGGTCGCTTCGCGACGCACACCGTCGTCATCGTCAGCGTGGCCACCACCACGTCCCCCAGCGTCAGCACGCACGCATACCGCATGCTCTTCTGGGTCATGGCCACGATGCGGATGTGGATCTCGAACTCGTCTTCGAACCGAAGCGGGGCGCGGTACTCGCACGTCACGGCGGCGCGCGGCCAGCCGTAGTCGGCCTCGAGCGGTGCAATGCTCAACCCGGCCGCACGCCAGAATGCGTGCTCCGCTTCCTCCATGTACAGCAGATACCGGCTGAAGTGAACGGTGCCGGCTGCGTCGGTTTCATGAAACTGGACCCGGCGCCTGAGCGTGAATTCGCTCTGTCTTTCCAAAACGTCTGAGTCCTCAGCTGCCGCTCATCTCGACGGGGCCTCGCGTCGATACTGCTTGGGTCATGACCGCCACGCACTATATCAACTGTGTGTGGGGGGGGCGCAGTCAGGGCCCAGCGTCGTATAAGGGCCGTCCAGCGCCTTTTGCTGACGCTTGGACGCATCATCGTCTCAGTCGCGTCGGTGCGCGTCCGCGGGCCAGCCCGCGGATGTCTGTCGATCAGGTGCGATGCGCGGCCTTGTAACTGGCCAGTCTGACCGCAATCGTGCGCTGGTTCATGTCGATGAGGCCGTTGAAGTAGGCGCCGTCACGCATAACGATCCGGTTGGCGCTGAGCATCCCGGCCACGGCAGACGCTGGGCCGAGCTCGATCCGCTCGGTGGCATTGACCGCGCCGTTCAGCGTTCCGTGGACGATGACCTGTGCACCGCGGATGTCGGCATCCAGGTGCGCATCCGGCGCGATGAGAATCGTGTGGTCGCGTACCACCACGCTGCCGGTGACGCGACCATGAATGGTCACGTCTTCTTCGCCCCAAACGTCGCCGGTGATGTGGATGGAGGGTCCGAGATAGGTCATGGGTGCCGGTCGGCGAGCACCCGAGTATATCCGGATCGTCGAACTCACCCGTATACTGCCGAAGGTGTCTGCCACTCACGAGGCGTCTGGTGCTACGCGCGCCTCGCTGTTCATCCTGGGGTCGGCCGCGTTTCTCGTCAGCGCCGACGCTCGCGTCATCGACCCGCTGCTCAAGATTATCGCCGGCGAGTTTCGTGTCTCGCAGGAGAGCGCGGCGCTGACCGTCTCGGCGTACGCGCTGCCGTACGGCCTGTGCCAGCTCTTCTACGGCCCGCTCGGGGATCGACTGGGCAAGCTCAGGGTCATGACCTGGGTGGTGACGCTCTTCTCGATCGGCACGGCCGCGTGCGCGCTCGTGCCGAATCTCTGGACGTTCATCGCGTTGCGCTTTCTGACCGGCGTGGTGGCATCGGCGGTGATCTCACTCTCGCTCAGCTACATCGGCGACAAGTTCCCGTACGAGAGCCGACAGTCGGCGCTGGGCCGCTTCATGAGCGCGCTCATGCTCGGGCAAGTGCTGAGCGTGTCCCTTGGAGGCGCGTTCGGTCAGTATCTGAACTGGCGCGGGATCTTCGTGCTCTTTGGCTCCGCCGGGTTCGTCGTCGCGGCGCTCCTCGCCCGCGAAGTGAGGCGGTTCCCCGAGGAGCGCAAGGATCGCGGCTTCTCCGTTGCGCCGTTCGTGGACGTCTGGCGGATGCCGCTCGGGCGTCTCGTCTTGACGAGCGCGTTCGTGGAAGGGTTCTTCGTTTTCGGCGGGTTGGCGTACCTGGGGGCGTCGATGCTGGATCGGTTCACCTTCCTCGGCGCCAGTCAGGTGGGACTCATGCTCACGGGGTACGGCCTCGGTGGCTTGTGCTACAGCGCAGCGGTGAGGCGTCTGGTGTCGCGCATCGGCGAGCGCGGCATTCTGCTGCTCGGCGGTTCGCTGCTGTCGACCGCCTACGTGCTGATTGGATTCCTGCCACGCTGGTGGCTGTTCATTCCGGGCATGGTGCTCTTCGGCATGGGCTACTTCACGTTGCACGGCACGCTTCAGACGCGTGCCACCGAGCTCCACCCGCAGGCCCGCGCCTCCGCGGTGTCGCTGTTCGCATTCGTCTTCTTCCTCGGACAGGGCACCGGTCCGATCGCCATGGGACAAGCGATCAGATTGGCGGGTTACGGCCCGAGCTTCGCGGCTGCGGGCGTCGGTATCTTCCTCCTGGCCCTACGCGTTCGCTCTCAGCTCCCTCATCGCGCGGGGCGGTGAGCTGAGCGTCCTCGAGGCACAGCCGGCCCTGCCGCTGGCTACACTGGGCGAGTGGACGGCTCGCTGCTCTTGCGCGAGGTCGCCGTGGCCATGGCCACGGCGAAGATCGAGGCCGTCATCGGCAACGCCGCGGCGGCGTTACAGGGTCTGCAGGTGGACGTCATGGGTGCGATTCATGGGGTCCGGACTCAAGCGGCAGAGCGAGCGGGCGCTCGACGACATGATTGGCCCATGGCAGGCGCTGCCGCCGTCTCGCTGCACCAACTTCCTGCGCAAGCGCATCGCCCCTGGCCGCTCGGTCCCTCAGCGCGTACCCTGCCTAGGGCCAAGAGCCCAAGGCCGAAAGCCCTTTGACGCATCAGGGTTAGAAGGGCGGCCTGGTGTGGCCACCGGCCACGCCGTACTGGTTATTCTCCTGGCAGATGTACTCCATGATGTCGTCGTCGGGCCTCAGCGTCGCCATGAACGCGAGCGTGAAGGGACGCGAATACGCACCCGGATCGTCGATGGTGATCTCGTTGACCAGGTGCCCCAGATCCATCCGTGTCCAGCGTTCGATGGTGTGCAGCTGCTCGGTGTGCGGATGACCGCGGGAGTCGAACCAGAACTTGTCGTTGTAGCCGATGGTGTCGATGACGAGCGTGTCCTTCTCCCACTTGCCGATCGAGTGGCCGTACCACGTCGGATCGAGATCTGCCGGATGCGCGCGGCCGTCCATGAAGATCTGCCGGTAGCTGTGGATGTTCCCCTCGTGCAGGATGAACATGTGTGTGGGCGCCTTGTGCGTGTAGTTCTGCACGAACCGCCACGGATACCCGCCAGCCACCCTCGGGACACCCATCGGCAGACACCACACGTGGGGATCGAGCTCGGGCGTCCGGCGATTCAGCAGTTCCTTTGCCCACGGCAGCAGCGGTATCTCGCCGGGACCTCGAATCGCGGCGCGCGGTCGGGCGACACCGGGCCGCTCAATCTCCGAGATATCGCCCACGGGGCCCCCACCCTGCCAGGTTCCTGAGAGGTCCACCGTGCCGTCTGGTAGGCGCGGCACGGGTCCGGTCGGGACCGGCGCGCGGGAGGTCGAGCTGACGGTGGCGCCCACCGCGCCATCCTGCGCGGCGATGGCTGATGTCGGGGCCGAGAGCAACATCGCGACGGCGGTGACGCCGACGACAACGACGGTAGACAGGATTTTCATGCGGATGTCTCCTGCACCGGCTATCGTGCCGCCGGACTACGATACATGACCCGCCAGATCTTGCCCTTGATGGAATCAGAGACGTAGACGGAGCCGTCGGGCCCTTGTGCCAAACCCATCGGTCGCGCCTGGGCGTCTTCCAACTTCATCACGCGCCGCGGTCCAACGAAGCCGTCGGCGAGCGTTTCAGCGTCGCCCGATACCCGGCCGTCTCGCATCGGCTGGAAGACGACCTTGAAACCGTCGAGCGGACGAGGCGCGCGGCCGGCGCCTCCATGAAACGCGATGAGCGCGCCGCCGCGATAGCGGCTTGGGAACTGATCGCCGGTGTAGAAGAGCATGTCGTTCGGCGCCCAGTGTCCCGGGTAGGCGGCCAGCGGCTTGGGATACTTGGCGCAGTCGCCGACCGTCTGACCGTCGCCACCATACGCCGGGGCGACCAGGTGCTTTCCCTGAATCCGGTCGTAGTAGCAGTACGGGTAGCTGAACGTCGATCCTTCATCGACGCGGAGCAACTCTTCGGCCGGGTTCTCCGCGTTCTCCTCCTCGTCGAAGTGTTCGGGCCATTCGTTGAACCCACCGAGCCCGTGTTGCATCAGGTACAGCGCGTTGGCCTGGGGATGCCAGCCGAGGGCGTTGGTCTGACGCAGGCCGCGCATGTAGCGCACGCCGTCCTGCGGGAACACTTGTCCGATCCGATTGGCGTCGAATCGCCAGACCCCACCGTTCTGTTCCTGCTGGGGACACGGGTTCAGGCCTGGCGCCTTCGGGTCGGTCGATTCGGTGCAGGCGTTGGTGAAGCTGCCGACATTCACGTAGAGCCGGCCCCGGTTGTCGAAGGTCAGCGTCTTGGTCGCGTGCGTGCGCTGCCGCACGAAGCCGCCGATGACGGTCTCAGCCGGTCCGGTCGGCAGTAACTGCCCCTCCTTCATCGGGAAGCGTACGACCGCTGTGTCCTGGGCTAGATAGAGATATCCGTTTCGCAGTACCAGCCCCGTGCCCCCGACCTCGCCGAATCGCTCCCGGACATCCGCGCGCCCGTCCCCGTTCGTATCGCGCAGCGCAACAATGCCGCCCGGCTTGTCGACCGTCCGGAGCGCCACGTAGATGTCGCCGTTGGCGGCAACGGCGAGATGTCGCGCGCCGCCGGTCTCGGGGGCCACCACAAGGGCACAGAAACCTGGCGGCAGCGTGAGGCCGCCGTTGTCGGGGTCGCACGCGGCGGTCGACCGACCGGACTGTCCGGTGAGCGCGACCGGCACCATCAAGGCGAACGCGAGGCATGCGGTGGAACGGCGTCTCATGT
>Ga0209797_10000945_pt1 | contig 14594 bp, 10 predicted proteins | sample DOMMetBare3Fresh_2_FD_187472 | JGI IMG/M metagenome (GOLD analysis project Ga0209797, IMG submission 187472) | Wetland sediment microbial communities from St. Louis River estuary, USA, under dissolved organic matter induced mercury methylation -... | ecosystem: Environmental > Aquatic >... | reverse complement strand
TAAGAGTTGGTTCTATAGTTGGTTAATGACAGGGGCCCTATTTGGGGCTCCTTTTTATTTTTAAAAACTATTTCAAACCGGTTTTATACATTGCAACAATGTTGTCAAAGCAAAGTTCGAAAATTCCCTTTTTAGTTGCGATCACCTTACTATTAATAATAACGATCCTGCTCTGTACACCCGGCGCTAAATTTCCTAAAATAGGCTGGCAGGATAAGATATGGTTTGATAAGTGGGTGCATATTGCTTTGTTTATGGCACTGGTACTTGCCTGGTGCTGGTTTTTTTACTCGGGTAAAAAAGGACAAACCACAAACAGTAAAAAGATCTTTATAACTATTGCTGTTGTGAGTTTGCTGTATGGAATTGCAATGGAAATTATACAGGAACAATTTATCCCGAATCGTTCATTTGAAATACCGGATATAATTTCAGATGGAGTTGGAGCTTTGATCGGCTATTTTATTTCTGTAAACAAGTATCTAAATAAATGAACCCTCTCGCCTTATGCAAGAGGGTTTAAATAAGAATCAATTTTCATATCAAAGGTTCTTTCTGATCTCTTCAGTAGTAACAGGACCAAGTTCGAATGAACTTTCCAGACAATCACTCATCAATTTTTTTGCTTTGCTTGTTTCGCCTTGTGCTTTCAAAATATAAGCAGCATGTAATTGTGATCCGGGTTCAAAATCTTTTCCTAATACATATTTTTTTACAAGCTCATAAGCTTTTTGCGTGTCCCCCATTTTAAAATAAACCCAGGCCAACCAACTATAAGTTTCTGGTGTTGGTCTGCTGCTGACTTCTTTTTCTGCAATTGCTAAAGCTTTATCATATTCTTGTCTGTCTTCTGTATAAATATTGATCAGGTATTTGTTATACATATTTCCATAGCCGGGTTTTTCAACTTCAGATAAAAATTTATCGATATTTTTTTCCTTTTCATGCTTATTTCCTTCCCACTCTTCAATTTCTGCAAGCATCAAATACAGGTCGGGCATATTGGTTTGTGATAAAATATAATTGATGATCCGTTTTGCTTCTTTTGTATCATGATCATGTGAATAAGCGATCCATGCAATGCCTTTCAATGCGTATAAATAATTGCTGTCTGTTTTTAATACATCCAAATAATATTTATAAGAATCCTTCACTCTTCCTGCATGGCCATACATATCTGCCAGGTTTGATTTTGCCCAAAGTATCAATTGCTTTTTATCTTTTGTTTCGGCATCTTTCAATGCTTGTTCCATCAGCTTAATTGCATTATCAAGGTCCCCTTTGTGATCTTCAAGCTTTGCTTTTCTTATCAAATAATCAAAATTGTTTTTATCTGTCAGCTTTTGAATATTAGCAGATGCCTGTTGATAAAGACCTAACTCCACAGCTGCATCAAACCTGAACAAGCAAAGCACATAAGGATTTACTCCAATGCTATCTGCCAGCAATAAATTTTCCCATGCGTCATTAAAACGATGCTGTGTTATTGCATTTTGAGAAACCGAAAAGTATATCTCGGGGTCAGAGTTTTTTACTCTTTGAAGGCAAACAGCATAAAGCGAATCTGCAATATGTAAATCTTCCACACTGCCAATCGTTTTAAATCTTTTAATGTGATTAGAGGCTATCTGAAGCATGTCCACAAAACTGCCGGTATCCTTTGCCAACCTGTTTTGCCAAAAACTTATTTCGGCATTTATTTTTTCTACCTGCTTTTCTGTTCTTTTCGTATCAGAAAGAACAGCATTATAATCTTGCGGGTTAATGATTTTTTTATTTGAACATGCATTTAGCATGAACAATAAAAAAAGAAGACAAAGAATGCGGTTCATATTTGTTGGGTTAAAATGAACATGTATCAATCATTTACGAAAACAATACAATTTTGGATTTGCAGTAAGTGATTAATTAAAAAAAATTCACAACGTTGAAACCACTAACTCCTTATACCCGTAAATAAGCCTGTTTGAAACCAAGATCATGACCAAAAAGCAATTTTTTACAGGACTGCTCCTTTTTATCACATCTGTTTTATTTTCTCAAAAAGGAAAAATAGAAGGATATATTTCTGATGCAGAAAATAAAACTCCTTTGAATGGCGCTTACGTTATTATTTCCGGCAATAAAGGCGACAATTCGGATGAGTTCGGAAAATTCTCCATTATCGGTATCAATCCCGGTCAGTATGAATTAGTGGTTACTCATATAAGTTATAAAACCGAGATCATTCCGGTTGAGGTAAAAGAAGGTCTTGTTTCCACTGTTTCAGTGTCAATGAAGAAAACAAATCTTGATCTTACCGAAGTAAAGGTCAATGGTAAAAAAAATTTATCATTAAATGCAACAGGTCCGGTAGACATCATGCTTCGTCCTGTTAATACCTCACAAGATGTATTGCGTATTGTTCCCGGTTTATTTATTGCACAACATGCCGGTGGCGGCAAAGCAGAACAAATATTTTTAAGGGGATATGATATAGATCATGGAACAGATATAAATATAAGTGTGGATGGTATGCCTGTAAATATGGTGAGTCATGCACATGGACAGGGCTATGCGGATCTTCATTTCCTGATTCCTGAAACTGTGGAGAAAGTGAATTTTGATAAAGGCCCCTATTTTACAAATAAAGGAAATCTTGCCACGGCTGGTTATGCAGAATTTCATACAAAAGAATTTTTAAAAAATAACTCTATAAAAATAGAAGGTGTGCAGTTCAATACACAACGTGTTGTTGGGATGCTGAAAATATTCAATACTGAAAATGAAAAAAGAAGGCAACAGTTTTATGTAGCATCTGAGTATTTCAGATCAGACGGATATTTTGAGAATCCGCAGGATTTTCATCGCTTTAATATAATGGGTAAATACAATGCATGGTTTGGCAATCAAAGCCAGCTTACCATTACTGCTTCTACATTTGACAGCAAATGGAACGCATCAGGCCAAATTCCAGACCGTGCTGTTCAAAGTGGAATGATCGGCAGGTTTGGCTCTTTGGACAATAGCGAGGGTGGAAATACAAGCCGGACAAATTTTAATATACGTTATGCAAGACAATGGAAAAACAACTGGAAAACAACTGATCAATTCTATTACAGTCGTTATTACTTTAACTTGTTTTCAAACTTTACATTTTTCCTGAAGGATGCTGTAAATGGTGATGAGATCAACCAAAAGGAGACAAGAAATATTTATGGATATAATACAACTGCAGCAAAAGCATGGCTGCTGGGAAATAAAAATGCTAATACAGAATTTGGCGCTGGTTTTCGTTATGATGATGTAATGGGGATAGAATTATCAAGAGCTGTAAGAAGGCAGTTTATTGAGTCTTTACAAAAAGGAGATGTAAAAGAAGCAAATACTCATTTGCACTGGAATCAAAGTATTGAACTTACTGATAAGTTCAGTGTGACTGGCGGGCTTCGATTTGATGATTTTCGTTTTAAATACAGAGACCTGTTGGCTGGTGAAACAGATTTTCGTAATCAACAAAGAAGTATTGTAAGTCCTAAATTGAATTTTGTCTTTACTCCATCCTCTACAGTTAAAATTTATCTGAACAATGGAATTGGGTTTCATTCAAATGATACCCGTGTAATTCTTAATAATGATGCAAAAGATATTTTACCAAAAATATATGGCACTGATCTTGGAATTATTTTGAAACCGGTAAAGAATTTAATTCTTAAGACTGCACTATGGCATTTTTATTCGGAGCAGGAATTTGTTTATGTAGGTGATGAAGGAATTGTTGAGCCTGGTGGCAAAACAAGAAGAATAGGTATTGATGTTTCTGCCCGTTACCAATTTGCTTTATGGCTGTTTGGCGATCTTGATCTGAATTATACAAAAGCAAGAGCTATTGGCAAAGCAAAAGGTGAAGACCACATACCGCTTGCTCCTTCATTTACCAGCATTGGTGGTCTTTCAGCAAAAATGAAAAATGGATTTGGCGGCTCTATTCGCTATCGTTTTATGGCTCACCGGCCTGCCAATGAATTTAATACCGTAAAAGCTGATGGTTATTTTATTACTGATCTGTTGTTGTCTTATCCCTGGAAAAAATTTGAACTTAAAATTTCTGCCGAAAACATTTTTAACCAACAATGGAGGGAGGCGCAATTTGATACTAAATCGAGACTTCAATTCGAACCCCAACCGGTTTCTGAGATTCATTACACTCCCGGATCACCACGATTCCTGAAAGCTGGTGTGAGCTTTAAATTCTAAGAAAACAAATATCGAAATTTGAGACTGTTGTATTGTTTTGGGCTGTAATAACCAGGGAGGTATATAAAAAAATAGACCCCTGTAGAAACAGGGGTCGCAACCAAAACTAACTGCTTATGAGAAAATTGACTGCTTTATTTGTGAAGAACTTTTATCTATAACGCAAATTTACTGCCAATATTTTGATGACTGTTGTTAATGAACTATTAAAGGTCATTTCCTCGTATTATCACTTTTTGCAGAGGAAAATCTTCTACGAACAACTTCACTTTTTCTGCTTTTTTTCAACTTAAAGAGCTGTGTTTTTTTAAACGTCCAAAGCCATTCTTTTATTTCATTCCCGACTAATGCAATTTGTAACCTTTTACACAATAAATCTGACGCTTAAATGACAAAAAACGATCAAAACATTTTACGGAAACGACTGCACTAGTTTGACGACAATAAAAAGGCGTCCTTGTTAAAAGAACGCCAAAGAAATTCAGTAAAATTATTTTTAATTAAACATGCCTTTTACTTTATCAAGAATGCCACCTCCGCCGCCAGATACCATTTTAGTCAGGTCTTGCAGATCTGTATCGCCATCTCCATCCTGGTCTAACCCAGCGCCTTTGAATTTATTAAGTAACCCCTGCACATTAAAACCAGATGTAGAACCTCCACTCAGGTTATTAAAAATTCCTTGTATATCAAAACTGCTGTCATTCGGATCATTTGTTTTTTGTACAAGGTTTTGCATCACATTCGGAACAAGATCATTGGCCACACCGCTGGCAGCGTTCCGATCTAATCCAAATTTATTCATGAGATTTTCAACAACCCCGCCGGAAATATTATTCGTGACCGGGCTGTTTGCAACATCCTGATTACCGCTGAACATTTTTAAAAGATCCTGCACTTTACCACCGGAAAACATATTCTGTAATCCGCCGGCAATAGAACTTGAAGCTTCATTTATCGCTTCGTCATTTCTTTCATTTGGAATAGCAGGATTATTAACAATAGCGCTGCCTGCATGTTGCTTTACGAGGTTTACTAATTGATCAAACATGTTTATGATTTTAGATAATTAAGATAAGTTATTTAAAGGAATCAGGTTTCCTTTGTTGAAGAATATTTGGGTTAATTCTGCTTCGCAAGTTTCTCCGAATTTTCTGCAAACTGTAATGCTTCAATAAACTCCTGTATATCGCCATTCAATACTGCAGGCAGATTATATGACGTAAGATTTATCCGATGATCGGTAACTCTTCCCTGTGGAAAATTATAGGTCCTGATCTTCGCACTGCGATCACCTGTGCTTACCAAACTTTTCCTGTGACGTGATATTTCTTCTTCCTGTTTTCTTACCTGTTCTTCATAAAGTTTTGTACGCAACATGCCCATTGCTTTTTCCCTGTTGCCAAGCTGGCTTCTTTCTGTTTGACAAACAATAACAGTACCGGTAGGAATATGCGTCAGCATCACTTTTGTTTCCACTTTATTTACGTTCTGACCACCTGCTCCACCACTTCGTGCCGTTTCCATTTTTACATCTGCCGGGTTCAATTCAAAATCTACTTCTTCAGCTTCAGGCATTACTGCAACAGTAGCGGCCGATGTATGCACACGACCAGAACCCTCAGTATCGGGCACCCGCTGTACACGATGCACACCACTTTCAAATTTCAATGTGCCGTATACATCATCACCAATTACTTCAAGCTGCACTTCCTTATAACCACCAACTGTTCCTTCGTTTTCACTTAAGATAGCTGTCTTCCAACCACGTCTTTCGCAATAACGCATATACATTCGCAACAGGTCGCCTGCAAACAGGCTTGCTTCATCACCACCTGTACCGGCACGAATTTCAATGATCGCATTCTTTTCATCCTGCGGGTCTTTTGGTATCAGCATTTGCCGTATCCTCGATTCGAGCTTTTCTTTTTTCTCTTCACTTGCAGGCAACTCTACCTTCGCCAATTCTCTGAACTCCTCATCACTACCATTCAATGCTTCTTTATACATTGTTATATCATCAAGCACCTTGCGGTATTCATCATAAGCCACAACAATTTTTTCCAAACTGCGATATTCTTTGCTTGTCTCTGCAAATTTTTTATTGTTGCCAACGATCTCAGGATTGGTAAGTGCTACTCCCAACTGCTCAAATCTTGCTTTTATGGCTTCTAACCTGTCTAACATAATAGAAAATTCCAATTTTTTAAATCACAAATTCCAACGGCGGGCAAAGGTAATAAGAATAGTTTTTTGGGATTTGGAATTTGTTTTTTGGAATTTTACAAAATGGCATACAGAAAGTTCAGAGCAGATCAATTGTTCGATGGTTATCATCTTCATGGCAATGATAAGGTTTTAATTACTGATGACGCAGGTAAAGTACAGGAGATTGTTCCCATTTCACAGGCCGGTGATGATATACAAAGCTTCAGCGGCATTCTTTCACCCGGATTAATTAATTGTCATTGTCATCTTGAATTAAGTCATTTAAAAAATGTAATTCCCCCACATACGGGTTTGATCGAGTTTTTATGTTCCGTTGTAACCAAAAGAGAAGCCCCCTCTAAATCTCCCCCGGAGGGGGAGACTTTCGAAGACCCTATTCAAAAGAAAATGCAGGCGATCATAGATGCAGAAAAAGAAATGTATGATAACGGCATAGTTGCCGTTGGTGATATTGGCAACACTGCCGATACAGCAGAAGTAAAAAGCAAAAGCAATATCCGCTGGCAGAATTTTATTGAAGTGCTTGGCTTTACTGATGAAAAAGCTGATGAGAATATTGAACATTATAAACAAGTTGCAAAAACTCTTGAAGAAAAACTCCAAACCCCAAATTCCAAACACCGAACTTCTTTAGTTCCTCATGCACCTTATTCAATTTCTCCAAAGACTTTTAAATTAATAAACCAATTAACCAATAAACAAATTATATCCATCCATAACCAGGAACACCCTGCAGAAGATATTTTATATAAAACAGGTGGTGGAGATTATCTGAGGCTATTTAAGATTTTTGGGATTAATGGATCTCCTTTCCCTGTTACTGGTTTGAGCAGCATTAGATCAGTGTTGCCGCATTTCAATAATGGGCAAACCATTTTTCTTATTCATAACACATTCATGCCTGAAGAAGATGTTTTATTTGCAAAAGATTATGCTGATAAAAATGGATTAACGCTAATATGGTGTCTTTGTGTAAATGCAAATCTTTATATCGAAAACAAAACACCACCGATTGAAATGCTGATGAGAAATAATTGCCCTATTGTTTTGGGAACGGATAGTTACAGCAGCAATTGGCAATTGAGTATAGCAAAAGAAATACAAGCCATCAGAGAGCATTTTCCATCATTACCACTTGAAACAATTTTACAATGGGCCACGATCAATGGTGCTAAAGCTTTGCAATGGGATGATGAATTGGGAAGTTTTGAGAAAGGGAAAAAGCCAGGAGTGGTATTGATCGAAAACGATTTCAAATCATCAAATAGAATAAATTGAGATGAATGAAGAATTTAACCCAGTTATCGACTGGATAAATAAGGATGAAAAACTGAGAACAATTATTGAAAGGCTTAGTAATTCTGGCTTAACAGAAAAAGAACAAGCTGACATAGCTTTTGATGAAATATCCGACGCCTATGATCTTCCCAAATATCCTGATAGCTTTACAGAAGATGATTATAAACGTTATGAAGAGGCCGGCATTAACGATCCACGATCTGTATATGAAGAAGTTGGTATAATACATTATTTAGAACCAAATGATGATCCTCGTGGTATCGTATTATTTGCTATTTATAATATTAAGAATGGGTTTAAAATTGACATTACTGAAGCAGCTAGAAGGCATTTCAAAAGCAAAAAGAAAATCCCTTCAGAATATATGATCTACTTTCTCGGTGATAAGTCTGCGACTATAATGCATTTTCTCAACAATGAAAAGAGTTGGTTTGACACTGGTGCTAAATATGCGTCGAAGATCTTAAACAAAACTTAGCCCAACACCTCCCTCAACACAGGCAGCGTCTTCATCGTCCCAAAATCCTGGATATGCAGAGCATAATAAATTTCATAAGTATGCAATAATTGCCTGCGAAAGTCATGATTAAGTTTTATTTGTTCAAGTTCTTCGGGCTGCATTATTTTTAATAATTCACTTGTCACTTCTGCCTGCTTTCCCTCTAAAAAATGAAAGTGGTTCGGCCGTTCTGATACAAACATTCCCTCCTGCATGTCAAGTACGGATTTTTTGTTTGAATATTCATCACTTATTCTGAAACCAAAAAATGAAGGAAGATGCAATGCAAAGAACAATGGAAAGTTTGCCATCACCGCATCGTTGCTTTCATCCAAATGCATGAATGCGTCTTCACAAAACGAAAAAAGTTCGGGGTTTGCTTCGGGTTGTTTTAAACATTTAGTAAGCAATTCGATCATGAACAATGCAACTGCATTCTTTGGCACATCAGAAAAGATATGTTTATACAAATAAGACCATTTGAATTCTTTGATGCGATTCAAATGTTTTAATTCATTATGATAAACTACCAACTCAAGGATTGCTGTTGGTTGAAAAAGATTTGCCTTGCCTGTTCCCTTCTTTGTGGAAGTTCTTACACCATTCACCAGATATGATTGCAACCCAAACAGCTCAGTGAACATGGTAACGATCAAACTTGTCTCACCATATTTTACTGCCCGTAAAACAATTCCTTTGGTTTTATGTAACTGCGAAGGCATTACTTACTGATAAAAATAATTTTCGTAGCTAAATTTTCTTTTCTTCCATCATCACTCACTAATACGAGATATACCCCGCTTGAAATCCTTCTTCCTCTATAATCTTTACCACCCCAAACAGCTTGTCCCCCCAATGCTCTTGTTTGATAAACTAATCTTCCGTCTAATTCCGTAATTTTTACAATTGCATTATTCACTAAACCGCGGATTGCAATTGTACCACTATAACCCGGAGGTACAGGATTTGGAAACACTAATACATTACTATTTGCTTCACCACCCTCTGTTGCTGTACTTCTAAAAGAACAAATGCCATTGGAAGTTGCAATGAACACCTCTCCCGTTCTTCCATCAATAGTGATTTTTTTTACATCATTACTTAATAACGGGCTGTTTGTTTCAGTGAACTGGTAAATTACTTTATCACCTTCTGCACTGATCAGCCATGCGCCGTTTTTTGTTGCTACCCATTTCCTGTCGGCGCCATCAACAGCGATGCATCTTACTTCTTCACCTTTAAAAAGATATTGATTAAATCCGCCCTGTGTTACAACCGGCAATACTGCATCACAACCCTGCGATGCAAAAACATTTTGCGGACATTGTACAACACCGATCCCCTCATCAGTCCCGATCCAGATAAAACCATTTTTATCTTTTGCAATACTCAACACATTATTTGTTGGTAAATTTCCAATGCCTCCGCCACTTCGGTAAAGTTTCCATTTATCATCAGCCGTATTATCTATCGAATTGTTATCGTTAAAAACGATCAAACCATTTCCTCCTGGAGAAATGAACCACTTTTGATTTTCATCATCAACTACTATTTGTGATGCAGCATTTTCCAAAAGAGCAAATGGTGGTGCAAAAGTTTTCCATACACCATCTTTTTTTCTTACAACAATATTTTGTGCAGCCCCATAATTAGCGACCCATAAATTATTTTCTTTATCAAAGGCCAGGCCTGATACACGAAAACTACCGGGATCAAAGGTTGCCTGCCCGATTGAAGAGTTTTGTTTGAATATTTCAATACTGTTATCAGCCTTTATATGTAACAACCCTCCACCATAAGAACCTGCCCATACTGATCCATCTCTTGAATCTATAGTAACTGATATCAGATCTGGCATTGAATCCAATTGTGCAAACTGTTTATTATTATAATTTGTCCACTGCCCTTCTGAAAATTTATAAATACCATTCTTATTATTTTGTTTTTGCCAGTTTGCACTCACGGTTCCGGCTGTTGCATAAAATACATCGTTCACAAAAATAATTTCACCTGTTGCAATAGATTGTGGCGAATTCAAATCATAATTCTCAAAACCATTTGACATGAATTTTGTCAAGCCTCCGATACTATCAGCCACCCAATAATCATTATTTATCAAAATAGCTTTTTCTGGCTGCACAATTCTTCCCGGCTGTTGAATGGAGCGGGCAATCATTCCATTATCATTTAACGAAGTGATCTTGGCATTACCATTTTTTATTTCCGACACGATCACTTTAGCTGCAGATGAATTAATATTTTGGATCTTCCATGTTGCTTCAGTAAAAAAAAGATCCCAGTTGTTTCCATTAAGCACAAACACAGAATCATTTTGCATTGCAAATATTTTACCCGACACATTGATCACATCACTACATATTCCGTTTGATAAACCATTTGAGCCACTTAGGTTTTGCCAGTTCAAATAATTTGCCGGATCAATAGTATTAACTGAAGTTCTTTTTAAACCTTCATTGGTTGCGGCATAGAAAAATGAATTGCTGGCAGTAAAGCCATTTACTTTTACTTGTCCGCCGCTGTTGCCGATAAACCATGAATCTTTCACTTCATATTTATCAGCATCAATAACGATTACACCAAGTCCTGATGACAGGTAAAAATATTTTCCAAGTGAAAAAACATTGTAGATCGTTTTATCGCCAATAATATTATCGAGTTTAATATCGGGAACATTAAAAACATCATTACGGTAAATGATATCAATATTGCTGTTACGGTAACCGATAAATAATTTTTCATTCACACTATCATAACTGATTGCCGAAACACCTGTTTCGTGCAGGCCATTAACACGACTGAAACGGGTAACAGAGTTATCAGCAAGATCAATATTGAAAACGCTGTAAGGAGTTGCACAAAATATTTTATTACTCCCAGCCACAACATCAATGGCAGCATGATAAGGCAAGTGATCTCTCCATTGGCCGATTGGGGGAATTGAATGCTGGGAAATGCCCCTGGAAAGAAAAGTAAATAATGTATATAATGTAAATATGATTTTTTTCAAACTCACATTTCAAAAATATCACTCTTAATCTAAATCACTGTTCAGGAGTTTAACAGGCAATTCGGTCATTTTTCTGTTTCTTTGCGCCAGTTTTTCGGTTAATATTCAAGTTATGTGGAAAAGACTCGGTCAGTTTATTCTTAAATACAGAATTGTTCTTTTAGTTCTTTTGCTTGGCATAACTGCTTTTATGGCGTACCAGGCCAGGAAGCTGCAGTTGAGCTATGAATTTGCAAATGCTATTCCAACAGATCATCCTAAATACAAAGCTTACCAGGAATTCAGAAAAAAGTTTGGTGAAGATGGCAACCTGCTGGTGATCGGTATCCAGACTAAAAAACTTTTTGAAGAAAAGATCTTTAATGATTACACGCAGCTTATAAACGATGTAAAAAAAGTGCCTGGAGCTGAAAATGTGATCTCTGTGGTAACTGCAATCAATCTCATAAAAGATTCAGCTACCGAAAAGCTAAACTCTCAACTCATATTTTCCAACAGGCCTCTTTCACAAGCTGAAATTGATAGTTGCAAAAAAGTTTTTTATACCCTCCCTTTTTATCGCGGCTTATTATATAATTCTGAAACAGATGCCTGGTTGCTCGGTGTAAATATTAATAAAGCAGTATTAGTTTCGAAAAAAAGAGAAGCAACAGTGGCGCAGATAATTGCATTAAGCGAAGCGTTTGGTAAAAAACATTCATTAGAAACACATCTCAGCGGATTGCCGCTTATCCGCACTATATTGGCAAAGAGGATTGCTGATGAAATGCAATGGTTTCTTGTAATATCAGTTATTCTGTCTGCTGTTATCCTGTTACTTTTTTTCCGCTCTGTAAGCAGTATGCTTTTATCCATCGCTGTTGTTGGTATCGGTGTAGTTTGGAGTTTAGGCACAATGGTATTAATGGGTTATAATATCACTTTGCTTACAGCGCTTATTCCGCCATTAGTAGTTGTTATCGGTATTCCAAACTGTATCTATTTCCTGAATAAGTATCATGTATCATACAATGAAACAGGCGATAAAGAAAAAGCTTTGGTAAAAATGGTGGACAGGATGGGAATAGTTACTCTCTTTTGCAACATAACCGCTGCCATTGGTTTTGCAGTATTCTTTTTAACACGCAGCCAGGTATTAAAAGAATTTGGCGCAGTAGCCGGGTTTAATATCATGGCTTTGTTTTTTATTTCACTTATCATTATCCCTTCGGTATTGAGTTTTCTTCCCAATCCAAAAAGCAGGCATACAAAGTATCTTGAAAATGCAAGACTTAGAAGATGGCTTGACAGGCTTGAACGCTGGTCACTCAATCACCGCAAACTTATTTATGGCATCACAGGAGTAATCTTAATTTCGTCCATATTTGGAATAATGAGATTAGAAAGCAACGGCTATATTGTTGATGATCTTCCCAAAACTGATAAAATATATACTGACCTGAAATTTTTTGAAAAGAATTTTAAAGGAGTGATGCCGCTTGAGATCGTTATCGATACGAAAAAGAAAAGAGGAATAAGCCGCAGTCTTTCTAACCTTTTAAAGATTGATTCACTTTCTCAATTTTTGGCGGCAATGCCGGAGATAGGAAGGCCACTCAACATAACCGAAGGATTAAAATTTGCTAAGCAAGCTTTCTTTGAAGGCGACACATTAAATTATACAACGCCGACAGAACGTGATATGATACCCCTGAAACCTTATCTTGAATTCAAACCTGATTCGACTAACAAAGAAAATTCTTTTGGCAGACTTGTTTCTTCATTTATTGACAGCAATAAGCAGGAAGCAAGAATCAGTGTAAGTATGCGGGATGTTGGCAGCTATCGTTTACCCCAGATACTTGATACAATTCAGAATAAAGCAGATTCAATTTTTGATAAAACTAATTACAACGTACAGCTTACCGGCGCCAGTGTTACATTTCTTGAAGGCAGCAATTTTATCATCAATGGTTTGAAAGAAAGTATCATGTGGGCATTCGGATTGATAGCTGTTTGTATGATGTATCTTTTCCGGTCGTTCCGTATTCTTTTATGCTCATTGATACCAAATATAATTCCGCTTGTAATTACTGCCGGGGTAATGGGCTGGCTTGGTGTAAGAATTAAACCTTCAACAGTTTTAATTTTCAGCGTTGCCCTGGGCATTGCTATTGATGTCACCATCAGGTTTTTGGTAAATTATAAACAGGAACTGCCTCGTAATAATTACAATATGAAGCAGACCGTTATTGAAACAATACATGGTACAGGGATCAGTATAATTTATACCTCATTGGTTCTTATTGCCGGCTTTATCATTTTCTGTTTCAGCGGGTTCGGTGGCACGCAATCACTTGGCTGGCTCACCTCACTTACCCTTGTTACAGCCACCCTTACTAATTTGGTGTTGCTCCCTGCATTACTAATTACATTTATCCGCAAAAAGAAATAGCTTAACCCCCTATTTTTGTGCAGCAGAACGGCAAAGGTTTGTGTCTTTTTAGTTAGGACAGATCATTCTCATTTAACCATTTACATCTTATCCACTTGATCTTTATCCCTGTAAAAACTATAGGTTGTAAGGCAGACTACTGACAATTTTAATAAGCAAACGATTTTTTCATCACTAAAACACATGCACATGAGGAAACAACTACTACTCTTGTCCGGTTTTGTGCTATGCAGTATTATAGCGCTGGCACAACGTACCATTACCGGAAAGGTAACTGATGACAAAGGCAACCCGGTTGGCAATGTATCGGTTATTGTAAAAGGTACTGCCACTGGTACCACTTCAAAGCCAGATGGCACTTATTCCATTACTGTTCCGGCAAATGCGAAAGCCTTGGTCTTCTCTTCAGTTGATATGGGTACTGAAGAAAAGCAAATTGGCAACCAGACCGTGATCGATGTTAGTTTAAAATCTGAAGACAAACTACTTTCTGAAGTTGTAGTAACAGGTTATGGTACTGCCAGGAAGAGGGATGTTTCGGGCAATATTGCCACGGTTAAAGGTTCAGCGCTTGCAAACAAACCTGTGCAAAGTTTTGAGCAAGCTCTTGCAGGTCGGGCAACCGGGGTACAGATCACGGTTCCAAATGGTGTACTGAATACACCGCCTGTGTTTCGTATTCGCGGAACAAACTCTATTTCGCTAAGCTCCTACCCTTTGATCGTGGTTGATGGAGTGCCTGCGCCAACGGGTGATTTTAGCGGAACAGCGGCAGCTGGTAATGCATTGGCGAGTATCAATCCTAATGATATTGAAAGTATCGATATCGCAAAGGATGCAGCAGCTACAGCAATCTATGGTAGCCGTGC
>Ga0209797_10000944_pt1 | contig 14601 bp, 12 predicted proteins | sample DOMMetBare3Fresh_2_FD_187472 | JGI IMG/M metagenome (GOLD analysis project Ga0209797, IMG submission 187472) | Wetland sediment microbial communities from St. Louis River estuary, USA, under dissolved organic matter induced mercury methylation -... | ecosystem: Environmental > Aquatic >... | reverse complement strand
ATCGTTTATCAGGATAAATAATGTAACAGCCGGTTACACTTTTAATTTAAAAGCTGCACACTCAGCATTTCAAAATCTAAGAGTGTTTGTGAATGCACAGAATCCATTTATTTATACAAAGTATACCGGGTTTACACCCGAGTTACCAGGTTCACCTACAGCATCAGGAATTGAATTAAATATTTACCCGGTTTCAGCAAGTTATATGGTAGGTGTAAATGTGCAGTTTAAATAAATTAATTAAGAATTTATGCGTCAGTTAAATAAAAAATTGCTTTTCGTTCTGATAATAAGTATTACTTGTTATCCTTCATGCAGAAAATCTTTTTTAACAGAGGAGCCAAGAACTATTACAATAAATGATTTGATAAATAATCCGCAGGATGGCGCCCAACGGCTAATAGCAGCGGTCTATTCAAAACTATATGATTGGAATGTTCATACATTTTCATGGATAGGAATTTCAAGTATTACTTCAGATGATGCAGATAAAGGAAGTGACCCGGGTGATTATGGTACGGATAAAAACCTGCTTGATAACTGGACCTTTGACGCAACAAGTTTATCATTTGATGAAGTATGGATAGGAAATTTTGAAGGCATAGGCCGAGCCACCTATGCATTAAAATTATTGCCGGGTATGACGCTTGCAGCAGCAGATAAAGACAGATATACCGGTGAAGCAAAATTATTAAGAGCATATTTCTACTGGAACCTGGTAAGAACATTTGGTGGCGTACCTAAAATAGATCATGTACTGGAATCACAAACAGATATTCTCGCATCCAGTACACGTGTAAGCACAGCAGAAATTTATGCTTTCATGGAGCAGGATCTTAATGATGCAATTGCAAAACTTCCGCCAACAATAAATAGTGCTGAACGCGGAAGAGTTTCAAAAGGTGCAGCACAGGCTTTACTTTCAAAAGTATTGTTGTATCAAAAAAAATGGTCGCAGGCAAAAACTATTTGTGATGCCATCATTTCAGGAACACAATATTCCCTGTTACCAAACTATGCAATCATCTGGAGAGAGTCCGGTGAATTTTCTGCTGAATCAATATGGGAAGTAAATGCTATAGGCACCACGCCCAATAAAGGAATTGATGGCTATTTTTTAGTGCAGGCTCCCCGCGGCCCGGGTGGATTGGGTTGGGGATTTAATACCCCCTCACAAAATTTAGTAGATGCTTATGAGCCCGGTGATGCAAGAAAAGCAGCGACCATTATGCAAAGAGGCCAAACACTTTGGGATGGTTTTGTTGTAAATACCGGGGCGCCCAGCCCGTTTTATAATTATAAATCTTATGTAAGTAAGACAAACGAATCTTTTAATGGCGATGATGTAAATACGAATAAGAATCTTCGCATATTCCGCTATGGTGAAATTCTTCTTATAAAAGCAGAAGCTGAAAATGAATTGAACGATACCACAGCAGCAAAAGCAGCTTTGAATCAATTAAGGGTTCGTGCAGGCCTTCCACCTGTTAATGCTATTAGCCAAGCCGCTATGCGGAATACTATTTATAAAGAACGAAGAGTTGAAATGGCATTTGAACATGACCGCATGTTTGATTTAATACGCACCGGCAGGGCTGCAACAGTATTGCAGGCAGCAGGCAAACCTTATGAGTCGCCAAAAAATGATTTATTTCCAATACCACAGCACCAGATCAATTTAAGTGCAAACAGGATCACACAAAACCCCGGATACTAAACCATTTCAATAATTCAATTATCGATTTAATAAAACAAAAACAAAAAAATGAAAAAAACAACAAAAATTATACTGGCGTTTACGGTAGTATTTTTAACTGTACTTACAGCTTGCAAAAAAAATGAAGATGTAAAGTTGCCAACTATCGGAGGATATAATAACTCTGATGAAGTAGCCTCCGCAAACCTGAAAGCCTACTGGCCAATGAGCGGAAATGGAAATGAAAGTAAATCAGGCACAGCGCCAACATCAAGCGCTGGTGTTACTTATTCAACCGGTGTAAAAGGACAGGGCGGAGTTTTTGCAAATGGCTATCTCTATTATGCAAGTGCAGTAGGTGGTGCGTTAGCATCTAACCAGCCATTTTCAGTAAGTGTATGGCTACAGGCATCAAATAATTTTCTTGCCGGCGGTAATCCTCCTGCAAATAATCATCCGTATCAGTATTTTCAAATGGCAAGACCCGGCCAATTATTCGGAGATATCAGTTTGACTTATGAAGCAGGTGCTTATATACCTGCATCGGATACTATGTTTTTTAAATCTCTGTATAGTGATGCAGGTGGCTTGCAGGACGCAGTCAATAATTATGGTGTAGCCGGTACTGACTATAAAGTTGTAAAGAAAGCCGGTACAAATCAATGGGTGCATGTTGTAACCACTTATAACCCTGCAGGCGGAACAGGAGCACAAAGTATTTTCAGAATCTTTGCTGACAGTGCACAGGTAAATAATGTATTGTTTGAGAACAGGGGTACTAATTCCTTTGTTTATACTCCGCATGAAATAATCATTGGAGGATGGTACAATAATATACCTGGAAAGACTGTATCAGCTGATACATGGACTACTCCTTTCACAGGAAAAATAGATGAGATAAGAGTTTATAATAAGGTTTTAACAAACGATGAGATTATCGCTTTATATCAATTAGGAAAAGCAGGAAGATAATTTCTTTATAATTTTAAAAACGGGGCTGTTATTTAAGCCCCGTTTTTTAGTTTTATGGTTAAATGATAATGAGAAAAATATATTTTATATTAATTGTCCTGGTGCTTTTATTTTCTTGCAAAAAAAAAGATACCAGCCTTCCCATTCCTGACCCACTTCTATTTTTACGGGCGGAAGTTGATAATAGGCCACCTGCTCCTGGTATTTACGATGTCCGGGTAACTCCGGTTCTAAAACTTTTCTTCAACAATGTCATTGACCGGCAAAGTGTACCCACAAATGTTGCACTGATAGAAAGCGGGGCAGTGACTGTACCGGTTAATTATTCTTACGAAAGAAATGACAGCATAATCGTGCTGGCACCGCAATTACCCTTATTATATCTGACCCAGTATAATATCCGCGTTAATTCCGACCTGCAATCAGTACAATTGGGAAAGCTGGCTAACAATATCCAGACTTATTTTTTTACCTCTATCGACTCTTCAGATAAATTCCCCGTGATTCCTGACAACCAGTTACTGGATACAGTACAACGAAGAACCTTCAGGTATTTCTGGGAATTCGGACATCCTGTTAGTGGCATGTCAAGAGAACGTAATTCGAGTGGAGATTTGGTAACAAGCGGAGGAACTGGTTTTGGAATCATGTCAATCGTTGCGGCAGTAAATAGAAATTTTATTACCAGGACAGAAGGACGTGATCGTATACTAAAGATTTCAAACTTTCTGATAAACAATTGTACCCGTTATCATGGGGCATTTGCACATTGGATAAATGGTGCCACAGGATCTACTATTCCATTCAGCACAAATGATAATGGTGCTGATTTAGTAGAAACTTCTTATTTAATAAACGGATTGCTGACAGCCCGTGAATATTTTAATACAGCTGATGCTGTTGAAATTGATCTCCGGAATAAAATTAACAGTATATGGAATGCTGTAGAATGGAACTGGTTCAGGCAAAACAATCAAAATGTATTGTACTGGCATTGGAGTCCAACTTTAAACTGGGTAATCAATCAACCCATCCGTGGGTGGAATGAAGCCATGATAGTTTATATTCTCGCTTCTTCATCGCTTACCGATTCGATTCCTAAAGTAGTTTATGATAATGGCTGGGCAAACAATGGAAGTATCCGGAATAATAATACATATTATGGATATCAATTGCCATTAGGTCCTTCTAACGGCGGTCCATTATTTTTTTCACATTATTCTTTTATTGGTATTAATCCAAACGGACTGGCGGATGCGTATGCTAATTATCAAACACAGACGACGAATCATACTAAAATAAATTATGAATATTGTAAAGCCAACCCAAGAGGGTATTATGGCTACAGTAATTCATGCTGGGGATTAACTGCCAGCGATATTCCCACCGGGTATGGAAGCAATGAACCCAACAATGATCGGGGAGTAATTACACCTACGGCCGCTCTCTCATCTTTTCCATATACCCCTACGGAATCAATGAATGCATTAAAATTTTTTTATTATAAACTCGGTGATAAATTGTGGGGGCCATATGGTTTTTATGATGCCTTTAGTTTAAAAGATCTTTGGTTTGCCAACTCAACACTGGCAATAGACCAGGGGCCAATAATTGTAATGATAGAAAATTACCGGAGTGGATTATTATGGAATCTCTTTTCCGGCGCACCGGAAATAAAAAATGGGTTGAGAAGATTGGGCTTTACCGCACCTTATTTGTAACCATGAGTTGAAAATAAAAAATTTATTGACTGTCCGTATAACTGAACCATGAGGAATTCTGAACCACATAGGCACAATAGGCACATAGTTTTTCACATAGAATTCTATGTGTTTCCTTCTATTGTGTACTATGTGGCTATGTGGTTCCATTATTTGGTTCATACATGCGGACACTCATTAAAAATTTTAAAGAACTAAGAAATTTTATTTTTTAAAATGGTAATAAGAAGCATACTGGCTTTATTATTTTTTATTTCCGGATGTAGCCCGGGAATAAAATCTGTCATTAAAGAAAATTATCTCATTGCAGCAGATGATACTGCACTCTTCAGGTTAGTACAGCAGCAAACTTTTCAATATTTCATAAATGGAGCCGAGCCGGTAAGTGGAATGGCCAGAGAACGTTTTCATGTTGATAATGTTTATCCCCAAAATGATAAGAATATTGTAACCAGTGGCGGCACTGGCTTTGGTATTATGGCGATATTGGTGGGCATAGAAAGAGGATTTATTTCAAGAGATGATGGAAGAAAACAATTAGAAAAGATTGTTCGCTTTTTAGAAACATCAGATCGTTTTCATGGAGCCTGGCCACATTGGTGGAATGGTGAAACAGGGAAAGTAAAACCATTCAGCAAAAATGATGATGGTGGTGATTTGGTAGAAACCTCATTTTTGATGCAGGGGTTATTATGTGTTCGTCAATATTTCAACAATGGAAATGAAGCAGAAAAAAAATTAGCAACCAGAATTAATACTCTTTGGAAAGAAGTTGAGTTTGATTGGTATCATAACGGGCAAAATGTTTTGTACTGGCACTGGAGTCCAAACTATGGATGGAAAATGAATTTTCCTGTGCATGGATATAATGAATGTTTGATATTGTATGTTCTGGCTGCATCTTCACCAACACACAGTATACCTGCAGGAGTATATCATGAAGGTTGGGCTGAGAATGGAAAGATAAAAACAACTTCATCGTATGGTGGCTATACTTTAAAAATGCGTTACCAGGGCAATCCGCCACAGGGAGGACCATTGTTCTGGGCACATTATTCTTATCTCGGTCTTGATCCACGAGGATTAAAAGATAAATATGCTGACTACTGGGAAGAAAATAAAAACCTCGCACTTATCAATTATCAATGGTGTGTGGACAATCCTAAAAAATTTAAAGGCTATGGTCCTGACAATTGGGGTTTAACATCCAGTTACTCCACAAAATCTTATGCAACCCATGCACCAGATATGGAAAATGACTTAGGTGTTATATCTCCTACAGCAGCGTTATCATCATTTCCATATACACCGGAGCAATCGATGGCTGCAATGAAACACTGGTATAACGATTTTAAAAATAAAATATGGGGGCCTTATGGTTTTTATGATGCATTCAGTGAACAGGATAATTGGTTTGCGCCAAAATATCTTGCAATAGATCAGGGGCCAATCGTGGTGATGATGGAAAACTATCGCAGCGGTCTGTTGTGGAATCTTTTTATGAGTTGTCCTGAAATAAAACAGGGCTTAAAAAAATTAGGTTTTGAAAGTCCTCATTTTAAAAAATAGGAAATGAAACAAATTATTCTTGTTGTATCTGCTTTTGAAACAATAACAGTAGTTGAATAAACTCCACCTTGGTTCGTGTGTATAATATTGAATGCCCAAATGGGTGTCTCCACGCATCGAAAAAATCAAAATAAGGTTAGTTACTAAATAAAATATTTAAAAAGGGAACAAACAATCGAATGTTCCCTTTCTTTTTGCTTCATTACAATTACGATTATGCCATTTCCGGATGATGCCCCAGTTCTGCCATTATTTCTTCAACATTTACATTCAGTCCTTTTGTAACTCCTACACCTAATTGTTCATCTGCCCTGAACCAGTGGCAAAGTTGACGGTTAGTGATCTCTTTCTTTTTTGGCCCGCTGATGCCTTTCATCGCTTCTACAATATTATGAATGGTGTTTTTCTTTTCTTCATCATTCATCACTTTATGAAAAAGTATGCCTGGCTGTGTGTAATGATCATCATCACCTTTTGCATTCCGGTCATACCAGTCTGCAACGAGGCTATCCAATTGCACGGGTAGTTGTTTATAATTCTCATCCGGGTATATTTCGTCAAAACTATTGGGATAATAGTTGGCTGCACTTCCACCATTTTCATCGATGCGCATCATCCCATCACGGTGATAATTATTAACAGCAAAAGGACATTTGTTTACAGGTATCTGTTCAAAGTTTACACCCAGGCGATAGCGTTGTGCATCGGGATAAGAAAGAATTCTTCCCTGTAGCATTTTATCGGGAGAATAGCCGATGCCATCCACGACATTGGCGGGTGCAAAAGCGGCTTGCTCCACATCATGAAAATAATTTTCAGGAATTTTATTCAATTCCATTTCACCAACTTCAATCATCGGGTAATCTTTATGGAGCCATACTTTAGTAAGATCAAAAGGATTCCAGCGGTATGTTTTGGCTTCTTTTTCCGGCATGATCTGTACTTTCAATGTCCATTTGGGAAACTGACCACGGCTGATGGCATCCACCATATCCCGCTGTGCATGATCAGGATCTTTTCCTTTCATGTCAACCGCTTCTTCATTATTAAAATTTTTTATCCCCTGTTTGGTGATAAAATGAAATTTCACCCAGAACTTTTCATTTTTTGCATTGATAAAGGAATACGTATGACTGCCAAATCCATGCATGTTCCGGTAACTGAATGGTGTACCCCTGTTACTCATCAATATCAATACCTGGTGCAGGCTTTCAGGATTCAGTGACCAAAAATCCCACATCATCGTTGGACTTTTGCAGTTTGTTTTCGGATCTCTTTTTTGTGTATGAATAAAATCGCTGAATTTTTTAGGATCCTTAATAAAAAATACGGGTGTATTATTACCGGTTAAATCCCAGTTACCATCTTCCGTATAAAATTTTACAGCAAACCCGCGGGGGTCTCTTTCACTGTCGGCCGAACCTTTTTCACCACCAACAGTAGAAAAGCGGACAAACAGTTTTGTTTCTTTTCCAATCTGATTAAACAATTTTGCCTTTGAGTATTTAGTAATGTCGTGGGTAACGGTGAATTTTCCGAATACTCCAGTACCCTTTGCATGAACCACTCTTTCCGGGATTCTTTCACGGTTGAAATGAGTCATCTTTTCATGCAGGATAAAGTCCTGTAATAATACAGGGCCGCGGCTTCCGGCAGTCAGCGAATTTTCATGTTCTGCATAGGGAATGCCTGAAGCTGATGTCAGTTTAATTTTTTTCTTATTCATAAAACTCTATTTTAAAAGTGAACAATACTTTTTCCTTGTAAAAACTGAAGACTGAGCTTTTGTCTATAAATGTTATTTCGTGTAACGTAATTTAAATAACAAACGCACGGGATACTAATGACGATTGTCACCGGATATTATGATTTTCTCCGCCTTGGTTCATGTCAATAAAATAGAAAGCACCGATGCGTGTCTCGAGGAATCGAAAAAATCGAAATAAAGTTGCTTAGTAAATAAAAGCAAGTGATGCGTAAGGGCCACGCATGAGATGGGTCAGGCACGCATCATGAAGTAGAGTTCTTATTTTTCAAGGCAGCCTGTTTTTGTTTGCGTAGCATATAGATATAAAGGCTTTCCACTTTTTTTCTTGCCCATTCTGTTTTTCGTAAAAAAGTTAAACTGGATTTTATACTGGGGTTACTTTTAAAACAATTGATATTAATTTCAAGCGACAGTTCTTCCCATCCGTAATGGGCAACTAACTCTGTTACGATAGCTTCTAATGTTTTGCCATGTAAAGGATCTTTTGATATAAACATTGTTATTATTTTTAATTTGCCTATTACTTATGCCGGATGCATTTTGATTGCAGAAGAATTTTGCAGCCTCCGGTAAAGAAAAAAACCAACTGGTATCGGCAGCCAGAATGAAAGGACCCTGTATAATAATGTAACGACTGCAGCCACAGCAACCGGCACACCAAAATGCACATAAAAAAAAGTCATACTCCCCTCGTAAAGAATTAATGCCCCCGGAGTAACCGGTAATAAGGAAATAATTTTTGTGAGCACAAAGCCAACAAACACTGAGAGAAATGGAACCGTAGATCCAAGCCCGTGAAAGAGTGCAAATACAGTAACTGAATCTGAAAGAAAAATACAGCTGTGAAAAATGATTGTCATAATAACAACCGCAGTATGTTCTTTATAAGCCCGCCATGGGTTTTTTATCCGGCTAAATGGTATTCTCTTAAACTTACTGATGCTCTTTTGCAGGAACCGGATACGGGACAATTTTTTGAGCATGGATATAACAGTTTTGCCCCTGCCTAACAATCCTATCAAAAATGCAAACATTGCAAAGGCAACAATTCCGCCCAAAAAAATGAATATAAAATATGAGGGAATACCTTTCAAAAATATGGTGGTAAAAAGAAGGATGAGAATAATGCAGATAACAGCCGTATAAAACGTAAGCAATTCAAGCAACAGTAAAGAATAAGCCGCCTGCCTGGGAACTCCTCTCTTCTTCAGAAAATTAAAGAAGTAAATATTGCCACTCATATTGATGCTTGGAATGGTTTGATTAATGAAGAGCGTCACAATACTGGCCTGGAATAATTCTATAATTGAAATATGTGATTTAGGATCAAAAGTTCGCAGAAGGCCACGGCAGATGATCGAGTTGAAAAAATAAGTAGCCAACTGCGCAACAATCGCCAGCGCAAGCCAGGCCGGGTGTACTTTTATAAAGAGTTTTATATCACCCTTGATCTCAGCAAAATAATAAATAATAAAACCAAAAACGACAATTGTAAAAATATAGAAATATATTTTTGATCTTGAGAATGATAATTCCTTTTCGTTTACAAGTTTCTTTTTAGGTTCCATTATAATCAACCACTAAGGTATTAGAAGTGGGTTAATTAAAATGATGACCGTGATCATTGTCATAATTTTATGGTTGTTTTAAGCTCTGTCTTTCTTAGCACTGTAACGCCTCATGTGGTTGTCTCCAGACATAGGAACAATCGAAACAAAGATGGATAGTAAATGAAAGTAAGCGATGCATAGGCTCACACAACACGGCATCAGATTCCAGAATCATAGCCGCGACCTGCTGATAATTTTATTTTTTAAATGTTCTAACAAAATTTACAAGACTCCAGATATCATCATTTTCAGGAATTTTCTTTTTGAAGCCCGGCATATCTTCCCTTCCTTTTGCAATTTTATAAAAAAGTGAACCATCAGTCTGAGCCTGTGTAGTGACTTTTGAAAAATCACCTGCTTCTGTTTTTAATTGTGCTGCCTTGGCCCCATCACCCATTCCTTTTTTTCCATGGCAGGACTGGCAGTGAGTAATCCATAATGCCTTACCATCAGCTATTGATGAAGCATCTGAACTGATAGGATTAACCTTATTTTTATCTGCATCGGGCACTGGCCAGGGTTTTGGCTGGTCTGATGTCTTAAAATTAAAACCAGTGGCGGCTATTCCGGTTATCATTACAAGGATAATTGCTGTTACTTTCATTTTAATTTGTATTTATCAACGTGAGATTAATAGATTAGAAAATATTCCGGTTTTGTTTTTACAAAAAGGGTTTATATGTTACCGCTGATACCGCTAATGTTTCATTTTACATTCTGCTCCTGTTCTGAATATGTCTTAAAGTAAGAAACAATGCTTTGTATCAACCCGGAGATTAAAGGTCACTTCAATTTTTATAATAGTTATTACATAATTACCTGAAGAATTTATATTATTCACATTTTGCTTTTCCTGCCTTATGCGGCGGCCCCACTCATCGCAACAATTGAAATAAAGTTGCACAATGAATGAATGCAGGTGACGGGTAAAGATTTACATCACTTCAACTTAAAGAAAAAACCATTTCCTGATTAGAATTTCACTTTAATCATTACTTTTTGTTACCTGTTTAACTCAACTTTTTTTCTACCTTCATTTTTCATGAAAAAGATTCTGCTGCCTTTATTTTTTATTATTGCTATACATCTTTGCGGTCAGCAAACCGGCGATTATAAAATAATTGCTTACTATACTGGTAATGGAGAAATGATTCAACAATACCCTGTAGAAAAACTGACACATATCATTTTTAGTTTTTTAAAACTGCAAAACGATACCCTCACATTCCGGAATGAAGATCAACGCCGGTCATTGGAACAATTGGTCCAATTAAAAAACAGAAATCCGCAGTTGAAAATTATGGTATCGATTGGCGGATGGGGCGGTTGTGCTCCCTGTTCCGATCTCTTTAGTTCGGCATCACATCGAAATACTTTTGCCAAAACCACTGTTGCACTTTTTAAACAATATAATATTGATGGACTGGACCTGGATTGGGAATACCCGGTAATTGAAGGTTATCCCGGTCATAAATATGATGATGCGGATAAAACAAATTTTACAGCATTGGTAAAAAGCTTACGTGAAGAAATGGGTAATAAATACCTGCTTAGTTTTGCTGCAGGTGGTTTTATCAGCTACTTAGAAAAATCCATTGAATGGAAGGAAGTAGTTCCGCTTGTTGATTTCATTAACCTGATGACCTATGACCTGGTGAATGGCAACAGTACAGTCACAGGTCATCATACTCCTTTAGCAGGTTATATACCCGGACAGGAAACAACTGAAACTTGTGTAAACTGGTTGCTCAGTAAAAAAGTTCCTGCTAATAAACTGATCATCGGCGCAGCTTTTTATGCAAGGGTTTGGGAAAATGTTCCGGATAGTAACCACGGTTTGTATCAACATGGAAAATTTAAATACAGTTTACCGTATAAAAAATTTTCATCTTACTTTAATGACAGTTCCGGTTTTGTTTATCACTGGGATAAAAATGCCAAGGCACCGTTTCAATACAATCCGAAAAAAAAATTATTCGCCACATTTGACGATAAGCAATCGATTGGGGTAAAAACAAAATTTATCCGCAGGAAAAAGCTGGGTGGTATTATGTTTTGGGAATTAAGTGAAGACCTGCCGGCAAATGGATTGGTAGATGAAATATATAAAACACTAAGAAAACATATTTAATATTTTAGTCCATACTGCCTGAGGTAAACACCTGAGATGTTGTATATTTAAATTTCAACAGTATTTTCACCCGATTTAACAATACAACAATTTATGAGATCATTGCTTTTATTATTATTGCCATTTTCACTTATTGCCCAGGATATAAAAATTGACAATACTGCGACCAAGAAAGCTTCTGCTTTCGTGAGTTCATTAACTGAGCAACAAAAAGTCAAAGCTGTTTTTGCATTTGATGAAATGAACCGGTACGATTGGCATTATGTTCCTGCTTCGATGCTGGCACGTACCGGGCTTGCTATAAAAGATATAGATAGCATGCAAAAAAATACTTTTTATGAATTGCTCAAATCATTTTTAAGCGCCGATGGATATAAAAGAACAGAGAATATCATGAGCTTTGAATATGTGCTGAAAGAATTGGAGCCAACTAACTCACACCGTATACCGGAGAATTATTTTGTTTCTGTGTATGGCAACCCGGGTACTGACAGTACATGGGGCTGGAAATTTACAGGGCATCACCTGGCTCTCAATTTTACAATCGTGAACAACAAATTAGCTTTTTCCCCTTTCCTCTTTGGCTCTAATCCTGCCGAAGTAAAAGAAGGTCCTAAGAAAGGTATGCGTATCATCAAAGATGAAGAAGATCTTGCTTTTGAACTGGTGAATTCGCTGAATGCAGAACAAAAAAAGATTGCTGTGTTCCGGTTAAAAGCATTTACAGATATTGTCACCACGAATTCAGCGCAGGTGGGCCCGTTGAATCCTGCTGGCATACTGCTGAAAGATCTGAACAAGGATCAAAAAAACTTGGTGAATAAAATCATGATTGCCTATCTATCTTCTTTGCCATTCAGATTGGCTAATGCAAGAATGAACCGGGTAGCTATTGAAGATAAAAATGAAATCCGTTTTGGCTGGGCAGGCGGATTTGTCAGGGGTGAACCACATTATTACCGGATACAGGGAAAAACATTTTTAATAGAATTTGATAACACACAAAACAAAGCCAATCATATTCATATGGTATGGCGGGATTTCAATGGTGATTATGGTGAAGACTTGCTGAAAGAACACTATTTGAATTCAAACCATCATCATTAAATTTTTTTTACCATCGCCTCCGTTCCTGTCTGTAGTAAATTAATAAAGAAAGCAACCAGGAGTGTTTCCATTTGTTGGGGCAGGTAATCCTTATTTATGTTGTTATTATACCCGAGTGCATTATTAAAACTTCCATATCAAAATAAAAAAAATTATATGGCATTTTTTATAAAAAAATATACCTTAGCCCATTACCCTCCATCTATTTGAATGAATATTTGTCCGGAAGAATTTTTATTAACTTTTAAAAACAAAAACATGAAACGAATTTTTGCAGCCGTATTTGCAATTTCTTTTATGGCTTGTAACAATGAAAAAGCTGCCGAAACTGCTGCTGAAGCCAAAGCCAATGTACCCGCTGATATGCACGGATTCACTCCTGCCTATTCAGCTTCTTTTGTAATGGATGATGCAAAAAACACTGAAACTGTATTGGCCTTATGGGAAGATTGGAAAAAGGGAGATATTTCTCCCAGCCGTAAACATTTTGCTGACAGCCTCTCCTTGTTTTTAGCTGACGGCACCAGCATGGTAGGTCTCACTGATACTTTACTTAAAAACATGCAGGCATACCGTAGTTCATTTAAAGGCATGGAAGTAGCAGTGGATGCAATATTTTCTACGAAAAGCACTGATAAAAATGAAAGTTGGGTGGCAGTTTGGGGAACTGAAATCCTAACAGACATGAATGGAAAAGTAGATTCTGTTAGTCTTCAGGAAACATGGCGGTTTAATAAAGCTGGAAAAGTGGATATGATGTTCCAGGCTCAACGTAAAGGTCTTTTACCTCCTCCTCCAACCAAATAAAAATATTATTAGAAAAAAACGTCCCGCATGATGCGGGACGTTTTTTTTATTGGTGAAATTAGTTTTGACAATAAAAAAAAGAACTGATTGAAACCAGATTCATCATAATCCAAAAATAAAAATTAGGTGTGAGGACTATTGTACGAGGCGGGACAGGCACAAATCACAGTATCTTATTTTTATTCGCTTTGATTCACGTTCGAAAAATCTTCCACTGGAAGTGACTGAGTAACTACACCAAACTCAAATTGCATTTCATTTAATTTTCGGTAAAGCCCGTTATGATTCATCAATTCGGAATGTGTGCCCGCTTCGCTTACGATCCCTTTATCTATGAGTACAATTTTATCGGCTTTGCGGATGGTGCTAAGCCGGTGTGCAATTACAAAACTTGTGCGGCCCTTCATCAGGTTATCCAAAGCTTCCTGCACCAGTTGTTCACTTTCACTATCCAGCGAGGAAGTTGCTTCATCTAAAATTAAAATAGCCGGGTCTTTTAAAATAGCTCGGGCTATAGCAATGCGTTGTCGCTGACCACCACTTAATTTTATACCCCGCTCACCCACTACCGTTTCATATTGCTCGGGAAATTTTTCTATAAAGGAATGTGCATTGGCGTTTCTTGCAGCTATTATTATTTCTTCGTCACTGGCATCGGGTTTTCCATAAGCAATATTTTCTTTTATGCTGCCACCAAATAAAATAACATCCTGCGGAACAAAAGCCATTTGCCGGCGCAATTGTGAAAGGGGAAATGAACCGGCTGGTCGTTCATCAAAATACAAGGTACCGCTATCGGGTTCATAAAAATGTAATAACAAGGAAGCAATAGTGGATTTACCGGCACCACTGGGTCCTACAATGGCGATCTGCTCTCCGTCTCTTGCCGTCAGTGTCAGATCTTTTAAAACCGGTACATCTTTACGACCGGGATAACTGAATGCTACTTTATCAAACCGCACATTGCCTTTGATAATATGTTCGGGTGCCACGGTTACTTCTTTCAATTCAACGGCTTCACCTTCGCTGCGTAAAATTTCCCGTACACTTTGTGTAGCGCCTAATGTTTTTTGTAATTGTGAAAACATATCCGCAAAACCGGCAAACGTACCACCCACAAACATCGAGAAAATTACAAACATGGTCAATGCACCCATCGTCAGCTCACCGGATTTGATCATACCGGCGCCAAACCACATCACAAAAGCAATGGTGCCAAA
>Ga0209797_10000942_pt1 | contig 14603 bp, 15 predicted proteins | sample DOMMetBare3Fresh_2_FD_187472 | JGI IMG/M metagenome (GOLD analysis project Ga0209797, IMG submission 187472) | Wetland sediment microbial communities from St. Louis River estuary, USA, under dissolved organic matter induced mercury methylation -... | ecosystem: Environmental > Aquatic >... | reverse complement strand
CTCGATCCGCTGCGCGGCGGTCGCCGCGGCCCCCACAACCGGCTGCTGGGTGTAGCGGTCGACGCAGAAGTCGTAGCCGGTGTCGAGCGCGTCCCAGGTGGTCCGGTCGACGAGCCCGGTGACCGGCAGCGAGTGGCTTGACTGGAAGGCGCGGACGGCGGCGGTGGTCGCCGAGTCGTAGCGCTCCCTGTGGCCCACCAGGTGCAGCGCCTTCTGGACCAGGTAGACCTTGATCCCAGTGATCGCCGGGCCCACGGTCCAGCACCCGCGCGGCAGGGGCACGCTGGTGACGTAGCGGACGGTGGAGGTCCGGCTCGGCGAGGGCCTCGGCGAGGGCCTGACACTGGTCTTCGTCGGGCTCGGCTTCGCCGACGGCGTGGCGGACGGGCTGGACGCCGTGGCGCTCGGGCTGAGCGTCGGTAAAGGTGAAGCCGACGTCGTCGCAGCGGTGGACGACGCGGCCGCCGACGGAGCAGTCGACGGTTCCGAAGCGGGCGTCCCGCACCCGGCGACGACGGACGCCGCAAGCAGCGCGGCCACCAGGCCAGGCCGTCGGCTCGTGGACCGCCCCATCGTGCGCACGCTTCCATGGTCCACCCTCAGGGGTCGACGCGTCAGGGTCTCTGGGACAGTGGGGGGATGCGTGCGGCGGCGCTTGCGGTGATCGTCGTGCTGGCGCCGGTGGCGGGGTGCGCGGGGTCGTCCGGCATGGCGTCGGTCCGATCCTCGGGTGGCCCCGCCGGTCCGGTGCCCTCCGGGCCGGCCACCGAGGCGCCGCGCGCGACGAGTTCCCCTGCCGCTGCCGCATCCTCGCCGGTCGCCACCGCCGTCCCCGCGTGCCTCAGGACGCTCGTGATCGGCTACTCCGTGCAGCGTCGGGCGATCACCGTGTGCCAGCGCGGCACCCCCGGCGGGGTGGGCTTCGTCGTCGTCGGCAGCATCCACGGGGACGAGGTGGCCGGGCACGGCGTCACCCGACGGCTGACGGCGCTGAAGGTTCCCGCGGGGGTGGACCTGTGGGTCGTCCAGTCGGTCAACCCCGACGGTGCCGCCCGGGGAGCCCGGGGGAATGCCCACGGGGTCGACCTCAACCGCAACTGGCCCCCGACCTGGCAGCCGTCCACGCCGGGCACGTCGACGTACTCCGGTCCGGCCGCCCTGTCCGAACCGGAGACCAAGGCGCTGGCCGCGGTCCTCACCCGGACCAAGCCGCGCACCGTCGTCGTCTTCCACCAGCCTTTCAGCGCGGTCGACTTCTCCGAAGGGGCGGACCCCGCAGTCACCCGCTACCTCGCCCAGCGCTCGGGGTTCCCGGCCCGACTGCTCGGCGCCCGGCCTGGCTCGTTCACCGGCTGGTTCAACGCCCAGCCGTGGGGCGGCACCGCGCTCACCTTCGAACTCGGCTCCCGGGCCAGCACGGCACAGCTGGACCGGGTGAGCCGAGCGATCCTGGAGACGGCCGCCTGGCGGAGTTGACCCCGGTCGTCCCCGATCGGTTGGCAGATTGTGCCGGAGAGCGGCGCAGGGGCGGTTGCTTCAATGACCCGCATGGCCGCGCCGACGCAGCACTGGATCCGCATCGGCATCGACACCGGCGGGACGTTCACCGACGTGGTCGCCCTGGACGAGCACACCGGCACCCTGGTCACCACCAAGACTCCGTCCACGCCGGCCAACCCGGCGGACGGGTTCATGGCGGCGGTGGCGAAGGTCTTGGACCTGCTCGGCCGCACCGGGCCGGAGGTCTCGGCGGTCAGCCACGGGACTACGGTGGCCACCAACCAGCTGCTCGAGGGCAAGGTCGGCACCCTCGGGTTCGTCACCACCGAGGGCTACGAGTTCCTGCTGGAGATCGCCCGGCAGTCCGTGCCCGACGGCTACGGCAACTCCTACTTCTGGGTCAAGCCGGACCGCATCGTGCCGGCCGACCGGGTGCGCACCGTCGGGGGCCGGCTGGACTTCCGGGGTCGGGAGATCCGGCCGTTCGACGAAGAGCAGGCCGTCGAGGTCGCCCGGTGGTTCCGCGACCGCGGCATCGCCACCCTCGGGGTCTGCTTCCTGCACGCCTACGCCGACCCCAGCCACGAGCACCAGATGCGCGAGGTGCTGCGCCGCGAGCACCCGGACGCGATCGTGTCCCTCTCGTCGGACGTGCTGCGCGAGTACCGCGAGTACGAGCGGGCGATGACCACGCTCGTCGACGCGGCGGTCAAGCCCACGATGGCCCGCTACGTCGAGAACATCCGGCACCGGCTGGACGACGTCGCCCCGGGTGTGCCGTTCTACGTGATGAAGTCCAACGGCGGGGTGCTGTCGGCCGACGAGGTGGTGGCCCAGCCGATCACCACCGTGCTGTCCGGCCCGGCGGCCGGGGCGCTCGGGGCGGCGCTGGTGGCCCACCGGGCCGGGTTCGACCGGGTGCTCACCTGCGACGGCGGCGGCACCTCCACGGACGTGGCCGTCGTGCTGGACGGCCAGCCGACCCTGACCACCGAGGGCACCGTCGGCAGCTACCCCAGCAAGATCCCGATGATCGACGTGGTCACCGTCGGCGCGGGTGGCGGCTCGATCGCCTGGGTCTCGCCGGAGGGCACGCTCAAGGTGGGGCCGCGCTCGGCGGGCGCCGACCCCGGCCCGCTGTGCTACGCCAAGGGCGGCACCGAGCCGACGATCACCGACGCGCACGTCGTCCTGGGGCGCATCCCAGCGCACCTGCTGGGCGGGGAGATCCCGCTGGACGGGGAGGCTGCGCGGGCCGGGCTGCTCGCCCTGGCGGGCACCCTGGGGCTGGGCCTGGAGGAGTGCGCGACCGGCATCCTGGAGATCTCCGCCTGGAACCAGGCGAACGCGCTGCGCCAGGTCACCGTCAAGCGTGGCCTGGACGTGCGGGACTTCGCGATGACGACGTTCGGCGGCTCCGGCTCCCTGCTGCTCTGCCGGCTGATGGACATCCTGGGTCTGCCGACGGTGCTCGTGCCACTGAGCCCCGGGACGGTGTCCGCGTTCGGGCTGCTGACCGTGGACGTGCGCAACGACTACGTGCAGACGTCGGTCAGCCGGCACGCCGACCTCAACCTCGAGCAGGTGCGGGGCCGCTTCGCCGAACTGCAGGAGCAGGCGGCCGGCGCACTCGACCGCGAGGGGTTCCCCCGGGCGCAGCATCGCTACCTGCGCACCGCGGACCTGCGCTACGTCGGGCAGGCCTTCGAGGTCAGGGTGCCGGTGACCGACGGCGCGCTCGACCAGCAGGCCGCCGACGCGGTGGCGGCCGGCTTCCACGCGGCGCACGAGCAGCTGTACGGCTACTCCTTCGCCGACGACGCCCGCCAGCCGGTCGAGTGGGTGAACCTGCGGGTGTCCGGGATCGGGCCGATCACCCGCCCGGACCTGGTGCAGCTGCCGCCTGGCGACGGCGACCCGGCCCGGGCGGTGACCGGCCGCCGACCGGTGTTCTTCGACGACGTCGTGGACACCCCCGTCTACTGGCGGCCGGACCTCGCGCCGGGCGACGTCGTCCCCGGCCCGGCGATCGTCGAGGAGTTCGGCTCGACCGTCCCGGTGCACCCCGGCTTCGTCGTGCGGGTGGACCGGTTCGGCAACCTCGTCGTCCGCAGGGAGGACCGGCCGTGACCGCCGACGCCGTCAAGGGGGTCGACCCGGTCGTGCTGGAGATCGTCGAGGGGTCGCTGGCCTCGATCGAGAAGGAGGTCGAGACCGCGATCGGCCGGACCGCCCGCTCGCCGATGATCCGCGACGCGCACGACTTCCGCGCCGGCATCCACGACCGCCGGCTGCGCAAGCTGACCGGACGGTCGTACTCGGCCCTCGTGCACCCCGTCGCGCGGGACTTCCCGCTGGACACGATGCGGCCCGGCGACGTGTTCTTCCACAACGACGTGTACCTGTCGGAGGGCGGCATCGGGCACCTGCCGGACCTGTGCGTCACCGTGCCGGTCTTCGTCGACGGCGAGGTGGTCGCGTTCGTGCAGGCGTTCGGCCACCACGACGACATCGGGGGAGCGGTGCCCGGGTCGATGCCCTCGCACGCCACGTCGGTGTTCGAGGAGGGGCTGATGGTCCCGCCGATCAAGCTCTGGGACCAGGGGGTGCCGAACCGGGCCGCCTTGACGATCATGACCCGGAACTCGCGGATGCCCGACTCGCTGGCCGCGGACCTCGACGCCGAGTGCTCGGCCTGCCTCATGGGGTCGCAGCGGCTGAGCGAGCTGTTCGCCAGGTACGGGCGGGCGACGGTCGAGGCCTGCTTCGACGCGATCGTCGACAAGACCACCGAGACGTACCGCCGGGAGATCCTGGCCAAGATCCCGGACGGTACCTACGTGTGGGAGGACTACGCCGAGCACGACGGCGTCGACGAGCCACGCCTGCACGCCCAGCGGATCACCCTGACCAAGACGCCGGAGAAGCTGGTGCTGGACTTCACCGGCACCTCCCCGCAGGCGAAGGGGCCGATCAACCACTGCGGCGACTACGCCGACGGGAACTTCCTGAAGAAGTGGCTGGCGCCGATCCTGCGCAACCTGGCGGACACCCCCGAGCGGATGGCCGAGCTGGACGTCAACGAGGGGATCGTGCCGCTGATCGAGATGCGGTTTCCCCCGCCCGGGACGCTGCTCACCCCGGTGTTCCCGGCGCCGACCAACGCCCGCACGTTCGTCATCCTGCGGCTGCTCGGCGTCCTGGCCGGCGTGCTGGCCAAGGCGGTCGACGGCCGGATGCCCGCCGACCAGGAGACGATCCGCTACACCGGCGTCTACGGGCAGGACCTGGACGGCGAGCCGTACCTCATGCGCGAGGTGCTGGGCGGCGGCTCCGGCGGGCGGTACTACGCCGACGGCGAGGACACGATCCACGTCGTCCCCGACTCGCGGAACCTGCCGAGCGAGTTCTCCGAGTCACGGTTCCCGTTCGTCGTGGAGCGGCTCGGGCTCGCCGTGGACTCCGGCGGTGCCGGGCTGTTCCGCGGCGGGCTGGGCTACGAGAAGCACATCCGGATGCTGAAGGACGCCCACTTCATGTCGATCGCGGACCGTTCGATCCTGGCCTGCTGGGGCGTCAAGGGCGGTCGGGCGGGGCGGCCGTTCCAGGTGACGATCGACCCGGGCGGGCCTGACGAGCGCGAGGTCGACGCCCTTGCCGACGACGAGCCGGTGCGCGCTGGGGAGGTGATCCGGATCCGGACGACCGGCGGCGGCGGGTGGGGCGACCCGCTGGACCGCCCGGTCGCCGCCGTGGCCCGCGACGTCCGGTGGGGGAAGGTGTCCGTCGACGGCGCCCGCGACGACTACGGCGTCGTGCTCGCGCTGGACCCTGCCCGGACGGACGACCCGGTGGTCGTCGACGACGCGGCGACCCAGGCGCTGCGCGTGCGGCAGCGGGCGGCCCGCACCGGCGCCGAGCCGTTCTTCGACCGCGGCCCCGGCTACGCCCGCCTCTCCGGCGGGCAGCCGTTCGCGGACGTGGACCTACGCTGACCCGCATGTCCGGACCGTTGGACGGCGTCGTCGTCGTCGACCTCTCCCGGGCGCTGGCCGGGCCGCACGCCGCGATGATGCTCGGCGACCTCGGCGCCCGGGTCATCAAGGTCGAGACGCCCGGCAGTGGCGACGACACCCGCGGCTGGGGGCCGCCGTTCGTCGGCCCCGAGGATGCGCGGGAGTCCACCTACTTCCTGTCCTGCAACCGCAACAAGGAGTCGATCGCGCTCGACCTGAAGTCCGACGACGGGCGCACGACGCTGACCCGGCTGGTCCGGCACGCCGACGTCCTGGTCGAGAACTTCCGCACCGGCGTCCTGGACCGGCTGGGCTTCCCGGTCGGGCGGCTGCACGAGGTGAACCCGCGGCTGGTCGTGCTGTCGATCACCGGGTTCGGCCACGACGGGCCGGAGGGGGGCCGGGCCGGGTACGACCAGATCGCCCAGGGCGAGGCTGGCCTCATGTCGCTGACCGGGCCGGCGCCGGACCAGCCCACCCGGATCGGGGTGCCGATCGGCGACCTGCTGGCCGGCATGTACGGGGCGTACGGCGTGGTGGCCGCGCTGCACCAGCGGGGGAGCACCGGGCGGGGCACCGTGGTGCGCACCTCCTTGCTGGCTGCGATCGTCGGGGTGCACGCGTTCCAGGGCACCCGGTTCACCGTGGCCGGGGAGGTGCCGCACGCCAGCGGCAACCACCACCCGTCGATCTGCCCGTACGGGCTGTTCCGGTGCGCCGACGGGATGCTGCAGATCGCGGTCGGCAGCGAGAGCCTGTGGCAACGGTTCGCCCCTGCGTTCGGGCTGCCGCTGGACGCCCCCGGGTTCGCCACCAACCCCGACCGGGTGCGCAACCGCGACGCGGTGATCGCCGCCGTGGACGACGCCTTCGCCCCGTTCCCGCTGGCCGACCTGCTGCCCCGCCTCGAAGCCGCGGGCATCCCGGCGGGGGAGGTGCGCACCCTCGACCGGGTGTACGGGTGGGAGCAGACCCGGTCCCAGGGCCTGCTGCTGGACGTCGAGCACGCGACGCTCGGCCCGATCACGCTGCCCGGCCCGCCGCTGCGCTTCGACGAGGGCGGGCGCACCGACCATCACGCCCCGCCGACCCTCAACCAGCACGATGCCGTCGTCCGGGTCTGGCTGGACGAGCGGGACGCCGCCGGCTAGCTCGTACCGACTAGCGCGTACCGACTAGCCCACCCCTCCGCCGCCGCTGATCATCCCGCCGATGGCGGCGGTGGCGGCGCTCTTCGTGCCGTCCGGCGTGGTGTGCCGGTCGTAGACCGCGTCGATCTCGTCGTACCAGCCCGGCGGGTGGCGCACCCAGTGCCAGGCCCGGCCCAGCCCGTGCCAGACGGCCTGGGTGCCCCTCACGGCGATGCGCCATGGCGTCTTGGCTGGCGTCATGGCATCAGTGTCTGGCCCAGGCCGCGCGGCGGGTCATGGACGTTGGTCCCCCCTAGGCTGCGGCCATGGCGCGCACTGAGCGGCTGGGAGCCAGAGCCCTGCTCGCGCTGGTGCTGGACGACGGCTCGTTCGAGCCCTGGGACGCCGCCCCCGTCGACGTGCACCCCGGCCAGGAGTACGCCCAGGAGCTCGCGGCCGCGCGCGAGCGGACCGGCCTGGACGAGGCCATCGTCACCGGGGCGGGCACGATCCGCGGTCGCCGGGTGGCCGTGGTGGCCTGCGAGTTCGGGTTTCTCGCCGGCTCGATCGGCGTGGCGACCGCCGAGCGGCTGGTCCGGGCCTTCGAGCGGGCGACCGCGGAGGGGCTGCCGGTCGTCGCCGCTCCGACCTCTGGGGGGACCCGGATGCAGGAGGGCACCGTCGCGTTCCTGCAGATGGTGAAGATCACTGCGGCGGTCGCGGCGCACCGGCGGGCCGGGCTGCCCTACCTGGTCTACCTGCGGCACCCGACGACCGGTGGCGTGTTCGCCTCGTGGGGGTCCCTGGGCCACGTGACCGTCGCCGAGCCGGGGGCGCTGATCGGCTTCCTCGGCCCCCGGGTGTTCGAGGCCCTCTATGGGGAGCCGTTTCCCCCTGGGGTGCAGACCGCCGAGAACCTGTTCGCGCACGGCCTGCTGGACGCGGTGCTCGCCCCCCACCTGCTGGCCGGGGCCGCCTCCCAGGCGCTCGACGTGCTGACCGCCCCCCGGACCGGCCAGCCGCACCCGGGCCCCGCGCCGCCGGACGACGTCCCGCTGGACGTGCCCGCGTGGGAGTCGATCCAGCGCTCGCGCAAGCCGGAGCGGCCTGGCGTGCGCGCGCTGCTGCGGATCGCCGCCGACCCGGTGATCCCGCTCAACGGGACCGGCCAGGGCGAGGCCACGCCCGGGCTGCTGCTCGCCCTCGCCCGCTTCGGGACCGCTTCCTGCGTCGTGCTCGGCCAGGAGCGGCGGACCCTCGCCGGGCGTCCGCTCGACGCCGCCTCGCTGCGCACCGCCCGCCGCGGCATGCGGCTGGCGGCCGAGCTCGGCCTGCCCCTGCTCACGGTCATCGACACCCAGGGCGCGGCGCTGTCGAAGGAGGCGGAGGAGGGCGGCCTGGCCGGGGAGATCGCGCGCAGCCTGTTCGACCTGGTGACCTTGTCCGCGCCGACGCTGTGCCTGCTGATGGGCCAGGGCTCGGGCGGCGCGGCGCTAGCCCTGCTGCCGACGGATCGGGTGCTCTGCGCGCAGCACGGGTGGCTGTCGCCGCTGCCGCCCGAGGGCGCGTCGGCGATCCTGCACCGCACGGTCGACCGGGCCCCGGAGATCGCCGCCGCCCAGCGGGTCCGCTCGATCGACCTGCTGGCGGACGGGATCGTCGACCGGATCGTGCCCGAGCACCCGGACGCCGCCGACGAGCCGGGCCCGTTCCTGCGACGGGTCGCCGCGGCCATCGAGTTCGAGCTGGCCGGACTGCTCGCCCAGGAGCCGGGGGAGCGGATGGCGGCCCGGCTGGGCCGCTACCGTCGACTGGGCCTGCCGGCGTGAGGCGGCCGGCCCGACCCCGGGCGATGTGTGCCAACGGGACCGCTCCGACTCGGCACTCCTTGCCCATGTCGCGACGGTCCGGGCCGCCCTAGCGTCGCTCTCGCTGGACCGGTGACTCGGACAGGAGGTGCTCGGTGCGCGTGCTGGTCGCCCTGGGCGGCAACGCCATGACGGCCGCCGACGGCAGCGCGACGCCGGAGGCCCAACGGGCCGCCATCGCCGTGGCCATGGAACGGGTCAGCGAGCTCGTCGCGGCGGGGCACCAGGTCGTGCTCACGCACGGCAACGGCCCGCAGGTGGGCAACCTGCTGGTCAAGAACGAGATCGCCGCGGCCGTGGTGCCGCCGGTGCCGCTGGACTGGTGCGGCGCGCAGACCCAGGGAACGATCGGCTTCATGGTCCTCAACGCGCTCGAGGACGCCCTTCGCCGGCACGGGGTCGAGCCGAAGGTGGCCGCCGTCGTCACCCGGACCCTGGTGGACGGCACCGACCCAGGCTTCACCCATCCGACCAAGCCGATCGGCCGGTTCCTGCCCGAGGCCGAGGCGCGGACGTTCATCGAGCACGGCCAGACGTGGGAGGACCGCGGGGACCGCGGCTGGCGCCGGGTCGTCGCCAGCCCGGAGCCGCTGGAGGTCGTGGACGCGCCGGCCGTGCAGGCGCTCATCGACGCCGGCTTCGTCACCGTGGCGGCAGGCGGCGGTGGCATCCCGGTCATCCGCACCGAGCACGGCGGCCTGCGCGGCGTCGAGGCGGTCATCGACAAGGACCTGGCCGCCGCCGTGCTCGGCCGCACGGTCGGGGCGGAGGTGCTGGTTATCGCCACCGACGTGGAGCACGCCGTGGTCGGCTGGGGCACGCCGGACGCCAGCCCGGTCGGGGTCGTCACCACCGCGCAGATGCGCGCGCTGGCCGCCGAGGGGCACTTCGCCAGCGGCAGCATGGGCCCCAAGGTCGAGGCCGCCGTCCGGTTCGTGGAGGCCGGCGGCACCCGCTCGGTCATCACCACGCTGGACCACATCGCCGACGGGACCGCCGGCCGCGCCGGCACCGTCATCCACTGACCCGACCCACCGACCGCTCCTGCCGACCGCTCCAGCCGACGAGAGGTGACTGCCGTGGCCGACCTGCCCGAGCCGATCGAGGTCCGCAAGGTCCCGCTGCACAGCGTGTCCGACGCGTCCGAGCTCGCCCGGCTCATCGACGAGGGCGTCCTGGACGCCGACCGGGTGATCGCCGTCATCGGCAAGACCGAGGGCAACGGCGGAGTCAACGACTACACCCGGATCATCGCCGACCGGGCGTTCCGCGAGGTGCTGGTGGCCAAGGGCACCCGCTCGATGGACGACGTCCGGCAGATCCCGATCGTCTGGTCCGGAGGCACCGACGGCGTCATCTCCCCGCACGCCACCGTGTTCGCCACGGTGCCGCGGGAGCAGGCGGTGGCGACCGACGAGCCTCGGGTGTCGGTGGGCTTCGCGATGAGCGAGCGGATCCTGCCCGAGGACATCGGCCGGGTCGCGATGGTCGAGAAGGTGGCCGCCGGCGTGCGGGTGGCCATGGCGCGCGCCGGGATCACCGACCCCGCCGACGTCCACTACGTGCAGACCAAGACCCCGCTGCTGACGATCGACACGATCCGCGACGCCCGGGCGCGCGGGAAGACCGTGTGGACCGACCAGACGCACGAGTCGATGGACCTGTCGAACGGCACGACCGCGCTCGGCATCGCGGTGGCGCTCGGGGAGATCTCGATGCCCACCGACGAGCAGGTCATGCACGACCTGTCGCTGTTCTCGTCGGTGGCCTCGTGCTCGTCCGGGGTCGAGCTCGACCAGGCTCAGATCGTCGTGGTGGGCAATGTCCGCGGGATCGGCGGGCGCTACCGGGTGGGGCACAGCGTGATGCAGGACGCCCTGGACGCCGACGGGATCTGGGCGGCGATCCGCAGCGCCGGCCTGGACCTGCCGGAGCGGCCGCACCACACCGACCTCGGCGGTCGGCTGGTGAACGTCTTCCTCAAGTGCGAGGCCGACCCGAGCGGCGTCGTCCGTGGTCGCCGCAACGCGATGCTCGACGACTCCGACGTGCACTGGCACCGGCAGATCAAGGCCTGCGTCGGTGGCGTGACGTCGGCGGTGACCGGCGATCCGGCCGTCTTCGTGTCGGTGGCCGCCGTCCACCAGGGCCCGGCCGGCGGTGGCCCCGTCGCCGCGATCGTCGACCTGAGCTGACCGGGCGAGGACCCCTCGCCGATCGGTACCGTCACCACGTGACCGCCCGCGCCCTGCCGGACCCCGGCCCGTTCGCGGACGACGACGGCTCCCCGGAGCCATCCCTCGCGGCCCGGCTGGCCCGGCACCGGGACGGCGCCCTCGGCCTGGACGGCGTTCAGCACGCGCTGCTCGACGCCCGGCTGCTGGTGCCCGTCGTCGTCGCCCCGGACGGCGTGACGCTGCCCTCGGACGGCGCCTGCGGCGACGGGGCCGCCCAGCTCGCGGGGGTCACCGTGACCGGACGGGACGGCCGCCGCGCCCAGCCGGCCTTCACCGGGCTCCCCGCCCTGGTGGCCTGGGACCGCACCGCCCGCCCGCTGCCGCTGCCGGCCACTGCGGTCGCTCGGGCGGTGCTCGCCGACGACGGGGACGCGCTGCTGCTCGACCCGGCCGGCCCGGTGCGAGTGGTCCTCGACGGACCGCTGCTGCAGGCGCTGGCCGAAGGGCGCCGGTGGCTGCCGCCGGCCGACGACCCGGCGGTCGTCGCCGAGCTCAGCGCCGCGGTGCGCGACCTGCCGGGCGTCGTCGGCGTCGTGGTCACACCCGGGACGGACAGCGACGTCACAGTCACCCTCACCCTCGGCGCGGCGGCACCCCACGCGGACGTCGTCCGCACGGCCAAGGCCGCCGGCGACCGGCTGGCCGCGAGCTCCCTGCTGCGGACCCGGCTGGGCCGGGGAGCGGACGTCGCGGTCGCGTTCGCCGACGGCCGTCGCGACACGCCGTAGCCGGCGACCCCTCGCCGTCCCCCCTCTCGGCGGGCGCGGGTGTCACCGTTGGACGCGACCGGAACCGAGGAGGGGTCATGGGTAGGAAGGTCGTCGCCGAGTTCGTCGGCACGTTCACGCTGGTGTTCCTGGCGGTCGGGACGGCGGTGGTCGGGATCGCCTCGCACGGTCCCGGGTTCGTCGCGCTCGCGTTCGGCCTGGTGCTGGTCCTGGGCGTGTATGCGATCGGCCCGATCTCCGGCTGCCACATCAACCCCGCGGTGACCATCGCGATGGTGGTGGCCCGCAAGATGCCGATCCAGGAGGCCGCGGCCTACTGGGCCGCCCAGGTCGGCGGTGCCGTCGTCGGCGGCGCGCTGCTGAAGATCATGGTCGAGAGCTTCACGGTCGAGGACCAGACCGGGCACCTCGGCACCAACGACTGGGGCACGAACATCAACGCCGGTGGGGCCTTCGTGGTCGAGACGGTGCTCACGCTGCTGTTCGTGCTGGTGATCCTGCTGGTGACCGACAAGGCCGCGACCGCGGGCTTCGCCGGCCTGGCCATCGGCGCGACCCTGACCGCCGTCCACCTCGTCGGGATCCCGCTGACCGGGACGTCGGTGAACCCGGCCCGCTCGCTCGGCCCGGCGCTCTTCGAGGGTGGCGACCGGCTCGCTCACGTGTGGCTGTTCATCCTGGCCCCGCTGGTCGGCGGGGTGCTGGCCGCCGTGGTGTACCCGTTCGTCCGCGCGGAGCAGCCGGCCTGACCACTCACCCGTGCCCGGTACGGTGGCGCGGTGGCGTGGCCGGACCAGCACCCGACTGTCGAGGCGACTGACCTCGGGGCGTGGCGCGGCTGGCTGCACGAGCACCACGCGACTGCCCGAGCGGCCTGGCTGCTGTACTGGAAGAAGGGCAGCGGCCGACCCAGCATCACCTGGAGCGAGGCGGTCGACGAGGCGCTGTGCTTCGGCTGGATCGACTCCACGATCCAGCCGCTGGACGAGGCCCGCTACGTCCAGTACTTCACCCGGCGCAAGCCGACGAGTGAGTGGTCGCGGGTGAACAAGGACAAGGTGGCCCGGCTGATCGACCAGGGCCGGATGACCGAGGCCGGTCTGCACGTGATCGAGCGGGCCAAGGCCAACGGCAGCTGGACGGCGCTGGACCTGGTCGAGGACCTGGTCGTGCCGGCCGACCTGCTGGCGGCGCTGGCCGCAGACCCGCTCGCCGCCGCCGGCTACGACGCGCTGTCGGTCACCCTGCGCAAACAGGTGCTGCGCCGGGTCTACGGCGCCAAGCGACCGCAGACGCGCGCGGAGCGCATCGCCGCGATCGTCGGCCGGCTGGCCGCCGGACTGCCCCCGGTCGCGTGACCCGACCGGTCACCGGAGGCTCAGGTCGACACGGGCCCGGTCAGCCGCTCGCCCGGTCCCTCGCCCGCCCGGTCGGGGTACGGCGACGCTTCCCGAAACGCCAGCTGCAAGGTGCGCAGGCCGTCGCGCAGCGGCGCGGCGTGGTGGTGGCCCAGGTGCGGGACGGCCGCCGTGACGAGACCGGCCAGCGCCTCGATGAGGATCCGGGCCTCGGCCAGGTCGGTGGCCCGCTCGCCCGGCTCACCCTCGCCGAGCCCGCAGCGCAGCGCCGCCGCGCTCATCAGGTGCAGCGTGACCGTCCCGACGACCTCGACCGCGGGCACGTCGGCCAGCTCGCGGAGGGCTTCGGTGGGGGCGGGGGAATCCGGCATGCTGGTAGCCTGTCAGACCGACCAACCGTCGTCCGTCCGGGTGTTCCCGGCGGGAGGCGGTCCGCAAGTGGAGGCCCACCCTCCCACCCGCCGGCCGAGCGTCATCAGGTCGTCGGGTTCCGGTCCGGGTTCCGTCGAGTCGGCGGGGCCCTGCGGCCCCCGTCCCGACGGGCGCCGCCCGGTTCGTCATGGGCCCCCACCTGCGTCAGGTGTGGGGCCCGTTCCCGCTCCTGGGGTCGTCCACCGCAGCGTCCCGAGGAGGCCCCATCAGCGTCGAACCCCGCATCAACGACCGCATCCGAGTCCCCGAGGTGCGGCTCGTCGGCCCGAACGGCGAGCAGGTCGGCATCGTCCGCATCGAGGACGCGCTGCGCCTGGCTCAGGAGGCCGATCTCGACCTGGTCGAGGTCGCCCCGATGGCTCGCCCGCCGGTCTGCAAGCTCATGGACTTCGGTCGGTTCAAGTACGAGTCGGCCCTGAAGGCCCGCGAGGACCGCAAGAAGCAGGTCAACACGGTCATCAAGGAGATGAAGCTCCGGCCCAAGATCGACCCGCACGACTACGAGACCAAGAAGGGTCACGTCGTGCGGTTCCTCAAGGCCGGGGACAAGGTCAAGATCACGATCATGTTCCGGGGACGCGAGCAGTCCCGGCCGGAGCTGGGCTATCGGCTGCTGCAGCGGCTGGCCGGCGACGTCCAGGAGCTGGGGTTCGTGGAGTCCGCGCCGAAGCAGGACGGACGCAACATGATCATGGTGCTCGGCCCGGTGAAGAAGAAGGCCGAAGCCCAGGCCGAGAAGCGCCGCGCGGCCGACATCACCGCCGGGCGGGTGCCGGCGGACGAGGTCGAGGCCGCCGAGCCTGCCGCGACGGCCGAGCCGACCACCGAGCAGTTGACCACCGAGAGCTGACCACCGAACCGACCAGAGAACCACCAGGACCACCACCGGACGACGCAGCGAGGACGAGGAGACCCGGCGCCATGCCGAAGTTCAAGACGCACAGCGGGACCAAGAAGCGGTTCAAGGTCACCGGCACCGGCAAGCTCGTGCACGAGCAGACCAACCGCCGGCACCTGCTGGAGAGCAAGTCGTCCAGGCGGACCCGCGCCCTGGCGCTGGAAGCGGACACCTCCCCCGCGGACGTCAAGAAGGTCAAGCGCCTCCTCGGGCGCTGACCGACCCGCCAACGAGCACGCCGAGAAGCAAGGAGCACTGACGTGGCACGCGTGAAGCGGGCGGTCAACGCCCACAAGAAGCGCCGGGAGACCCTGGAGCGCGCCAGCGGCTACCGCGGCCAGCGGTCGCGGCTGTACCGCAAGGCCAAGGAGCAGGTCGCCCACTCGCTCAACTACGCCTACCGGGACCGCCGCAAGCGCAAGGGCGACTTCCGTCG
>Ga0209797_10000940_pt1 | contig 14630 bp, 17 predicted proteins | sample DOMMetBare3Fresh_2_FD_187472 | JGI IMG/M metagenome (GOLD analysis project Ga0209797, IMG submission 187472) | Wetland sediment microbial communities from St. Louis River estuary, USA, under dissolved organic matter induced mercury methylation -... | ecosystem: Environmental > Aquatic >... | reverse complement strand
GCTGCGCTTCGACCGCGCGGCGGCACGTGGCATGCGGCTGAACGTCGCCTCCGGCACCGCGGTGCGCTTCGAGCCGGGGCAGCAGCGCACGGTCGAGTTGGTGGACTACGGTGGCGACCGCCAGGTGTGGGGCTTCCGCGGCCTGGTGCAAGGGGGGCTGTGAGATGGCCGGCATCGGACGACGCGCCTATGCCGAGATGTTCGGCCCCACCGTCGGCGACCGGGTGCGGCTGGCCGACACCGCCCTCGTGATCGAGGTCGAAGCCGACTTCACGCTGCGTGCGGGCGGCTACGGCGAAGAGGTCAAGTTCGGCGGCGGCAAGACCATCCGCGACGGCATGGGCCAGAGCCAACGCGCGAACGGAGCGAATCCCGGCGACGCGGTGGACTGCGTCATCACCAACGCACTGATCGTCGACCACTGGGGCATCGTCAAGGCCGACATCGGCCTGCGCGGCTGCCGCATCGCCGCCATCGGCAAGGCCGGCAACCCCGACGTGCAGTCCGGCGTGGACATCGTCATCGGCCCCGGCACCGAGGTCATCGCCGCCGAGGGCATGATCGTCACGCCCGGCGCGATCGACACCCACATCCACTTCATCTGCCCGCAACAGATCGAGCAGGCGCTGATGTCGGGCGTGACGACGATGGTCGGCGGTGGCACCGGCCCGGCCACCGGCACCTTCGCCACCACCTGCACGCCGGGGCCCGAGAACATCGCGCGCATGCTGCAGGCGGCCGAGGCCTTCCCGATGAACCTGGGTTTCATGGGCAAGGGCAACGCCAGCCGCCCGGACGCATTGCGCCAGCAAGTCCAGGCCGGTGCCATCGGCCTCAAGCTGCACGAGGACTGGGGCACGACGCCGGCGGCGATCGACTGCTGCCTGTCGGTGGCCGACGAGACCGACACCCAGGTCGCGATCCACACCGACACCCTCAACGAGAGCGGCTTCGTCGAGGACACCATCGCCGCCTTCAAGGGTCGCACCATCCACAGCTTCCACACCGAGGGCGCCGGCGGCGGACACGCGCCCGACATCATGAAGGTGGTCGGCGAGCCAAACGTGCTGCCCTCGTCGACCAATCCGACGCGGCCCTACACCGTCAACACGCTCGACGAGCACCTGGACATGCTGATGGTGTGCCACCATCTCGACGCCGGCATCGCCGAAGACCTGGCGTTCGCCGAAAGCCGCATCCGCCGCGAGACCATCGCCGCCGAGGACGTGCTGCACGACCTGGGGGCGATCAGCATGTTCTCGAGCGACTCGCAGGCCATGGGACGCGTCGGCGAGGTCAGCATCCGCTGTTGGCAGACCGCGCACAAGATGAAGACCCAGCGCGGCTGGCTCGCGCCGGCCGAGGTGGCAGCGGACGCTGCCGAGGCGAGGTCTCGAAACGACAACTTCCGTGTCAAGCGCTATCTCGCCAAGCTGGCGATCAATCCGGCCCTGGCCCATGGGCTGGCCCACGAGGTCGGCAGCATCGAAGTCGGCAAGTGGGCCGACCTGGTGCTGTGGCGCCCGGCCTTCTTCGGCGTCAAGCCCGCGCTGATCCTCAAGGGCGGATTCATAGCCGCCGCGGCGATGGGCGACCCCGGCGCATCGATCCCGACGCCGCAACCGGTGCACTCACGGCCGATGTTCGGCGCCTACGGTGGCGCGATGCGGCGCACCTCGCTCACCTTCCTCAGCCAGGACGCGGAGGCAGGCGGTGTCGCGCAGCGCCTCGGCCTGCAGCGGCCGCTGGCGGCGGTGCGGGGCTGCCGATCGGTGCGCAAGTCGGACATGGTGCACAACCACTACACCCCGCAGATGGCGATCGATGCGCAGACCTACGAGGTTCGCGCCGATGGGATGTTGCTCACCTGCGAGCCGGCGGCCGAGTTGCCGATGGCGCAGCGCTACTTCCTCTTCTGACCGGTCATCGGGCGCGCCGTGCTGACCGTCGACAAGCTCATCGCCCAGGGCCGCGGATTGGCGGCCGCGCTGCTGCGCCGCGCCGCCAGCGTCGCCCTCGACTGGGATCAACGCCAGAAGAGCCGGTTCGAGGCCGTCGATTCGCTGGGGCGTCGGCTCGGGGTGTTCCTGCCGCGCGGCACCGTGGTGCGCGGCGGTGACGTGCTGGTCGCCGCGGACGGCTCGCTGGTGCGGGTGCACGCATCGCCCCAGCCGGTGTTGCGGGTGACCCATTGCGCCGAGCATGGCAGCCCCTACGACCTGCTGCGCGCGGCCTACCACCTCGGCAACCGCCACGTGCCCCTGCAGCTGGCGCCCGATCACCTCGTGCTCGAGCGCGATCACGTGCTGGCCGATCTGCTCCGGCAGATGCACCTGATCGTCGTCGAGGCCGACGAGCCTTTCGATCCCGAGGCCGGCGCCTACGCAGGCGGCCCGAAGGAGCACTCCCCGGGCCATGGCCACTCCCATGCGCATTGAGCCGGTGCGGCGCCGTCGCCATCGACGCTGCATCGCCCGGCGGCGGGACGATCGACCCCTGGGCACGACCAGCCTGCTGCGCCTGATGTGGCTGGCCTCGCCCGCCTTGCCGGTGGGAGCCTTCAGCTACTCCGAAGGGCTGGAGCCCGCGATCGAGGCCGGCTGGGTGCGCGACGAGGCCAGTCTGGCAGCCTGGCTGCACGACCAGCTGGTGCTGGTGCAGGCCCGTGCAGACATGGCGGTGGTGGCGCTGGGAGTCGGCGCCTGGCGGCGCGGGGATACCGCACGCGCCGCCGAACTCAACGACTGGGTGCGCTCGACACGGGAAAGCCAGGAACTGCGGGCTCAGAGCGAGCAGATGGGCCGTTCGATGCTCGAATGGTTGCGCCAGCGACACCCAGGCGACGACGGGGTGGCCGAGCTGGCCCGCATGCAGCCTGCGCCCACCTGGCCATTGGCCTGGGCGCTGGCGGCTGCCCGCAGCGGCGCACCGCTGCGCGCAGCCCTGTCGTGCCACGCCTTCGGCTGGGCCGAGAACATGGTGCAGTCCGCCCTCAAGGCCATGCCGCTCGGCCAGAGTGCCGGCCAGCGCATCCTGCACGGCCTGTGCGAGGCCATTCCGGCCGCGGTGGACGCGGCGATCGCGGTGCCCGACAGCGGCCGCCAGTCCTACGCGCCGATGCTGGCCATCGTCTCGGCGCGACACGAAGCACAGTACTCGAGGCTGTTCCGATCATGAGCCGCACCAGACTGCACCGAATTGCCGGCCGCACCAGGGTCCTGCCACCGTTGCGGGTCGGTGTCGGCGGACCGGTCGGGTCGGGCAAGACGACCCTGGTCGAGATGCTGTGCAAGGCCATGCGCGACCGCTGGGACCTGGTGGTCGTCACCAACGACATCTACACCAAGGAAGACCAGCGCCTGCTGACCGTGGCGGGCGCGCTCGATCCCGAGCGCATCGTCGGCGTCGAGACCGGTGGCTGCCCGCACACGGCGATCCGCGAGGATGCGTCGATCAACCTCGAGGCGGTGGACCGCATGCTGGAGAAATTCCCGAATGCCGACATCGTCTTCATCGAATCCGGCGGCGACAACCTGGCGGCCACCTTCAGCCCCGAGCTGAGCGACCTGACGATCTATGTGATCGATGTCGCCGGCGGCGAGAAGATCCCGCGCAAGGGCGGTCCCGGCATCACGCGCAGTGACCTGCTCGTCATCAACAAGACCGACCTCGCGCCTTACGTCGGCGCCGACCTCGGTGTGATGGAAGCCGACACGCGTCGGATGCGCCCGGACTTCGACCGTTCACGCCCCTACCTGATGACCAACCTCAAAACGCTCGAAGGCGTGGAGGCGGTGGTGCAGTTCATCGAGCGCAAGGGCTTGCTGTCGGGTTGAGCGCGCCCGCCACGAAGCCGCCCGGCACTCAACTCATCGATCGCAGGCGGTCGGGCTGGGATCGATCCGCACAGCGTTGCCGGGGCGCGTCGCCCGACGGCGACCGCCGACGATCGGCGGGGGCTTCAGGCCTGGTAGCTGACCGCGTACTGCTCACGCTGCTGGGGCTCGGCGATCACCGCGCCCAACGCGGCCAGCTGCCTCTGGACGAAGCCCTGGGCCTCGCCGGCCTGCTCGTCGGCCTCGCTGCGCCAGAGCGTGATCGACAGGGTCTTGCCGGTGTCGGGATCGGTCAGCAACAGTGCGCCGTTGAAACCCGGCAACTCGGTCGCCACCGAGTCGAGCGACTCCTGCCCGTGGATCGCAGCGTGGCGGGCGGCTTCGCGTTGAACCTTCAGGGTGATGACTCTGGCGTACATGGATCTGCTCCTGGTTCGGATGTCGGGGGCCGTGCGGCCCGGGCCGTCTGCCCGGCCGACCACTGCGGATCGGCGGTGCGTGGGGGCACTGTAGGTGGCGTGTGGCGGTCCGAACCACGGAATCCGTCGCTTCGCCGGAGTGACAAATTGACTACGCGACCCCGTTCCGGCGGCGCATCCTCGGCGCATTGCAGGATGGCATTGTTCGTGCAGGAGGCGTGAGCGTGAAACTGACCCCGCGTGACAAGGAACGGCTGCTACTGTTCACCAACGCACTGCTGGCCGACTGCCGCCAGTCGCGCGGATTCAAGCTCAGCCGGCAGGAGGCCGTGGCGCTGATCAGCGCGGCCATCCTCGAAGGCGCCCGCGACGGCAAGAGCGAGGCCGAACTGGTGCACCAGGGCAGGACCTTGCTCACCCGCAACGATCTGATGGACGGCGTTGCCGAATCGATTCCACGGATCGACGTCGACGCGACGTTTCCGGACGGCACCCGCTTGGTGACCGTGCACCAACCGATTGCGTGAAGGCTGCTGGGAGGCACCATGATGAAACACTGGCTGGCAACCGCGACCGCATGGTCGGGCCTGGTCCATGCCCATGGCGGGCATGGCATGACCGACCCCGTCCACTGGCATGTCACTGACACCGTCGGCTTCGTGATCGCTGGCGTGATGGTCGCCGCCGTCTGGTGGCTGGGCCGGAACAAGTGACGCGCTGGGTCGGCGGCGAGCGCGATCAGGTCCCCTTGCTCACCGTGATGGTCGGGAACTTGGTGCTGAAGTCCTTGGCCTTCTCGGCGATCTTCACCGCCACCTGGCGGGCCACGGTGCGGTAGATCGCCGCGATCTCGCCATCGGGATCGGCCACCACCGTCGGCGTGCCCGAATCGGCCTGCTGCCGGATCGACATCGTCAGCGGCAGCGCGCCGAGGTAGTCGATCTTGTATTCGGCGGCCATCTTGCGGCCGCCGTCGGCGCCGAAGATGTGCTCGACATGGCCGCAGTTCGGGCAGCAGTACACCGCCATGTTCTCGACCAGGCCGAGGATGGGCACGCCCACCTTCTCGAACATCGACAGGCCCTTGCGGGCGTCGATCAGCGCGATGTCCTGCGGCGTGGTGACGATGATCGCGCCGGTGATCGGCACCCGCTGGCTGAGCGTGAGCTGGATGTCGCCGGTGCCGGGCGGCATGTCGACGATCAGGTAGTCGACATCGTGCCAGTTGGTCTGCCGCAGCAGCTGGTCCAGCGCCTGGGTGGCCATCGGCCCGCGCCAGATCATCGCCTGGTCGGGCTCGACCAGGAAGCCGATCGACATCACCTGCACGCCATGGCCTTCGAGCGGCTCCATGCTCTGGCCGTCGATGCTCTCGGGCCGGCCGGTGACGCCGAGCATCATCGGCTGGCTGGGACCGTAGATGTCGGCATCGAGCATGCCCACCGTGGCGCCCTCGGCGGCCAGCGCCAGCGCGAGGTTGGCCGCGGTCGTGCTCTTGCCCACGCCGCCCTTGCCCGAAGCCACGGCGATGATGTTCTTCACCCCCGGCAGCAACTGCACCCCGCGCTGCACCGCGTGGGCGGTGATCTTCGAGCCGACGGTGGCGCTGACGTTGCTCACCCCCGGCACCCTGCGGGCAGCGTCGATCAGCGCGCGGCGCAGGGACGGTATCTGGCTCCTGGCCGGGTAGCCCAGAATCGCCTCGAACATGACATCGCCGCCTTCGACGCGCAGGTTCTTGATCTGCTTGGTGCTGACCAGGTCCTTGCCGGTGTTGGGATCGACGACGGACTTCAGCGCTTCGAGCAGCGCGGCTTCGGTGGGTGCGGACATGGATGGGATCCCGGTGCAGGAAAGACAAAGCGCCCGAAGGCGCGATTGCACAGCAGTCTAGCGGACCGCGCGACTGCCCACCGCCGGTAGGTGTACTGCCCCGCCCGACGGGATCGCGAAGCGTCCGGTCGGGCGGGGCATGGACTGCTGCCAGCGTTCGACCCGACGAGCACAGCACCGTGAGCCTGCACCGCCTGTTTGGCGCCCTCACCACCGCCGCCGCCTTCGCCGCGTCTATTGCGCAGGCGCAGGACATCCGCATCGGCGCCAGTCTGCCGATGAGCGGACCGAGTTCGGAGTACGGCGAGACCTTCTCGTCGGCGGCGGCGAGCGCCGTCGAGCATGCCCATGCCGACAAATGCTCCCGAAGAAGCCCGCGATGGTCGTCGAGGACAGCCAGGCCACGCCGCAGCAGGGGGCGGTGGCGGTGAACACGCTGGTCAGCGTCGAGAAGCTGCCGTTCGTGCTGTCGGCCTTCACCGGTGTCTCGAAGGCGATCGCGCCGGTGGGCGACAAGGCCCAGGTGGTGAGCGTCAACGGCGGCAGCCTGGTGGCCGAGCGTCAGGTGCCGCGCGCATCGCAGCAGTTCCCCGGGATAACGGACAAGGTACGCGAGTCGCAACCCGACGCGGTCTTCATCGCCTCCTTCGGCGCCCAGCAGGCGCAGATCATCCAGCAGCTGCGCGACGCTGATGGAGCTCCATGGACGCCGGCGGCTTGCCCTGCCGATGTGCGCGACCGGAAGAGCGGACTGGCCATTGCATGCCGTCGACCGGTGCGGTGTCCGCGGTCGACCCCGTTCCACACGTGGCACTAGCGCTCCACCAGGCGGTACACCTTGCCGGTATTGCCGTAGGGGCCCAGCCCTTCGTGGGTGAGCACGTAGATCTCCCCGGCGCGGTCCTCGGCCAGGCTGATGATGCGGCTTTCGATCTGCAGGATGCGCACGAAGGCCCACGGCGTGCGCGCACGCTCGCTGGGCGTGGCCACGAAGAGCTGCCCCGAGGGCTGGCGAAACGAGGCGCTCCAGTCGGCAAAGAGCAGCTTGCCCTGCAGCCGCGGCAACGCGCTGCCCCGGTACATGCGCGCCGCGGTGATGGCGGTGCCCACGCCCTGCAGGCCCAGGTGCCGCGAATCGGCGTGCGCAACCTGCATGTTGGCGTACTCCACCACCGGCATCTCCAGCGGCCGGCCGCTGGCGTCCTTGTCCGGGCATGAGATGGGAGGGTGGCGCGGCCGCAGCCGGTCCACGCAGTGCGCGCCCTCCATCAGCGGCCAGCCGAAGTTTCCCGGCGCTCGCACGCGGTAGGCCGCCTCCCACAGCGTCTCGGCGGTGGCCGTGATGTAGAAGTCGGCGCGCCCGCCACCGGCGCGGTCGAAGGCGATGCGGTAGGGGTTGCGAAAGCCCCAGGCAAACACTTCGGGCCGCCCTTGGCGGGCGCCCACGAAGGGGTTGTCCGGCGGGACCGCATAGGCCGGAAAACCGCGATCGACATCGATGCGCAGCACTTTGCCGAACAGCGAATCGAGGTCCTGCGCCAGGCGGTCCCACAGCAGCAACTCCGCCGGCACGTTGAAGGCTTCGAACAGCACCTGCTTGCCGATGCCGTGCGAGGCGCCACCGTCGCCAAAGCCGATGTAGAGGTAGCCATCGGGTCCGAAGGCGAGCGCACCGCCGTTGTGCTTGCGGCTGGGCCAATCGAGCTCGAGCAGCACGCGCTCGCTGGCCAGGTCCACGCTGGCGAGGGCCCCCGCGGCGCTTCCGGTGCCGGGCTTGACCGTCAGCTCGGAGACGCGGCGGGTGTGGTTCCAGTTCTGTGGGGCACTCGCGCGCAGCGGCGCGCTGTAGGTGACGAACAAGCGGCCGTTGCGCGCGAAATCGGGGTGCAGCGCAAAGCCCAGTAGGCCGCGCTCCTCGAAGTCCTGCGCCACCGGCAGCATGCGCGGGCGCAAGTCGAGGAAGGGCTCGGCGGCCACGGCGCCATCGGAGCGCACGACCCGCACCACGCCATCCTGTTGCACGACAAGGAAGGCGCCACCCGCGAGCTGCTCGAGCTGGATCGGCGCCACCAGGTCTTGCGCCAGCAGTTGCAGCCCGATGTCCTGCGCCGACAGGGGCTGCGCAGCGATCAGCGAGAGCCACAGAAGAAGCAAGCGGTCAACGTGCCGTCTGTAGCGAGGCTTGCGCCACCAGCCGCAGCCCAGGGTGAGGTGCATGGGATTCTCCTCGGGACGTCGACTGGCCGCCAACCAGCCTCAGGCGTTCGGCACGCCGGCCAGGTGCACACCGGCCATCTCGCGCAACACGCGCTTCTGGATCTTCACGCCGTGGGGTCGGCTGACGACCGGAAAGGCGTCGACCACCCGCACGCGATGCGGTATCTTGTGGCCGGCGAGTCGCTCGCGACCATGCGCCTGCAGTGCCGCTTCGCGGCAGCCGGCCGATTTGCCCGTGACGAAGGCGACGGCGATGTCGCCGGTGCCGGATTGCCCGAGCATCCGGTCGAACATCGCGTCCGACCCGACCGCGTGCGTGATGCGGTGCGATCCGATCGGCATCGCCGCCTCACGCGAGGAAGATCCGGCAAAGCGCACGAAGTCGGAAAGATCGGGAACACACACCCGGTGCGTCAGCGTCGGTGCATCGACATGCAGCTGACGCGCAATCGACGCGTAGTCCTGGTCCAGGAAGCGCTCCGGCGCAACGAGGACGCGCGCCCGCGAAAGCGCCGGCAGATGGTGCACCTCGGGCGCCTTGTGGCGGGTGCTGATGGGCATCATCGACACACACCCAGGCGGGCGGCGGCGAAGAGCAGTTGCAGCCATGCCGCGCCGTTGGGCAGCCAGACCGCCACCGCGTCGCCGCGCAGCGATCCCAGTGACTGCAAGCCCTGGGCAGGCGATTGCGCAGCGTCCCGCAATTGGGATCGCGTGCATCGCCGCTGGCCGTCGATCAGCGCGGGCGCATCATCGAGTCCGGCCAGGAACGCGTGAAGGCAGGGCGAAGCGTCGGATTCCATCGGCGCGGGGACGTCTCGCGCAAGTATCGCGGCAATCGACCTCGGCGTGCAGGGCCGGCCATCGCTCGGTTCGAGTCGCCATCCGAATGGCCCGTCGGGCCCTGTGACCCGCCAGGCCCTCGGCCGGAACCCGTGCGAACTGCGGAGCTGGGACTTCCGGGCCCGTGGTCGTCGCGATGACCCAAGGCCGGCAGGCGTGCTTCGCCTGCGCTCGGGATGCCGGTGTGACCAGCCGCGCTACACGAAGTCCACGGTGAACTGCGCCGCCGCTTCGACCGGCGCACTCGCGTCGGCACGCACGTCGAAGCCGCGCAGTGCAAGGTAGCGGTCGCCATCGGTGCGCAACGTCACCAGGTCGCCACCCGAGATTGCCACGCCCAGGTTGGCGCCGCCCTTGTCGACGACGAATCGCTCCCATTGGAAGGGCGCCGCGCGGTCGGCGCGGACCACGCCGCCGCCACGGTCCTCGGCCACGACATAGCGCTGGTTCGATGCGCGCAGGTTGACCCACTCGCCGCTGCGCAACTCGCCGCTGGCGGTGCGCTCGACGGTGTAGATCGATTCGGGTGGCGAGGGCGCATCGGAGCGCCCGAGCCCGGCGGTGCTGCCGACGATCGATCGCGTGCCGTGCTTGAGCCGGATCCGCGGCGTGCTGCCCAGCGTCGGCCGCTGGGGCGTCCTCAGGCTGTAGTCGTTGCGGAAGAAGCCCACCAGCGTCGCATAAGGCGAGACCAGCCGCGAGACCGTGCCGTCGTCCTCGACACGGAAGTCGATCACCACGCGGTCGTCGTTGGGGAAGTTGGGGTCGTAGAGATAGATCTGGCCCTCGCGATCGGACACCGCGGTGTAGCCATAGGCCAGCACCTGGTGGTTGTTGGCCAGCTGCAGCGGATTGCGCGAACGAACCAGCACCAGACCGACCGCCGACAGGCGATCGGCGTCGATGTCGGCGCGCAGCTGTGCCCAGGCCTCGCGCAGGATCGAGCCACGGCCGCGCTTGAACGGCTTGCGCTTTGCATCGGCATCCTTCAACCCCGGGTTCATCAATTCGGCATAGCGCAGCGGCCCGTTCGGCAGGTGGAAGCTGTCGCCCAGGCGGGTCATGATCAGGTCGTACAGCGCGCCGGACTCGGGTGTCGTGGTGTCGCCGGGAACCAGGAATCCGGCCTCGAAGAAGTCGCGGGTGGCAAAGGCCATCCCGCCGCAGGCGCCGCCGTTGGCACCGCGCATCGGCACCAACACCTGGCCGACCCGCAGCATCACCGTCACCCGCTTGAAGCTGTTCACGAAGTGCAGGCCGCTCGACGAGGGCAGGAAGCCGCGTACCTTGTGCGCCGGGACCAGCTCGGCCAGCGGCAGCGATGCGGCCGTCACGTGGTAGTCGATGAAGCTGCGCCCCAGACCGCCATCGAAGTACCAATGCACCCTCAGCCGCTGCGTGCCGGTCGAGCCCAAGGCAGGCAGCGCGTCGAAGCGGGCACCTTGCCGGTAGTTGCCGTCGGTGACCTCGAGGTTGCAGGCGAGGAAGCCGTGGCCGACGGGGATGTTCAGATCGAAGCTGTCGTCGCCGCGGTCGCCCGCGGAAACAGGCGAGAACTGCGGGCGGATGCCGTTGTGGCTGCGCGTCGTGTCGAGGATGGTGGAGGCGGGCATGGTCAGGCACTTTCGTCGAAGGCGGCTGCGGGCCTGCCGCCGGTCAGGCGTCAAGCACAATCCGGGTCTGGGGCACCACGGCGCACAGCTTGTCCGAGTCGGCGCGGACCGAGGTCTGCCAGAGCATGGTCGTGCGGCCACGGCGAAGCGTGACGCACTCGCCGGTGACCGTGGTGCCGGCCGGCGCGCCGCCGATGAAATGGGTGCTCGAGTCGGTGGTCACGGTGCGCTTGCCCGGCGGCAGGTTGACGAAGGTGCCAATGTCGCCGAGGGTGTCGGCAAAGGCCACTCTCGAAGGTCACGACGGGATCCTCCATCGGACTTCGGCGCTCGCTTGTGCCGAAGGTGTCGCGATGCGCGAACCCGGCCAGGGCCTGGGGCCGCAGCCGTCGCGTCAGCGCACCGCGGCAGGCACGGTGCCGGGGACTGTCCACAGGTGCAGCCGGCTTGACTTCTCGCGGCCGACCTTCTTGTCGGGCACATCGACGACGATCGTGCGATCGGGCCGCCAGTTGCCCATGTCCCAGTCGTGCGAGACGATGCGTGTGCCGGGTCTGAGGGCCAGCAGGCGCGGCCGCAGCTGCAGGTTCACCTCCGGCAACAGGTACATCGTGACCACCGTGGCTGCCGTCAGGTCGGTGTCGTACAGGTCCTGCACGCGGAACTCGACCCGGTCGGCCACGCCGGCTCGGCGCGCAGCCACCCGGCTGCGCTCGACCAGTTCGGGCACGATCTCGACGCCCAGGCCGCGAGCGCCGAAGACCTTGGCCGCGGTGATCACGATGCGGCCGTCGCCCGAGCCAAGGTCGATGACGAAGTCCCCGGCCGTGACGCCGGCGAGTTCGAGCATCGCGAGCGTGACATGGTCGGGCGTGGTGACGAAGGGCACCTCCTCCACCGCCAGCGCCGGCCCACCGGCCCAGGCCAGCGCCAGCATGGCGGCGCGGCCCAGCGTCGTCAGGTGCTGCCGGCGCCTCACATCACCGCGCCGAGCTGCCAGGGCACGAATTCGTTCTGGCCGTAGCCGTGCAGTTCGCTCTTGGTGCGACGGCCGGAGGCGGTCTCGAGCATCAGCCGGAAGATGCGCTCGCCGAGCGTATCGACGCTGTCGAGCCCGTCGATGAGGGTGCCGCAGTCGATGTCGATGTCGTCCTGCTGCTTGATCCACAGCGCGGTGTTGGTCGACAGCTTGAGCGAGGGTGCAGGGGCGCAGCCGTAGGCCGAGCCGCGGCCGGTGGTGAAACAGATCAGGTTGGCGCCGCCGGCCACCTGGCCAGTGGCCGAGACCGGGTCGTAGCCCGGCGTGTCCATGTAGATCAGCCCGCGCGCGGTGCAGGCTTGCGCGTACTCGACCACGTCGACCAGGTTGGTGGTGCCGCTCTTGGCCACCGCGCCGAGGGACTTCTCGAGGATGGTGGTCAGCCCGCCGGCCTTGTTGCCGGCCGAGGGGTTGTTGTCCATCTTCATGCCGTTGCGCGCGGTGTAGGCCTCCCACCACGCGATGCGCGCGAGCAGCTTGTCGGCAACCTCGCGGCTGACCGCGCGCCGCGTCAGCAGGTGCTCGCCGCCGTAGATCTCGGGCGTTTCGGACAGGATCGCCGCGCCGCCGTGGCGCACCAGCCGATCCACCGCCGCGCCCAGTGCCGGGTTGGCGCTGATTCCGGAATAGCCGTCCGAGCCGCCGCACTGCAATCCCACCGTCAGATGGCGGGCGGACACTGGTTCGCGCCGCACCCGGTTGGCCTCGGGCAGCAGGCGTTGGATGAGCTCGATGCCACGGGCGACGGTCCTGGCGGTGCCGCCGCTGTCCTGGATGTTGAAGGTGACCAGCTTCGCGCCTTCCTGCAGTCCCTCCTGCGCGATCAGGCCCTGGATCTGGTTGGTCTCGCAGCCCAGTCCGACGACCAGCACGGCGGCGAAGTTGGGGTGGCGCGCGTAGCCGCCGAGCGTGCGGCGAAGCACGCGCAGTTCCTCGCCATCGCTGTCGGTGGCGCAGCCCATGCCGTGGGTCAGTGCGACCACGCCGTCGACGTTGGGAGTCGCCGCCAGCGCCTCGGGGTGGATGTCGCGGCGGAAGTGGTCGGCGATCGCGCGGGCGGCGGTGGCCGAGCAATTCACGCTGGTCAGCACACCGATGAAGTTGCGCGTGGCCACCCGGCCGTCGGCGCGGACGATGCCCTCGAAGGTCGCCGGCTCGGCCACGTAGGCCGTGGGTTGGGCGGCCGCGCCGGGAGCGTGCTGGCGCGCGAAGTCGCTGAAGGCCAGGTTGTGGGTATGCACGTGCTGGCCGGGGGCGATCGCCTGGGTGGCGTTGCCGATGACCTGGTCGTAGCGCCGCACCGCCTCGCCGGCGGCGATCGGCCGGGTGGCCAGCTTGTGGCCCGGGGGAATGAGCCCGGCGACGGTGAGGCCTTCCTCGGCGATCCGGGTGCCGCCCAAGAGCTGGTGCCGCGCGATCACGACGTTGTCGGCGGCGTGGATGCGGATGACCGGGTTCTGGCTCATGGGCGCGTCCCTGGGCATGCGGCCGGCCTGGCGCTCAGGCGCGCCAGGCTCGAGCGTGAGGGCAACGGTCAGAGCGCCTTGGCGGCGCGCCGCTTGGCGGCCGTGGCGGCCTTCTGGTACTCCTCCTCGGCGTCGCGGCGCAGTTCGATCGCCGCGTCGAGCGCCTGCTGATAACGCTGCTTCGAGTAGGTGTTCTGGTTGGCGATGTAGACGCTGCGACGCAAGGGCTTGGCATTGAAGCGCGGCAGGTTGACCGAGAAGTGGCACTCGGCCGCCGCCCGCCCGGGGCGCTGGCGCAGGATCGGGCCGCTGATGCCCGCCGGCAGGTCGTTCTGCTTGCTCGAGCTGGCGGCGCGCTGCAGGCCGGTGGGCGCGGGCAGCGACGCCAGACGCTTGCGCAGCGCCGCGATCGCCACCTTGAGCGAGGCCCTCGGGGTGCCGCCGGGCGCCTTGCTGTCCGAGAAGAACAGCGTCGGCTTGCCATAGCGGAGCTGCCAGCCGTGCGTACTGCGTGTATCGATGCGCTGGATGTGTTCCGGCACGCGGATGCGGGCACCGGAGGGAAGGGTCGTCGTACGGACAGGCATGGGTGATCCACCTTGAACTGCAACACTCCCTCGGGTGCCACCGGTCGCCATCGCCGGTGGCTTGTTATCCCGGACATCGTTTCCGCGCTCACCCGTCGATCAGCGCCGGGTCCCACGCATGCACGGTTTGGGATTGCTCCCCCAGGCCGTCGATGCCCAGGCGCATTCTATCGCCGGGTCGGAGAAAAACAGCAACAGGTTTGATACCCATGCCCACACCCGGGGGAGTCCCGGTCGAAATCAGGTCGCCCGGATAGAGCGTCATGAAGCGGCTCAGATAGCTTACGAGGTGGGCGACCGAAAAGATCATCGTTCGCGTCGACCCGCCCTGGTAGCGGTGGCCGTTGACCTCGAGCCACATGCCGAGCGCCTGCGGGTCGGGCACCTCGTCGGCGGTGACCAGCCAGGGCCCCACCGGACCGAAGGTGTCGCAGCCCTTGCCCTTGTCCCAGGTGCCCCCGCGCTCGATCTGGTATTCGCGCTCGGACACGTCGTTGACGACGCAGTAACCCGCCACATGCGCGAGCGCGTCGGCCTCGGAGACATAGCGCGCGGTGCTGCCGATGACGACGCCGAGTTCGACCTCCCAGTCGCCCTTGACGGCACCCTGCGGCAGCACCACGTCGTGGTTGGCGCCGACGGCGGCGCTGGTCGGCTTCATGAACAGGATCGGCTCCTTCGGGATCGGCATGTTCGCTTCCTGCGCGTGGTCCGTGTAGTTCAGGCCCACGGCGACGAACTTGCTGATGCCCGCGTAGGGGACTCCGAGGCGGGGCT
>Ga0209797_10000939_pt1 | contig 14636 bp, 8 predicted proteins | sample DOMMetBare3Fresh_2_FD_187472 | JGI IMG/M metagenome (GOLD analysis project Ga0209797, IMG submission 187472) | Wetland sediment microbial communities from St. Louis River estuary, USA, under dissolved organic matter induced mercury methylation -... | ecosystem: Environmental > Aquatic >... | reverse complement strand
CCCTCGTCGCGGCGGTTGCCCACCTCGCGATGAATGTCGAGGGCCTGCTGGTAGCAGGCCCCGGCCTCCTCCAGCCTTCCCTGTTCTCGGCACACGTTGCCGAGATTGCTCGTGTCGATGCCCTCGATGCGGCGATTGCCCACCTCACGGTGGATGGCGAGCGCCCGTTCGAAGTTCAAGCGCGCCTCCTCCGGCCGGCCCTGCACCGCGTGAAGGATGCCGAGGTTGCCGATCAGATTGCCCTCGAGGCGGCGATTGCCGACTTCGCGCGCGATCGCGAGCGAGGCTTCGAGATGCGCCCGCGCCTCGTCCATCCGCCCCTGATCGCGCCGCAGGTTGCCCAGCGTGACGAGAATGCTCGCGTCGCGGTACCGATTGCGGGCCCCGCGCGAAAGCGCGAGCGCTTGCTCGAACCCGGCCGCGGCCTCTTCGCTGCGACCGGCCCGGCGACACGCCGTCGCGCGCGCCTGCAGTGCCGCCGCGCGCTGCGACGTATCGAGCGTGTCGAGGGCGAGCACCTGCGAGCCGAGATCGATCCCCAGTGTGCAGGGACCTTGCAGCTCGAGCACTTCCCAGAGCGCGAGATACGCCGCAACCGCATGCTCGCTATCTGCGCGCCGCACCGCCCGGCGACACGCGGCGACGAGATTGCCGAGCTCCAGCGAGAGCTCGCGGCGTCGCTTGACGCCTCCGCGAAGTGACAGCGCCTCGATCGCGTCGTCGCTGCCGAAACCGGCGAAGTATCGTCCGTGTCGTTCCTCGGCCAGCCGACTCATCGACGGGCCGCTCGCCTCGAGCTTCTCCGCGGCGTATTCGTGGATGCTCATGTACATGCCGAAGTGGGGCTCCTCGATGTCGTAGCGGCTTTGCGCAATGGGGACCCAGGTGCGCAGCAGGCTCTTGTCCGCGAGCGCCTGCACGACGTCCATGGCCCGTGTCGCCTGCGGCCAGGGGGACAGGTCCAGCACGGCCTCGGCGGCTTCGAGCATGAAACCGCCATCGAAGACCGAGCACTGGGCGAAGGCTGCCTTCTCCCAAGGCGACAGCAGGTCCCATGACCAGTCGATCGCCGCTCTGAGCGTGGCCTGGCGCGCCGCCGCCCCGCGAGCGCCCGCGAGCAGTTCGAATCGGTTGCGCATCCGCTCGACCATCTGCGCAGGCGAAAGCACGCGCACCCGTGCGGCCGCGAGTTCGATGGCGAGCGGCAGACCATCGAGCAGCCGCACCACTTCGGCCACCGCGGCGCGATTGCCCTCGCCAAGCTCGAAGTCCGGCTTCTGCGCGTGGGCGCGGGCGACGAAGAGGTCGATGGCGTCCATCGCCAGTGGCAGTGGCTCGACGGGGAAGATCTCTTCGCCCTGCAGATGCAGCCGCTCTCGGCTGGTGACGGCGAAAGCCGCGTCGGGCGCCCGGTCGAGCCAGCGGCCGAGGGTTGCCGGAGCGTGCGGAACGAGTTGCTCGAAGTTGTCGGCAATGATCAGGCAGCGGCCGCGGCCGGCAATGGCGTGGCCGATCTGCACGGCGGGGTCGTCCTTGCCGAGCGGGACCTCGAGCGCGGAAGCCACGGCGAAGAAAATCCCGTCGAGCGAACGAGCCTCGGACAAATCGCAGAAGTAGATGCCGCCGGGCCAGTCGCCGAGCCAGGCCCAGCCATATCGACGGACAAGACGGGTCTTGCCGGTGCCACCGGGGCCGAGGATGGTGACCAGACGGGCCCCGCCGTCCAGTCGTGCCGCGAGCGCGCGCAACTCCGCGATCCTGCCGACGAAGGCATCGCGCTCGGCAGGCAGGTTGTGGCGGACCTCGCGGACCGGCCGCCATATCTCTCCTGCCCGAACCACACGGTAGGCCTTGTCGGTATCCGCGGGCGGCGAGAACGCAGAGCGATCCCGCACCCCCAGCTCCAGCACCTCGACCGGGTCCTCGATTCCCTTGAATCGGTAGTGGCCATGCCGTTCGATCTGTGCGCCCGGCGCAAGGTTGTCGGCGAGCGCAGTTCGCACGGCCGCGCTCATCAGCGTCTGCCCGCCGCGCGCGAGGGCCATGATGCGGGCCGCGAGCGGCTTGGCGAGACCTTCGACTTCCACCGGCTTGGCGCCACGGGCCATGTCCTCGTGCGCGTTCTCGCGCAGAGTGACCGGGCCGGTGTGGATGCCCACCCTGGCGCTGAGTGACAGGTCCGCCAATGCCTCGTGGTATCCGAGCGCGTAGCGCGCGGCATCCGCTGGGTCGTCGAACAGCAGGAAGAAGCCGTCCGTGCGATCGATTTCGCGGCCACGGTGGCGCGCCAGGAGTTCACGCGAACGGCGGTCGTGCGCCCGCCACACCTCGGCGGCGCGTGCATCGCCGAGGCGCTCGACCTGGTGGGTGCTGTCCACCACGTCGGTGAAGAGAAGGGTGTGTATGTTCATGCGACGAAGGCCCGACCGACGACAGCGCCTGCACATACGCCAGCCCGGTGGCACCTGCACCCAAGGGTACTCTCCTTGATGGGGCTGGTTTGCACCCGATCCGGGCGGGCGCGCCGACCTGGGCCTCGAACACCGGCGGTGGGGCGGTCGATGCGCCCAACCAGGCCCTGAGTGCCGGCCGTTCAGCGCCCGCTCATTGCGCCGGCCGGGCGGGCAGCAGGCGGTCGTATTCCTTCTTGACCACCCCGTAACACTCGCAGCTGCGCCGCTCGAGTGCGGCGCGGTCGAGAACCGAGATGTGGCCGCGCGAGTAACGAATCAGCCCGGCCTGCTGCAGGTGCAGCGCTGCCGCGGTCACGCCCTCGCGACGCACGCCGAGCATGTTGGCGATCAGCTCCTGCGTCATCCGCAGTTCGTTGCCCTGCAGTCGATCCAGGCTCAGCAGCAGCCAGCGACACAGCTGCTGGTCGAGCGTGTGGTGTCGGTTGCACACGGCGGTCTGCGCCATCTGCGTGATCAGCGCCTGCGTGTAGCGCAGCAGCAGGTGCATCACCGGGCCCGAGCGGTCGAACTCCTCCTTCATCGCCGCCGCCGGCAGCCTGAAGCCTTGGCCGGCACTCTGCACCACCGCGCGGCTGGGCGTGGTGTCGCCGCCCATGAACAGCGAGATGCCCACCAGCCCTTCGTTGCCGACCACGGCGATTTCGGCCGACGCGCCGTTCTCCATCACGTAGAGCAGCGAGACGATGGCGTTGGCGGGAAAGTAGACATGCTCGAGCGGTGCGCCCGATTCGTACAGCACCAGGCCCAAGGGCAGGTCGACCGCCTCCAATTGCGGCTGCCAGCGCTCCAATTCGGGCCCAGGCAACGCGGCGAGCAGGTGATTCGAGTTCGGATCGTGAAGGCTGATCATCACGGACCTCCGCCATGGATCGGAATTGTGCGTCGACCGAGGCCCCGGGGCTGCGCACGGCGGTTCCCAGTATAGGAAGCGAGCGCCCCCGGAAGGTTCCGTGGCGCACCATCGCGTGTCGCCAGCAGGGTCGACACCCTGCCGCCGCTGTAGGCCTCCTCCCACAGCGGCCGGGGTGTCTGTCCGATGGACCGCTTGCGGACGCACTGCGACCATGGCCTTCATCGCTCCAGCGCGGTGCCGGTCTGCTGCCCCGGCGCCGGCAGCGAACCCAACCCGACCCGGAGTCCCGATGAACCATCGAATTGAACCCGCCAAGCTCAAGCAAGTGGCGAACGCGGTGCAGGCGCCGATGACGCTGGATCTGAAGGCCATCGAAGCCGCGAAGAACCTCCAGTTGCAGAGCGCCCAGACCGCTCGCAATGCCGCGTGGTGCAAGGACCTGGTCAAGCTGCTCAACGGCGCGCTGGCCACCGAACTGGTGTGCGTGCTGCGCTACAAGCGCCACCACTTCACCGCCGACGGGCTGGCCTCGCCGAAGATCGCCGAGGAGTTCCTTGTCCACGCCAACGAGGAGTCGGGGCACGCCGACCGCCTGGCCCGGCGCATCGTCCAGCTCGGCGGCGAGCCCGACTTCGCGCCCCAGACCCTGGTCGAACGCAGCCATGCGGCCTACGACGACTCACGCGACCTGACGGCAATGATCAAGTCCAACCTGAGCGCCGAACTGGGCGCCATCGAGAGCTACAGCCAGATGGTCACCCTGATCGGCGACCAGGACCCGACCACCCGGCGACTGCTGGAAGACATCCTGGGCGACGAGCAGGCGCACGCCGAGGAACTGAAGGGCTGGCTGGCAGCCTGAGAGGCCACGCCCGACATCGCAACCCCTCAAGCCGCCGAGACCTCTCGACGCCCACGTGTGGTGGGGCTCATCACCACCCGGTCCATTCAAGCAAGCAACCCACCCCACGAGGAACATCCCCATGAACATCCGCACCACCTACGCCGCCGCCATCACCGCGGCCGCCTTGATCATGACCGCCGGCTGCGCCGTCACCCGCGGCCAGGAGTCCGTCGGCGCCTATGTCGACGATGCCGCGATCACCACCGCGGTCAAGGCCCGCTTCGTCGACAACCCGAACGTCGATGCCGCCAGCATCAAGGTCGAGACGCTCAACGGCACCGTCATGCTGTCGGGCTTCGCCAAGAACGGCACCGAGCGTGGCGTCGCCGAACAGCTGACCTGGAAAGTGAACGGCGTGAAGGTGGTCAAGAACGAGATCGCCGTCCGACCCTGAGCGATCGGGCGCTGCGGCTCCACACGAGTCGCGCCTGAATCCAACCGCGCCCCGCGTTCGCCTGCGAACCCGGGGCGCGTCTCGCTTCTGGCCCTCAACCCGGACCCGACGCCCGCTGCGCCAGCAAGCCGCGCAGGACGAAGGGCAGGATGCCGCCGTGGTGCAGGTAGTCGATCTCGGTCGGCGTTTCCGCGCGCAGCTCGAGCGCGATCTCGTGCCGCCGGCCGTCGCGCCTGGTGACCGACAGCACGACGTCCTGTCGCGGTCGCAGCTCATCCTGCAGGCCGAGGACATCGAAGTGCTCATCGCCGACCAGGCCGAGCGACGCGATGCCCTGGCCCTCCTTGAACTGCAGCGGCAGCACGCCCATGCCGACCAGGTTGAAGCGATGGATGCGTTCGAAACTGCGCGCGACCACCGCCCGCACGCCCAGCAGCCGCGGGCCCTTGGCCGCCCAGTCGCGGCTCGAGCCGGTGCCGTACTCCTCGCCGGCGAAGACCAGCGTGGGCGTGCCGGCGGCCTGGTAGCGCATCGCGGCGGCATGGATCGACATCAGCGTGCCGGACGACCCGCCGCCTGACACGGCGGCGGACCCGTCGCCGCTCGGCCAGTGCAGCGTCCACCCACCTTCGATGCGCGTGCCATCGGCTCTCGCCGGCAGCATCAGGTTGCGGATGCGCACATTGGCGAAGGTGCCACGCAGCATCACCTGATGGTTGCCGCGCCGGGCGCCGTAGCTGTTGAAATCCGACTCGGCGACGCCGTGCTCGAGCAGGTAGGCGCCGGCCGGCGATTGCACGTCGATCGCCCCCGCCGGGCTGATGTGGTCGGTGGTCACCGAGTCGCCGAACAGTGCCAGCGCACGACCCGCGTGGATGTCGGCGACGCCCGGCGGGTGCATCGAGAAGCCGTCGAAGAACGGCGGCTCGGCGATGTAGGTCGAGGGCGCCCAGGCGTAGACCTGGCCGGCCTCGGCGGCGATCGCGTTCCACAGCGGGTGGCCGGTCGCGGCGTCGCGGTACCGCGCCTGGTAGGTCGACGCATCGGTGGCGTGGCCGAGCAGCGCGGCGATCTCCTGCGTGCCCGGCCACAGCTCGCGCAGGTACACCGGCCGGCCCTCGCGGTCGATGCCCAGCGGCTCGCTCGTCAGATCGATGTCGATGCGCCCGGCAATGGCGAAGGCCACCACCAGCGGCGGGCTCATCAGGAAGTTCGCCTTCAGCGCCGGATGGATGCGGGCCTCGAAGTTGCGGTTGCCAGACAGCACGGCGGCGCAGACCAGGTCATTGGCGACGACCGCCTGCTCGAGTGCCGGGGCCAGCGGCCCGGCGTTGCCGATGCAGGTGGTGCAGCCATAGGCCACCACGCCGAAGCCCAGCGCCTCGAGATCGCCGAGCAGCCCGGCGGCCTCGAGATAGGCGGTCACGACGCGAGAGCCCGGCGCGAGCGAGGTCTTCACCTGCGCGCCAACGCCCAATCCGCGCGCGAGCGCCTTGCGAGCCAGCAGTCCGGCAGCGAGCATGACGCCGGGGTTGGAGGTGTTGGTGCACGAGGTGATGGCCGCGATCAGCACATCGCCATGGCCGATGTCCCGCGCACTGCCCGCCACCGGGTGGCGCCCGGCGAGCGCGCCGGCGGCCTGGCCGTAGCCGTTGGCGGCCACCGGCTGCGCGAGCAGATGCCTGAAGCTGCGCCCCAGATCGGGCAGGTCGATGCGGTCCTGCGGCCGCTTCGGGCCGGCCACGCAGGCCTGCACGGTGCCGAGGTCGAATTCGATCACCTCGCTGTAGTCGATGGCGCCGGCGCGCGGCATGCCGAACAGGCCTTGGGCCTCGAAGTAACGGCGGAAATCATCGACCGCATCGGCGCTGCGGCCGGTGTCGGCGAGGTACTTCACGGTCTGCGCGTCGACCGGGAAATAGCCCATCGTGGCGCCGTACTCGGGGGCCATGTTGGCGATCGTGGCGCGATCGGGCAGCGCGAGCGAGGCCGCGCCGTCGCCGAAGAACTCGACGAACTTGCCCACCACCTGGGCGCGCCGCAGCCGCTCGGTCAGGCGCAGCACCAGGTCGGTGGCGGTGCTGCCCTCGGGCAGGCGGCCGTGCAGGTGCACGCCCACCACATCGGGCGTCAGCATCACGATCGGCTGGCCGAGCATGCCGGCCTCGGCCTCGATGCCGCCCACCCCCCAGCCGACGACGCCGAGCGCGTTGATCATCGTGGTGTGCGAGTCGGTGCCGACCAGCGTGTCGGGATAGCTCACGCCATCCTTGTGCAACACGCCGCGCGCGAGGTGTTCGAGGTTGACCTGGTGCACGATGCCGATGCCCGGCGGCACGACGCGGAACGACTCGAAGGCCTGCATGCCCCACTTGATGAAGCGGTAGCGCTCGGCGTTGCGGCGGAACTCGAGCCGCATGTTGAGGTCGAGCGCATCGGCCACGCCCCAGTGGTCGACCTGCACCGAATGATCGACCACCAGGTCCACCGGCACCAGCGGCTCGACGATCGCGGGGTCGTGTCCGTGGCGCTGCGCGACGCCGCGCATCGCCGCCAGGTCGCACAGCAGCGGCACGCCGGTGAAATCCTGCAGCACGATGCGCGCGACCACGAACGGAATCTCGTCGACGCGCGGCGCGTTCGGCCGCCAGCCGGCGAGCTGGCGCACATGGTCCTCGGTGACCCGTCGCCCGTCGCAGTGGCGCAGCACCGACTCGAGCACGATGCGGATCGACACCGGCAGCCGCGACACCCTGCCCAGGCCGGCGGCTTCGAGCGCAGACAGGTCATACAGCCGCGAGTTGCGGCCGTTGGCCAGGCTGAACGGGCGCAGGGCGCCGAATGGATCGTGGGGCATGTGGCCCTCCAGGTGGGTACGCGCTCGCTGGCAGCCGGGGCGCGATCGGTTCATGATGGTGCAAGCAACCGGCAGGAGCAAGCCCATGGCTGAAATAGCTGCATCCGAAGTGTTGGTTCGGTCGTCGATGCGGTGCCCGTCATGAAGTCGACGCGCACCGAGCACGATGCCTTCGGCGACATCGAGGTACCCGCCGGGCGGCTGTGGGGCGCGCAGACGCAGCGCTCGTTGCTTCATTTCGCGATTTCCAGCGAGCTCATGCCGCACGAGCTGATCATGGCGCTGGCGGCCGTGAAGGCGGCCTGCGCGCGCGTCAACGGCGAGCTCGGGCTGCTGCCGCCCGAGAAGGCGGCGGCCATCGAGCAGGCTGCGGCCGAGGTGCTGGCCGGCCGCCACGCGCAGGAGTTCCCGCTTTCGGTCTGGCAGACCGGCTCGGGCACGCAGAGCCACATGAACGTCAACGAGGTGCTCGCCAACCGTGCCTCGGAGCTGCTCGGTGGCGAGCGCGGCGAGCGGCGCTGCGTGCACCCGAACGACGAGGTCAATCGCGGCCAATCGTCGAACGACATCGTTCCCACCGCGATGCATCTGGCCGCCGCGCAAGGCATCCACGGCAAGCTGCTGCCGGCGCTGGCGACCTTGCGCGCGACCTTGACCGACAAGCAGGTGCAATTCGCCGACATCGTGAAGATCGGCCGCACCCATCTGCAGGACGCCACCCCTCTGACGCTGGGCCAGGAGTTCTCGGGTTATGTCGCGCAGCTCGAGCATGCCGGATCGACCATCGCCGCGATGCTGTCGTCGCTGGTCCCGCTGGCCGTCGGCGGCACCGCAGTCGGCACCGGCTTGAACACCCACCCCGAATTCGGTGCGCGCGTCGCCGCGGAGCTGGCACGCCGCACCGGCCTGCCCTTCGTCAGCGCCGGCAACAAGTTCGCCGCCCTGGCTGCACACGACGGCCTGGTGGCCGTGCACGGCGCCCTGAAGACGCTCGCCGTGGCGCTGACGAAGATCGCCCACGACATCCGCTGGCTGGCCTCGGGGCCGCGTTGCGGGCTGGGCGAGATCGCGCTGCCCGAGAACGAGCCCGGCAGCTCGATGATGCCGGGCAAGGTCAACCCGACGCAGTGCGAGGCCCTGGCCATGCTGTGCTGCCAGGTCATCGGCAACGACGTGGCCATCACGCTCGGCGGCGCCTCGGGTGCCTTCGAGCTCAATGTCTACAAGCCGCTCATCGCCCACAACCTGCTGCAGAGCGTGCGCCTGCTGGCCGACGGCATGGCCAGCTTCGAGACCCACTGCGTGCGCGGCATCGAGGCGCGCCCCCTGCGCATCGCCGAACTGGTGGATCGCTCGCTGATGCTGGTCACCGCGCTCGTGCCCCACATCGGCCACGACCGGGCGGCGGCAATCGCCGAGCGCGCGCACCGCGAGGGCCTGAGCCTGCGCGAGGCGGCGATCGGTCAGGTCACGGCGGAGGACTTCGAGCGCTGGGTGCAGCCCGCGCAGATGGTGGGCAGCGGTGGGGTCACGCCACTCCCACCGTCCAAGCCAGGCGAGGCCTGATCGGGCGCCCGGCAGGCCGGGGCGCCAGGCCGCGCCTCAGCCGCCGATGCGCACCGTCAGCTTCGCGCTGCCGACGTTGCCGGCGCCGTCGTAGGCGCGGATCGTCAGCGTCTGGCGCGAGCCCTTGCGCAGGCCGGCGGTGTTCCAGGCATGGGCGATCGCGCCGCCGCTGGCGCTCGCGAGCACCGCGCCGCCCGAGTTGCGGATCTCCATGCGAGCGACGCCGACGTTGTCGCCCGCGCTCGCCCGCACCGTCACCGTGCCGGAGACGGTCGAGTTGTTGGCCGGCTCGATCACGCTGACCTGCGGCGCGGCCGTGTCGGCGACCGTCCCTTGGTAGGTGACCTTGACCGTGCTCGTCACGTAGTTGCGGGTGCCGTCGTACGCATAAGCCGTCAACTGCGCGACCGTCCCTGGCGCGAGGCTGCGCGGATCCCAGCCGCAGGCCAGCGTGTCGGCTGGCCTGGGCGTGGCGTACGACTTCGAGCACAGCACCTCGTTGCCCAGGTTCGGCTGAACGCGGATCTCGAACCCGAGCAGGCCGACGTTGTCGCTCGCCTCGGCGCTGACCGTGACCGGCCCGACGACCACCGCACCGTCGGCCGGCGAGGTGATTCGAGCCACCGGCGGCGTGCTGTCCATGGCCGGCGGCGAGAGCACGGTGACGACGTTGGACGAGTCGCTGTTGCCGCCCAGCCCGTGGGCGAACACCCGGTAGCTGTAGGTGGTCAGCGGGGCCACCGTCGTGTCGTCGTACAGGAGCTGGATCGTTCCCGGCGTCTGCACGACGAATCCGGCGTCGGCCGGGCCCTTGCGCTCGACGATGTACGACGAGGCGCCGGACGACGCGGTCCAGGCCAGCGAGATCGCGTTCCACGGCGCCGAGTCGGTGGCCGGGTGCGCAACGCCGGTCAGGCTGACCGGAGGCGGCGCCGGCAGCGCGCCGGCCGGATCGAGGCGAACCGCGACCCAGACCCCGGACGGGTTGCGCGCAGGCAGCACGATGCGCCCGTCGTCGGCCATCGCGCCGACGATCGCCGCGCTCAAGGCATAGCCCTTGTCGAGCAGCAGGCCACTGAGCGGCAGGCGCTGGCCGTCGGCGGTGGTGAGCATGTGGCCGCCGTACTGCGCGGTGAGCGCGTCGCCGGCCTCGCCGATGCCCTCGGGACCGTAGGCGTAGGTCGTACCGATCCAGGTCTCGATCACGAACCAGCCGCTGCCCGGGGAGTAACGCGCGAGTTCGCCGTGCCCGTCGGAGGTGGCCAGCGAGGCCACCGCGACCATCTCGCCCTTTTGGTTGAACCGCCAGGCGCGCCACCCTTGCCAGTACCCGGGCACCCTGGCAGCGGGTGCCGGCGTGACCGTCGCGTTGGGTTCGAGGATCACGCCGTTGGCGGTGAGCATGCGTCCGCCGGCAGTCATGTCGACGACCGCGTCTTGCGCCGCCGTGCCGTAGACGCCGACCAGGTCGACCAGCAAGCCCGCCTCGGTGTGGAGGTAGGGCCGCGGGACCGAGAGGGTGATGTTGGTCGGCGTGCTGAACAAGCCCGGCTGCCCGTAGTTCACCACCGCGCGTGCGCCGAGCGGAGTGTCGATCAACCCGCCGGGCGAGCCGACCGTGGCCCCGGCCGGGATCGGAATCCGCTGCACCGTGTAGCCCGCCGGTCCGGGCTTCCACAGCAGCGGGCTGCCGCTGATGTGGCCGACCGCCACTCCGCCTTCGCTGACCCGGTTGACCATCGCGTAGGTCTCGCCCGCAGGCAGCGGCAGCAGCGAGCGCACGCCGCCGACGACGATCCATGGCCGCGGTGCAGTCGAGCTGCCCTCGATGCCGACCACCGCTCCACTCGAGTTGACGTCGATCGGCGTGCCCGCGCCGAGCTCGACCACCCGGTAGGCGGGTGCTGCAGCAAACGCGGGGCTGGTGTTGAGTACCGCAGCGAGTAGCCAACCCCAGGCCACCGCCTTCATCCACCCGGTCATTGCCATCGCGACATCCTCCACGCTTCAAACCGTCCAAGCTTTTTCTACGCTAGGCACGGCGCTTGGGGCGGTCAAGCGGCTTCGATCAACTCCAGCGCGATTAGATGCGCGCGTCGAGAAGCATCTTCGCGCATGTGTACGCCGCTTGCGCCGAATCCATGCACGTCGATCCGGTCCGCCGTTGCCGACCGGCAGGGTCGATCGGGCTACCCAACTCGTCGTCGACCCAGGCACGGGTGGCGTGACCCACGTCCTGTCGCTGCAATTCGCCTTCGATGGCCGCGCGCTCGCGCTCATCGGTCTTCGCTGCTCGCCGACCGGCGAGTCCGGTGGCCCACCATCGGCTGAATGTGCGCCCGGCCGGGGCCGGGCCGAATGCTGGCGGATGCCCGGCGGTGTGGCATCCTGCATCGCCGGGGTGCCCTGCCGGAGGGCTGCGAGAATCGCGCCACCACCTCGTCACCGTGTCCATGCGTCGCCGGTTCCTCTTCCGCACCACCTGTCTCCTCGCATCCGGCCTGCCGCTGATCGGCGCACTGGCCCGTGCCGCCGCTCCCAGTGAGCACACCTACAACTTCGGCGTCGTGCCGCAGCAGTCGGCCACTGAACTGGCGCGGGCCTGGATCCCGCTCTTCAACGTGCTGGCCGAGGGCGCCGGGTTCGGGTTGCGCTTCGCCACCGCGCCCGACATCCCGACCTTCGAGCGACGGCTGGCCGCCGGCGAGTACGACTTCGCCTACATGAACCCGTACCACTACACGGTGTTCAGCCAGAAGCCGGGCTACCGCGCCTTCGCGCGCGAGAAGGGCCGGCGCCTGCGCGGCATCGTGGTCGTGCGCAAGGACTCGTCGATGCGCCAGCTGGCCGACCTGACCGGGCGCGAGATTGCGTTCCCGGCGCCGGCCTCGTTCGCGGCCACGGTGCTGGTGCGCGCCGAGCTCGAGCGCAAGGGCATCGCGACGACGCCTCGCTTCGTCGGCTCGCACGAATCGGTGTACCTGAATGTCGCACGCGGCGTGCACCCGGCCGGAGGGGGCATCCCGCGGACGCTGCAAACGATGGAGCCCGAGGTGCGCGATGCGCTGCGCGTGCTGTGGTCGACCCAGGATTACACGCCGCACGCGCTCGCCGCACACCCGCGCGTGCCGCGAGAGGCCGTGACAGCGCTGCTGGCGGCGATGACGGCAGCCGATGCCGGCGCACGTGGCAAGGCTGCGATGCAAGGCGTGGGCTTCAACGGCATCGAGGCCGCGCAGGATGCCGACTGGGCCGACGTGCGCGCGCTGGGCATCCAGGCGCTGGCCGCCTTGCTCAGGTCGTAGTGCCGGCATGTCGTTCCGGCTCAAGACGATCCTCGGCATCGCGCTGATCGAGCTGGCGCTGCTGAGCCTGCTGCTGTGGAGCGGCCTGGGCTTCATGATCTCGAGTGCGGAGACCGAGTTCCGGCAACGCACGCAGGCCACGGCACGGGCCTTCGCGGTGGCGGCCAAGGATTCGCTGATCAGCAGCGATCTCGCGGCGCTGAGCGCGCTGACCCGCGAGATGCTCGACTATCCCGGCGTGGCTTACGCCCGCGTGCGCGATGCCCAGGGGCGCATCGTCGCGCAGGCCGGGCCGGCGGCGGCGCTGGCCCGCCTGCCACGCGATCGGCCGGCGGCGCTCGACGCGCTGGACGATGGGGTGTTCGACGCTTTGTCCGACATCAGCGAGGCCGGCACCGGCTTCGGCCGCATCGAACTCGGCGTCTCGGCCACCGACCTGCAGCGCCAGCTGGCCGAGGCGCGACGTTTCGGCATCGGGCTGGCGGCACTGGAGATGCTGCTGGTGGCGCTGTTCTCGTGGCTGCTCGGCGCGTACCTGACGCGCCAGTTGCGCGACCTGTCCGAGGCCTCGGGCCGGCTGGCGCGGGGCGCGCTCGGGCTGCAGATCCCGGTGCGCGGCAGCGACGAGCTGGGCACCACCGCGCAGGCCTTCAACCGCATGTCCGACAGCCTGGCCAGGAGCTATGCCGAACTGGCCACGCGCGAGCAGGATCTGCGGCTGCGCGGGCGCATCATCGAGGCCACCGCGGTGGGCACGGTGATCGCCGATGCCACCCGGCCCGACCTGCCCGTGGTCGACGTCAACCCGGCCTTCGAGCGCATCACCGGCTACACCCTCGACGAGGTGCGCGGCCGCAACTGCCGCTTCCTGCAAGGCCCTGCGACCGACGCGCAGGCGCTCGGGCGCATCCGCGCGGCGCTGGCCGCGGGCACCGAGGTCAATGAACTGCTGCTGAACTACCGCCGTGACGGCACGCTGTTCTGGAACGAGCTGCAGATCATGCCGATCCGCGACGACGCCGGCGCCCTGACCCACTTCGTCGCGCTGCAGTCCGACGTCAGCGAGCGGGTGCAGGCGCAGCAGGCGCTGGCCGCTCGCGAGGCCTACCTGCGGCAGGTGCTCAACACCACCCACGACGGCATCGTCGTCATCGACGAGCACGGCATCGTCGAGAGTTTCAACGCCGGCGCCGAAGCGATGTTCGGCCACCGCGCCGACGAGGTGATCGGCCGCGACGTTGCGCTCATCCTGCCCTCGCCGCACCGCGAGCAGCACGCCACCCGCCTGCGCCGGCCGCCGCAGCAGGGACGAGACCGCGTCCGGCGCGAGGTCCTTCCACGCGGGGTTGATGTCGAACGAGGAGATGCCCTCCGCGCCCGGCATCCACTCCGGCGGGCCGCCGGCCTTCGCGGCGACGAGCCGTCCGCCGGAGACCGCGGCGACCCGCTCGTCACCCGGGACGAAGCCGTGGAACGAGACCCCCTCCGCGACCGGGGTCGCCGGCCCCGCCCCGGTCGCCGCCACGAGCTGTCCGGTCCCCTGCACGTAGTCGTACTCGGCGAGCGCGGCGAGCAGGTCGGCGCGCGGGTGCCACGCGTAGCCGTGCGGCAGCGTGGTCACGGACCGCGCGACCCGGCGCGCCTCGCCCCCCGCCGCCGGGACGACGCGCAGATCGCAGCTCGCGGTGCCGGGCGGCAGCACCGCCGCCCTCGCCTCCGCGCAGCCGTCGAGGAACGCGATCCAGGCGCCGTCCGCGGACGCCGCGAGCGAGTGGACCACGCCCTCGTGGATCCGCCGGCCGAGGCCGGAAGCCTCGTTCCGGCCGTCGCGCTCGGGGCCCGAGGTGCAGGCGAGCCCGAGCGCGAGCGCGCCGAGCGCGGCGCGCCTCACTGCGCCACCGCCCGCTCCCCGCTGGGCGCGGCCGGCTCGATCCACTCCGCGAGCTGCGACCTCGCCCGCTCCACGTAGGCCTCCCTGCGCTGGTCCTTGGCGAGCCGGCGCCGCCTTCCGGCGGGCCGTTGCTCCTCGAGCGGCGGGAAGAGCGCGAACACGACGTTCGACGGCTGGTACTCCGCTCCGGGAGGATGGGCCGCGCCGGTGACGTGGCGGTGCAGCGCGCCGAGGGCGGTCCCCGGCGGAGGCGGCCGGAACGGCCGGCCGGCGAGGCGGTCCAGCACCGCCCGCGCGGCGAGGTGGCCGCAGGCGGCCGACTCGACGTAGCCCTCGACGCCGGTGATCTGCCCCGCGAAGAAGAGGTCCGGCCGGGCCCGCAGCGAGAGGTC
>Ga0209797_10000937_pt1 | contig 14675 bp, 15 predicted proteins | sample DOMMetBare3Fresh_2_FD_187472 | JGI IMG/M metagenome (GOLD analysis project Ga0209797, IMG submission 187472) | Wetland sediment microbial communities from St. Louis River estuary, USA, under dissolved organic matter induced mercury methylation -... | ecosystem: Environmental > Aquatic >... | reverse complement strand
CCGGCGTCCGCGTTGTGCAGGATGTTCAGCCCCTCGGCGAACGAGGCCATGAGCCCGTACTCGATCCCGTTGTGCACCATCTTCACGAAGTGCCCCGCGCCGGCGGGCCCGCAGTGTAGGTAGCCGCGCTCTTCCGGGCGCGCGTCTCCGGTGCGTCCGGGGGTGCGCGGGGCCGCGCCCTCTCCCGGTGCGAGCGACGCGAAGATCGGCTCCAGCTCCGCGAATGCGTCGGCCGGCCCGCCGATCATCAGGCAAAAGCCGCGCTCGAGCCCGAACACGCCGCCGCTCGTGCCGACGTCGACGTAGCGGATCCCGGCAGCCTCGAGGGTGCCCGCACGGCGGATGTCGTCGCGGTAGTAGGTGTTGCCGCCGTCGATCACGGTGTCGCCTACCGCGAGGTTCACCCCCAGGCCCGCCACGGCCGCCTCCGTGATCTCACCCGCGGGCAGCATCACCCAGACGTGCCGGGGAGCGGCCAACTTCGAGACGAGATCGTCCAGCGAGCGTGCGCCGGTCGCTCCTTCCGCCTCGAGTGCGGCGACGGCGTCCGGGTTGATGTCGTAGACCACGCACTCGTGCCCGTCGCGCTGCAGTCGCCGCACGATGTTGGCCCCCATCCGGCCCAGCCCGACCATCCCCAGCTGCATGGGTCGAGCCTATACCCTCGGTGGGGCCACCACTCTCGCGACGAGAGGAGCCGATGTCGACGCCCGTGACTACCCGCAGCGACGGGCCCGCCTGGCGGGCGCTCGCCGCGCACGCCGGTGCAGTTCGCGACGTTCACCTGCGCGACCTGTTCCGGGCCGACCCGGGCAGGGGCGACCGCCTCGTTGCTGAGGCCGCGGGCCTCTACCTGGACTACTCGAAGCAGCGCGTCAGCGACGAGACGCTCCGCCTGCTTCACGCCCTGGCCGTCGAGGTGGGGCTGGCGGAGAGGACTGCGGCCATGTTCCGGGGCGAGCGGATCAACGTCACCGAGGACCGGCCCGCCCTGCACGTCGCACTGCGCCTGCCGCGAGCCGCCTCGCTCGTCGTCGACGGCGTCGACGTCGTGCGCGAGGTGCACGAGGTGCTCGATCGCATGGCGGCGTTCGCGGAGAGCGTGCGGGACGGCTCCTGGGTCGGGCATACCGGCCGGCCCATCCGGAACGTCGTCAACATAGGCATCGGCGGCTCCGATCTCGGCCCGGCGATGGCGTACGGAGCGCTGCGCGCCTACAGCCGCCGCGATCTCCGCTTCCGCTTCGTCTCCAACGTGGACGGCACCGACTTCGTGGAGGCGACGCGCGACCTCGACCCGGCGGAGACGCTCTTCGTCGTCGCGTCGAAGACGTTCACGACGCTCGAGACAATGACGAACGCGCGTACGGCCCGCGACTGGCTGCTGGCAGGCCTTGGCGGGGACGCCGCGGCCGTCGCCCGCCACTTCGTGGCGGTGTCGACGAACCTGGCCGAGGTGGCGGCGTTCGGGATCGACCCGGAGCACGCATTCGGCTTCTGGGACTGGGTCGGCGGGCGCTACTCGATGGACTCGGCCATCGGGCTCTCCACCATGGTCGCGATCGGCCCCGCCCGCTTCGGGGAGCTCCTGGAGGGCCTCCACGCCGTCGACGAGCACTTTCGCACGACTCCGCTCGATCGGAACGTGCCGGCGCTGCTCGGGCTGCTCGCCGTCTGGAACACGACGTTCCTCGGTGCCGGCAGCGTGGCGGTGCTGCCGTACGACCAGTACCTGGAGCGCTTTCCCGCCTACCTGCAGCAGCTGGCGATGGAGTCGAACGGGAAGTCCGTGACGCTGTCCGGGCAGCGAGTCGGCTACGACACCGGGCCCGTGCTCTGGGGCGAGCCGGGCACGAACGGCCAGCACAGCTTCTACCAGCTCCTGCACCAGGGCACGCGGATCGTGCCCTGCGACCTGATCGCGTTCGCTCGATCCCTCAACCCGGTCGGTGACCATCAGGATCTCCTGATCGCAAACGTCCTCGCGCAGGCCGAGGCGCTCGCATTCGGCAAGACGGCCGACGAAGCCCGTGCCGAGGGCATCGAGGAGCGGCTCGTGCCCCACCGGGTGTTTGCAGGCAACCGCCCTACGAACGTGATCTTCGCCGACGAGCTGACGCCGTTCGCGCTCGGGACGCTCGTCGGCCTCTACGAGCACGCGGTCTTCACGCAGGGTGTGGTCTGGAACGTGAACTCGTTCGACCAGTGGGGCGTGGAGCTCGGGAAAGAGCTCGCGCAGCGGATCGCGCCCGAGCTCGTGGCGGCACCCGACGCCGTGCTCGCGCACGACTCCTCCACGAACGCCCTCATCCGCCGCTACCGCGCGCTGCGCCGGCACGGAGGCGGCGAGTGAGCGACCTGCTCGAGGTGCACCATCCGCACGACGCGTTCGAGCGCATCGAAGCTTGGCTGCGCGAGCGCGGCTTCTTCGCTCCCGGCGGGGAGCGTCTCGCGGCCGATCTCTACCTCGGCTACGGCCTCTCCGAGGCGGTGCGGCGTAGCAGCGCGCCCGCGCCGCCGGAGCCCTGCGAGCTCCCGCTCGCGGCGTGCGCCGTCAGGCCGGCGGCGTCTGTCGGCACAGATGACAACAATCTCATCATCCCGTCGATCGGGCAGTGGGAGCGCACGTGGACGGCGGCCGAGTACGGCAGCGCGGTCGGCGCCGTGCAGGCTGCGATCGAGCGGGGCGACGTCTACCAGGTCAACCTCGTTCAGCATCTTTCCGCCCCCTTCGCCGGCGAGCCGGCCGCGCTCGCCTCCCTCCTCGCCCCGTTACAGCCGCTCCATCCCGCTCCCTTCCACGGGCGCGGCTGGAGCGTCGTCTCGGCGTCACCCGAGCTCTTCCTCGCACGCCGTGGCCGTCGCGTGTGGACGAGCCCGATCAAGGGAACGAGGCCTGCGGGAGGCGCGGACGAGCTCTCCGCCTCGCCCAAAGACGCTGCCGAGCACGTGATGATCGTGGACCTCGAGCGCAACGACCTCTCGCGGGTCTGCGAGCCCGGCAGCGTGCGCTGGCCCGAGCTGATGGCGACGCGTGCGATGGCGGGCGTCGAGCACATGGTGTCGACGGTCGAGGGCACGCTGCGCCCCGGCATCGGGCTGGCGGCGCTGCTCTCGGCCACGTTCCCGGGCGGCTCGGTCACGGGCGCCCCCAAGATCGCGGCCGTCGACCTGATCGCCGCCCTCGAGCCGGTCGGCCGCGGGGCCTCGATGGGCGCGCTCGGCCGGGTGTACGGCAACGGCGACTTCGAGCTCGCGCTCACCATCCGCACTTTCGCGGTCACGGGCGGGCGCATCCATCTCTGGGTGGGCGGCGGCATCGTGTGGGACTCCGACCCGGAGGACGAGGTGGAGGAGTCCTGGACGAAGGCACGGCCGCTGCTCGCGGCGATCGGGGCGCCGCTCGTGGAGGATGCGCCTGCACAGGCCCGCTGAGGCGGGAAACCCGCTTCGGCACAGGAGGAAAGGCGTGACGACGAGAATACGCAAGAGCGAGACACGACCGGGAAGGCCGGCCGCTGCGGCCGGGACGCGGGCGGAGGAGCGAGGGTGAGCGGGTCGCGTCCTCTCGCGCTGGCTGTCTCGGGCCGAGGGCTGGTCGACCCCGACGAGCCGGTGCTGCTCGCCGACGACGAGGGGTTCACGCGCGGCCGCGCCGCGTTCGAGACGACGAGGGTCTACGGCGGCCGGCCGTTCCGGCTGGCCGAGCACATCGCCCGGCTGGAGCGGTCGGCCTCGCGCATCGGGCTGCCGGCCCCGCAGCGCTCGGAGCTCGAGCGGCTGGCCGCGCTCGCACTCGACCACGCCGGCGTGCCCGACGCGACCCTCCGCCTCTACTGGTCTCCCGGAGCGCCCGGCGGCAAGCCCGTCGGCATCGCCATGGTCGGCGCCATCCCCACGTGGATCGAGGAGGTGCGGGCCCGTGGGCAGCGCCTTGTCTCCCTGCTGCTGCCACGCCCCTCCTCGCCCTGGCTGCTGCCCGGCACGAAGTCGGTCAGCTACGCCGTGAACATGGCCGCCGAGGCGGAGGCGAAGCGCCGCGGCGCCGACGACGCCGTGTTCGTCGACGCGGACGGAATCGTGCTCGAGGGGCCGGTCACGAACATCTGGTGGCGCGAGGGCGAGATCCTCGTGACGCCGTCGGTCGAGCTCGGCATCCTCGCCGGCGAGACGCGCGCCGCGCTCCTCGGCCTGGCGCACGACCTCGGGTGGGTCGTGCAGGAGGGCGCCTACCCGCTCGCCCGGCTTGCCGCCGCCGACGAGGCGTTCACCTCGTCGTCGGTGCGCGAGGTGGTGCCGGTCGTCGAGCTCGACGACCGCCCTCTCGGGCGCGGCCCCGCCGCCGACCGCCTCCAGCGCGCGTTGCGCACCGTCGCCGAAGGCTGATCGTGGACTGACGGCGCCTGCCGACCGAGATCGAGTCGCCGGAACCGGTCGGCCGGTGCGGCGGCGCTGGCCCTCACCCGAACAGCTGCTGGAGGGCCTCCGTGCCCTCGACCTCGCCGCCGCCCGAGCCGTCGACGAGCACGTGGGCCGACGAGACCGGGTCGTCGCGCTCGACGTACCGGTCCTCGGACGGCAGCCAGCGCTCCTCCCACTCCGCCCTCGCTCCCTCGCCGTCGCGGGCGACGCCGCGTGCGAGGCGCAGCTCACGCGGGGCCTCCACCCAGACCCGCACGTCGTAGGCGGCGCGGAACATCCGGTGCAACGCGCAGACCCCTTCGATCACGACGAGCCCCCGCGGCTGCACCTCCCGCTCTCCGGCGGGAGCACGCGCCGCCCAGTCGTAGGCCGCGTAGCGCGCAGTCTCCCCCCGCAGGAGTGGCTCGAGCACCTCGCGACGCAGGCGTGACAGGTCGAACGACTCGCCGTCCCAGAACGCATCGGTCGGGACGACCTGGGCGCCGGGGAGCGCCGAGGCCAGCGTCGTCTTGCCGGCGCCGCCCCGCCCGCCGACGCCCACGAGCACGAGCGGCCGCTCGGCCCCGGCTGCCGCGATCAGCTCGGTCACGCGCTGCAGGTCCACGGCAGGAAGCTACCCTCTCCTCATGGAGAAGCTGCGCCTCGGCGGCATGGCGCTCGCGAACGGCGTGCTCGTGCACGGCCCCACAGCCTGGGGCGCCGCAGTCCGCGCCCCCGACGGCGAGATCGTCTCCGCGTCCGGCTCCAAGCCGCGCCTCGCGCCCGGTGTGCAGACGCCGTTCGTGCGCGGCCCGCTGCGGTTGGCAGAGGCGTTCGCCCTCCTGCCCGACGTCCGTCGCCGCCTGCCCCAGGCGCGCTTCGCGTTCGAGCGGCCCCTCGTCGCCGTCGCGGTCGTCGCCGGGTCGGTCGCGGCCGGCCTGGCGCGACGCTCGACGCTCGGCCTCGCCTCCCGGGAGGCGGTCGCCACGCTCGCGTCGCTCGCTCCCGCTGCGATCGCCCTGCGAGGAGGGGAGCTCGCCGCCTACCACGGCGCCGAGCACGTCTCCATCGGCACCTACGAGCAGGACGCACCGGCCACGAAGGAGCACGATCGCTGCGGCGGGCACCTGGTCGGCCCCCTGCTCCTCACCTCCACGGCGGCCGCGGCCCTCGCTGCCAGGGCACCGGCGACGGTGCGCCCTGCAGCCCGCGCGCTCGGGGCGCTCGGGGCGATGGGCGCTGCGGTCGAGGTGTTCGCGTGGATGGGCCGCCACCCGCGCCACCCGCTCGCGCGGGCGCTCTCGCGGCCGGGCCACGAGCTGCAGGCACGCGTGTCCACGGCCGAGCCCTCGGCCGCGCAACTCGACGTCGCCCAGGCGGCCCTCGACGCCTGCCTCGCCGCCGAGGCGGCAGCCGGGGAGCGCGGATGAGCGACACCGCCCGGGTAGCGCGCGAGCGGCTCGACCCGTCCGTCTTCGACCTCCCCGTCGAGAAGATGCGCGAGGGCTACTACACCGACGCCTACTTCAATCACACCCGCGCCGCGCTCCTGGCGGACGGCCGCCGCCCCCGCGTCGTCATGCAGGTGTTCCAGAAGAAGCACGCCATGCTCGGGGGACTCGACGAGGCGATCGCGATCCTCAAGCTCTGCTCGCACGACTGGGACTCCCTCACCGTGCACGCCCTCCACGACGGCGACCGCGTCGAGCCGTGGGAGACCGTGATGACGATCGAGGGCGACTACACCCTGTTCGCCCACCTCGAGACCGTCTACCTCGGGGTCCTCGCGCGGCGGACGCTCATCTCGACCAACACCGCCCGCGTGCTCGAGGCGGCGCGGGGCAAGCCGATCATCTTCATGCCGGCGCGGCACGACCACCACCGCGTGCAGACCGGCGACGGCTACGCCGCCTACGTCGCCGGGGCCATGCTCGGCGCCGAGATCGGCGTCACCTCCGACGCACAGGCGTCGTGGTGGGGCGGCCGCGGCGTCGGCACCGTGCCCCACGCGCTCATCGCCGCCTACGGGGGCAACACGGTGCTCGCCGCCACGAAGTTCGCCGACTGGGCCGCCGACGACTTCCACATCACCGTCCTCGTCGACTTCGAGAACGACTCCGTCCGCACCGCCCTCGAGGTCGCCCGCGCGCTCGGCCCGCGGCTGTGGGGCGTGCGCCTCGACACGTCGTCGCAGCTCGTCGACCGGGCGCTGTGGGAAGCCATGGGCGACTTCGACCCGCGAGGGGTCAACGAGCGGCTCGTTCGCGAGGTGCGCGACGCCCTCGACGCCGACGGCTTCGAGCGCGTCAAGATCGTCGCCTCGGGCGGGTTCTCCGTCGAGAAGATCCAGCAGTTCGAGCAACGCGGCGTGCCGGTCGACGCGTACGGCGTCGGCTCCTCGCTGATCCGCGGCGAGAACGACTTCACCGCGGACATCGTGCTGACGGACGGACGCCCCACCGCCAAGGTCGGCCGTCGCTTCCGGCCGAACGAGAGGCTGGAGCGTGTCCGGTAGGCCGATCCTGTGGGACGTCGACACCCAGGTCGATTTCATCCGGCCGGGCGGCAAGCTCGTCGTCCCGGGCGCCGAGGAGGTCGTGCCGGCCATGGCGCAGCTCGTCCGCTTCGCCCACGCCACCGGCATCGTCCACGTCGCTTCTGCCGACGACCACGAGCTCACGGACCCGGAGATCTCCGACACGCCCGACTTCGTCGACACCTATCCGCCGCACTGCCTGCGCGGCACACCGGGCGCACAGAAGATCGCGGAGACCTCCCAGGCCGATCCGCTTCCCCTCTCGCACGTCGCCTACCCGCCCGGCCCGCTCGCCGCGCTCGTGCAGGGCCGCAGGGAGCTGCTCGTCCTCAAGAAGAGCTTCGACGTGTTCACGAACCCGAACGCCGAGGCGCTGCTCACGATCCTCGACCCGTCCGAGGTGATCCTCTTCGGCGTCGCCACCGACGTCTGCAACCACGCTGCCGTGATCGGGCTGCTGCGCCGCGGCCGCCGCGTCACGTTCGTCCAGGACGCCGCCCGCGGCCTCTCGGAGGAGCGGACCGCCGCCTGCCTTGCGCAGTGGCGCGACGCCGGCGTCGCCTTCACGACTGCGGACGAGGTCGTGGCCGGGCGCGGGTGAGGGCGCCGCCGCTCGTCCACCGGGCCCTGGCGCTCGCCCGCGAAACCGGCTGCGCCCACTCGTGTGCACGCGAGGAGGGTGCGCTGCTCCACGTGCTGGCGGGACGCCGAGGCGTGCTTCGGGCCGGCGAGATCGGCACCGGCGCAGGCGTCGGGGCAGCCTGGATCGTGTCCGCGCTCGCGCCGGGCACGCCGTTCGTGTCCGTCGAGCTCGACCCGGGGCGCGCCGCCGCGGCGGCAACCCTCTTCCGGGACGACCCCGACGTGCGGATCCTCGCAGGCGACTGGCGCGATCTCCTCCCACCGGAGGCGCCGTTCGACCTGCTCTTCGTTGCCGCCGACGAGGCGAAGGACGACGTGGACGCCGTCGCCGGGCTGATGGCGCCCGGCGGCACGGCGGTGCTCGGCGAGGTCGCCTACGACCCGACCACGCTCGACCCGCGCCGAGCTGCCTGGCTGCACCACCCCGGCCTCGCCGCCGTCGAGATCTGGGTCACCCCGGCGCGCCGCGCGATCCTCGCCCTCCGCACCTGAGCATCCACCGAGCCCGGTTGACGCGAGCGCCCCGGTGCCGATACTGAGTGGGTGGTCACCTGGCCCCACTCCGTCGACGACATCGGGGCCTTCCTGATCACCTGGCTGCCGATCATCTTCTTCGGCGTCATCATCTGGCTGCTGCTGCGCACGATGCAGTACATGCCGCGCGTCAAGCCCGCCCAGGTCGAGCGCGACACGACCGAAGCGGTGTCGTGGACGGACGTCGCCGGCGTCGACGAGGCCAAGATGGAGCTCGAGGAGGTCGTCGAGTTCCTGCGCGACCGCAAGCGGTTCGAGCGTCTCGGCGCCCGCGTCCCCAAGGGCATCCTGCTCTACGGGCCGCCCGGCACCGGCAAGACGCTGCTCGCCAAGGCGGCCGCCAACGAGTCCGGCGCCAATTTCTACTCCTCCAGCGCCTCCGCCTTCGTCGAGATGTTCGCCGGCCTCGGCGCCGCCCGCATCCGCAAGCTCTTCGAAGAAGCGCGCCGGAACGCGCCCTCGATCGTCTTCATCGACGAGCTCGACGCCGTCGGCACCGCGCGGGCCGGCGGAGCCTTCAACCGCGAGCACGACCAGACCCTCAACCAGCTGCTCGTCGAGCTCGACGGCTTCAGTGCCCGCGACGAGGTCGTCGTGATGGGAGCCTCGAACCGGCTGCAGGACCTCGACCCGGCACTCCTGCGCCCTGGCCGCTTCGACCGCCAGATCCACGTCTCGCCTCCGGACCTCTCCGGCCGCGAGGAGATCCTGCGCGTGCACACCCGCTCCAAGCCTTTGGGCGCAGACGTCGACCTCGGCCAGCTGGCGCGGCGCACCGCGGGCCTGACCGGCGCCGACCTCGCGAACATCGCGAACGAAGCCGCCATCTTCGCCGGCCGCAAGAACCAGCAGTACATCCGCCACGGCGACTTCGAGGCCGCCATGGAGCGCATCCTCACCGGGCTGCAGAGGCGGCGGATCGTCTCAGAGAAGGAGAAGCGGATCCTCGCCTACCACGAGGGCGGCCACGCGCTGCTCGCGCACCTGATGGGCGACGTGATGCCCGTGCAGAAGGTGACGATCGTCGGCCGCGGCGACGCGCTCGGGCTCGCCTACTACCTCCCCGTCGAGGACCGCTACCTCCACACCAAGGAAGAGCTCCTCGACGTGATGAAGGTGGCCCTCGGCGGCCGCGCCGCCGAGGAGATCGTCTTCGGCCGCGTCACGAACGGCGCCGCCAGCGACCTCGAGAAGGTCACCCAGATCGCCCGCTCGATGGTGTTCGAGTACGGCATGTCCGACGTGGCCCCGTCCCGCACCATGCGCGCCGACAACTACGCCCTCTCCGAGGAGACGAAGCGGCTGCGCGACAGCGAGCAGGCACGCCTCACCGATCACGCCTACGACGAGGCGATCCGGCTCCTGCAGAAGCACCGGGCCACGCTCGACCGCCTCGCCGAGGCGCTGCTCGAGAAGGAGACCCTCGACCGCGACGAGTTCCACGCCATGATGGCGAACGTGCAGCAGGAGTCGAGCTCCGCCGAGACGGTCGGCACCATCCGCATGCTCGAGCGCACCGCTGATTAGTGGGGCTTGTCGCAACGTGCGACTCGAAATGCTCGTTGCGACAAGCCCCACTCGATGCTTGCTGTTCGCGGCTCAGCCGCTGCGCGGCTGACGCGCGAGATCCTGAAGGGGCGCGCTGCGCGCGCCCGGCTAAGGGGCGCCGCGTTTCTTCAATCCCTCTGGGGCCTGTAACCCCTTCCGCCGCTAGCATCGGCCGCGTGACCACGCGCGGCATCCACCACCTCGGCGTCGCCGTCCCCGACCTCGACGAGGCGATCGCAACCTACAGCCGGCTCCTCGGAGCCACCCTCGAGCATCGCGCCACCGTCCCGGACCAGGGCGTCGAAGCCGCATCCCTGCTGATCGGCGGTGGCAGCCGCATCGAGCTGCTCGCACCGACCGCCGCCGACACCCCGGTCGGGCGCTTCCTCGCCAAGCGGGGCCCCGGCATGCACCACGTCGCCTACGAGGTCGACGACGTCGCCGCCGCGCTCGCCCGGCTCGCACGGGAGGGGGCAGAGCTGATCGACCACGAGCCACGCGCCGGCCTCTTCGGCCTGCAGGTCGCATTCGTCCATCCCGACGCCGTCCACGGCGTCCTCACGGAGGTGGTATCCGTTGCCTGACGTCGCCGATTCCGTCCGCGTCGAGATCGCATTCGCCGGAGGGCCGATCCTCGCGGCGAACGTGCCGCCCGCCGGCGCAGACGCGCTCGAGCACGCCCTCGCCTCCGGCGCTCAGGGCACCCACCAGCTCGACACCGACGACGGCCGCATCGCCGTCGTGCTCACCCGTGTCGTCTACGTGAAGCGGTTTGCACGCGACGCACGCGTCGGCTTCGGCCTCTGACACCACCGACCGCGCCGGCCTGCGGGCGGCGGAGCCGCCCTCCAGCCGGCGCTCGTGCCGCTGCGCTCACGCGGCTCTGCGGGTCTGTGCTGGCGCACTATCCCCTCCGGCCGCGTGCGCGCAGCGGCACGTCGGTGGCGTCAGGGCGTTTGTGGCTCTGACCCACTAGCTCGGCCGCGGCGTCCAGGCGCGGCTACCCTTCGACGCCCATGGCACTCGAGGTCGGCATCGTCGGGCTCCCCAACTCCGGGAAGACCACGCTCTTCAACGCGCTCACGAAGGCGGGCGCGGAGATCACGGCGTACGCGTCCGTGACGGACAAGTCGAACGTGGGCATGGCCGCGATCGCCGACGACCGGCTCGAGCAGCTTGCCTCCCTCGTCGGCGCCCGCAAGGTCACGCCCGCGGCGATCCGGGTGCAGGACGTGCCCGGCACCGGGCCGGCGCTGCTCGGAGGCCTGCGGCAGGTCGACGCGCTCCTCGCCGTCACCGACGGGTTCTCGGACGGCTGCGACCCGGCCGGCGACCTCGAGACGCTGAAGCTCGAGCTGCTCGTGGCGGACACGGATCACGTGGCGCGTCGGCTCGAGCGGGTCGAGAAGCAGGCCAAGTCCGGCGATCCTGCCGTGCGCAAGGAAGCAGAGGCGCTCGCCGCCGTGCTCGCCCACCTCGAGAGCGGCAAGACGCTCGCGGAATGGCCCGGGGAGGTGCCGCCCGAGCTCGACCCGCTGACGTCGAAGCCGCTGCTCGCGATCGAGAACGGCCCCGGCGGGATCGACTGCAAGCTCGAGGCCGAGCTGGCCGAGCTTCCCGACGAGGAAGCGGCGGCGTTCCGGGACGGCCCCTCCGCGTTGGACGAGGTCGTCAGGCGCCTCAAGGCCGCGCTTGGCCTGATCACCTTCTTCACCGCCGGCGACAAGGAGACCCGCGCCTGGACGCTGCGAGACGGCCAGACCGCGCTCGACGCCGCCGGCACGATCCACTCCGACATCGCACGCGGGTTCATCCGCTGTGAGGTGATCCGCTGGGACGACCTGCTGAGCGCCGGCTCGCACGCCGAGGCGCGCAAGCACGGCGTCGAGCGGCTCGAAGGGAAGACCTACGTCGTCCAGGACGGCGACGTCCTGAACATCAGGTTCAACGTCTAGAGGCGCCGGGCGTGGCCGGCGCCTGACCTGCTCACCCGGTTGCGATCAGCGCCGCTCCCGCGAGCGCGATCACCCCTCCCGCCGTGCGCGTCGCGCCGAGGCGCTCGTGGAGCAGCGTCCGGGCCAGCATGATCGTCGCCACCGGATAGAGGGAGCTGAGCACGCCCACGATCCCGATCGCCCCGCGGGTGGAGGCGACGGCGATCAGCGCGTTTGCCCCCGTGTCGAAGACGCCGACCGCGACGACGAGCGGGAGCAGCCCGGCCCGGACGCGCGGCCCGGTGCGGGTGGCCGCGAGCGCGACGGAGATCGCGGCGACCGACCCGATGCGAGCGGCAGCGGCCGCGCCCTCCGCGCCCTCCTGGGCGGCCTCCCCGAGGCCCACGAGGAAGAGGCCGAACCCGAGTGCCGCGGCCAGCGCCAGCCCCACACCTGCGGCGGCCGCGCCACGTCTTCCGCCCGGCTCGCGTGAGACGAGCATCACGCCCGCGAGCGCGACGAGGATCCCGAGCCACTGCACCGGCGCGGGCGAGCGGCCGCGGACGACGTCGGCGACCAGCGGCACGACAGGGGAGATTGCCGAGATGGGCGCCACGATCCCCATCGCACCGATCGCCATGCCCCGGTAGAGGCAGCCCAGGCCCACGACGCCGGCCACGCCCGCGCCGGCGGCAAGCAGCAGGTGCGAGGCGCCGGGCCGTTCCGCCGCGCTCGCCAGCACCCACGCGACGAGGCCGAGCAGGCCCACGAGCTGTGACCAGAACAGCACGGCGAGGACGGTGGTGCGACGGGACGCGAGCCCGCCGAGGAAATCACCCGTGCCCCACAGCGCAGCCGCGCAGAGCGCGAGGACGACCGCGGTCACGGAGGGTCAGTCGTCGCCGACGGGACGCGTGGCGGCCTGGGCGTCGAGCTGGTTCGCGTGGTAGAGCACCGCCGCCTCGGCGGTGCGCGCGGCGCTGCGGTCGTGGTGGCAGCCGACCGCGTGCAGCAGCTCGGCGCGGACGGCGCCGTCGAGTGCGCTCGTGCGGGCCTCGATCAGCCGCAGCCCCAGATGGACGTGGCCGAGCAGCCGTCCCTCCTCGGTTTGCCGGAAGGTCGGTCCCCGCTCGAGCTCGAGCGTTCGGCCCACGTCGTGCAGCAGCGCGGCCGAGAGCAGCAGGTCGGCGCGAAGGCGTGGATGCAGCTGCGCCGTCTCGCGGCACAGGGTCGCCACCCCCACCGTGTGCTCGAGCAGGCCGCCCGCATACCCGTGGTGCCCGTCTGCTCCCGCGGCCGGCAGCGACCGCAGGCCCTCCCGCAGCCGGGGGTCGCCGAGAAAGCCTGCGACGGCCTCTGCGAGACCGGGGTGCGCGACCTCCCCGGCCAGGAACTCGAGAAAGCCGTCCAGCTCGTCGGCGTCGCGCCGCATGGCCGGAACGAGCGTCGCCGGGTCGCTCTCCGGCGCGGCCTCGAGCGTCCGCACCTGCACCTGCAGGCGCCCCCCGAAGCGCTCGACGCGGCCGAGCACGCGCACGGCATCGCCGGCCTCGAAGCGCCGGTCGAGCAGCTCCACGTCGTCCCAGACGCGCGCCTCGATCCGGCCGCTCGGGTCGACGAGCTCGAGCGCGAGGTAGGGCGAGCCGCCGCGCGTCCGCCGCCGCTCCTTGCGGCCGACCGCGAAGACGCCCTCCACGGTACGGTCCTCGGCGAGCTCGGCGATCGACGTCACGACGGGGAGTCTAGGCGGGCCAGGTAGGCTCGCGAACGATGGCCGACGTCGCCCCGTTCCGTGCGATCCGGTACGCGCGTCCCGCACCCGAGCTGACTGCTCCGCCCTACGATGTGCTCACCCCGGAGCAGCGCGACGCCTACCTCGGGCGCGACCCTCACAACGTCGTCCACCTCACCCTGAACGAGTCCGAGGAGGAGGCTGGCCGGCTCTTCCGGGCCTGGCTCGACGAGGGCGTGCTCGTCCGCGACGACGAGCCGGCCGTGTGGGCGGTCGCCCAGGACTACGTCGGTCCCGACGGCATCGCCCGACGCCGGCAGGGCATCGTCGCCTCGCTCCGCGTCGAGCCGTACGAGACCCGGGCGGTATTACCCCACGAGCGCACGCATGCCGGGCCCAAGGAGGGCCGCCTGCGGCTGCTCAGGGCGGCACGGGCGCAACTCGAGCCCATCTTCCTCCTCTACGACGGCGAGCCGCCCGTGGCGCCGCCGGCGCGTGAGCCGGACCTCGCGGCTGACGGGACGAGTCTCTGGCGTCTCCCCGGTGACGGCATCGCCGAGGCGTTCGCCGGCAGGCAGCTCCTGATCGCCGACGGCCACCACCGCTACGAGACCGCGCTCGCCTACGCGGCCGAGCAGGGCACGCCGGAGAGCGCGCGGATGCTGGTCGTGCTCGTCTCCACCGGGGACGCGGGCCTCGAGATCTTCCCCACCCACCGGCTCTTCCACGGCCACGCCGGCGTCGTGCCGGCCGGCGCCGGGCTGCCCGTCGCCGACGCGCTCGCAGCCCTCGCGGCGCTTCCGTACGACAGGGGGCATGCCGTCGCCTACGCGGACGGCGCAGCCCGCCTGGTCGAGGGCGAGCCGGGAGAGCTCGACGTCGAGCTCGTCGACCGCCTCGTCGGTCACGAGGGCATCGGCTACACGCCGGATGCAGCCGAGGCGGTCGCCCGCGTCGACGCGGGCGCGTTCGACGGAGCCTTCCTGCTGCGCGCAACGCGGATCGAAGACGTGTTCGAGCGAGCGCGGCGCGGCGAGGTGATGCCGCAGAAGACGACGTACTTCTTCCCCAAGCTCACCTCCGGCCTGCTCTTCCACCCCGCATGAGCGACTGGCTCACCCTCTGCCGGGCCTGCGTCGCCGACATCGACGCCGTCCTGCTCGACCTGCCCACGCGGCTCGAGCGGGAGCCCGTGCTGCGTGCCGGCGAGGGCGGCGACGACACGACCGCCATCGACGCGGCGGCCGAGGAGGCCGTCGTGGCGCGGCTGGGGGCGCTGGGCGATGACTTCACGCTCGTCTCGGAGGAGCTCGGGGAGCGCGTCTTCGGGGCGGGTGGTGCGGTGCAC
>Ga0209797_10000936_pt1 | contig 14678 bp, 16 predicted proteins | sample DOMMetBare3Fresh_2_FD_187472 | JGI IMG/M metagenome (GOLD analysis project Ga0209797, IMG submission 187472) | Wetland sediment microbial communities from St. Louis River estuary, USA, under dissolved organic matter induced mercury methylation -... | ecosystem: Environmental > Aquatic >... | reverse complement strand
AACCAGGGCAAGGGCGCCGCGGTGCGGCACGCGCTCGAGCAGGCGCGTGCCGCCGGCTTCACGCACGCGCTGACGATGGACTCCGATGGGCAGCATCCGGCCGCGCGGATCGCCGAGTTCATGCGCGAATCCGCCGCACGACCCGACGCGATGATCCTCGGCCGGCCGGTGTTCGACGCCAGCGCGCCGCTGCTGCGGGTGCGCGGCCGCCGGGTGTCGAACTGGTGGACCAACCTCGAGACACTGGGCGCCGGCGTGGCCGATTCGCTGTACGGCTTTCGCGTCTACCCGATCGCCGAGCTGTTGGCCGTGATGCATCGCCAGCGTTGGATGCGCCGTTTCGACTTCGACACCGAGGCCGTCGTGCGGCTCGCCTGGCGCGGCGTCAAGCCGATCAACCGCGACGCGCCGGTGAAGTACCTCAGTGCCGCCGAGGGCGGCGTCTCGCATTTCCGCTACGGGCGCGACAACGCGCTGCTGACGTGGATGCACACGCGGCTGATGATCGAGTTTGTGCTGCGCCTGCCGCTGCTGGTCTGGCGTCGCTGGCGCCGGTTGCCGCCGTTTCAGCCGTGACGGCGCGGCCACGGTGCGCTCTCGCTGGAGTCTCTGCACGTCAGCGTGCGCCCGACGCGGCGATGCGCCGGGGGCGCCGCCCATTCAGGCGATGCCGCCGTTGATCGAGATGATCTGACCGGTGATGTAGCCGGCCTCGGGCCCGGCCAGAAACGCCACCAGCGCGGCCACTTCGTCGGGCGTGCCGGCCCGCTGCGCCGGCACGAGCTGGGCGATCCTCGCCGCGTCGAATGCGGCATCGGCCATCGGCGACGCGATGATGCCGGGCGCCACGGCGTTCACGGTGACACCGCGGCTGGCCACTTCGAGCGACAGCGCGCGGGTGGCGCTGTTCAGCGCACCTTTGGCGGCGGCGTAGTTCACCTGGCCACGGTTGCCCATCAACGCCGACAGCGACGAGATGTTGACGATGCGGCCCCAACGGGTGCGCAGCATCGGCAGCAGCAGCGGCTGCGTGACGCGGAAGAAGCCGTGCAGCGACACGTCGATCACCCGGTGCCATTGCTCGGCGCGCATGCCGGCCAGCACCGCGTCGTCGTGGACGCCGGCGTTGTTGACCAGGATCTGCACCGCGCCGTCGGCAAGCACTCGCTCGCAGGCCGTTCGCGTGGCCTCGTCGCTGCTGAGGTCGAAGATGCAGCAGCTGGCCTGGCCGCCGGCGGCGGTGATCTCCGCCGCCAGCGACGCCACCGCCTCAGGCCGTGAATTGGCGTGCAGCAGCACGTTCGCTCCCGCGTTGGCCAGGCGGCGCGCGATCGCCGCGCCCAGCGCGCCGCTGGCCCCGGTGACCAGTGCGCGCTTGCCGTGCAGTTCGTGCGAGGTGTTCATGCGCCGGGTGAAGCGAGGGTCTGATTCAGCACCACGGCGGCGCGGCCGTCGACCAGCGCGCGGCCGCTGCGGTCGGCGAGCACGAAGCGGTACAGCGCCTGGCCGCCGTCGCCGGCCACGCGCGTGGCCTGCACCTGCAGCGGGCCGGCGCAATCGTCCAGGCGCGGCACGTGCAGCCGCACGCTGCGTGCGCTGGCCAGAAGACCCGGCGTCGGGGCCTGCCCCGGAGAGGCGCACAGCGCGCCATGCAGCGCCATCGCCTGGCCGGCGTATTCCAGCGCGCACGCCGCCGGCAACTGCCCACCCAGGCGCAACGGGTGCTGGGGGTCGGCATGCCCGACGATGCGACAGACGATGCTGTCGGCGGACCACTGCAGCAGGCTGTCGAGCAGGCACATCGCGCCGCGGTGCGGAATGCGCGCGGCGATCCCGGCGCGATCGAGCGTGCGGGGCGTGTCGTTCATGCGCTGCGTTCCAGCTCGAGCGACAGCGCGAAGCCATGCTCGGCATCCAGGACCACGGCCGCCGGGCTTTCGCGTGCCATCGCCTCGAGCAGCGGCAAGGCGCGCGCCGCAGGAATCGCGGCGCGCAGTGCGTCGAGCGCCGGCGTGCGGCAGTGCGTGTCCGGTACGTCGTGTGTCGGTGTCAGGCGCAAGCGCCACGCCGCCGGTTGCGCCGCGGGCAGCAGCAGCAGCGCGAATGCGAAGATATCGGGCAAGGGTCGCAATGCGTGCAGCGGCTCGGGGTGCGGCAGGTCGTAGGCCACGAGCAGCACCGGCGCGCACGAGGTGACGCACATCGCGACGGCCTCCAGCAGCCCCACGGCAGCGCTGGCGTCGTAGGCGGCAAGGCTGGTCGACGGGCGCATCGAACGCACCGCGATGTGCCAATAGCCGGCGGCCGCGTTGTGCACCGAGTTCGTGAAGCGGGTCGGTGACACCAGTCGTTCGGCGGTGGCCAGTGTTTCGAGCAGCGCGTGACAGATCGCCGGCTCGCCGGTGGCCGACGTGAAGACTGTGGCCGGCAAGGCCGCGTCGATGCCGGCCATCGTGCAGGCCTGGTCGGCCACCGCGATCGCCGCCTTGACGCCGAGCCCGGCGCGACGACGCTCGGTGGCCGGCAATCGGGTGGGCGGCGCCACCATGGTGGGTGCGGAGATCCACAGCCCGGGGTCACGCAACGCCGCACGGCCACTGCTCCAGTCGGGCAGCCCCGGGCCGAGCAGGCCGACTCCGGCAATGCCGGTGAGCAGCGTGACCTCGCTCACCGCGCCGCTCCAAACACCAGGCAGGCATTGCTGCCGCCGAAGCCGAAAGAATTGCTCGCCGCGACCTTCACGGGCCGCGATTGCGGTTCACACACGTAGCGGGCATGCAGCGCGGCATCGCGCTGCAGCAGGTTCAGTCCCACTGGCACGAATCCGTGCTGCAGCGCCAGCAGCGTGATCGCCGCTTCCACAGCGCCGGCGGCGCCCAGCGTGTGACCGGTCGCACCCTTGGTCGAGCTCACCGGCAGCGCGCGGCCGAACACCGCACACACCGCCACGTCTTCTGCGGCGTCGTTGTTGGGCGTGCCGGTGCCGTGCAGGTTGAGGTAGTGGACGTCCTGCGGCGCGAGCGCGGCGTCGTCGAGCGCGGCCCGCATCGCCAGCGCCGCGCCCGCGCCGTCGGGATGCGGGCTGCTCATGTGATGCCCGTCACTGCTCTCGCCGCAGCCCAGCAGCCAGGCGGCGGGCTGCGGGTCGTCGCGTTGCAGCAGCGCGAATGCCGCGCCCTCGCCCAACGACAGGCCGTTGCGCCGGGCATCCCAGGGCCTGCAGATGTCGGCGCTGAGCAATTCGAGCGCATTGAAGCCGTACAGCGTTGTCATGCACAACGTGTCGACGCCGCCCACCACCGCGGCATCGATCACGCCCAGTGCAATCAATCGCGCCGCGCTGGCATAGGCCTTGGCGCCGGACGAACACGCGGTGGAGATCACGAAGGCCGGGCCGCGCAGGCCCAGCGCAGCCTGCACGTAGCGCGCGAGCGACGCGTTGTCGTGCGTCTCGGCATAGTGCAGCCACGCGGGAAGGGCGCCGCTGGCCGGATCGCGCTGGCGGTAGGCGACTTCGCTGTGCAGGATGCCCGATGTGCTGGTGCCCAGGATCACGGCCACGCGGGCGGCGCCGTGTCGCGTCGCGGCGCGGCGCACCTGGCCGGCGAAGTCGTCGCAGTTCAGTGCCAGCTCGGCCAGCCGGTTGTTGCGGCAGTCGTAGCGTGAGAGCGCGGCCGGCAGTCGCACGTCGTCGATGGCATCGACCACGCCGAGCCAGGTATCGAGCGTGGCGGTCTCGAAACCGCGGTGGGTCAGGCCGCTGCGGCCCTCGAGCAACGCGCTGCGCGTGGCCGCGAGGCCCGCACCGAGGGCGGTGACGACCGTGTGGGCACCGATGGCGACGGGTTTCATGCGGCGCTATCGCGGTGCGGACCCGCGTGGCGCCAGGTCGCACACCAGCAACACGTTCGCGAACGGCGTGCCGCGGCTCATCGGCCGCGGCCGTACGGAGAACCCCAGCTCGTGCAGCGTGGCGATCCATTGCTCGAGCGTGCGTCCCCAGGTGGGCGGCGCGCGATGGCCACGCACCGTGGTGACGATGCGGTCGACCCATTGGCTCGCGCCGAAGGCCCACCTGCGCGACGCGTCGCCCACGCGCAACAGCAGCCGCCCGCGTGGCGCGAGTGCGTCGCGCACCCGCGCGAGCACGGCGTTCTGCGCCGGCGGGTCGACGTAGTGAAGGACGTCGAGCATCACCGCCACGTCGCAGGCGTCGAATGCGGCGCCACGCATGTCGTCGCAGCGAATCTGCGGCGCCGGGTCCAGGTGGTGCAGCGCCGCGTGCGCCCGGGCGATGTCACGCGCCATCAGCTCGATGCCGGTGTAGCGCGTGCCCGTTGGCGGTACGGCCCATGTCCGTGGCCAGGGGCGGCGCGCCGCCGGGTCGTCGCAGGCGGCGAGCAGGCTGGCCAGCAGGCCCTGGCCGCAGCCGATGTCGAGCACGCGTGCGCCGGGATGGATGTCGCCATGCTCCAGCAGCGCACGAAACACCGGATCGCGTTGCAGCTTGCCACGCGCGAAATGCCAGGCAAAGCGGCCGCCGCGGCGATAGCGCGCGCTGGCATCGGCGTGCAGTGCCGACCAGGCTGCGTGCGCGTCGTCCGGTCCGCGCGGCGTCACCCGCGCGCGGCTCGCGGCGCCGACAACGGTGGACAGGTTGCGCGGGTTCATGGCATGCGGGCGCCGCCGCTGCGCGGTTCGATGGCCTGGCGCAGCGTCTCGGCGTGCAGCCCGGCGCCTCGGCAGCGCTCGAACAGCGCGGGCAGCACCTCCAGCACCACCGGCTTGCCGCTGCTCGACCGACTGGCGTGCCCGTCGTGCAGCAACAAGATGTCGCCAGCACCGAGCTGGTCGGCCAGCTTGCGCAGCACGCGCTGCGGATCGCGCTCGACCGTGTCGAAGCCGCGGCGCGTCCAGCTCACCAGCTGCAGGTCCAGACGGTGCAACACCGGGTCGAGGAAAGGGTTGCGCAGCCCGGCAGGCGCGCGAAAGCAGTGCGGCCGCACGCCGGCGAGATCGCTGAGCACGGCCTGGGCCTGCCCGATCTCGAGGGTCAGTGCATGCAGGCCGAGCAACGCGAAGTTGTGGCGGTGCAGGTGGCTGTGGTTCTGCACGCTGTGGCCGCGCGCGACGATCTCGCGCACCAGCGCCGGATGCTCGCGCGCCCGCCGGGCGATGCAGAAGAAGGTCGCGCGCACGCCGTGTTCGTCCAGCAGGTCCAGCACCCGCGGCGTCACCGCCGGGTCGGGTCCGTCGTCGAGCGTCAGCGCGACGGCGCGCCGCGCGGTCGCGGCGGCCGGCAGCCGCGAGTGGTTCGGGCCGAGCCACCGGCTGCGTGGCCACAGGCCGGCTGCGGTGAGGCACAACTGGTTCACCGCCACGCCGCCCAGCGCCCACCAGGCCATGTCGGGCGCCATCGCGGCTGCGCCGGCGGCGACCGCGTGCAGCCCGATGCTGGCGGTGACCATGGGCGGCGCGGGCCAGCGCCCGACGGTGGCTGGTGTCGGCTGCATGGGCAGGGGATTCGGCGCCGGATTCTCACACAGGGGCCTCACGTGGCGGCGGCGGATTCGCCGGGGCAGCATAGGTGGCCGCCAGCAGCAGCGCCAGCAGCGCGCCCGGCGCCACCACGCGCCCGATGGCCGACAGCGCCGGGATCTCCGAGCACGCGATCAGGCCGAACGACAGCACCGTGGTCGCATTGGCCAGCAGCAGCGACGCCAGCGTGTCGGCGTCGAACGACGCCTGGTGGCGCAGCAGGTCGAAGTACAGCGCGTAGTTCGAACCCACCGCGACCACCAGCAGCAGGCCCACCAGGTGCAGGATGCCCATCGGAACGCCGAGCGCGGCCAGCGTGGCCATCGTCAGCAGCACCGCGATCAGCAGCGGCTGGCACACCGCCAGCAGTCGCCGCGGCGAGCGCAGCCACAGCGCGATCAACACCACCACGCCCAACGCACCGAGCAGGGCCTGGCCCTGGGCTTCGCCCAGGTAGTGACGGTACAGCCGGCGCAGTTCGGCGCCGATGTTCAGCGCCTGCGCGCCTTCGATGCCGTGCACGGCCTGCTGCACCACGGCTTCGTCCGGGGGCGTGGCGCCCGCATGCAACGGCAGCAGCGCGGTCCAGCCGCCGTCGGCGCGCCGCAGCAGCAGGTTCGACACCAGCGGCGCCACGGCGCTGCCGCGGATCGACTCCGGTGTCACCAGCTCGAGGCTGCGGCTGCGCTGCACCGCGTCGACAAAGGGTTCGAGCCGGGCGGCGGGCAGGGGGCCGCCTCGAGTGGCTTGCGCCAGGCTGGTCCGCAACGGCGCCGCGTCGGGCAGCGCGGCCTGGCGCCGGCGCTGCGTGTCCAGGCTCGGCATCCAGCGCGTCACCGCGTCGTAGCCCGACAGGCGCCCGTCCTGCACCCAGGTGTCGAGCAGCGCGGTGACGCCTTCCACCCGCTGCAGCAGGGTCTGCACGTCAGCAGCCTGCACGACCACCAGCACCCCCGAATCGTCCGCGCCCAGGTCGGCGCGCAGGCTCGCGTCCAGGGCCAGCGCCTCGGCGGAGACCGGGCTCAGCGACGACAGGTCGGCCTGCCAGAGGTGGTCGCGGTGCCACAGCAGCAGCGCGACGCCGAGCACGCCCAGCGCGGTGACGCAATGGCGTGCCCGCGGCAGCCGCTGCACCAGACGGACGGCCCAGCGGCCCAGGTGCCGGCGCAGCCCGACACCGTGCGTGCCGTCGGGCATCAGCACTGGCAACACGAATCGCGTGGTCAGCGCCGCGGCCACCAGGCCGGCGATCGAGAACACGCCCAGCTGTGCCAGGCCCGGAAAGCCCGAGAACGCGAGTGCCACGAAACCGCACACCGAGGTCAGCAAGCCCAGCCGGACCGTCGGCCACCCCGTGCGCAGCCAGTCGCGCCAGCCGGGCTGGCTCGAAACGCTCGATCGGGCCTGGATCAGGTAGTAGATGGCGTAGTCCACGGCTTCGCCGATCAGCGTCGTGCCGAAGCCCAGCGTCACGCCGTGCACCGTGCCGAAGCCCAGGCTGACCGCGGTGATGCCGGCCAGCACCGCGGTGGCCACCGGCAGCATCGCCGTGCCCAGTGCCGCGAGCGACGCGAAGGCGATCAGCAGCAGCCCGCCCATCAGCACGGCGCCGGCGATCGCGAGCCTGCGCACCTCCGACTCGATCTGCGCGCGGCTTTCCACCGCGAAGCGTGGCGTACCGCTGTAGCGCAGCGTCAACCCCGCCGCGGCCACCGACGAAAAGCTGTTGCGCACTTGTTCGATCGCAGCCTGCTGCGCGTCGAGGTCGCTGCCCTCGGCCCTGGCCTGAACCATCAGCACCGCGCGCGCGCCGTCGCGCGAGGCCCACACGCCGCCTTCGCTGCGTGGACCGCCGGCACCGAGCGCCTGTTCGGCGATGCGCTGCGTCTCGCCGGTGGGGTCGCGATCGAGCAGCGGCTTCACGGCTGCACCGGCAGGCGTGCCCAGCAGCGACAACGTGTCGTCGATGGCCTCGCGCAGCCCCTCGCTGCCGAACCGTCGCGCATCAATCGCGGGGCTGAGGAGGTAGCGACGCTCGAATACCCATTGGGCGATGTCGGCCAGCGCGGCGCGTTCGCCGTTTTGCACCTGCTCGAACAGCCCGCCGGCGCGCAGCCGTGCGGCGAGTGCGCGCGAGGCGTCGGCACGCTGCGCCATAGTGCCGCCGTCGATGCCCAGCAGCAGCGTGCGCGCCGGCAGGCCGCTCTTGAGCTGCTCGATCAGCGCCTGCTGGCGCGCGTCGGGCGACGCCGGCAGGAAGGCCGACAGGTCGGCGGTGAATCGGGTGTGCACGATCACCGCGGCGCAGCCGGCCAGCGCGGCCAGCCACGCCGCGAGCGGCCAGAAGGCGCGCCGCCACGAGGCGGGGGATGTCACGGTGAAGAGGCGCGCGCCTTCGGCGGCGCGACGGGCTCGATCGCCATCACCGAGCGGTCGCCGTCGGCCAGCTGCACCTCCACGGTGTGCAGCTCCGACTGCCGGCCGTCGATGCGCAACTGGCGCACCACGCCGAGCAGGCGGTCGTCCAGCGGCACCAGCGTCAGGCTCCATTGCGCCAGCGTGCCGGTGGGTGCGGCCTTGAAATGCTGCCGCAGCACCGACGCGTCACCGCTGAGCGTGCCGCGCAGCGCCGCCACCATCCCGGCCAGCTCGGGCTGCGCGTCGAGCATCAGCTGGCGCGTGCGGCCACCCCGCTCGAGCGTGAGCTTGTTGCCTTCGACCACGAACGACTCGGGGCGCGGCGCCACGGTGTGGCGGGCCAGTCGATCGGGCGCCGTGAAACTCAGCGTGCCGCTGTACTGCAGCGTCTGGTCCAGCCCCGACACGAACCGCTGTTCGACGAATCGTGCCTCGCCTGCGCGGCGCTGCGACAGCTCGGCCATCAGCTCACCCAGCTCGAGTGCCACGGCCGGCATGCCCGCCAGCACGAGTGCGGCGGCCACCAGCGGGCGACGAAATTCAGGCCTCGGCATCCTCGTCCCAGAAGTCGAAGAAGTTGAACCAGTTGTAGGGCGATTCGCGGCACAGCGATTCCAGGCGCGCCACATAGGCCTGCAACGCCTCGCGCAACCGCTGTTCGCGCTCGGCGCGGTCGCCCGCCGGCTGGCTGAAATCGGCCAGCGGCTCGAAGCGTATGTCATAGCGGTTGCCGCCGAGGTAGAGCGCGGCCATGAACACCACGCGCCGGCGCAACAGCATCGCCAGGCGCAGCGGCCCTTCGCTGAAGCGTGCCGTGCGGCCGAGAAACGGCAGCTCGGCCACGCCGGTGCGGCTACCTTCCTCGTGCAGATGACGGTCCCCCAGCATGCCGACCAGGCCGCCCGAATCGAGCCAGTCGCGCACGGCCAGCGTGGAGCTGGCGCGGCCGATCGCAATGATGTCGAGGTGAAACCCCGGCGCAATGGCCTGCAGGATGCCGTGGATCTTGCGCGCGTTGTCGGGAAACATCGCCATCGCCACGCGCAGCCCCGGTCGGCTGGCGCCCGCCGCGTGCAGCGCCTCGAAGCTGCCGAAGTGCGCGCCGAGCAGCAGCGCGCCGTTCTGCCGGGCTACGACTTCGTCCATCAGGGCCGCACCGTGCAGCGTCAGTTCGAAGTCGTGCACCTGGCCGCGCACCAGGTAGACACGGTCCAGCACCGTCGAGGCGAAGCAGTACAGGTGGCGATAGACATCGGTCCAGCGCGCCGGTCGCCCCAGCGCACGGCCGAGGTAACGCGCCGACTGGTGCCGGCTGTCGCGCGCGAACACCATGAAGTACCAGACGATGGGATGCAGCACCACGCGCGCGACGCGTCGACCGAACGTGGTGGCGATGAAGGCCATCAGGCGCAGCGCGACCCGGCTGCCACGTTCGTCGGCGCGGGCCCATCGGGCGTGCGACGCCGCGTTCATGCCGCAGGCGCCAGCTGGCCGCGGGCCACCGTCACGGCGCCGCAGACGACCTGGAAGGCGATTCCGGTGACCGAGCCGCGCAGGCGCACGACCAGGCGCTGGCCCGGGCCGACCGGCGCCAGGAACTTCACCTGTTGCACCTGCGGCGTGTCGCCCAGGCGGGCGGCCAGCGCCGGGTGTTCGGATGCGGCCTGCATCACCAAGGCCAGCACGAATGCCCCGGGGAGCACCGGCGCGCCCGGGAAATGCCCGGCGAACGCCGGATGGTCGGCGGCGATCTCAACGACCGCTTCGACGCCATCGTCGGGCCCGGGCATCGCGGGGTCGGTCACCGTGCGTCGGGCGCCGGTCGGGGCTGCGCCAGCGTGCGTTGCGCAAACTCGCGCAGGGCTTGCGCGGTGAGCTTGCCGGTGGCCTCGCGCGGCAGCGACGGGACGTGGATCACGCGGCGCGGCACGAACGCCCCTTCGAGCTCGCGCCGCAGCGCGGCGATGATCTGGCGTGCGGTCAGCGTCGGCGCGACGACGAAGGCCAGCGGGCGCACCACGCCTTCGGCCACGTCGTCGGGCAACCAGAACGCGCCGTCGTCGACGCCGTCGATGCGATTGAGGTGGAAATTCAGATGTGCCAGCGAGCTGCGCTTGCCGGCCACGTGGATGATGTCGTTGGCGCGGCCGAGCAGGCGGAATCGCTGCGCGTCGATCAGCTCGAGCACATCGGACAAGGCCGTCGGTTCCACCACGTGCCCGCCGGAGACGATGAACTGCTCGCCATCGGCGTCGGCGCGTGCCTGCAGTCGCAGCTCACCGAGCGTGGTCCACACGTCGCCCGCGGTGGTGCGCCGCGCCGCCACCTGACCGGCCTCGGTGCAGCCGTAGATCTCGATCAGCCGGCCCTGCAGTGCTGCCTCCGCCCGCTGTGCCATCTGCGGCGACAGCGGTGCGGTGGCCGACAGCACGAGGTCCACCACCGGGAGTGCCACGCCCGACAGCAGCAGCGCCTTCAGGTGAAACGGTGTCGTGACCAGCGCGCGCGGCCGGGGCAGGCGGGCCAGCGCGTCGGCGATGTCGGCGGGATAGAACGGGCGACCGGCGTCGAACGCCGCGCCGCCCCGCAGGGCCAGCAGCACCGACGATTCGAAGCCATAGCTGTGCTGCGGCGGCACGGTGGCCACCAGATTGAGTCCATCGAGCGAGGCACGCTCCAACCACGACGCCAGGCGCGTGGCCTCGGCATCGATGTTTCTGCACAAGGGTCCCCAGCGCTTGTACTGCGGCTGTGGTGCGCCGGTGGAGCCCGAGGTGAGCAGGCACGCGGCCCAAAGATCGACGGCGACGGCGGGCGTTGCCGTTGCCGGCCTCAGCCCGCGTTCGCGCTGCACCAAGACAACCGGCAGGCCACCGGTGTCCTGCCCAGCCTCGTCGACTAGGGCATAAGGCGCGGCGCCGTCGTGCTCGAGCTGGCGCAGCGTCTGTGGCAAGGCATTGGGCGGCAACAGGCTGGTGTGGCCACGCAGCAGCGCCGCCACCAGGCCGACGGCGAACAGATAGCGGTCCTGGCAGAGGTTGACGCCCTGGCCTGCGTGCGGCAGGCGCTCGGCCAGCGCGGCGGCCTCGGCAAGCAACTCGCCGGCGCTGATCGGCAGGCCTTCGCGCCACGCCAGCGTGCGCTGCAGCGGACGCGCGATCAGCAGCGGCAGCGTGTCGCTCACTGCAATTCGCGCCGCGGTGGAACCAGCGATTCCGCGCGATAGGCCCGCACGGCCTGCGCCAGCGTCACGCGCCGGAATTGCGGGTGCAGACGGTAGCGCACACCGTGCTCGCCCAGGAAGAGTGCCAGCGCCGCCACCGGGGTGATCAGGTTGGCGTACAGCGACCACCACCACCAGGGCGCCAGCAGGTACAGCGCGAGCGACAGCGCCACCATGCCGAAGAAGTAACCGGCCCAGACGGCGGTCAGGCGCCGCGTGTAGCGCCGCTCGGCGGCGGGCAGCGGGCCCTGCACCCGCTCGGCCAGCATGCTGATCAGCGGCGTCGCATCACGCCGCAGCGTGGCGCCGAACACGATGCCGAGCGTGGCGTGGATGCCGGCATGTTGCAACACGTACAGCCGATCCACGTCGTGCAGCCCGCCGGCGGCGACCATCCACCCGAGCAGCGCCGCCGCGACGGCGCAGGCCAGCAGCGCTGCGGCGTGGCGCTGGCGCAGCGCCACCGCCGCGGCAACCAGCAGCATCGGGCCGAGCAGCGCGGCCACGGCCCAGGGCTCGTGCGCGGCATGCACCATCAGCAGATGCGAAGCGAGCGCATACCCGGCCAACACCAACCCGGCGCCGAGCGGCTGCCAACCCGGCATGTCAGCGCGTTCGATGCTGCGCCACATGCGCGGCCAGCGTGCGCAGCGACCGGAAGATCTTCTGGTTGTCTTCGTCGTCGGCGCGCAGCTGAAACCCGTAACGCTGCGACACCTCCAGCGCCAGTTCGAGGATGTCGATCGAGTCGAGGCCCAGGCCGTCGCCGAACAACGGCGCCTGCGGATCGATCTGTGCCGCAGCAATTTCGAGGTTGAGCGCCTGGACGATCACGCCCGCCAGTTCGGACTCGAACGCGCGCGGCTCGACCGGTGCGCCGCCGCTGGGGATGGATCCGATGGGGTTGGACACGGTGCCGTCTGCTGGGGGGAACGCGCGATTGTATTGGCCGCGCTCTGCGGCTGAGGCTGGCGTGCAGCGACGCGTCCGGCGTGGCGTCACGCAGGTGGCCTGTAACCCGTACTTTGCATTGCTTTACGCTTGGCGTGTCGGCCGGATCAGGTCGTTCATGCGTTCAACTGCCATGGACCCAAGTAATTTATGCCGCGCGTTGCGCGGCACTGTCCTCGTCGCCAGCGCGACGGCCCTGCTGGCCGGTTGCGTAGTCGCTCCGCCCCATCCGCCGATGGCCGCGCCGCCGCCAAGGCAGGCATTGCCGCCGATGTACTTCTACCCCGAGCTGTCGCAGCCCGAGGCCAAACAGGACCGCGACCGCTACGAGTGCTACCGCTGGGCGGTGGGCCAGAGCGGCGTCGATCCCGGTATGACGCCGGTGCGCGAAGTGCCGCCCCCGCGCGCCGCGGTGCGCGACGGCTCCGAGGTGGTGGCCGGGGCCGTCACCGGTGCGGCCGTCGGGGCGGTGATGTCGTCGCCGCGCCACGGCGCAGAAGGCGCGATCATTGGCGCCATCTTTGGCACGATGCTCGGCGCCGCGGCGCAGGAGTCGCGCGCGCAGGCAGCCGAGCAGGCTTACGCGCGCCGACAAGCCTATTCGCAGGTGCCCATGGACAATTTCCGCCGCGCAATGGGCGCGTGCATGACCGGGCGCGGCTATCGCATCGGTTGAGAGGAATTCCCATGCGCCGTCGATCGAGTCTTGTCGCCTGTCTGAGCCTGGCCGTGCTGGCCGCGCTGGTTGCCGTGCACGGCCCCGCGGCTGCCGCCAATGAACGCAGCGAGCACCTGGGCCCGCCGCGGCTCGGGCACCGGGCTCCTGCACCGGTGCCGGTGCCTCGGGGGCAGTGGTGGGATGGTGCACATGGCCACGGGCATGCCTACCCGGTGTCGGGTTGGCGGGTGAACACGCTGCCGCCGCGCGCCCATTTTGTGCCCTGGGGCGGTGTGCGCTACGGCTACTTCAACGGCGTGTGGTACGCGCCGTATGGCAGCGCGTTCGTCGTCGCACGGCCGCCGATCGGCGTCATCGTCACCGACCTGCCGAGCTTCCGCACCGTGGTGACCATCGGCGGCATCGCGTACCTGTACGCCAACGGCGTGTACTACCGCGAGCGGCCCGATGGCGCCTACGAGGTGGTGCCGTCGCCGATCGTCGGTGCGCCGGACGGCGGGTCGTCGCGGGTCTACGTCTACCCGAAGATGAACCAGTCGGCCGAAACGCAGGCGAGCGACGAGTACGAGTGCCACCGTTGGGCCGTCAGCCAGACCGGCTTCGACCCGAGTGCGCAGGCCACCGGTCAGGTCGTCACGACAGCGCCGCGCAACGACTACGCGCGCGCGCAGACGGCCTGCCTGGAAGGCCGCGGCTACACGGTCCGCTGACGGTCAGCCGGCGGCCAGGCGCGCGCGCAGCGCCTCGATGCGCGCGCGGTTGACGCCGAAATCCTTGCGCCCGACGCGCGAGGCCGACCGCACCTGGATCACCTGCGCCGCCGGGTCGTACCAGAACTCGGCGTCGTCGACGAAGCGCAGCAGGCGGGTCTCGAACTGCGCGTACAGGTAGTCGTCGCGCTGCTCGACCACGGTGGCACCCGGCATGCCTTCGATCAGCTTGCGCAGGCGTTCGATCGAGGTTTTCGCGCCACCAGCGGCCGGCAGTGGCGCGATGCGCGCATCGTCGCGCATCGGGTGCTCGCCGTGCACGTCGGCCTGGCTGCTGACGCTGTTGGGCGTCAGCGAAGGTCGTTTCAGCTTGCCGTCGCGCACCCCCAGGTCGTCGGGTGTCTTGCCGCGCAAGAGCCCCAGCTGGCCGGCTGCGAGCACGGCCACCGGCAGGCCGACCACCACGACCCCGATCCAACGCCACCACGTCATGCCGATCTCCTCGCGGGCGTCGAGCCGACGCCGGAATTGGGTCGCAGCGACGCTGCGCCGCGTTCGAGGTGCGGCGTCAGCGCCGCCGGCCGCCGCCGAGGATGCTGCCGAGCACGCCGCGGATGATCTCGCGGCCGACGGTCGAGCCGATCGAGCGGACCGCCGAGCGCGCCGCCGATTCGGCCAGACCCTCGTGCTTGGCGCCGCGCGGGCCGGTCGAGCCGAACAGCACATCCTTCAGGCCACCCATCATGCCGCCGCCGGCTTCGGCGGGAGGCGCCGCGCCGCCGCGCGTGGCGGTGCCGGCCTCGTCGGCCATCGTGCGGCCGCCGCCGTTGGCGGGCGCTGGCGTGCCGCTGGCCGCCGCTCGGCCTTTCAGCTTCTCGTAGGCCGATTCGCGGTCGACGGTCTTCTCGTACACGCCGGCCACGAGCGAACTCTCGCGCAGGGCCTTGCGCTGCTCGGGCGTGATCGGGCCGATCTGGCTGCCCGGCGGGATGACGAACACGCGCTCGGTCACGCTCGGCCGGCCCTTCGAATCGAGAAAACTCACCAGCGCCTCGCCGACCGCCAGCTCGGTGATCGCCTGCGCCATGTCGCCGAGCTTGGGGTTCGGGCGCATCGTGTCGGCGGCGGACTTCACCGCCTTCTGGTCGCGCGGCGTGAA
>Ga0209797_10000933_pt1 | contig 14730 bp, 7 predicted proteins | sample DOMMetBare3Fresh_2_FD_187472 | JGI IMG/M metagenome (GOLD analysis project Ga0209797, IMG submission 187472) | Wetland sediment microbial communities from St. Louis River estuary, USA, under dissolved organic matter induced mercury methylation -... | ecosystem: Environmental > Aquatic >... | reverse complement strand
TCGTGCTGCCGATCGCGCTGGGCGGGCTGCTGCACTTCGGCAAGGGCGGCGCCGATCCCGAAACCTTCGTATTGTCGCTGCCGCTGGCGCAGGGCCAGCCGGTGCTGGCGCTGCTGGCCTTCATCGGCGGGCTGTCGGCGGCCACCGGCATGATCATCGTCGAGGCCATCGCCGTCTCGACGATGGTCAGCAACGACCTGGTGATGCCCTTGTTGCTGCGCCTGCGCGGGCGCGACGATGCGCGCGACCTGAGCGGCACACCGCTGGCGGTGCGGCGGGTGGTGATCGTCGCCCTGCTGCTGCTGGGCTACCTGTACTTCCGGATTGCCGGCGAGGCCTACGCGCTGGTCAGCATCGGTCTGATCAGCTTCGCCGCCGTCGCGCAGTTCGCGCCGGCGCTGCTCGGTGGCATGTTCTGGAAAGGCGGCACGCGCGCCGGTGCGCTCGCCGGCCTGGGCGCGGGTTTTGCGCTCTGGACCTATACCCTGATGCTGCCCTCGATCGCCAAGTCGGGCTGGCTGGCCACCGGGTTCATGACCGAGGGCCTGTTCGGCATCACGCTGCTGCGCCCCGAGCAGCTGTTCGGCTTGGCCGGCCTGGACAGCCTGACGCACGCGCTGCTGTGGAGCCTGCTCGCAAACACCGGCTTGTACACGGCGGTGTCGTTGGCCCGCGCGCCGTCGGCACGCGAGGCCGGGCAAGCGCTTCTGTTCGTCGATGTGTTCCAGCGTGCGCCCGGCACCGGCGCCGCAACGCCGGTGTTCTGGCGCGGCCGCGCGCGTCTGGCCGAGCTGCAGACGCTGGCGGCGCGCTTCCTCGGCGCCGAGACCGCGCAGCGCCTGCTTGCCGACTATGCGCGGCGAAGCGGCGTGGCCGGCATCGAACGCATCGCCGCCGACGCGCAGCTGGTGCAGTTCGTCGAGACGCAACTCGCCGGTGCGATCGGCAGCGCCTCGGCGCGCGCGGTGGTGGCCGCGGTGGTCGAGGAGGAGCCGCTGGCGCCCGACGACGTCCTGCGCATGCTCGACGAAGCCTCGCAGGTGCGTGCACTGAACCGCCAACTCGAGAGCCTGGACAAGCTGAAGGACGACTTCATGTCCTCGGTGACGCACGAGCTGCGCACGCCGCTGACCTCGATCCGCGCCTTCGCCGAGCTGATGCGCGACGACCCGCAGATGGACAGCGCGCAGCGCCAGCAGTTTCTGGCCCTGGTGGTGGCAGAGGCCGAGCGCCTGTCGCGGCTGGTCAACCAGGTGCTCGACATGGCCAAGATCGAATCCGGCCACGCCGACTGGCGCAACGACGAGATCGACCTGCGCGAGCTGGTCGCGCATGCCTTGCAGACCACCGCCGAAGCCTTTCGCGAGCGCGGCGCTCAGGTCGAACTGGATCAGCCCGCGCAGGTGCCGCTGCTGCATGCCGACCGCGACCGGCTGCTGCAAGTGCTGCTCAACCTGCTGTCCAACGCTGCCAAGTTCGTGCCGCAAGGCAGCGGCCGCGTGCTGGTGAGCTTGCGCAGCGACGCGCGGGGGGCGACGGTCGAGGTCTGCGACAACGGACCCGGCGTGCCGCCCGAACAGCAGCAACTGGTGTTCGAGAAGTTCCGCCAGGGCGGGCAAGCGCACAACCGCCCGCAGGGCACTGGCCTGGGGTTGCCCATCAGCCGCCAGATCGTGGAACATTTCGGCGGCCGGATGTGGCTGCGCAGTGGGCCGGAGCTGGGTGCCTGCTTCGGCTTCGAGCTGCCATGGCATCGCAAGGAGACAAGCGAATGACCAAACATGTGCTGATTGCCGATGACGAGCCCAACATCGTCATCTCGCTGGAGTTCCTGATGAAACGCGAGGGTCACCGCGTCAGCGTGGCGCGCGACGGCGATGCCGCGCTGGAGGCGATCCGCCGCGAGCGGCCCGACCTCGTGCTGCTCGACGTGATGATGCCCGGCAAGAGCGGCTTCGAGGTCTGCCAGGCCGTGCGTGGCGACGAGGCCCTGGCCGGCGTGAAGATCCTGATGCTCAGCGCCAAGGGCCGCGACACCGACTTGGCCAAGGGCAGTGCGCTCGGCGCCGACGCCTACATGACCAAGCCGTTCTCGACCCGCGAGCTGGCCGACAAGGTGCGCGAGATGCTGGGGCCGGCGGCGTGAATTTCGATCGGCGCGAACTCGCCGCCGCGCTTGCGCCTGGCGTGGTGCTGGCGCTGGCCGCGATCGCAGGTGGCGCGCTGTTGGCCGCCACCCTCGAGCCGGCGGATCGCGCCGCGCTGGCGGCGATGTTCGAGCCGCGTATTGCGCTGCTGCTGCTCGGTTGGCTGCTGCTGTCGGCCGCGCTCGGCGCCTTGACTCGCCTCGCATACCTGCGTTGGGTTGCCGCCGCAGCACGCCTGGCCGAACAGGCCCATGTGCTGCTGGCCACCGACGTGCAGCGCGCAATCGAGCCCGAGGGCAGCGTCGAGACGCGTGCGCTGGCCGCCGTGATCAACCAGCTGGCGCAGCAGCGCAGCGCACTGCGGGCCGACATCGACGCCCAGGTGCTCGAGGCCAGCCGCGGCGTGGAGCAGGAGCGCAACCGCCTGGCCGCGCTGATGGCCGAGCTGACCCAGAGCGTGGTGGTGTGCAACCTCGACGGCCGCATCCTGCTCTACAACAGCCGCGCGCGCACGCAGTTTCGCTCCCTGTCGAGCGCACCCACGCTGGCCGACGGCGCCGAGCTGATCGGCCTGGGCCGCTCGATCTACGCGGTGTTCGACCGCGCGCTGGTCGCGCATGCGCTGGAGAGCGTGCAGCAGAGGCTGCAACGCGGTGCGGCACATCCGTCGGCGCAGTTCGTCACCAGCACGCGCGCCGGGCAGTTGCTGCGGGTGCAGATGGCGCCGGTTCGCGCCACCGAGTCCGCCGCCGGCGAGGCCCACGCGTTGAACGGCTTCGTGCTGATGCTGGAGAACATCACACGCGATTTCGCCGACGAATCCGAGCGCGACCGCCTGCTGCACACGCTCAGCGAGGGCAGCCGCGCGTCGCTGGGCAACCTGCAGGCCGCCGTCGAGATGCTCGACTACGAGGACGTCGACGCCGCCGCGCGCGAGCGCTTCCATGGCGTGATCCGCGACGAGGTGCGCACGATGAGCCGGCGCATCCAGGACCTGGCCAGCCACACCGCGCAGACCATGAAGACGCGCTGGCCGCTGGAGGACATGCTCGGCGCCGACCTGGTGGCCGCTGCCTGCAGGCGCATCGAGGCGCAACTCGACTGCCGTGCCAGTGCCGCCGAAGTCGACCCAGCACTGTGGCTGAAGGTCGACAGCTTCTCGCTGCTGCAGGCGCTGCTGTACCTGGCCGGCCGGCTGGTTGACGAGCACGGCATCAAGCTGCTGCAACTGCGGCTGGTGAAGGCCGACGCGCGGGCCCGGCTCGACCTGGCCTGGAGCGGCCCCTCGATGAGCACCGAGACCGTCATCGGCTGGGAGACCGACCCGATGCGGATCGGCACCGAAACGCTGGCGCTGACCGTGCGCGACATCGTCGAGCGTCACGACGGCGCGTTCTGGTTCGAGCGCGAGCGGGTGCGGCACGAATCGTTCTTCCGCCTGCTGCTGCCGCTGGCCGGGGCCGGCGAGCAGCTCGACGCGGCGCAGTTCGTGCGCAGCGAAAGTCGCCCCGAGGTCTACGACTTCGACCTGTTCCGGCCCAGCGAGCAGGCGCGCGAGCTGGCCGACCGGCGTCTGGCCGAGCTGGCTTACACCGTGTTCGACACCGAGACCACCGGGCTCGAACCGTCGGCCGGCGACGAGATCATCCAGATCGGCGCAACGCGCATCGTCGCCGGCAAGCTGCGCCGCGAGGACTGCTTCGAGCAGTTGGTGGACCCACAGCGCGACATTCCCGCGGCGTCGATCCCGATCCACGGCATCCGCCCCGAGATGGTGGCCGGCGCGCCGACGATCGATCGCGTGCTGCCGGCCTTCTACGCGTTCGCACAGGACACGGTGCTGGTCGCGCACAACGCGGCGTTCGACATGCGCTTCCTGCAGCTGAAGGAGGCCAGCACCGGCGTCGCCTTCGACCAGCCCGTGCTCGACACGCTGCTGCTGTCGGCGGTGGTGCACCCACAGCAGGACTCGCACCGGCTGGAGGCCATCGCCGAACGTCTGGGTGTGCCGGTGCTCGGCCGCCACACCGCACTCGGCGACGCGATGGTCACGGCCGAGGTGTTCCTCAAGCTGGTCCCGCTGTTGGCCGCGCAGGGCATCCACACCCTCGGCCAGGCCCGCGAGGCGGCGCAACGGACCTACTTCGCCCGCGTCAGCTACTGATCACCAGTCTTCAGGCCGGCGGCGATCACGCTGGCGGCCAACGCTTGGGCTTGGCGACGCTCAGACGGTCGCGTGCGTGGCGGTGTAGCGCGCCACCAGCGAGAGCAGGTCTTCTTCGGAGTAGGGTTTGCCGAGGTAGTGGTCGACACCGAGTTCGGCGGCGTGGTCGCGGTGCTTTTGCGCGATGCGCGAGGTGATCATGATCACCGGCAGGTCGCGCAGGCGTGCGTCTGCGCGCATGTTGCGCACCAGGTCGAAGCCGTCCATGCGCGGCATCTCGATGTCCGACAGCACCACCGCCGGCTTCTCCTCGGCCAGCCTCTCGATCGCGTCCAGGCCGTCCTTGGCCAGCGCGACGCGGTAGCCCTCGCGCACCAGCAGGCGCTGCGTGACGCGGCGCACTGTGAGCGAATCGTCGACCACCAGCACCAGCGGCGCTTGGCGCGCCGGCTCGGCTTCGACGCTGTCGGGCTGTTGCGGTAGCGAAGCGCTGTCGCGCATGGCGATGCGCGCCGCGTCGCCGTACAGCGTGGCCAACGCCACCGGGTTGTAGATCAGCGCCGCTGCGCCCGAGGGCAGCAGCGTGATGCCGGCCAGGCCGGGCACCCGCGCCAATTGCGCGCCGAGGTTCTTGACCACCACTTCCTGGTTGCCGAGCACTTCGTCCACATGCAGCGCGATGCGCTGCTGTGCGCTCTTGACCACCACCACATGGGCCGAGCGTGCCGCCACCTCGTCACTGCGCCCACCGGCCTGCAACAGCGCACCGAGCCAGAAGAACGGCATCGCCTTGTCGGCCACGGTGTAGCTGGCGCTGGCATAGGCCTCGGCGATTTCGGCGGTCGTGGCTCTGCGCACGAGCTCGATCAGCGTGGCCGGCACCGCCACAGTGACTGCCCCTGCGCGCAGCATCACCACCTGGGTCACCGCGGTGGTCAGCGGCAGCACCAGGCGGAAACTCGCGCCCTGGCCCAGCGCACTGGCGGTCTCGATGCGACCGCCGAGCGCGTTGACTTCGGAACGCACCACGTCCATGCCGATGCCGCGACCGGCCAGCTCGGTGACCGCTTCGGCCGTTGAGAAGCCGGGTGTGAAGATCAGGTTGGCCAGCTCGGCGTCGCTGGCTGGCGCATCGGCGGCGATGAGTCCCAGCGCGACGCCGCGCTCGCGGATGCGCGGCAGGTCCAGGCCTGCGCCATCGTCGCGGAATTCGACGGCGACTTCATTGCCTTCGTGGGCCACGGCCACCGTGATCTGACCGACCGCGTCCTTACCCGCAGCCAGGCGTGCCGCGGGCGACTCGATGCCGTGCGCGACACAGTTACGCAGCAGGTGCTCGAAGGCGCCGCCCATGCGTTCGAGCACGCCGCGATCGACTTCGATCGAGCCGCCGACCAGATCCAAGCGGACCTGCTTGTGCAATTCCTTGGCGGCCTGGCGCACCACGCGGTAGAGCCGGTCCGACAGGCTCTCGAACTCGACCATGCGCGTGCGCAGCAGGTCGTCCTGCAGGTCGCGCGTCAGGCGCGCCTGCGCGGCCAGGTCGTCTTCGGCCGCCTGCAAGGTGCGCTGCAGACTGCGCTGTACCGTGGCCACGTCGTTGACCGACTCGGCCATCATGCGCGTGAGTTCCTGGAAGCGCGTGAAGCGGTCCATCTCCAGCGGATCGAAGGCCGCGCCGACGGCTTTGGCCGCTTCGAGGCGCGAGTCGATCTGCGTTTCGGCCTGCAGCTCGATTTCGCGCAGCTGATGACGCAGGCGCTCGAGGTTCTCGGTCAGGTCGGCGAGCGAGCCCTTCATCTGCGCCACTTCGGCGTCGAGGCGCGAGCGCGTGATGCTGACCTCGCCGGCGTGGTTGACCAGGCGGTCGAGGAGCGGCGCGCGCACGCGCACCGTTCCGCTGCCTGCCCCCTGCACGCTCCGGCGCTCCGGCGAGAACTCGGCCAGCACCGTCGCCGACGGCGTGGTCGCGGCAAAACGCTGCCAGTCGATCGACGCCTGCTCGGGCACCGATATGGCGGTAACCGTCGTCGCCGGCGCAGTCGTGTCGAGCGGCACGATGGCCGGCGCAACCATCGGCATCGGCTCGACGCGCGCGGGTTCAGTCGCCGCGTCGACGCTGACGGGCGCCGGCACGGCTGGTGCCGCCACCGGCATGGCCGGCGCGGCGCGGCCACGCAGCGCCTCGAAGGTATTGCCCAGGACATCGACACGCGCGGAAAGTGCCTCGACATCGGCGCTGGATGCAGCGTCGGTGGCTGCCAGGTGTTCGATGGCGGTTTCCAATCGATGGGCACGTTCGCCCAGGCGCATCGCACCGGCCAGCCGCGCACCGCCCTTGAGGGTATGCAGCGTGCGCATGCACGCGGCGGGGCCGGCCGCGTCGCCAGGCCGCTCGGCCCAGTTGCGCATGCGCAAGGCCAACTGCGGCAACAGCTCGGCGGCCTCTTCTTCGAAGATCGGGAACAGTTCGGCATCGATGGCATCGACCGCGTCGAGGTCTTCGTCGTCGTCACCACCGTCGGTCAGCGGCGCCATGACGTGCTTCGCCTCAGTCAGCGGTGCCAGTTCGCTCAAGGCATGGAACTGCGTCTGGCCCAGCGGCGCACTCGCACTGTCCTGCGCCTCGAAGAACACGGGTTCGTGCTGCGGGCCGGGCTGCGCCTGCGACGGTGCGAGCAAGGCCGGGGTTTCGACAGCGACAACCGGCGGCGGCGCTGCCTCGAACGCGAGGTCGTGCGCGTCGGCCGTACTGTCCTGCGCTTCGAGCTGCTGTGCGAGGGCATCCAGACGCTCGGCGCTATGGCGCTCATGGTCGACCAGGCGCTCGCCCAGTGCGGGCGTGGGCGACTTCAGGAAGCCGGCTGCAAACTGGTGCAGCAGCTGGCGGATTTCGTCGGCGGCGTCATTGAACAGAGCCGCCTCGAGAGCATCGCCGTGGCCCAGCGCCTGCGAGCGCGCCAGCGCATGCTCGAGCAGCCGAGCCAGGTGCGACAGGTCGACAAAACCGACGGTGGCCGAATTGCCGGCCAGCGAATGCGCCAGCGCGACCGCGCTGTCACCGACGGGCCGGTGCAACTCGTGCGCCCACTCGGCCAGTTCGGTGCACAGGCGCCGCGACTGTTCGTCGGCCTCGTTGAGAAAGATGTTGAACAGCGGAATACCGACACGCAGCGGGCCGATCGTCTTGTAGGGCTCGGCCTCGACCTGCATCGGCGACGTGTCGGCGGCGGGCGCTTCGGACACTTCGGACACCGCGGGCACTTCGGGCACTTCGGGCGCCACTGGGGGTAGCGGCAGCGGTGGCGGCGGCTCGGCGATGTCCAACGACATCATCGACGACACGGCGTCGGGCGCCGGCGCGCCGCTCTCCGGCTCGGGCATGGCCAGCGACTGCAGGGCACCGGCGCCGGCCGCCGGCAGCGCGGCGGCTTCGCCAAGATCGAGCTCGAACGCCACTTCGTCTTCGGCGGCGAGCATCTTGTCGATCGGCTGGATCGCCGAGGCCGCAGGCCGCAATTCGAGCGCCTCGGCGCTCGGCAGGTCGGGCAGCAGGTCGAGCAGCGGCATCGCTGACGAGACCTTGGGCAGCGTCATGGCGTCGGCGGCCACTGCACCGCGGCTCATCGCCCCGACCGCAGGAATTTCACGCTCGTGCAACACCATCGGTGCGCCGGGCAGCGCGAGTGTTCCGTGCTGGCCGTGCAGGCTGAATTCGTCGACCACACCCTGGATGTCGAGCGCACGGTGGCCGCCGTCGCGCCGCTCACCGATCGCCTCGACCCAGTCGCCCAGGTAGGCCAGCACGTCGGTGGTCAACGCGAGCAGGTCGCCATCGGCCGGCTGGGCGTCAGCCAGGCGCCGGTTGTAGAGCTGTTCGCAGGACCAGGCGGCTTCGCCGAACGACTCCAGGCCGACCATGCGCGCACTGCCCTTCAGCGTGTGGAAGGCGCGGCGCACGGTGGTCATCTCGCCCAGATCGTCGGCGGCCGAGACCAGCGCGGCCAGGGCGCGTTCGGCGTTGCTGATGACCTCGCGCGCTTCCTCGAGGAAGATATCGCGCATCTCGTCGTCTTCTTCGAGACCGGTCTTGCCGACCGGCGTGGGCGCGCTCGACAACACCGGCAGCGGCCTGGCCGGTGGCAGCGCGTCGAGCGCTGCGGCTTCTGACGAGGTGTGCACGAAATCGGCCATCGCCTGCGCCAGCTCTTCGCGCACGGCCTGGCGTTCGCCGTCGTTCTGCGCACCGGCGAACGCCGTCTTGACCGCGTGCATGGTTTCGGCCAGCACGGGCTGGTCGGCAACCATCGCTTCGTGCGACAGCCGCTCAAGTTCGCGCGAGACTTCGGCCAGCGGGACTTCGGGGTGCGCGGCGGCCATCGCCAGCGACTGCGCCTGTTCGATCAGCCGCGGCTCGACCGGCATCGATGCGCCCGCTGCGGGCGTTTCGAGGGCGCCGAATTCCGAGGCGCGGCGGCTGCCGCCACCGGCCACCGAGCGCAGCAGGCCGCTCTTGGCGTCGAAAGCAAACAGCGACTTGGCCATCGCCGGCTGCACGCTGAGCATGTCGATCAGGAAACCGAGCGCACCCAGGTTGCTGGCCAGGCGTTCAACGGCAGCGCCGTCGGGCGTGTCGGTGGCAGCGCCGGCCAGGGCATCGACATCGTCGCGCATGCGCACGACGGCGTGCGAGGCTTGGTCGAGGCCGAGCACCGAGAACACGCCACGCATGGCGTTCAACTGGCCGGGCACAGGGTGCAATTGATCGCGCGCCGCGGGCTGGCGGAAGAAGGCGTCGATCGCCTTCTCGGATTCGGTGAGCGCACCGCGCAGCTCCTGCACCACGCTGCCCATCGTCTGCCGATCCGACACGCGGCGGTAGAGCTCCTCCATCCAGGCTTCGAGCGGTTCAGGCTCGGCGCCGTCACGCACGCTGGCCACGCGCGCGGCCAGGCGGCGCACGCGATCGGCCTGCGTCGGATGGTCGAAGTCGGCATCGTCCAGCGATGCCTCGAGGTACAGCACGGCGGTGGCCACTTCCATCGCCAGTGCGGGTGGCGGCGCCGCTCCGGCCGCCACGGTCTTGGCGGCCATGCTGGCGAGGGCTTGCGCGAGCTTGTCGCCCGCCGGATAGAGCCTTTTCAGCGACTCGCCGACGAGGTGGATTTGTTCGTTGAGTGTGGACAGCCGGTGCAGCTCGCCACCGGCCACGGCGGCCCATCCATCCTTGGCCGCTGCCACACGTTTCTTGGCCTGCGCAATCAAGGCTGGGTCGTGGCGGCCGAGTTGCGTGGCCAGGTAGTCGACCGGCGCGCGTTGCGCCAGCTTCCAGGCCAGACGCACCGCGGCCAGGCGCGGCGCGCGCCGACCATCGCCGGGTGAAGCGGCCTGGGCGCAGAAGAAGAGCAAATCCTGCGCCAGACGCTGCGAGACTTCGCCGGTCGGCGCGCCGTCCAGGCGTTCGCTCATGCGCAACTGGGCCAGCAGGCGCGAGGCCACGCGCTTGCTGTACACGTCGAGCCGCAGCAACCCCTGTGCCTGAGCCTCGAAGAACGCGCTGGCCATCTGCCACAGGGTGGCCAGCCAGCGGTCGGTCCCGGGGGCTGCGCGCGCGCCGGCGGCCAGGCCCGCAAACAGCTCGCTCAATGCGCCCGCGGCGGGCCCGTCGGGCTGACGCATCAAGGCCAGGGTCTGGGTTTCGACCTCGGTGCGCAGCGTCGTGTCGGCCGCGCGCGGCGTGGCGCTGGCATCGATGCCGATGACACGCCATTGCCAGTCATGCGGCCACAGGTCGGCCGGGTGAATGCGATCGGCGCCGGCCAGTTCCTGCACCGCGCGGTACTGCGGGAACAGCGCCAGCGGCGAGACCGGCTTGTCGGCCAGCAGGCGAGCCAGGTAGTCGAGCAGTGCGAACGACGCCTGCTCGAGGGTCTCGGCCGCAGCCGCATTCAGCGTTACCGGCCTGCCGCTCAGTTTTTGCAGCGCGGTCTCGCAGGCACGCAGCAGTTGTGCCGCGGCCGGCAGGCCGACCAATTCGAGCGCGCCGACGCCCTGATGCAGCTGCGCGCGCGCGGCCCGCAGCACGCCGGGGTCGACAGCGTCGACATCAGAGCCGGCCAGCGCCTCGGCCTCCTTGAGGTAGCGACGCATGGCTTTGTGCGCCGCCTCCAGCGAGCGGCGCAGTTCGTCTTGCACCCAGGCCAGTGCGCTGAGGTCGTCGATCGTCTCGGTGTCGTGCGGCGCGTCCATCGGTTCAGCCTCGATCAGGTATCGCTCTTGGCGGCGTCATGCGATCTTGAATCGCGCGACCGACTGTTTCAATTCCTCGGCGGTGCGCGACAGTTCGCGCACCATCTGCGCAGTCGAACGCGTGCCCTCGCCGGTTTGTTCGGTGACGGCAAAGATGTGCTGGATGTTGGCAGCCACGACGTTGGCCGAACGCGCCTCTTCGAGCGCGTTGCCCGAGATCTGCTCGATCAGCTCGGCCAGCTGGCGCGTCACGCGATCGATGTCGCCGAGTGCGCTACCGGCCGCGTCGGACAACTTGGTGCTCTCGACCACGCCCTGCGTCGAGCGCTCCATGGCGGCCACCGCGTCCTGGGTGTCGGTTTGAATCGCCTTCACCAGCGCCGCGATCTGGCGCGTGGCGTCACCCGAGCGTTCAGCCAGGCGTTGCACCTCCTGGGCCACGACCGAGAAACCGCGCCCTGCTTCGCCGGCCGACGCGGCCTGGATCGCGGCATTCAGCGCCAGCACGTTGGTCTGCTCGGTGATGTCGGAAATCAACTCGGTGATCTCGCCGATCTCCTGGGACGACTCGCCCAGCCGCTTGATGCGCTTGGACGTTTCCTGGATCTGGTCACGCATGGTGTTCATGCCGCCGATCGTGTTCTGCACCGCGTCGCGACCGGACTCCGCCGCGGCCAGCGAACGCCGCGCCACCTCGGCCGTCTGTTGCGCCTTGGCCGACACCTGGTTGATGCGCCCGGCCATCTGCAGCACCGCCTCGCCGGTCTCGCGAATCTCGCGCAGCTGTTCGGTCGATGTCGCCAGCAGCTCGGTCGAGGTGTTCTCGACCTGCTGCGTCGTGTCGGTCACCCGGCCCACCGTGCCCTGAACCTGCGACACCAGCGTGCGCAACTCCTCCACGGTGTAGTTGACCGAATCGGCGATGGCACCGGTAATGTCTTCGGTCACGGTGGCTTGCTGCGTCAGGTCGCCCTCGGCCACCGACTGCAACTCGTTCATCAAACGCAGAATCGCCGCCTGGTTGGCGTCGTTGACGCGCTTGGCTTCGTGTTCCTGGCGTTGCGCGTGCAAGCGCTGCAATTCGGCCTGGCGCGCGTTTTGCGCCTGTTCGGCCACGAACAGCCGCAAGAAGCCGATGCCGCCCAGCACCAGGCCCAACAACCCCAGTCCGATCAGCGCCCAGCGTCCGCCGCCGATGCCGCCGACCGACAGCCGTTCCTGCACCACCTCCAGGCCCTTGCGCAACGGCTCGCTGTCAGCCACCACCGAAGCCTGCGCTTCGCGCGCTGCCACCAGGCCCTGCAGATTGCCCAGGATCGCGCCAGCGTCGGCGCGCGTCTTCTCGTATTGCGCGATCAGCTGCGTCAGCCGCTCCCTGGTCTGCGCGTCCTTGGTGGCCGGCAAGCGCAACTCGGCGCTGCCGCTGAGCATGCCGTTGGCGATTTCGCGGAACGAGTTCAGGTCCTTGCCGAGCAAGAACACCGCCTCGGGGCTGACACCCTCGGTGGTCAGGAATTCGTTGGCACTCTTGCCGATGCGCTGCGTCAGCATCACCAACTGGCCGACGGCCGACAACTCGGCTGGTGACGCATCCTGTTGCAGCTTCAGCGACGACACGGTTTCGGCGGTTTCGAGCAGCTCGGACGACTGCCGGTTGATTGCGCGCAGTGCCTGGCCAACCTGGGTCAGCGTCTTTTGCTGGCCGAGCACGATGGCAGCGTTCTTCTCGGCGCGGTCGATCAACGGCATCATCGGCTCGATGGCGTCCTGCGCTGCGGCTGGCGCGGCAGCCACCTCGGCGCTGCCATCCTTCAAGCCGCGCATGTTCTTGGTCAGCGCCTCGACACTCTCGCGCACTTCCGGGAAGGCCGACACGCTGCCCACGAGCGCCTGTGATACCGACTTGGCCAGCCGCTGTGACTGCATCAGGGCCTGGCCCGCCGCACCCACCTGGGCCGCGCCACGATTGGCAGCAGTGATCGACAGCCAGGCACCGAGCAGCAGCGCCAGGGCACTGGCACCGACCGTGAAGATAAGGACACGTTGCTGTTGAACCAGCGGCAAGCCGCCGATCAGCGGCAGGGCGGTGGCCGCAGCACCCTGGCTGTCTGCACCCGGCAGTCGGGTCTCGGTGAACTCGCCGGCGGTCTCTGAGGGCAGGGCCTCGGACAGGATCGAGGATTCGCCCGAACGCGTCGGTGGCTGCGTGGCCGCATTCACTTCCGACGCCCGCGACGATGGCGAGGACGGCGACGAGGATTGCAGCAGCACCGCATCATCGGCAAGGACGGGCACCACCTCGTCGAAGATCGAGCCGATGTCGTCGTCGATCGTCTTGCCGTCGCGGCGATCCTTGTTCTTGAACTTGTCGAGGAAACTCATGCGAACCCCAGAGGAGGACTGAACAGTGGTTGACCTTGGCTCAAGCCACGATGGAGAGAAAACGCACGTCCTGTGCCAGTGCAGCGAGGTCGAGCGCCTGCCAGTGGCGGCCATCGGCGTCGCGCCAGCGGGTGGGTGCAAAGGCCGGGCGGTCGGCATCGCCTTGCTCCGCATCGACCCGCAGCTGATCGATGCTGCGCAGGCCAGCAAGCCGGTCGACCAACAGCGCAGCGTTCAGGCCCAGCGCCGCACCGAGGGCGATCAACCGCGCTTGCTCGCGGCCGGCGTCGCTGGCCGCCGCATCGGGCAGACCGAGGAATCGGGCCAGATCGACCACACCATGCAGGCCGCCGCGCAGGTTGGCCATGCCAGCAAACCACGGCTGGGTGTGCGGCACCGGCAGCAGCGGCACCAGGGCAAAGATCTCACCGGCTTGCTCGAGTGGCAGCAGAAACCCGATACCCCGGCATTCGACCGCCAGCCATGACTGGCCGCGCGGTTGCGTGCGCGCAGCCTGCATGCGCTCGGCCAGCCGTGTCTGCAGCTCGCGCAGGGCTTGCTTGTTGGCCATCTCAGTGCCGGCCCGCCGGGCAGCGAACAAGGTGAACTGGGGGGCGCTGCATTCCGGTGCGCGGTCTCAATCGAAGGCGTGGATCTTCGTGATCAGCTCGTCGGCATCGACGGGCTTGACCACGTAGTCGCGCGCGCCCTGGCGCATGCCCCAGACCTTGTCGGTCTCCAGGCCCTTGCTGGTGCACATGATCACCGGTACATCGGCGTAGCGCGGGTCGCGGGTGATGGAGCGCGTGAGCTGGAAACCGTTCTGGCCCGGCATCACCACGTCCATCAGGATCAGGTCGGGCTTGTCGTCGGCCAGCCGGCGCATGGCTTCCTCGCCGTTCTCGGCCGTGCGCACGGCAAAGCCTTTGCGTGTCAGCAGTTCGGACAGGTGGTGCAGTTCGGTCTTCGAGTCGTCGACCAGCAGGATCTTTTGTATCGCCATCGTCGGTGTTCTTCAAGAGTTGGCAGGGTTGTCGCTCCGCGCCGTCGAGGGTACGGTGCAGCAGCTTCAGGCGCCGGGCCGGTGCTGCGCCACAGCCCGCAACAGCTGTTCCTTGGTAAAGGGCTTGGTCAGGTAGTCCTCGGAGCCGACCATGCGGCCGCGCGCCTTGTCGAACAGGCCGTCCTTGGACGACAGCATGATCACCGGCACATGCGCGAATCGTGGGTTGCGCTTGATGATGGCGCAGGTCTGGTAGCCATCCAGGCGCGGCATCAGGATGTCGCAGAAGATCAGCGCAGGCGAGTGGTCGTTGACCTTGGCCAGCGCGTCGAATCCGTCCTCGGCCAGCAGCACCTCATGGCCACCTTGGGCCAGGAAGATCTCGGCGCTGCGGCGGATAGTGTTGCTGTCGTCGATGACCAGCACCTTGACGCCGGACGCCGACCCGTCGGGATCCGGGGCATTGTTCAAACAGCTTCTCCTTCTTGGCGCAGCAGCGCGGGCGTCAGGCGGCAGACGGTGGTCCGGATCGCATCAGATCTGAACCATCTCGAAATCTTCCTTGCGAGCGCCGCACTCGGGACAGGTCCAGTTCATCGGCACATCGGACCACCTCGTTCCGGCGGCCAAGCCATGCTCTGGATCGCCCTCGGCTTCGTCGTATATCCAGCCGCAGATCAGGCACATCCAAGTACGCGCTTGTTCGCTCACGGGTCGCAAGTCAATCACTACAATGGGGGGCAATTGTAGACACCGCATACTTGAAGAAACCAAGTCTGCGTAGG
>Ga0209797_10000932_pt1 | contig 14734 bp, 11 predicted proteins | sample DOMMetBare3Fresh_2_FD_187472 | JGI IMG/M metagenome (GOLD analysis project Ga0209797, IMG submission 187472) | Wetland sediment microbial communities from St. Louis River estuary, USA, under dissolved organic matter induced mercury methylation -... | ecosystem: Environmental > Aquatic >... | reverse complement strand
ATCCGGGAGTTTGTTCTGCCAGTTTATGTATATCAACCTTTTCTGAGAGTTTAATTGGTTTCAAATGCACTTTGAAAATTGCTTCTCTTCCTTTCAGATCGGGTTTATCAATAGAAATTTGTCTGTCGAAACGACCCGGACGAAGCAACGCATTGTCTAATACATCAGGACGGTTAGTTGCTGCTAAAACTATAATACCTGCATCAGTTCCAAACCCATCCATTTCAACAAGCAATTGGTTCAATGTGCTTTCTCTTTCATCATTGCTCATCATCACATTCTTTCCTCTTGCACGACCGATCGCATCTATTTCATCGATAAAAATTATACATGGAGCTTTTTCTCTTGCTTGCTTAAACAAATCACGAACACGGCTGGCGCCAACACCAACAAACATTTCAACAAAATCGCTTCCGCTAAGGCTAAAGAATGGAACCTGCGCTTCGCCTGCCATTGCTTTTGCAAGAAGTGTTTTACCGGTACCGGGAGGGCCAATCAACAAAGCGCCTTTTGGAATTTTACCGCCGAGGTTTGTATATTTTTTTGGATTCTTTAAAAAGTCAACGATCTCCATCACTTCCACTTTGGCTTCATCAAGACCGGCAACATCAGCAAACGTGATGTTCACTTTAGTCCCTTTATCAAATAAAGTAGCTTTGGATTTACCAATATTAAAAATACCACCGGGGCCACCGCCGCCGCCTGCTCCGCCACTCATTTTCCGCATCAGTAATATCCAGATAGCGAGGAATAACAATACGGGTAACAGAAAATTTATAATACCGGTAAACCATGTACTGTCTCTTTCAGAAAAATAAGGATCATAAGACTCATTTTGAAAATAATCTGGATTCTGTTTTTTAAACTCAAGTATCTCTTCCCTGAATCTTTCGTTTGATTCGAAGCTGAACTGCGGAGGCTTTTCGTCTTTTTTATTTGAGATGGGAGTATTAGGAAGCTTATTCATGTATTCCTTTAAACTATCCTTCTTTATTGAGACCCTTACAAGATTTTTATTCGGTATCTCAACATATTTTTCAACATGATGTTTAAGCAACATATTCTTAAACTCCCCTACTGAAATTGTCTGAGTTTTTTTTGCGAAAGGGCCGAACATGCTAAAACCAATTACGGTTGCCAATAATATTGCCCATATCCAGTAATTACTGAACTTAGGTCCTTTCTTGCTATTATTTTCATCACGGTTTGGTTGAAACCGCGGAAACTTATCATTTTTATTTGGTTGTTCTTGTGACATTGTTTTCGTTCCTCTTTCCCAGCGTTAAACTGTTTTCTTTAATGAGTTATAATTATATACTTTTTTAATTCGTCCTTAGTTTTCTTCGTGTTCATGAGCCACTGCATCACTCCACATTTCTTCCAGCTTATAAAACTTTCTTGTTTCTGCAAGCATTACATGTACAACCACATTCACATAATCAATCAAAACCCATTGCAGGTTTTTCATTCCTTCGTGGCGATACGGGTACTCATCACATTTCTTCTTCATTTCCTGCTCTACAGAGTCTGCTATAGCCCTTACCTGTGGCTGGTTGCTTGCTTCACAAATAATGAAAAAATCTGCAACAGCTTCATTTACTTTTCTCAGGTCAAGTGAAAGGATGTTTTCACCTTTCTTTTCCTGTATGGCGTTGATGATGGTTTTAATGAGTTTTGAATTCTTTGTTAACCGGACAGTGCTTTTCTTTTTTCGTGTAGCCAATACTGACAATTGTTCCAATAATTTTTTTTTAAGGTTTGAAGTTTTAATTTACTGTTTGCCGGTTACTTGTTATTAGCTATTTGCATGATTTTACCAATAACAAATAACCAGTACCCGAAAACTATTTTAATTTGCCAAAAATAGTAATTAATTGCCACTACCATTTGCCGGCAATCCAATTGGATGGCCGTTTATTGAGCTGCAATCTATTGATAGTACCAACAAATATGCCATGGGTATTGTTCATGGACTTCATCTGCCGGACGGACAGGGTGAGCCTCAGCATGGTACAGCTATTTTTTCTCACGAACAAACAGAAGGTAAAGGCCAGCGAGGTAAGAATTGGGCTTCCGGAAAAGACTCAAATATTGCTCTTAGCATTCTGTTAAATCCTTACCCATTAAGGATTCAAGACCAATTTCAACTAAGTGTTTGCGTGGCTGTAAGTGTCTGTGAACTCTTATTGAAATATGCAGGTGATGAAACAAAAATTAAATGGCCCAATGATCTGTATTGGCGTGACAGGAAGGCAGGGGGAATTTTAATCGAGAATGTGATTGGGAGTTCGGAGTTGGGAGTTCGGAGTACAGAGTCGGGAAAATGGAAATGGGCTGTTGTTGGGATTGGAATTAATATTAATCAAACAACATTCTCTGCTGATCTGCCTAACCCGGTTTCTTTAAAACAAATTAGCGGTAAAAATTTTGATCCTGTTGAACTTGCAAAAGAGCTTTGTTCCATTCTTGAAAAGAATTATCAATTACTGATCGCCGGAAACTTTAAGGATCTGTTTATTTATTATCAAGATCATTGTTATAAAAAAGATGAAAAAGTAAAGCTCAAAAAAGACAGCCGTATTTTTGAAACAACAATAAAAGGCGTTTCAGAATCAGGAGAATTGATCACTGAACATTCAATAGAAGAAAGATTTGAGTTTGGAGAAGTGGAATGGATCTTATAAGTCAACAATTAATTCCATCCGGCTTTACCACTTTTGGGCCTGAACAAAATAAAGTTTCTTGAAATTGTAAATGCCCAGCGAAACTCTCCATCACCCCAGTTAGTAACTGTTTTACGAACAAACCGGTTTTCAAGAATTTCGGTGGCATTGGTAAAGTTCAGGTGAAAGACGTGTCCTTCAGTTACGATCTCTAATCCTATTCCAAAAGGATCATACAATTTTAAATTGTTCGCTTCAAAACCATCTTTGGTACTCTGCGAACGGAAAGGATGAAAATAATCAGCAAGCAGAATTATTTTTTTACTCAATGGAAGACGAATAGCCCCACCTAATGCAAAAATGTTTTCCTGGTCATAAGGAACAACCTGGCTTGTATGCAGGAACAAGGGGTTAAACTGCAAACTTATCTTACCCATTTTTCTTGCCAGCATCAGTTGCACTATCTGGCTATGGCGATCGCCAAACGCATCGAAAGAAGTTTCAGTTTGTCCGAGACTTGGATTCGATCTTTTCTGTGAAGACACTACATCATTAACATACATAGTTAAAGAAACAGGATGTGAGGGATCATTATCCATTTGACGTAAGAGCTGCCATTTTGCACCAAGCTCCCATTGTTGTGTTACAAATAATCCTTTCGTTCTTGCTGCAACTAAATTAAATTTATCACTAAGCCCCACCTGGAAACCAATGCGTACATCAGTAGAATTATCCAATCCAAAAAATCTTCTTATTCCGCCATTATCTCCGGCAATGTCGCCAAAGCTGTGAGAAACATTAAACTCAAGTACCCCTTTTGGCAAAACCTGGACAGTTTTTGTGTTAATTGCTTTTTGCGAATAAAAAACTTTGGTTGCGGTGCCTTCTTCTTTTCGCGGCGTTTTAATCATCACCTGTTCATCCTGGGCTAAAGAATTTATATAAACAAATAGCAGGGCGATTGAAAATACACGTTTCATATAACAGTTTTGTAGGTTTGTTAAATTAATCGAAGCTTTGAATTAGGGGGTTGCTTATTCTATAAAATTAGATCATGTATTTGTGAAATCGTAACCATTAAGAGCTTATCCGAAAGCCTTCAAAATTTCTTCAGCATGTGCCTTATTCTTCGGCTTATGAAAGATCTTTCGGATAATACCCTTCTCGTCAATGACAAATGTTGTACGAAGAATGCCCATGTATTCACGACCAAATAGTTTTTTCATATCGTGAACACCATAAAGTGCGGTGACCTTATTCTCATTATCGGCCAGGAGTGGAAAAGGAAGTTTGTATTTTGTTTCAAATTTCTTTTGCTTGCTTTCATTATCAGGACTTACACCTAACACTTCAAAATCTTTTTTCTTAAGCAAAGGATAATTATCCCTGAGATTGCATGACTCGATGGTACAGGTTGGCGATCCGGCTTCGGAATAAAAATATAAGATCAGTTTCTTGCCTTTATAATCAGCTAAGGAAACTTTTTTGCCATTTTGATCTTTGCCTGAAAATGTTGGCGCTTTATCGCCTTCTTGTAATGTTACCATCTGCTTGCTGGTTGTTTATTTCTTTTTTGTCACTGGTTTCTTTTTTGATGTTGTTTTCTTTTTCTTTTTTGGAGGTGGCGTATATGGATATTTCTTAAACCACCATGTTTTCTCAGTTATATTCCCAACAGCGTCTTCCACTCTTACTTTTAATTCATGCACACCATAAGAACACTGCTCATCAAAAATATAAATATGGTTTCTTCCTTTATCATTTGAGAACATCAGCCATTTACCATCAAGCTCTGCCCGAAAAGACCTTACAGAAAAATTATCTGTAGGTGTAAATACAATTCTTGTCAATGGACTAAGATCAAGTGTATCTTTTCCCTTTGCAGGTTTTACGGGATCATTTATCGTTGGCGCAGTTGTATCAATAAAAGCCTGGAAAATCCCAAGGTTATCAAACCAGGCCGATATCCATCCATTTTGCCATTCTGCTTTTCTTATTGCTTTTGCTCCTTTCCATTCTTTCACCATCATTAATTTATTTTTCAAAGCATCACTTACTGGTTTTAAAGCTTTTATTCTTACCGAAAAAGCGGAGTGCAAAGGATAAACCGGATCGCCAAACCAATGCTGTGCAGTAACAGAACCAAGAGGAAAAATATTCTGTTGAAAATAGGTAAATGGAATACTGTCATACAAACAGTTTTCCGGCAAATAAACTTCAAATTCTTTTTCCTCAACAATATTTACCTGGTTGGGTATCAGCAATCTTAAATTTGATGGCCTTTTTATTTTTTTTGCAAGACTATCGCTGTATTGAATTTGAAAATTTAAAGCTGAAAGATTCTCATTTACATCTAATATTTCAATACTGAAATCATGTACAAATGTGTCATCTAATTCGATGACCCCGGAACCTTCTATTTCTTCATAAACCCGACCTTGAAAGCCCGGAAGTTTTGAAAGATGTTGAACAAAAGGGCCGCCGGCATTCCTGTATCTTTTATCAATATGAGCATTGATATAATCCGATTCGGCATAATTCATACTGTCAATAATAAATGCTATTTGAGCATCAGAATAATAATAGAGATATGCAGCATAAATTCCATTTGCACCGTTTGATCCACTTACACGATCAGTAGCAGTGATCGCAAAACTTAATTTCTTCAGACCGGTTAAAATTTTTCGCGGCTTTGTAAAATAACCACTGTCGGTTTTTACAACTGAGATTATCTGTGGCGTTTGTAAATAGGTGCTTATGCTTCTGTCATAAATTGCCAATTTAGAAATTGCAGGAGGCACGTCATCTTTAATATCAAAACCAAAAAGTTGCGGATTGAGAGATCTTCCGCTTTTGGTGTCAATAATTTCAAAATGCAAATGCGGTCCCTGCGAGCCTCCGGTGTTTCCGCTTTTTGCTATCTCTTTCCCCTTTTTAACTCTAAAATCATCTTCTGTAAAATCAAGTTCAATTGCCCACGATTCTTTTTCAGTTTGTTTTTCCCTTACATACTTTTCCAACTCCGGGTAAAATTCATTGAGGTGAGCATACAAAGTAGAGTACCCATTCGGATGCCTGATGACGATAAACTTTCCAAAGCTTTGTGGTCTTATACCAACACGGGACACATACCCATCAGCAGATGCAAACACATGGTAATTCTCTTTTTGATCAGTTCTCAGGTCAAGCCCCATGTGCCAGTGACCCGGCCGCAACTCCCCAAAATTTGCAGTAAGTGAAATTGGAATACCCAATGGGTTAGCAAAATATCCTTGCGGGTATTTGCTGGCACCTGTTTGACTTTCAGCACTTAAAAATGCAAATAGTAACAGGGCAAATGCAGCATGTTGTATTAAAAACTTGCCTCTTATCATTCGACAAGCAAATTAACACAAACCTTTCCTTATCTGTTTTAATCATTGCCTAATTTCGGACTAAATAAAATCATCATGACCAAGACTATTTTTTTAAAAGCAAAAGCTGTACGTCTTGCTTTGCTTTTAATATCCTTATCCTTTTGCGCATATAGCCAAACCTGCGAGGTAGAAAAAGAAACCCTGAAAGGAACATATACCGGCGATTGCAAAAAGAATAAAGCACACGGAAAAGGAAAAGCAGTAGGCACCGATACTTACGAAGGTGAATTTAAGAACGGGAGCCCCGATGGCGCCGGAACATACACATGGAGTAACAAAAATGTATTTGAAGGAAAATTTTCAAAAGGCTTTCGCGAAGGAAAAGGAACTATGACCTTTAAAAGAGCAGGAGCCCAGGATAGTGTGGTGGAAGGCTTTTGGAAGAAAGATGTATATATCGGTAAGAACGAAAGGCCCTGGCAGGTAATTTCAAAAACCGGCTCGGTAACAAAAGTTGAAGTAGAATATACACCCGATGTTGTTCATCGCATAAAAGTGATCGTTACCAATACAACCGGCGGTGTTTCTTCACTTGGCGGGCAACTGCCGTCATTCAGAGTTGATAATGTAATTGTGGCAAAAGGGTTCTTTGAAAGAATGACCTCGCTTGAAACACATTTTAAAAGCACCGAGACAAGTCTTATGGAAGTTACCTTTCCATTCCGGGGAAAATTTATGATCGCAAGAGAGGAAATAGAAATAGAATTTTTTGAAGCCGGCAGTTACACTGTCAACATCGCAATTAACAATTAGTAAATACACTACTCATTTGGTCCAATTAATTTCACAGGTGTGGAATTAATTGGATTTTTTTTGTTTCAATGTGCAACAAATTCGGAACGTCATTTGTCTTATGGTTGTATACCGCAAAGAAGGTATTACAAGTAGAAACCAAAGATTGTACCTTATCGTAAATTATTCAAATACCATAACCTTTGACAGATGAAACAAATTAATCACAGGATCTTTATCGCGGCAGTTGTTGTTGGAGGATTGTTTATCGGCGCATTAAAAGGCCAGGAAGCCCGTTCCCGCTGGATCAGTAAAATGAAAACCCGTGAGGAAAGCCGGAAGGTGAAATCTGAGAACCCGGACGAAGTTGTGCTCGATGATTATGAGATCTCTTCTTACCACAATAACTAAATAAGTGTTTGTTGTTATAAAATTTATTAGAATAACGGGATATTAAATCTTCTATTCCCTTACTTTTGCACCCCGGGTATATAACCCGGTTTTTTTATGTCCTTACGGTTGCCCGCTATAAAATTAAAACCCCAAAATGCCGAAAGATACTTCGATTAAATCAGTATTGATCATTGGCTCTGGCCCCATCATTATTGGCCAGGCATGTGAGTTTGATTATTCCGGTACACAAGCTGCAAGAAGTTTAAGAGAAGAAGGGATCAAAGTAATTCTTATCAACAGCAATCCTGCCACCATTATGACCGACCCCATGATGGCCGACCGTGTGTATCTTTTGCCACTAACAGTTGAAAGTATTGAACAAATCCTCCAGGAAAACCAAATTGATGCTGTGTTACCAACTATGGGAGGACAAACAGCATTGAATCTTGCAAAAGAAGCCGAAGACCTTGGTTTGTGGAAACAGTATAATGTAAGATTGATCGGTGTAGATATAAAAGCAATCGATAAAGCAGAAGACAGGGAAAAATTCCGCCAGTGGATGATCCGGCTTGGAGTACCTGTTGCTCCAGCCAGAACAGCCAATTCACATTTGGAGGGAAAAGAATTTGCTCAGGAGATCGGTTTTCCGCTTGTAATTCGTCCTTCATTTACACTTGGTGGTACAGGCGGTGGCTTTGTACTTAATAAAGATTTTTTAGACGAAGCTTTGAACCGCGGCCTGGAAGCTTCACCAATTCATGAAGTGCTTGTTGAAAAAGCGGTGTTGGGTTGGAAAGAATTTGAACTGGAACTTCTTCGTGATGCAAATGATAACGTTTGTATTATTTGTAGTGTTGAGAATTTTGACCCGATGGGTGTTCATACTGGTGACTCAATTACTGTAGCACCGGCAATGACACTTAGTGATACAGCAATGCAGCTAATGAGGAACACGGCTATAAAAATGATGCGTGACCTTGGAAATTTTGCCGGCGGTTGTAATGTTCAGTTTGCATTGAATCCGGATACTGAAGAAATAATTGCAATAGAAATTAACCCAAGGGTAAGCCGTTCATCTGCGCTTGCATCAAAAGCAACGGGTTACCCAATTGCTAAGATCGCTGCCAAACTTGCTATCGGATATTATCTTGATGAATTAGAAAACCAGATCACTAAAACTACATCAGCATTTTTTGAACCTGCACTGGATTATGTAATTGTAAAAATTCCCCGCTGGAATTTTGATAAATTCAAAGGCGCTAATGATACACTTGGTCTGCAAATGAAAAGTGTAGGTGAAGTAATGGCCATTGGAAGAAGTTTTGCCGAAGCGGTTCAGAAAGCTTGTCAGAGTTTGGAGAACAATGCAGTCGGCCTCGGTTATTATGGAAAAAGCATGATGCATGCTGAAGAGATTCTTGAGCATATTAAAGTACCCAAATGGGATCGCATCTTCCGCATTAAAGATGCGCTGATGATGGGTGTGAGTGTGAATACAATTTCAAAAGCCACCAATGGCATTGACCGCTGGTTCATTTATGAAATACAAAAGATCTGTAATCTTGAAGTAGAACTTAAAAAATACAAACTCAATACTCTTCCGGCCGAGCTATTGAGGGAGGCAAAAACAATGGGGTTCAGCGATGAGCAACTCTGTCGCATCATGAATGATGGAACAGAAGATGAAGTGTATGAACATAGAAAAAAACTCGGCATTACCCGTGTTTTTAAAATGGTTGACACCTGCAGCGCAGAGTTTGAAGCAAAGACACCTTACTTCTACTCCACGTTCGAAAGAGGCGGTGAAAATGAAAGTAAACGCAGCGATAAGAAAAAAATAGTAGTACTTGGTTCGGGCCCGAATCGTATTGGGCAAGGAATTGAATTTGATTATTGCTGTGTGCACGGTTTGCTTGCCATAAAAGAATGCGGTTATGAATCTATCATGATCAACTGCAACCCTGAAACAGTGAGCACAGATTTTGATATGGCTGATAAACTCTATTTCGAACCGGTTTACTGGGAACATATCTGGGAGATCATTGAACATGAGAAACCTTATGGGGTGATCGTTCAGCTCGGCGGACAAACAGCATTAAAGCTTGCAGAAAAACTTCATAACAAAGGGGTCAGGATCATTGGTACTTCTTATGACAGCATGGATATTGCCGAAGACCGCGGCCGTTTCTCCGACATGCTGAAAGAACTGGATATACCTTATCCGAATTATGGAACTGCTTGGACGGTGGATGAAGCCATTGTTGTTGCCAATAAAGTTGGATATCCTGTATTGGTTCGTCCTTCGTATGTTTTGGGCGGACAAAGAATGCGGATCGTTATCAATGATGATGAACTGGAAAAAGCAGTGGTGAGTTTATTGAAACATATTCCCGGCAATAAAATTTTAGTTGATCATTTTCTTGATCGTTGCCAGGAAGCTGAGATAGATGCTATATGTGATGGAGAAGATTTTCATGTGATGGGCATCATGGAGCATATCGAGCCGGCGGGTATTCACAGCGGCGACAGCAATGCTGTTCTTCCTGCTTTCAATCTTAGTCCGCTGGAACTTCAGGATATGGTTGACTATGCAAAAAAGATTGCCCTTGAATTAAAAGTAAAAGGGCTTATCAATATCCAGTTTGCTATCAAGGAAACAAAAGTATATGTAATAGAAGCCAATCCCCGTGCTTCAAGAACAACACCGTTCATTGCCAAAGCATATAACAAACCTTACCTGAACTATGCTACCAAAGTGATGATGGGTGAAATGAAAGTTGCAGATATACCGGAAGAAAAACATCTGGATGGCTTTGCAATTAAAGAACCGGTGTTCAGTTTTAATAAATTCCCCGGAGTAAGCAGGGAGCTTGGACCTGAGATGAAATCAACAGGTGAAGCGATACGTTTTATTAAAAATCTGCGGGATCCTTATTTCAGGCAGTTGTATAAGGACAGGAGTATGTACCTAAGCAAATAGAACCACGATTTGTGGGATTACAAAAGATTATGAGGAAAGGGTTGTTGACGCAGACTTATTTGTTTGCAGAAGGTTGCTGTATTAGGTATTTATACACCATCAGATCATTTTGTAATCTTTATCTTATCAACCTCTTTTCCATTAATATCAATCTGGCTAAGTGTTAGTACTGCTCCATTTACATCCAAAAGTGTAAATGAATGAATAGTTGATTCAAACTTAATTGTAAATCTTTGCCAGCTGTCTTTATCTTTTGTTTGTTCAGGATTATATAAACCCTGTCCACCGGCACCTGTCACTATATAAATAACTCCATTTGGCTTCGTATTCTTTTTGCCATCAAATTTTTTATCCAATGTCCATTTGCCATTAACTACTTTCCCTCTTTTCCGGTTATCTGCACCTACCAGTTGTAAGCCAAAATTATCAGGCACAAAATGCAGCGGATAACTGCGCTGATAGTTGTGTACATGTCCTGCAAAAACCAGGTCAACTTTTCCTTTTTCTAATATGGGAGCAAGCAGCCGCATCTGTTGTTGCTCATAGTGTACCCGTGAAGAACTAAACCCCGGGTGATGATAAACTACAAAACGCCAGGTGGCATCTTTACTTTTTTCCAGGTCTTTAATCACCCAATCTCTCAGCGATGAATCAGCCCATTCAACATAAACATCAGAATCGATAACTGTCCAGTGAGCATTGCCATAATCAAAAGAAAAATTTGTCATGCGGGGATATTTATCACCTGCTCCGTCCAAAAATGCTTTTCTGTTTGCATCGGAAGCTTTTAATACAGGAACCAATGGGCCACCTTCTTTACCATCAGGCCCATTCAATGGCTGCTCCCAAAAATGATAATAAGCAAGGGCGCCGGGAAATCTGTCGAGGTCTCTCGTATCTGCATCATGATTGCCTACGGCGGCAAAGGTTGGTATGAAACGCAAAAGCGGTACACCGGTAGTATCTGCATTATCCTTATTATAAACAGGCCAGAACTTTGTTTTGTATTCGGAGATCAAACCTTGCGAATAAACAATATCACCTGATATTGCAACGATATCGGGATTTGATCTATAAATACCCAAAACTATTTTTCCTGCCTGTGTATTTCCCGCTGCTACATCTCCGGTAACTGCAACACGATAGGATTGTTCTTTTGATTTAAATGCTTTTGCTTCGGCAGTAAAAACAACATTACCGTTTTTTGAAACCCGGTACATAAATGTACTTCCGGGAACTAATCCGGTAAATGAAGCGCTGTAAACTGTAAAAGGTTCAATTCCTGCTACAGCAACTTTTGAACTGGTTTGGTTTAGAGACTTCATCCATTCATTTATCCCACTGTTTTTATATTCTACGAGCCACACATCATTTGATACAGCGGCATGCCAGAGTACCTGCAATGATTGTGGTGATGGAGTTTTTCCGATTTGCAAATAAGGTTTTACAAGAAAGTCGGTTTGCTGATTGCCTGATTGTGAATATGCCTGGGATGAAAAAAACAGTATGCTGGCTAAAATGTAATGCTTCATGGTCTTATATTAATTTATAAATATACCCATCAAACACATTGTTCCCGTTTTTTGGTTTGATTCTATGTCCAAAAAAAAGTAGTGTCTCAATTAGAACATTTTTTTTGGCCACAGAGAGCCGCGGAGCTGATGAGAGCCGCAGAGTTTATCTCTGTGTTCCTCTATTTCTCTGAGGTTCTCTGTGGGCTTATCGAAAATGATACACTTCCAAAAAAAACGAACCAACTAAAATCTTTATTAATTTCATATCATGAATAAAGAAACACAATACATTATTACAAGTTTTGAAACTACTTTAAGTGGCCAGCCATGGTTTGGCCGAGCTGTGTATGAAATATTGGGAGAAGTAGATGAGTCAAAAGTGTATATAAAGCCAACCGATACAGAACATTCAATGATCGAATTACTCTGGCACATGAACACATGGGCCGGGTTTACACTTGGCAGTCTTGAAGGCAGAAACGCTGAAGAAATGAAAGCCATTGAAGCAAATGACTGGAGGGAGATCGATCCAAAAACGCATACATGGAAAAAAGGATTAGAAGAACTTAAATCAATTCATAAGAAAATTATTGCACTGCTGAACCAGAAAGATGATAGCTTCTTAAGCGAAATTGTTCCTCTTCGTAAATTTAATTTCCGCTTTTTGCTGAACGGACTAATTCAGCATAATATTTATCATCTCGGGCAGATAGCATATATTAAGAAGATGCTTGCTTAGTTGTGAAACGTCAAACGTGAAATGTGAGACATGACCAGTTCTCACGTCAGACGTCTCACGATTCATTTATGCCATATACCCGTAAAGTGGTATTGAAAAAATCTACAGGCTATGTTACCTTTTGTGAATGTCATTGCCCGTCATTCATATTTGGAAAAAGGCACCATTCATCCGCTTTCTTATTCCATTGATCGCCGGAATTATTCTGCAATGGCATTTACAAATAATACCAGAAGTATTATGGATCATTCTCTTTGCTTCATTAATTATTACAGCAGCGTTTTTCTTTATCCCTTTTTTTGAACGGTACAAATTATCCGGCCTGGGCGGTTTATCAATCGCCGGAATATTTATTGCATTGGGTGGTTTGCTTTCCTGGTATAAAAATATTCAACACGATGAAAACTGGTTTGGTAAACCCTACAAAAATGAAAACTCTTTAATTGTAACGCTCCTTGAAGATCCGGTAGAGAAAACAAAATCGTACAAGGCAAATGCTTCGGTAGATATTATTTTACAAAACGATTCTTACATTAAAACAACCGGAACGATAATTCTCTATTTTAAAAAAGACAGCAGCTTATCAAATCTCGGATATGGTTCACAATTGATCGTCAAAAAAACATTGCAGGAAATAAAAAATTCAGGTAATCCCGGCGGCTTTGATTATAAAAGATATTCATTGTTCCAGGGAATTACACACCAGGTTTATTTGAAAGAAAATGAATTTGAAGTTTTGTCAACTACGAATAAAAAAATATTTAACCGGTTTATTAATGAAAGTCGCTCAAAAGTCCTGAGCATATTGAGAAAAAATATTAAAGGAGAAAAAGAATTGGGTTTAGCCGAAGCACTATTGATCGGGTATAAAGATGATCTTGATAAAACCCTTGTGCAATCATACAGCAATACCGGCGTAGTTCATGTGATCGCAATTTCGGGCTTACACCTTGGCTTGATCTATTGGTTGCTAACATGGTTCTTTAAACCATTGCAAAAAAGAAAAATGAAATGGTTGCGGCCAATCTTTATTCTTACAGGTTTATGGTTATTTAGTTTATTGGCCGGTGCACAGCCTTCCGTTCTACGTTCCGCTGTCATGTTCACCTGCATTGTGCTGGGAGATTCCTTTGTAAGGAGATCATCAATTTATAATACACTTGCTTTGTCGGCATTGCTTCTTCTTTGTATCAATCCCTACTGGCTTTGGGATGTTGGCTTCCAGTTATCATACGCGGCAGTGTTAAGCATTGTTATTTTTATGCAGCCGATCTATCATTGGTTTTATGTCAAAAACAAAATACTAGATTTTATCTGGAAGCTGAATGCAGTAACAATTGCAGCACAGATCCTCACGGTGCCGGTAGGTATTTATCATTTTCATCAATTTCCGCTTTCTTTTTTGTTAACTAATTTCCTGGCTGTGCCTTTATCAAGTTTCATTCTTCTTAATGAGATATTATTATGCATCGTTTCATTTATTCCTGTAGTGTCAACGATCATTGGTAAAATAATATCATGGCTTATCTGGCTCATGAATTCTTATATCGAAAGAATTGAAATGCTCCCTTTTGCATTGTGGGATGGTTTGCAAATTTCAATTCCACAGGCAACACTGCTCCTGGTAGTTGCAACAGGGCTTGGCTTTTGGTTAATGGAAAAAAGTAAAAGAGGTTTTAAATATGGGTTGGCGGCCCTGTTTTGTTTTATTGTTTTCAGAACCTTCTCATTCGTGAAGGCAAATAAAAGGGAGCAGTTGATCATTTATAATGTTCCGCAAAAGCAGGCGATCGATCTTATTGATGGTAGAAAATATTTATTTGTTGGCGACCCCGATCTGCTGGCAGATGATTTTGTAAGAAACTTTCATATAAAGCCTTCACGGGTTTTAAACCGGATAGAGCCAGCCCCGGATTTTGAGAATTATCAGCAACAAGAATATATGATGGTTTATAAAAGCAAAAGAATACTGGCGATAAATAAAACTAAATATTTCCCTTTCCTCGAAAATAAGATACCTGTTGATCTTCTGCTTGTATCAGGCAATCCAAAACTTTATTTTAATCAACTTACAAAAACATTTTCTGTAAAACAGGTAGTATTTGACGGCTCATGCCCAGCATGGAAAATTAATTACTGGAAAAAAGATTGTGATTCCTTGCATATTCCTTATCATGATGTGAGTGAAAAAGGAGCTTTTGTGATGAGCCTCCGGTAGCTTACATTTGCGGCTTCTTTATCTCGCCTGAGGCGAGACCTGCCTTAATTTTTAAAAAAACTATGAACAAAAAAATTCA
>Ga0209797_10000931_pt1 | contig 14737 bp, 13 predicted proteins | sample DOMMetBare3Fresh_2_FD_187472 | JGI IMG/M metagenome (GOLD analysis project Ga0209797, IMG submission 187472) | Wetland sediment microbial communities from St. Louis River estuary, USA, under dissolved organic matter induced mercury methylation -... | ecosystem: Environmental > Aquatic >... | reverse complement strand
CCACCTCGACGTGGAGAGCCTCGAGTGGCTGGAACGGGAGCTGACGACGCTGGATGCTGCGGTCGTGCTCGTGGCGCACGACCGCTGGTTCCTCGAGTCCGTGACGACGGCGGTGCTCGAGCTGGAGGGAGGTCGCGCGCTCTACTTCTCGGGCCCCTGGCACCAGTGGCGCCTCGAGCGCGCAGCCCGCGCGCAGGCCGCCGCGAAGACGGTGGCGCGCGTCGGCGGGGACATCGAGCGGCTCGAGCGGTTCGTGCAGCGGTTTCGCTACAAGAAGTCGAAGGCGAAGCAGGCGCAGGCCAAGCTGACGCAGATCGGCCGGCTGGAGCGGGAGCGGAAGCAGGCGGCCGGCGAGCTCGAGAACCTGACGCACCGGCGCCGCACGCTCGGCTTCGAGTTCCTCAAGCCGGCCCGCACCGGCCGGATCGTGCTCGAGGCCGACGACCTCGTCGTGTCGGCGGGCGACAAGCAGCTGCTCGAGGGAGCGACGCTCGTGCTCGAGCGTGGCGAGCACGTCGCGCTCGTGGGGCCGAACGGCTCCGGCAAGACGACGCTGCTCGAGACGCTGCTCGGGCGCCGCGAGCCGGACGCCGGCTCGATCCGGATGGGCCACGGCGTGGAGCCGGCGTACTTCTCCCAGCACGACGTCGAGCTGGACGAGCGCGGCACCGTGCTGGAATGCGCCATGTCGATGACGGGGCTGGCACGGCCGCAGGCACAGCAGCTGCTCGGCCGCTTCCTCTTCTCGGGCTGGGGGGAGCACGAGAAGCAGGTCTCGGTGCTGTCCGGCGGCGAGCGGCGGCGGCTGTCGCTTGCGGTCGTCGTCGCGTCGGGCGCGAACCTGCTGGTGCTGGACGAGCCGACGAACCATCTCGATCTCGAAAGCCGGGAGGCCCTGGAGGTGGCCCTCGAGGCGTTTCCCGGCGTGCTCCTGCTCGTCTCCCACGACCGGGCCCTGCTCGACGCGGTCGCCGAGCGGACGGTCGCGATCGAGGAGAGGACGCTGCGCTCCTACGACGGCGGCTGGGCCGACCTCGTACGTGCGCGGGAGGAGGCCGCAGCGCCGGCCCCGGTGCCGGAGGCGCCGAAGAAGATCAAGCCGGCGAAGTCACGTCCCGTGAAGAGGCAGCCGACCGAGCTCGAGCAGGTGGAGTCGCGCATAGCGACGCTGGAGAAGCACGTGGGGGAGCTCGAGGCGACGTTGGCGGAGGACTGGACGAACATGGACGTCCTCACGCAGCACCGGGTAGCCCGCGACGAGCTGCAGTCACTGCTCGCACGGTGGGAGACCCTGTTCGAGTCCGCCTAGGTCCACCGCCTCGTCGCAGGAGCTGTGTCATGCCTGCGGAGCCCGGCATCGCGTTCGCCTCTGCATGATCCTCGCGAAGCGCCGACGAGCGCGGAGTCCGCCCGAGCCAGGGTGAGAGGCTCGAGAGCCGTGCTGCGCATCTCACACGGTGAGGACGATCTTCCCTCGCGCATGCCCCTCGCCGAGGTAGCGATGCGCGTCGGCGGCGGTGTCGAGGCCGTCGTAGCGGCGGTCGATCACGGCCTGCACGGCTCCGTCGGCGAGCAACCGTCCCATAAGCTCGAGGTCGTCCCGCGCGATGTGCGCGACGAAGAACGTCACCGACCGGCGGCGAAGGAGTCCAGCGAGCTTCGTCGCGACGAGGTGGGGGAGCGGGCCGAGCCCGCGCGCCGTCATGGGCGCCCCGACGAGCACGACGATCGCGTCGCGCGTCAGCACCCGGCCGAGCTGGCGGAGCGGGCGGCTCCCGGCGACGTCGATCAGCACGTCGTACCGCTCCGGGAGCCTGCAGAAGTCGTCGTTCCGGTAGTCGACGACCCGCGCGGCGCCGAGAGAGCGCGCGAGCTCGACGTTTGGGCCGCTGCAGACCGCCGTCACCTCGGCGCCGAGCCAGCGCGCGATCTGGACGGCAAACGTGCCGACGCCTCCCGATGCGCCGTTGACGAGGACACGGGTGCGGGGGCCGACTTTGCCTTTGTCCCGCATCGCCTGGAGCGCAGTCAGCCCCGCGACCGGGACGGACGCTGCCTCCTCGAACGAGACCGACGACGGCTTGTGCGCAAGCTTGGCCTCCTTGGCCACCGCATGCTCGGCCCACGCGCCGGCGCCTGAGCCGAACACCTCGTCGCCGACCTCGAAGGCGGTCACGCCGCCGCCGACGGCGACGACCTGGCCGGCCAGGTCGAGCCCGACGAGCGAGCTCTTCGGCGCGCGGAAGCCGTTCCCGAAACGGGCCAGCCAGAAGCCCTCGACGCCGTACCAGTCGGCCGGATTGACCGACGATGCGCGCACGCGCACGAGCACCTGATCGGGCTCGAGCGCGTCGATCTCGCGCTCGCCCACCCGCAGCGCGTCAGGGCCGCCGTAGCGCCGGTGGAGGACGGCGCGGGTCGTCAGCGGCAACGTCACACCCGGCGTGATGGCCAACGCGTCCGCCTCGAGCCGGCCGCGAGTCGATGTTGGTGAAGCTGCCATGGGACGCTCCTGTTCGGTCGGATGCCGCCACGTCATGGAGACTGACGGTGTAAGTTTACGCGGAGGAGTGTATACGTACGCCGTAAGTACGTCAACGCCGGACTGAAGTCGCCAGACAGTGATGCCGAGACGAGACCCCAAGTCGACGAGGCGCGAGCCCCTCACGCGGGAGCGGGTGCTGCGGGCTGCCGTCGAGCTCGCCGACGAGCGCGGGCTCGGGGAGCTGAGCATGCGGAAGCTCGGCCAGCGGCTCGGGGTCGAGGCGATGTCGCTCTACAACCACGTCGCGAACAAGGACGACCTCCTCGACGGGATCGTCGAGGTAGCGCTCGCCGAGATCGAGCTGCCGCCCGCGAGCGTCCACTGGAAGGAGGCGATCCGGCAGACGGCGGTCTCCTCCTACCGGGCGTTCCTCCGCCATCGCTGGGCGTGCAGCCAGCTCATGCGCGGCACCCGCGTCAGCCCGAGGCAGATGCAGTGGATGGAGGACGTACTGCGTACCTTCCGTCAGGCCGGGTTCTCGGCCGACCTCACGCACCACGCCTACCACGCGCTCGACAGCCATATCACCGGGTTCACGCTCTGGCAGGTCAACATGCCCTTCGAGACGCGCGAGGAGCTCGTCGACCTTGCCGAGGGATTCCTCAGCGAGCTCCCGGCCGACCGTTTCCCGTACGTCGTCGAGCACGCCTACCAACACCTCGAGCCGTCGAGCCCCGACGGGAAGACCGAGTTCGAGTTCGGGCTGGACCTGATCCTCGACGGGCTCGAGCGGCTCCGCGACGAGGAGTGAGCGGCGCGGCGACCGGCTTGCGATCAGCCGGTGGGCCGGCCCGACGTCGCTCCCCGCTCGACGACCCCGATCAGAGCCTCGACGGCGGTGGGATCGAACTGCGTGCCGGCGTGGGTGCGCAGCTCGGTGACCGCGGCGGCGAAGGGCAGCGCCTTGCGGTAGGAACGGTCCGTCGTCATCGCGCTGAACGCGTCGCAGCACGCGACGATCCGGGCGACCCGGGGGATCGCTTCGCCCGCGAGACCGTCGGGATACCCGTTTCCGTCCCAGCGCTCGTGGCAGGAGCGGACGATGCCGCCGATCGTGCCCAGCAAGCCGCCGACCTGCGCGAGCATCTTCTCGCCTTCGATCGTGTGCGTCTCCATCACCGCGCGCTCCTCGGGAGTGAGCCGGCCCGGCTTGTTGATGATCTCGCCGGGAATCCGGATCTTCCCCACATCGTGGAGGAGGGCGGCGAACTCGGTGTCGCGTCGGGCCGACTGGTCGAGACCGAGCTCGTCGGCGACGGCCAGGCTGAGGTGGACGACGTCGCGGCTGTGCAAGCCGGTGTACGAGTCGTCGGCCTCGACGACGTCGCCGAGCAGCAGCGCGGTACCGCGATAGGCGTCGCGAAGCTCGAGGGCATTGTCGATCCCGGCCCGCCGCTCGCTGGCGAACACGCCGAGCAGCCAGACGAGCGGCAGCACCAGCACGATCGCGAGCGGGTCGGGGTACGCGACGAACGCGACGCAGAGCCCCACCGGGGCGAGCGCGGCATCGATCGGAGCGCTCCTCAGCGTGTAGCGGAGCTGGGCGACCGTGGAGATGCCGCGCGAGATCCGGTCCCGGACGACGCAGCTCGCGAATTCCGCGCCGAACTGGGCCAGGAGGGCGCCGAGATAGAGGGGCGCCTGATCGAGCCGGGGCGGCCCCTCACCCGCCAGCGCGAGCACGACGACGGGCCCGACGGCATGCCAGGCGTCCATCATCGTGAGCGCCACTCGCTTCGGATGCAGCCGCCCCACCGCGACGTCGACGGCGGCGCCGCCGAGCAGGCCGGCGAAGACGAGCAGCGGCACCTGGCCGAGCGGGAAGACGAACAGCATCGGCACGAGGATCAGCTGGGTCGGAACCACCGATCCGACTCCGACCTCGTACTCGAGCCGGGACACGAGGGCATAGGCGGAGACGACGAAGACGGACGCCCAGATCCCGGGCGACCGGCTCGAGTCGACGAGTACGAGCAGGGCGAAGGAGGTGGCCAGAAACCCGCCCCCGACGATGAGCAGCGCGCTCCAATCCCGGATCGCCGGACGCTCGCCGAGCCGTGAGCGGCTCTCTCCGACGGCCGGCTCCTCGACCGCGTTCGGACTGAGCAGCAGCAGTCTGCTCGGGCTGGCTCGCGCGGGTGACTCCACAGAGCTCACGGGACTGAGATCGGCATCGGCGAGCAGCGGCTTGAGCGGCGTTTCGAGGCCCCGGGGCCGGGCGAGCTCCGTGTGGGAGATTCCCTCGTGGGAGGGACGCGGGAGACCCTTTTGGGGGGCGCCCCACCAAGGCGCCGGACCGATGATCAGTCCGCGGATCGAACTGGGAAGTGCAGTGTCGATGTACCTCTTGAGCAAGGAGAAACCTGTGGCACCTGCGGCACCATCTACGCGGCTCGTCGCGCTCGTCGCGACCGTCGCAGCGGCGATTGCCGCGCTTGCCCTCGGAGCGACGGGGGCAACGGCGGGCACGACGTGTCCCGGCACGGTCGTCTACCCGTTCAGCCAGTGGGGCGACACGAGCCCCTACATCCTCGCCCCGGGCGGGAACTTCGAGGGGAGCACCGGCTGGACGTTCACTGGCGGCGCCACGATCGTCTCCGGCAACGAGCCGTTCTTCGTCGGCCGCAAGAAGGACAAGAAGTCGCTGTCGCTCCCGGCCGGCGCATCGGCAACGACGCCGAAGATCTGCGTCAGCCTGTTGTCGCCGACGATCCGGTTCTTCGCGGTCGGCGGGAGCTCTACGTCGGCCCTCAAGGTCGATGTCATCGCGACCCTGCCGAACGGCTCGGTGGTGACGCAGAAGGTCGCGACGATCGGCGCCAGCCCGGCCTGGAGCCCGACCCCGACGGTGTACTTCTTCGCGAACCTGCTCTCGCTCGTGTCGCCCGAAGGCACGACGAGCGTCCAGTTCCGCTTCACCCCGACGGGGAGCGCGGGCTGGCAGATGGACGACTTCTACGTGGATCCACGCAAGGGGAACTGATCGACCGGCAGGTGGGACTCGCAGCGACGGGGCGGCCGCAAGCCGCCCCGTCGTGCGTCTCGCCCCCGTCGTCGCCGGCACGATCCCCGTCCGAGCCTGGTCGCCCTGCAAAGCATGTGACGTGACAGCCACCCCGCGGCGTACAACGGTCGTGCACGCGATGACACTGACCAGGCCGCTCGCGCAGACCGCTCAGCCGCTCACGTTCGCCGAGGCGGCGGAGCGGCACCTCGACGACGTCTTCGGCTTCCTGCTCTACCTGACGCGGGATCGCACCCTGTCCGAGGACCTGGCCGGTGCCACATTCGAGAAGGCGCTGCGGCTGTGGCCGCGCTTCGACGCCCGGCGCGGGAGCGCCAAGACCTGGCTGATCGGCATCGCCCGGACGACGGCGCTCGACTGGTTTCGCTCCGAGTCGCGCCGCCGCCGGCGCGAGGAGGCGGCAGCGCAGCCCGAGGCGCACGAAGGCGCGTTCGTCGAAGGGCTCTCGCCAGAGCTGCAGGAGGCGATCGCCGGCCTCTCGGCGGGTGAGCGGGAGGTGATCGCCCTGCGCGTCGTGCTCGAGCTCGAGGGCGAGCAGGCCGCCCGCGTGCTCGGGATCAGCCCCACCGCCGTGTCGACCCGGCTCAGCCGGGCGCTGAAGAAACTCGAGGAGAAGGTGAGAGACGATGAATTCCGCTGACCTGACCAGGGAGCTGCGGGCCACCCGGCCCATCGCCGGCGACGCCTTGCGCGATCGCGTGCGGGCGATCGCCGCCACGCAGCCGAGGCGGCGTCCGTCGCCGTTCGCCCGCCTCTCCCCCCGCCGGCTCGTGCTCGTCGCGGTGCCGGCGGCTGCCGTGATCGTGGCAGCCGTCGCCGGCATCACAGCCCTCGTCGACTCCGAGCAGGGACAGCGGCTCGCGGACACGCCGCTCGCCTCCGAGTCGGCGACCGTTGCGCAGGATTCCGCGCTCGCGCCGGTCGAGAAGGCCGCGGCGGGCGGGGCGGCGGCCACGACGGCGGCTCCCACCCCCACGCAGGACCGCGCGCAGCGGTACTCGGCGCAGCTGACGATCGCCGTGAAGGACAACGACGCCCTCTCGAAGGCCACGCAGAGCGCTCTGGCAACGGCACGCCGGCTCGGCGGCTACGTCGTCAGCGTGCAGTACGCGACCGCGGAGACCGGCGCCGCCTCGATGACGCTGCGCGTGCCGACGGCGCGCGTGCAGGACGCGCTCGTGTCCCTCTCGGGGCTCGGCACGATCGAAGCGCAGCAGGTGCAAATCGACGACCTGCAGGGGCAGGTCGACGAGCTCGGCAAGCGCGAGGCGGCGCTGCGCGAGCGGATCGCGCGGCTGTCGGCCCGCATCGCCGCCCCCGGGACCGACGCCGAGACGAAAGCGACGCTCGTTGCACGCCGCGACGCCGCGCGCAGCGAGCTCGCGCAGGTGCGAGCGCAGAGCACGCAGGTGACCGGCGAGGCCCGCTTCGCGACGATCCAGCTGCAGCTGCAGACCGAGCAGGGGTCCGCCGTACCGCCGGCGCCCTCACGCTTCGACGGCGCGCTCGACCAGGCCGTGCACGTCCTCGTGTGGGAGGGGGTCGCCGTGCTCTACGCGCTCGTCGTGGCCGGGCCGGTCGCCCTGGTCGCCCTCCTCGCATGGCTCGCGCGCCGGCTCGTCCGACGCCGCGAGGACGAACGGCTGCTGCAGGCGCACTGACGACGTGCCGCGAGGCACGCCTCGCGGTTACGGAGCGACGTCCAGGGTGGCGATGAGCGCGTCGGCCACCACCTTGAGCGGCCGTCCGGAGATCTGGCTCGCCTTGCGCAGCCGTGCGAACGCCTCCTGCTCGGACAGGCCTTCGCGCTCCATCAGCAGCCCCTTCGCGCGCTCGATCGCCTTGCGGGCCGCAAGCGCCTCCGACAGCGATTCGGCCTCCTCCCGCAGCGCCTGCAGCTCCTCGTGACGGGCCCGCGCAGTCGCGATCGCCGGCAACAGGTCGGACTCGCGGAACGGCTTCACGAGGTAGCCGAAGACGCCGGCCTCGACGGCGCGTGAGACGAGCTCCTCCTCCCCGTAGGCCGTCACCATCACGATCGGGATGGGGCGCTCGTCGAGGATCCGCCGCGCCGCGTCGATCCCGTCGAGCTTCGGCATCTTCACGTCGAGCAGCGCGAGATCCGGCTCGGCGCTGCGGGCGAGCGCCACCGCCTCCTCACCGTCCTTCGCCTCCGCACAGACCTCGAAGCCCGCCTGCTCGAGCAGCTCTCGCAGGTCGAGCCGGATGATCGTCTCGTCTTCCGCGATGAGAATCCGCATCGCCGTCCTTTCCGTCATGCGTGCGCCGGGAACCTGACCTCGGCACGCAGGCCGCTCTCGTCGACGAGGCTCAGCTCGCCGCCGAGCTCGTCACGGACGAGCGCGCGGACGATGGAGAGGCCGGTGCCGTCGGCAGCCGCCTGCATGCCGTCGCCGTCGTCGGCGATCGCGAGGACGACGTTGCCGCCGCGTTCGTGCAGCGTAATCGAAATGTGGCTGCCGCCGTGCTCGAGCGCGTTGCCGAGGAGCTCGCTGAAGACGAGCGCGAGCGAGGTCGCGCGCTGGCCGGCAAGTGGCACCGGCTCCAGGTCGGACGTCACCTCCGTGCCGGCCACGAGCCCTTGCACGAGCATCGCGCGGAGGCGGTCGATCAGCTCGTCGAGCTCGACGTCGTCCTCGCGATGCTCGGTCAGCACCTCGTGCACGGCGGCGATCGCGAGGATCCGGTTGACGGAGTCGCCGAGCGCCTTCTTGGGGTCGACGTTGTCGGCGCGGGCCTGCAGGCGCAGGAGCGAGGCCACCGTCTGCAGGTTGTTCTTGACGCGGTGGTGGATCTCCTGGGCGAGCACGCCGCGCAGCGCCATGCGCCCGTGCTCGAGCGCGACGGCGGCCTGGCTGGCGATCGCCTCGAGCAGCTGGCGGTCGTCGTCGCTGAAGGGGACGTCGCGGTCGACGACGAGCTCGCCGATCGTGCGCGCCCGCCAGCGCAGCGGCAGCCGTACCGCATGCCTCCCCGCCCGGCCCTCGGGCCAGGCGATCCGGCCGTCCTCCAGCACGATGGCGGCGCCCGTCGCGTGCATCGACTCGACGGTCGTCTGCACGATCGCCTCGAGCGACTCCTCGAGATAGAGCGACTCCGAGACCGCCTCGGAGATGCGCGCGAGCGCCTCGAGCTCGTGCACGCGGCGCTGGGCCTGCGCGTACAGCTTGGCGTGCTCGATCGTGCGGGCGACCTGGGAGGCGATCGCGACGAGCAGGTCGATCTCGCCGTCGCTGAAGGCGCGCGGCTCTCTGGTGCGGACGTTGAGCGCCCCTTCGAGCTTCTCGCGGGCGAGGATGGGGACGGCCAGGATCGACTCGTAGTCCTCCTCGGGCAGGTTGGGGAACGCCTTGAAGCGAGGGTCGAGATGGGCCCGGGAGGGGATCATGATCGGCTCACCCTGCGCGGCGGCAACGCCGGTGATCCCCTCGCCGCGGCGCATGCGGGGCGCCTTGGTCGCGTCCTCCACGAGCGTCCCGTGGGTGGCGCGGAGCACGAGCTCGTCGGCGCGCTCGTCGTACAGGTAGACGAAGCAGGCGTCGGTCTCGAGCGCGGCCGCGGTCTCGTGGGCGATCGCCTCCATCACCTCCTGCAGGTCGAGCGACGAGTTGACGACCTCGATCGTCTTCGTCAGGAGGGCCAGGTGGCGGGCGGCGTCCTGCACGGCCGGTCAGTCGAGGTAGGTGAGGACGATCGCGCCGAGGATCGGCACGGCGAGTGTGAGTGAGAAGTTGAACCAGCCCACGATCACGAGGCGCCGGCGCGTGGCGGGAGCCTGCGGGGAGCCGGCCCGCAGCTCGCTCTGCAGGCGCGGGCCGAGCAGGTAGTCGTGGACGACGGCTCCCAGGCAGAGGAAGGCGACGAGCACCGACTTGAGCATGAGCGTGCGATCGAAGTCAGTCGAGAGCGCCGCGTCGTTGAAGCCGCCGTGGAGCTGCGTGAGCCAGAGACCGGAGACGATCGAGATCCCCATCGCGCTCCACCCGAGGGGGCGCCAGCGGCGCCCGAGCGCGCGCATCGCGGTCGCCCGCGCCTCGCCCTCGAGCTTCCGGATCGCGGGAACACCGACGAAGACCAGCACGATGGTGCCGCCCACCCACACGCAGGCCGACAGCACGTGCGCGATGCGAAGGACGTCGAGCATGCTCCCAGGCTATCGTCGTGCCCGGTGAGCGACGACACCATCCTCTTCCTGCACCTGGCCGGAGCCTTCCTCTTCGTGGGGGGATCGATCGCTGCGGCGGTGCTGCGGCGGGCGGCGATGCAGCGCGAGCGGCCCTCCGAGATCGCACTGCTCCTGCGGGCGGTGCGTCCCGCCGTGCCCGTCGTCGGCATCGGGCTCGTGCTGGCGGTGGCGGCCGGCTTCTGGCTGGCAGACCGGGTCGGCTTCGACCTCGGCGCCGCCTGGCTCTCGAGCACGTTCGCACTGCTCGGCTGGGTCGCCGTCGTCGGCGCGGTCGCGGGACGCCAGGATCGCCATACGCGCGAGCTGGCCGAGCGGCTCGCCGCGGGCGGAGACACACCCAGCGTTGAGCTGTCGCGCAGGCTGCGAGACCCGCTCAACCTGGCACTCAACGCCTCCCTGCTGGCCGCCATCGTCGCCATCGTCGTGTTGATGGTCTGGAAGCCGGGGCTGTAGGCGCACGGCAGTTCGAGGCGCAGGGCACGGTGGACGGGGCCGGGCGCGTGGCAGTTCTTGCAAAGGTGGGTGTCTCCCATGAAGGCAGGGAGACACCCACGGCCGTGGTGCGACCGGCGCAGAGGCAAGCGGTCTTTAACGACCACGGGCCCCAACAGGGGGACCCGCGATCGGCCGTCAGACACAGGCTGGCCGCTCGCCTTGCGGCACGGCCTGCACCACAGATGATGCGTGATCGCAACGACGTTGTCCAGCCCGGTGCCACCAGACATGAAGGCAGCCGCTGCCGGAATCCTCACCCGCCGGCTGGACACCCCGCGGGCGGCATCCCGCACAGGCGGGATGCCGCACCGGCGCAAGACTACAGCGCTGCCAGGTAGCGGTCTTTCTCCCATTCGCTGACCTGGATGCGGTACTCGTCCCACTCCTTGCGCTTGAGCTCGACGTAGCGCGGGAAGATGTGGTCACCGAGCGCCTTCTGCATCAGGTCGGAGCCGGCAAGCTCCTCTGCGGCCTCGCCGAGTGAGCCGGGCAGAGCCTCCACGCCCTGCTCCTCGCGCTCCTCGTCGGAGAGCCGGTAGAGGTTCGTCGTCATCTCGCCGGGGAGCTCGTAGCCGCGCTCGATCCCCTCGAGCCCCGCGTGCAGCAGCGCCGCGAAGGCGAGGTACGGGTTGCAGGCGGGGTCGGGGCAGCGGATCTCGGCCCGCGTCGCCTGCTCGGAGCCCGGCTTGTACAGCGGGATCCGGATCAGGGCAGAGCGATTGCGCTGCGACCACGCGACGTAGACCGGCGCCTCGTAGCCGGGCACGAGCCGCTTGTACGAGTTGACCCACTGGGCCAGCACGGCGGACATCTCGCGGGCGTGCACGAGCAGGCCCGCGATGAACGACTTCGCGGTCTTCGACAGGTGATGCGGGTCCTTGGCGTCGAAGAACTGGTTGCGGCCGTTCTTGAACAGCGACATGTGGGTGTGCATGCCCGAGCCGTTCTCGCCGAACAGCGGCTTCGGCATGAAGGTCGCGTAGTAGCCGTGCCACGCGGCGACCTCCTTGACGACGATGCGATACGTCATCGTCTTGTCGGCCATCGCCAGCGCGTCGTCGTAGCGCATGTCGATCTCGTGCTGCGAGGGGGCGACCTCGTGGTGGTGGTACTCGATCTGGATGCCGACCGACTCGAGTGCCGCGATCGTGTCGTTGCGCACCTCGGTGGCGGCGTCCTGCGCGGTCATCGCGAAGTACCCGCCCTCGTCGAGCGTCTCGGTGCCCTTGTCGTCCTCGAACAGGAAGTACTCGAGCTCGGGGCCGACGTTGAACGTGTCGAAGCCAAGCTTGCGCATCCGCTCCAGCGCCAGGCGCAGGACGTAGCGCGGGTCGCCCTCGTAGGGTGTGCCGTCGGGCTTGACGACGTCGCAGATCATGCGACCGACCTTGGCGCCGAGCGCGTGACCGTGCTCGTCCACCGGTCGCGGCATCACCTGGAAGGTGGCCGGGTCGGGGATCGCGACCATGTCCGACTCCTCGATCCGGTTGAAGCCGGTGATCGACGAGCCGTCGAAGCCCATCCCGTCGTTCAGCGCCCCCTCCATCTCGTTCGGGGTGATCGCGAACGACTTCAGGTGCCCCTCGAGATCGGTGAACCAGAAGAGGACGTGCTCGATGCCCTCGTCCTTGATGCGCTTCAGCACGGCGCGGCGCGCCGCGACGCTCGAGGTCGCACGGTCCTTGCTCTGCACCGTCGCCGAGCGCCTGGCCGTCGTCGTCCCTGCGCCCGCACTCCGTGGTCTCGCCATCTGTTTTCCTCCCTGAAAACGAAAAAAGCCCCAGACGCGAAAGCGCCTGAGGCAACGTCGCCTCGAAACCGGCAGCAGCAGACTAGCAGCGCGCACCGTCTCGCGCGTCGTCACGGATCTGCAGGCAGGGTCTCCAAGAGGGGGCCGCGGCCGTGGCGCGCGACGGCGCGGGCGTACAGCGCGAGCGCCGGCGCCAGCACCGCTGCGCCGAGCGCGAGCGCAGGCCTCAGCCCGACGGACGAGCCGACGGCGCCGATGGCAGGGCCGCCGGTCACCTGCCCGATCGCGTCAGACTGGTTGACGATGGAAAGCACCGTGGCCCGCACCGAGGAGTCGTCGATGGTGCGGTTCACCCAGACGGACTGGAGCGGCACGATCAGCTGCCGGCACGCGGTCACGGCCGCGTAGCCGGCGATCGCGAGCCACGGGACGCCGGCCACGGCGAAGAGCAGCGCGGCGCCGAGGATGAGGGTGTTGGTGCCGAGCAGCACCCGGGCGAGGCGCTCCCGCGAGGCGTGCTCGAGCCGCTTGACCGCCACCTGCGTGACGACGATGCCGATCACCAGCGCACCGCCGGTGAGGAGTCCGATCCACACGACGTCGGAGAGGCCGCCCGCGTCGGGCAGCCCCGTGCCCGTCAGGAACTGCGCCTGCCAGAGGCGGTCGAAGCTCTCCGTCCACATGCCCCAGAAGAAGGCGATCGCGAGCATCAACAGCAGCAACGGGTGCCCGCGCACGAGCCGCCCACCGCGTCGCGCGGTGGCGAGGAGAGCCCCGGGGCCGCTTTCGCCTTCCTTGCCGGCATGCGGGCGGAACCCGGTCTCCGGCATGGCGACCGCCAGGAACCCTGCCAGCGCGAGCACCCCGATGCCGCCGGCGACGATCGCCAGCTGCAGGTCGAGCACGCCGAGGCCCGTGCCGAGCGCGACGCCCGCGAGCGCGCCCACGTTTGCCGCCTGGGCACCGCGCAGGAGCACGCCCGTGAGGCGCCGCTCGCCGACCTCGTCTGCGATCCACGCCTCATAGGCGCCCGATTGGAACGTGTAGCCGATGCCCCAGAACGCGTACGCGCCGATGATCAGCACCGGGCTCGTGAGCACGCCGAACAGGATCGCGGCAACGCCGAGCATGGCAAAGGAGACGACGATCGAGAGCCGGCGGCTCACCGTGTCGGCGACGACGCCGGTGGGCACCTCGAACACGAAGATGGCCAGCTCCATGGCCGTGCCGCAGAGGACGAGCTGCAGTGGGCTCATGCCGACCTCGGTCACGTAGTAGACGTTCGTGATCGTGAAGGTGAGCATGAACGCGAGCGACCCGAAGCCCTCGATCGCGAGGTAGACGGGGACGGCCGGGAGCCGTTTCATGGCCGGGTGCGAAGGGCCGCCTCGACCTCGTCGAGCGGCGCCTCGAGCCGGATCCAGGCCGGGCGCGGGAGGTACCCGAGCTTGCGGTTGACGGCCTGCATGGCCGCGTTCCCCTCCTGCGTCCAGGTGACGAGCTCGCGGTAGCCGTGCAGCGCCGCCCAGGCGATCTGGCGGCGCTTCAGCGCGGTCGCGATGCCGCGCCCGCGGTGGCTGCGCGCGACCGCGGTGAGGCCGTGCTCGGCGAGCCGCGGGTCGGCGGCCCGCCGCAGGAGGCCGGAGAACGCAACGACGCGCCCGCCCGCGAGGGCCACGAGCGACGCCTCGTGCAGGACGCCTGGCCCGGTCGCATCCTCCTCGGCCCATTGCGCGAACGACGGGACGATGTACGGAGCGGGCAGCGGCATGTCGGGGAGCGCCTCGCAGGCAACGGCGTAGGCGCCCTCGAGCAGGCCCTCGCGCGCACCGACCGGGAGGATCTCGATGCCCTCCGGGTCGGGCCCTTCCCCGTCCTCGTCCTCACCGAGGGGACGGGCCACCTCGATCTCCCGGAGCACCTCGACGAAGCCGAAACGCGACACGAACGCTGCGGCGGCCGTGTCGCCCTCCTCGATCGCCCCCGCCACGAGGCGGCTGCCGTGCGCGCGGGCGATCTCGGCGACGCGGCGCAGGAAGGCGGTGCCGATGCCGCGGCGCCGGAAGTCGGGCAGCACCGCGATGGCGGCGAAGGTGCGGTCGGGCAGGTCCGACGGTATCGCCCCGGCGCAGCCGGCCACGTGCCAGTCGACGCGCGCGAGCATCCGGACGTCGCCCGGCTTGCGCAGGCGCGAGCGCGCCACCTCTTCCGCGGTGACGGGCTCGCGTGGGACCACCGTGTTCCGCACGGCGGCGTAGGCCTCGAGACCGGGATGCGCGCCGGAAGGGATGTCGGTGAGCTCGAGCTCCATCAGCTCCTCTTGAGGGGTGGCGCGTGGACGAGCTGGGCGGGTGTGAATCTCATGCGACGAGGCTCCCGGGTCATACACGATCGAGGACGGTGCAAAACGGGCCCGGCTCGGGCCACACGGCAACAGGTGCCCTAGGTCGCGGAGATCATCGCGGCCGAGACGCTGGTGCGACGTCTCACAACGTTCGACCAGGATCGTACGTTGTGAGGCGCCGCACTAGCAGGTGGTCGCCACCCCTGCCGGCCGCGGCGCCGCTTGCGATTTGCGGCCGGCGCCGCCTGTGTCTACCATTCTGCGTCTGGCAGGGCCGATGCGGGCCCCGCCGTACGGCAATGACGCCTCAGAGCTCCTCGTGGAGCGCTGGGGCTTTTTTCGTTGGTCCAGCAAGGAGGGGAGCACGATGA
>Ga0209797_10000929_pt1 | contig 14739 bp, 14 predicted proteins | sample DOMMetBare3Fresh_2_FD_187472 | JGI IMG/M metagenome (GOLD analysis project Ga0209797, IMG submission 187472) | Wetland sediment microbial communities from St. Louis River estuary, USA, under dissolved organic matter induced mercury methylation -... | ecosystem: Environmental > Aquatic >... | reverse complement strand
GTTAATGTATCTGTTGTTTCGCCTAATAATGATACAACCGAAACTAAAGTCAGCCCAAAGCCATCAGAACCATCTCTGTCGTTCAAAGAAAAAATGGATCATATGATCAACGGTGATTCATCAGGTAGATGGACATCAAACAGGCCCGAGCCGTTGCCCGGCGCTATTCTACCATATAAAAGGATAATTGCATTTTATGGCAACCTGTATTCAAAAAACATGGGCATTTTGGGTGAGCTGCCTAAACAAGAAGTATTGGATAAGCTGCAACAAGAAGCAAAAGCATGGCAAGAGGCAGACACATTTATGGAAGTACAACCTGCTCTCCATTATATTGCTGTAACTGCACAAAACTTACCGGGTAAAGGAAATAAATACAGGCTGCGGATGCCATTTCATCAAATTGATTCGGTTTTGAAAATGGCAGAAAAAATAAATGCGATCGTTTTTCTCGATATACAAGTTGGATTAAGCACTTTACAGGATGAAGTGCCGGAGCTTGAAAAATATCTTAAGATGCCAAATGTTCATCTTGGTATTGATCCGGAATTTTCTATGAAGGGTGGGCAAAAACCTGGTTCAGTGATCGGTGTATTTGATGCAGCGGATATTAATTATGTTACCGGGTATCTTGAAAAAATTGTAAAAGAAAATAATCTTCCTTCAAAAGTTTTGGTTGTGCATCGTTTTACACAAGGCATGGTTAAAAATTATAAAGACATTAAAACAATGCCCGAAGTGCAAGTAGTGATGCACATGGATGGATGGGGTTTTCCTGCAAAAAAAATAAATACTTATAGGCAGTTTATTTATCGGGAACCAGTTGACTTTACCGGATTTAAACTCTTCTATAAAAATGATACAAAGAATAATGGCAGGTTACTTACCCCACAGGAACTTTTAAAATTAAAACCACAGCCTGTTTATATACAGTATCAATAATTGATTCGATAATCAAAGAATTTATTTTGCCCAATCCGGCACAGGAGAAGATGGATTGAATAGTTCATCAATATAATAAGGTCTTCTGTATTGTAGATCGCATGGATTGCCGATATTATATACACATGGCGAATACAAGGCGATATTATCGGGATACATAATTGTTTTAGGATCACCTCTTGGCATCAGGCTTATGTCATGATTCCTTCCAAGAATACAATGCCCCAGTTCATGAAAGATCAACGCCTCAAGTTGTACATCGTTTTGCCAGCATGTCTGCGGATTTACAAGTATTATCTTTTGCACATCATTTTGCGAAGAGATAACATTTGAAGTGGCACAATAGACCGATGAAGAAACAGCGTCGTATTTTATGATCAGGTTATCGATGGTAATATTATGTCCTCTTGCCTTAGCTTCAGATATGAATCTTTTTACATAAGGCTCAAACTCAGCCGGTACATTATAGATAAAATCATTTTTCTTTCCGCAGCCGGGGATGAAAATTATACAAGCAATCAGTATTTGCTTCAGCATTTACTAATATACAAAGAATTTTTAAAGACCGATGTGCAAGGGAATCAATCGGATATGTTTAACAATCAAGATCCGAACCTGCTATACCAGTCAATAAGTATGTAAATATTGTAAAGGATCACAAGGCCTGCTATAATACTAATGATGATCCGGAAGCTTTGTCGTTTAGCGAAAATGATCATCACAATAAATTGTGCGATTGTAAAAAACAGGCTTAGTACCCTGATCGCTTTATAGATTATTTCATTGCCTGTTATGGTAGACCTGAATAAAAGGCCCCAGAAGAACCAAATAAAGACATTAGTAACTATAATCAGAGCTATGATCAGGTAACCGAGCTCGGTATTTGATCCTGGCTGTTCCTTGATGGCAAATATTGTGTGATGAGGATTTATTGCTGCATCAGTAACCCCTTTCAGATTTGATCCGCAGTAGTTGCAAAAATTACTTTCATTGTCATTAGGTTTGCCGCAATTTGCGCAATTCATAATAGTTGGTATTCGGTTTAAATAATATTATGAGTTATAAATATACCACTTTGGCTATCGTTACCGAAGTTCTTATTTTCACAAGCAATCTCTTCAAAAATGCATCATCATTTTCATCCGGTCGAATGGGCGCATCATACAAATATTTATGAGGTCAACATTCGTCAATATACTCATGAAGGAACATTGAATGCCTTCGCCACTCATTTACCACGATTAAAAGATATGGGAGTGGAAACACTTTGGCTCATGCCAATACAACCTATCGGTAAACAATATCGCAAAGGAACACTCGGCAGTTATTATTCTATCAGCGATTATATTTCATTAAATCCTGAGTATGGCACATTGGATGATTTTAGATCATTGGTCGATGAAGCACATAACTGTGGAATGAAGGTGATCATCGATTGGGTGGCGAATCATACTTCATGGGACCATGTATGGACACAAACACATCCTGATTTTTTTTCAAAGAATGAATATGGTCATTTTCGTCCACCATATCCTGACTGGAGTGATGTCATTCATCTGAATTATGATAATAAAGAACTATGGAATGCAATGGTGAGTGATATGAAGTTTTGGGTAAACAATTTTAATATCGATGGCTTTCGGTGTGACATGGCTCACCTTGTGCAATTGGATTTTTGGAAATATGCAAGAACAGAATTGGATAAAGAGAAAAAATTATTCTGGCTTGCAGAAACAGAGGAGGCTCATTATCATGAAGCGTTTGATGCAAGTTATACATGGGAATTTTTGCATACTATGGAATCGTATTGGAAAAGAGAAACGGGTATCTATGGCCTTGATGCAGTATTGCGCAGGTATGAACACACATTTCCCAAAAATGCAATTCGAATGTTCTTTACTTCCAATCATGATGAAAATTCGCATAGTGGAAGTGAATATGAGAGATTGGGACAAGCCGCAAAAGCATTTGCAGTTCTTTGCGCCACCTGGAATTGTATCCCGCTAATTTACAGTGGACAGGAATTACCCAACTCACAACGATTGCAATTTTTTGAAAAAGATCCAATAGAATGGACCGGAATTTTTGAATTGCATAATTTTTATAAAGTGTTATTGGATCTTCATAGTCAGCACCCGGCTTTAAGAGCTGGTGATGATAATGTAGAAACGTTTCGAATTTCCACTTCACAGGACGAGCAAGTATTTTCTTATTTGCGAAAAAATGGTGAAAGAGAAATTCTTGCCTTCTTAAATCTTTCAGCAAATGAAGATCTGCATTTTGTAATGAGCGATGAATTAGTTTCAGGTATTTATACAAATATTTTTACCGGAGAGACCAGCGATTTTACGATTAATAAAAATTTAAGAATGAAAGCCTGGGATTATCTGGTTTACCAGAAATAAAAAAACCGCCTCGTTTTAAGCGAGGCGGTTTCTGTTTCAATCGATATTTTATTACTCTGTCATATCAAGTGGATAACTATAGCTTCCTCTGAATCCGGGATAAAATCCTTCAAGCTTCACTGTTCCAACTGCGCTATTAAGAATTCTGCTTAATTCATCTATTGATTTAATTGATCTGCCATTTACACTTGTAATCACAAAACCTTCATCCATTTTTGTCTTGCTTAATTTGCCACCTTCGGTTATTTTCTTAACAACTACGCCACCACTTACATCATACTCTTCTGCTTTTTTTGAATCAAGGTTTGCAAGTTCAGCCCCGATCATATCGCCAGCAGTGGCAATATCAACAGTGCTTGCTTTGGCTTTCAGTGTAACCATTGTGTTATAATCTTTACCATCACGCTTGTAACTGATTTGTACTTTATCATTTGGTCTGAAACCTGCCACCTGTGCACTCATTTCAATTCCGCTTGAAACAGCAACATTATTTACTTTGGTAATAACATCACCTTTTTTAATCCCAGCTGCATAAGCGCCGCCATCTGGTGGCACTGCTGTTACATAAACACCTTCACCTTCTTTAATTCCAAGTTGCTTCCGCTGATCTTCATTAAGATCATTGGCGAATTGAATACCGATATAACCTCTTTGCACATCGCCAAACTCAATTATATCATTCACGATTTTCTTAGCAATGTTTACAGGTATTGCGAAAGAATAACCTGCATAAGTACCGTTAGGCGCTAAAATAGCAGAATTGATGCCTACTAATTTTCCATCAGTTGTAACTAATGCACCACCGCTGTTTCCCTGGTTTACTGCCGCATCTGTTTGTATAAATGATTCCACAGGAGAAACATTGCTGCCTCTTGTTTGTCTTTCATTAATACCGATGCTTCTTCCTTTTGCACTTACTATCCCAGCAGTAACGGTTGTTTCCAATGTAAGCGGATACCCAATTGCGAGCACCCATTGACCCAATTTTACTTCATCAGAATTGCCATAAACGAGATAAGAGAAATTAGTCCCATCTATTTTTAATACGGCTATATCACTGCTTGGATCTTTTCCGATCAATCTTGCCTTATATGTTTTTTTGTTATGAAGGGTCACATTAATTTCACCGGCTACACCACCGTTCTGATCACTAACAACGTGGTTGTTGGTAACGATATAACCATCTTCGCTGATCAGCACACCGCTGCCCGAAGCTCTTTGTTCAGGGATGATCTGTGGCCCGAATTCAAAAAACTGGTCGAACCAATCATCAAGAGTACCACGATTACGACGGGGAAGATCATTGCTGACTTTTTGGGCGGCTATTTTTGTTTTAATATGTACGACTGCTTGTACCGATGTATTAGCTGCCTGTGTAAAATCAATATTCGTTGGAACTGTGCCAGTAGTGCCATCAAAATATCCTGCATAATTGGCAGGTAATTTTGACTCTGACTGCTGTATTGCAACAACTTTTTTATCTGTGAATTTTGAATAACCCCACACACTGGCAAGCGCAGAAACGCTGCTGACCGCCACAATTAAGAGAACTTGTTTAAATTTCATGGTGTTAATAATTTTTTTCTTTAGTGTTTCAAATTATGTGCCTATACAAAATAACGAAGTAGTTTCCTGAAAAAATGACCTTTCGATTAGTTTAACAATACCTTTACCAAGACCTTCGTACTTCACTGGTTAAAATTAATGACAATTATTGATTGTTGGTAATCGGGAAATTCACAAATTGGCAAGAAAATTCATCGTGTCAACCCCATCTGCATACTCGGTTAGAGATGGTAACTGGGCCTGACCAAATGGAATAAAGCCATGACCAACGGCACATTGCAGATCTGCTAAAGCCCCCAGGCTCTCTTCCAAATCTTTTTTCTGTTTATAAAATTCATAGTTCAGCTGGCTGATAGGAGAGAAAATGGAAGGATTTTCCAGTAAGATTATTGATTCATTAGCCATATAAAACTTGCCATTCAGGATATGAATAGCAAGATAATAATCATAATTGTTCCTGTATTTATGATGGTCTTTGAAATAATCATATTTTTTAAATGCTGAAAGTATTGGCAAAAAATCATAGTCTTTTGGAACAAATATTTTGGTCACATTCCTGCAGCCCATTCCAAAATAAAGATGAACATCATCTGCCAACTTTTCAAGCTCTTCCGTTGTTTCACTACCGTCTAAAACGGCTACTGACGTCCTGTTTCGCCGAATAATATTTGGATACTTGCTGAAATAATATTCAAAATATCTTGCTGAGTTATTGCTACCGGTGGCTATATAAGCATCACAGCCCTTTAGCATTTCTTGAAAAAAAACTAACTCATTTATTTCCTTATCCCATTCTTTTAGTTTTTCAACAAGATGTTTAATAAGTGTTTCATCTTTTGAAGATGCTTTAATGATCGCTTTATGCCCCGATATAAATACACAAAGAAAATCATGAAAGCCAACTAAGGGAATATTGCCGGCCATTACAATGCCAACTTTCTTACGATGCACCGGTTCATTTGGATAATGGGAAGCCCAATCAGACAGTTTTTGTTTATCAAGAAAATTTCTTGCAATATTCTCTGCTGCCCGGTCAATAAATTCCAGGGTAAACCAGGGGTTTATTAAACTGGCTCTTTGCTTTGCTTCCTGCCAGCCGGGTTGGGTTGATAAAATATATTTGCCAAGTCGGCCTGCCAGCTCAATTCTCATTTGTAATTTCATTTCAGCAGTCTATATTTGTCGGACAAAAGTAATTCTCAACCCGTTAATTAAATTTTTATGGCTATTAAGATTACAGAAGAATGTATAAACTGCGGTGCCTGCGAACCAGAATGCCCGAATAATGCTATTTATGAAGGCGGCGTAGAATGGGCATTGGCAGATGGCACTACAGTAAAAGGGTCTTTTACATTAATGGACGGCACTGCAATAGATGCCGATCAGAAAAACCCGCCTATTGCAACTGATATTTATTATATCGTACCAAACAAGTGTACAGAATGCCAGGGTTTTCATGAAGAGCCGCAATGTGCATCAGTTTGCCCGGTAGATTGCTGCGTACCTGATGAGATGTATAAAGAAACAGTTGATGAGTTATTAGCTAAGAAAGATAGAATGCACATTTAGTTAGTGCTTATTATGTGGAAAATTTTCCGGCTTAATTTGCGGGAAGGGCTAAATAATAAATTAACTTTAGTATATCTAAATATGCGGCAAGTGAGCTGCTAAAATCAGGCGGGTGATATGTTCCGCTGTAAAAAGGTGAAGGGAGAACGTCCTTCACCTTTATTATTTAATAATTTCGTTTAGCAACCTAAAACGATGTTATAATATTCTTTTTTTATGCTCTTTAGTTTTTATTAAAGCAATTTTTCTTCAATATTTGCGTCTGTAAATCACCTTGGAACCACACATGAAAAAAAACATCGCCCTTGTTACCGGGGGATTTTCCGGCGAAGCGGTTATATCCTATAAATCGGCCAATACGATTGATAAAAACCTGGATAGGGAAAAATTTAATGTTTATACGATCGATGTAAATACCAATGGTTGGTTTTATGAATTAAATGATGGAAGAAAGATCGAGGTCGATAAAAACGATTTTTCCTTACAAACAGATGATAGAAATATAAAGTTTGATGCTGTATTTATAGGCATGCATGGCACACCCGGAGAAGATGGCAAACTGCAAGGCTATTTCGATACATTGAAAATTCCTTATACAAGTTGCGACGCAGCAAGCTCTGCTATCACATTTAATAAAAGATATTCTGTAGCCGTTGCAGCTATGGCAGGCATCCATGTTTCAAAATCATTTCATTTATTTAAGCATACTCCGGTTTCGTTGCAACAAATCATTGATGGATTGTCTTTCCCGGTATTTGTAAAACCAAATAATGGCGGCAGCAGTATTGGAATGAGTAAAGTATACGAATCCAATGCGCTGGAAGCGGCAATTCAAAAAGCATTTAAAGAAGATGACCAGGTATTGGTGGAACAAATGATAAATGGAAGAGAATTTACAGTTGGTGTATTTAAAACAAAGGGAAACATTGTTGTATTACCAATAACTGAAGTAATAAGTAAAAAAGATTTTTTTGATTACGAAGCAAAATATGAAGGGGCTTCAACTGAAGTGACACCGGCTGAAGTTGATGAAGTTTCAGCTGATAAAATAAGAGACGCTGCAAAAAAAATATATGCTGTATTCAATTGCAGGGGGGTAGTAAGAATAGATTTTATTTTAGATGTAAACAGCGGGTATCCATACATGCTTGAGATAAATACAATACCCGGGCAAAGTGAAGCAAGCATAGTGCCGCAGCAGGTAATAGCAATGGGGTGGAGTCTTAAAGAGTTTTATACAAAACTGGTTGAGGAATGTTTTAATTAAAAATTTTCTTGATATAAAAAATAAAAATGTTTCAATTTATCACTAAAAGACCTTTTTGGGTTAACCTGCTCGCTGGATTGATCCTGATGGTATTACTATTGTTTTTGCTTTCAATTTTATTGGGACCGCTTACACGTCATGGCAAAAACAAAACTGTACCAAATGTGGTTGGTAAATCTTTTGATGAAGCAAGAAAGATTTTAAGCAATAGCGGTTTTGATGTGGAGGTGCAGGACTCACTTTATTCTGATACCATTGCGAAGGGTTCAGTATTAAGACAAATTCCGGATGGTGATGCAATAGTAAAGATCAGTCGCACAGTTTATTTAACTGTTAACAGGTATGTGCCGCCACTGGTGGAAATGCCAAACCTTGTGGATTTTAGTTTTCGTAACGCAGAATTACAATTGAAAAATATGGGACTGAGGGTGGGAGATACATCTTATATCGAAGATTTTGCAAAAAATACAATAAGGGAACAGCGCTATCATCAAGGTGGAAAAATACCACCAGGAACAAAGATCCCTCAGGGCACATTGATTGACCTTGTGCTTGCAAATGGGGGTGGCACCACTGAATTTACAGTACCCAATTTAATCGGCATGACCTATGGATCCGCAAAGAATTTATTAGAATCAAACGGATTAAGTTTTCTTTCAGTAATGCCCGATCCTGATGTAAAGGATTCAACAAATGCTTATATATCATGGCAGGATCCACCTCGTATGGGCGAAGACGGGAAACGTATAAAAATTAGTTCCGGCCAAACTATGAGTGTAAAACTGAGTGTTGTACGTCCTGCAATTGATACAACTTTAATTCAAAATCAACCACAACAATAAAAAATAGTTTATGGATAACATTACTGTAGGGGAATTGAAAAAAAGGCTTGATGCGGGAGAAAAAATAAATCTTGTGGATGTTAGAGAGCCTCATGAGAATGCTGAATTTAATATTGGCGGCGTTCTGATACCATTAGGCAATATTCAATCTATGCAGATAGATGAAATAGAAGACTTAAAGGATAAAGAAGTTATACTTTACTGCCGTAGTGGAAACCGTAGCGGACAGGCTTGTATGTTTTTGGACGCTATGGGTTTTAAAAATACAAGGAACCTTGTTGGCGGTATGCTTGCCTGGCAGGAAAAGGCGGGGGGCTAATGAACATTCATGTATTCGGAAAAAATACTCTTTAGGGAGTATTTGTAACTGCAAATATTTCATTCAATTTGTAACCCTAAAATTTTTTAAAAAAATGAAAAAGTATTTTTTGCTCGCATTATTGATTTTTCCGGCAGTTCAATTCATCTATGCTCAAAAAGATCCGGGTGATGTAAGTGTTTCGGTAAAAAGCGGCGCTGTAAATCTCGGCAAGAAAAACAATGTGGCTGATGACTGGAATATTCAGGATGGGCTTAATTACTTCGGTTCAGGTGCAAGGGCAAGAGACGGCTATAATAAAACACATACTTACGATAACATGGGCATTGTTTTATTCGAGAGCATGGTTGATAAAAAACCATCAGGAAAAATATCCGAGATGCAGATACATTTTTCAATACCTGAGCCAAATGAAGTAACGCCAAAAAACGGCTTTATCGGAAAATTTACGATTGAAAAGGTGACCATCACAGCATCCACTTCGCTTGCAGATCTGAAAAAGAAATTGAAAGGTTATACAGAAACCGACAGCTTTATTGAGCATAGTCACAGGCTTGCTAAAAGCGGCGTCTATTTCTATTTTCAATATGATTCCTCCGATACAAGATTGCTGAAAGTAAGTTTTGGACAGGATAAGAGGAGTAGTAAGTAGTTCAGTGTTCTTATTTAATAGCTAAGAGTTCAAAGTCAGAGCGACTTTAAACTCTTTTCTTCTTAATGAACTCAAAACCTCACATTCACTCCAACCATAAAGTTGCGTCCCGCCATTGGGAAATAATAATTTTCTGTAGTTAAACGACCGCCATTATAATAACTGAAAGTATATCCGTTCGGTTCGTACTTTTTATCAAAAACATTGTTTGCCTGTAAAATAATGTTCATTTCTTTCAGCCATTTTTTACTGATCATATAAATGATCCTTGCATCCTGTGTATAAAATGCATTCAATTTGCGACTTTCATTTTGTGTATTATCTAAATATTGTTTACCAACATACTTACTTATAAAACTTAGTTCAGCATTTTTTAAAGGGATAAAATTTATGGTAGCTCCTCCGATCATGTTTGGTGAAAAAGCAATATCAGTTTTTGAATATTGTTTTGTTTGCTGTCCTCCGTTATCATAATCATCAATGTATTCAGTAAAATCAGTCACTTTGTTTTTGCTTACAGAGAAATTCACAGTTGCATTTAACCATGATGTGATCTCTGAACCAGCCACAAATTCAACACCAGTCCGATAACTTTTTGGAATATTTGTTCTTGTGTAAGCGCCTACATCATTTATTTTTCCTGTCAATACCAATTGGTCTTTGTATTGCATGTAATAACCAGTAATTCCGATGCTGTATTTATCTGTTTTCTTTTCTAATCCTAATTCAAAGTCATTTAGTTTTTCGGTTTTTGGCTGTTGATCTGACCCGGCTTCAAAATCATCCCTGTTTGGTTCTTTTTGTCCCTTGCTAAAAGAGAGATAGCCAAACCACCTATTTTTCTGAAAACTTAATCCAAGTTTTGGGTTAAAGAAATTGTATTTGTTCTTAACTGTAAGATCAGGATTGTACCTGAATCCGTGAATATCATATTTCACCCTTCTGTATTGCAGATCATAAAAAACGGAAACAACAGAGCCGGGTTTTGTTTGTTGTTTAAAATAGATACTGAAGTCATTTTTATCGGCATCAAGATCATACCATCTGCCGGGTAATGCCAGGCCTTTTTCTGCCCACACAACATCGCCATAATGATTGCCCTCATACCTGTTCCATCCGCCACCAAGAGTGAATTGCGAGATATTGTCTTTGTATTGCAATGAAAAAATATTTCCGTAAAAATCATTATCAAGCCAAAGTTGTCTTACAAGATCAGTATTTGTTATTACATCATTTCCATAAACCGGTTCGGGCAAACCGTAATCAGTATAAGCCTCATCTGCTTTATATTGTTCATAATAACCTTTACCTTTTATATAAAACAATCCTGTGCTGAATTTTAAACGGCCTGTCAATTGCTGATTGTAAAAAAACTGGTAATGATCTTGCTTGTAGTTGTCCGTTTCATTATCGTAAGGGTTACCGGGTCTTTCCATTCCGGCGTAATTAATTGTGGGATTAGTTTTCAGATCTACTTCACTTACACCATACCATGCCTGGTAAGTTTTTTCTTCACCAGAAAAAATATTGAACCGAAGCGAATTCTTTTTACCGAGATAAGCAGTGGAAAAATAAAACGACTTCAAATCGCTGCTTGCTCTGTCAATATATCCATCACTGCTGATCCTTGATAACCGAAAATCAGTTGTAAAATGATCACTTACCAAACCACTGCCAGCTTTAATTGTATTCTTCCATGTATTAAATGAACCATAACTATTATTGAATTCAGCATAAGGTTTAAGGTTCACTTCGTTTGTGCTGATATTCACACTTGCTCCAAAAGCACCAGCGCCATTTGATGAAGTACCAACTCCACGTTGTACCTGAATGCTTCCTACAGATGAAGAAAAATCAGGCAGGTCAACAAAAAAATTTCCCTGGCTCTCGGCATCATTAAATGGAACCCCGTTCAATGTTACGTTGATCCTTGATGCATCACTACCACGAATACGAATACCTGTGTAACCAACTCCATTGCCGGCATCAGAATTTACGACGACCGATGGAGTTTGATTTAAAATAAATGGCAGGTCCTGGCCAAGATTCAATTTCTCAATTTGTTTTTTGGTCAAATTGGTTTTTGTAAATGGAGAATTTTCTCCGGCCCTGATAGCTCTTACTTCTACGGGTTCGAGCAGTAAAAAACTATCCCTTTCCGCGGTTTCTTTAATTTGGCCAAATGCAGCATTGCCGGCAATAGCAGCTGTGATTAAAATGGCAATCCTCTTCATTTTTTGAATTTTAAGGTTAAACCACTTCATTGATTGCCAGTATCACAGACTTGTTTGTGCAATTAATTCTGTAATCCTATAAATCCAAAAATCCGTGGTCAAAAATGAGAGGGAATGCTGTTGACAGGAACGAAAGATGTTTAGCACCTTCCCTGCGCAGGCATTACCCTGATCAGGTTCTACGGGTTTGATCTCAGTCCTCAAGCCATATGCGAGAGAACACCCCGGGGAAACGCTGAAATTCTATCCACAAAATTAAGGGAGAAATTTTTTTAAACCGCTGTAACCTTTCTACGCTTCTCTTCGTATAACTTAAAAATCGTTGTTTATGAAGAAAACCTTCTTATCCTTATTGTTACTTGTGGGCTTAGTTGTCACCACTTTTGCCCAAAAAACTATTAACGACGCCAATGCTGAAAAAAGAACCGTGGACAGTTTCCACGGAATTGACGTGGCTACCGGCATTGAACTTACGATGACCAAAGGAACTACTGAAGAAGTAGCTGTCAGCGCATCTGAGGTCGAATTCCGTGATAAAATTATAACGAAAGTAGAAAATGGCATCCTTAAGATCCACTACGAAACTAAAACAGGGGCTATCAATAAAAGAAATGAAAACAAGAACCTGAAAGCTTATGTTTCTTATAAATCTCTTGACTTGCTCCATGTAACAACCGGCGCAGAGGTTAAGATTGAAGGCATACTGGAAGCAACGAAACTTGAATTAACAGCAAACACAGGTGGACTTGTAAAGGGCGAAGTAAATATTGGCAATTTGATTGTCGATCAGAATACTGGTTCTAAAATTACTCTTATTGGTAAAGTGGATAAGTTGGAAGCGGAAGGAGATACAGGAAGTAAATTCCAGGGGGAAGATCTGACTACAAATACTTGCAGTGTTGAAATGAGCACCGGCGCAGGTATTTATATTTCTGTCGATAAAGAATTAAATGTAAAAGCAAATACCGGAGGGTATATAAAATATAAAGGCAATGCTGGCATCCGTGAAATAAAGACCAATACAGGCGGAACTGTTTCTAAAATTTAAAATGTATAGCCATGAAATGAACAATAAAAATTTCAAGCTAATATAGTCAGTAGCGAAGAAAATTTTATTGTGAATTCCATGTGACCAAAAAACAATAAAAATTAATCACATGAAAAAATTATTTAGTCTTTTAGTATTAACAGGAGTGATCGTAACAGCATCTGCTCAGAAAACGATTAATGATGCAAATGCACAAAAAAGAAATGTATCAGGCTTTCATGCCATTGAAGTTTCAGGAGGTATCGATCTTTATTTAAGCCAGGGTGATGAAGCGGTTGCTGTCAGCGCATCAAAAGATGAATACAGGGATAAAATAATTACTGAAGTGAAGGATGGTGTTTTAAAGATATGGTTCGAATGGAAAGGTAATTTAAGAATTGATTGGGGTAATCGTAAGTTGAAAGCCTATGTGTCAATTAAAAACCTTGATGGTTTGGAAGCATCAGGCGGCTCCGATGTGATCGTAGACGGCACTATAAAAACCACAAAGCTGAATATGGAAATTTCAGGCGGTTCAGATTTTAAAGGAAAAATTGAATCAGATGAATTAAAAATAAATGCAAGCGGTGGCAGTGAAGTGACTGTTTCCGGAAAAGCAGCCAAACTTACAATAGATGCAAGCGGCGGCAGTGATTTCAGCGGGTATGATTTTGCTTCAGATATTTGCAATGTGGAAGCAAGCGGCGGCAGTGATGTGCATGTTACAGTAAACAAGGAACTTTCTGCAAATGCAACTGGCGGGAGTGATATATTTTACAAAGGCACAGGATTGATAAGAGATCTTAAAACAGGAGGCGGTAACATTAAAAAAGTGAGCAAATAACTTTATTTTTAAAATAATAATATGAAAAAGATACAAGTGGCGTTGATGTTGATGTTTGTAAGTGCAGTTTTATTTGCACAAAAAACGATTAACGATCCTAACGCTGAGTCAAGAAATCTCAGTGGATTTCATGGCATTAAGGTTTCAAATGCTTTTGAAGTGCAAATTTCACAGGGCAATGAAGATGCAGTGGCCATCAGCGCATCAAAACAGGAATACAAAGACAAGATCATTACAAAAGTGGAGAATGGTATTCTTGTCATTCGGTTTGATGATGATAAAAAATTCTGGAAAGGATGGAACAGTGAGAAGCAAAAGTTGAAAGCATATATATCTATTAAGAGAATTGACAAGTTAGATATAAGCGGTGCGTGCAATGTGTCTTTTGAAGATGGACTTTCTGCTGAAGGACTTAGTCTTAACCTCTCAGGAGCAAGTGATATAGAAGGAAAGATTGATGCAAAAACTCTTAAAATTGTTATTAGTGGTGCATCAAGCGCAACAATTTCCGGCAATGCTGCTACATTGGATGTAGAGGCAAGTGGTGCCAGCGATTTTAAGGGGTATGAGTTGGTCACTAATTTTTGCGATGTAAAAGCATCTGGTGCATCTTCAGTAAACATTACAGTAAATAAGGAACTAAATGCAGATGCAAGCGGTGCAAGCACCGTGAGATTCAAAGGCGAAGGATTGATCCGTGATATTAAAACAAGTGGTGCAAGTAACGTCACTCGTAAGTCTTAAACATAAAGAGTAAAAATGGAAAAGCGTTCCGAAAATCGGGACGCTTTTCTTTTGGATAGTAGGTCGTCAACCCATACCTTTGCACCCCACATCGCGAAGTAGAGCAGCGGTAGCTCGTCGGGCTCATAACCCGAAGGTCGGGAGTTCGATCCTCCCCTTCGCAACAAAAGAAGCCTCTGAATGAGGCTTTTACATTTTTATATTCACTGTTTTATTCATTGCAGGTGCAAACCTCCGGCAATAGAATTTGATTACCTCCTCAATTTCTTCGCTATGGCTTGTACTTGCAGTTATAAGCTATTTAATGAAAGTCGGTTTTGTAAATATT
>Ga0209797_10000927_pt1 | contig 14755 bp, 14 predicted proteins | sample DOMMetBare3Fresh_2_FD_187472 | JGI IMG/M metagenome (GOLD analysis project Ga0209797, IMG submission 187472) | Wetland sediment microbial communities from St. Louis River estuary, USA, under dissolved organic matter induced mercury methylation -... | ecosystem: Environmental > Aquatic >... | reverse complement strand
GCCTCCCGGAGCCTGCGGCGGAGCGTCGGCGCGCACCCTCGTGCGGCCTACTTCGGGGGCGCTTGCGGCGCCTCGGCGATGTTCTTCTTCTCGGAGAGTTCCTTCACCTTCTGCTCGGCCATCGCTTTGATCGACGTCTCTCCGAGGCTCACGATCTTCTGGTAGAGGCCGAGGGCCTTCTCGATCTTGAGACCGCGCGCTCCTGCCGCGTGCGCGTTCTCGACGGCGTCCGCCTGAAGCTGCGGGTAGCGCGGGTCGAGGAGGTGGAGGCTCACCTGGCCCCGGTCCCGGTCGATCTGGCGGGCGAGGACGGCGGTGCCGTCGGGCGAGGCGGCGTAGGCCTCGATCTCGTGCGGCGCCTCGGGGACGAGGCGGACCTGAGGGACGTCCTGCCGCGCCTTCACGTAGTCGGCGTAGTAGCGCTTCTTGAGCCAGGTCCGCCAGCGCGCGTCCACCTGGCCCAGGTCCTCGTTGAGCACGCGCCGGACGAGGGCCGCGAAGCTGCGCTCGGCGCCGCTCGGCCCGGAAGGGGAGCCCATGACGTGGGCGTTCTCGAGGAAGGCCTGGATCTTCTCCTTGCCGTAGACCTCCGCCACGAAGGCCACGCGCGCCTGCCCCAGCTTGTACGTGGGGACGTAGCCGCGGACCCGGTCCTCGGCGAAGGGCAGGATCTCGTACTTGCGCTCGGGGTCGGGGTTCCACACCAGGTCCCGCAGGAATCCCTCGGTCTCCACGTCGAGCCCGCCCTTGGCGTAGTACTCGGCGATGCCCTCGACGAACCACAGGGGCAGGGACTCCACCAGCGGCAGGAAGTCGGAGCCGGCGGCGTCCATGAGCTTCTGGATGGTGAACTGGTGCACCATCTCGTGGGTCGACACCTCCCGGAAGCGCGCCTGGTTGCCGAAGTAGGGCAAGGACATCTTGAGGTCCTTGGGAGAGGTGACGCCGAGGACCGACTCGGACACCTGGAAGACGTTGGTGCTCTGGAACTCGCGCTTGGAGCTGTAGAGGATGTAGGGGAAGACCTTCGTCGGGCTGTAGTGGAACTGGTCCACCAGCCGCGCGAAGGCGCCCCGGATGACGGGAAGCGCCCGCTCGGCCACCTCCCGCTCGCGGGCGTAGAAGTAGAGGCGGACGCCGCCTGGACCGCCGCCCGGCGGGGGCATGTCGTGGTGGCGCCAGTCGAAGTCGTACCAGGCGACCCGGTTCTGGCCGGCGCGCTCCGGGAGGACGAGCTGCTGCTCCAGGCCCGGGCTGGCGCGCTCCACGCGGTCGAGCGCCCGGAGCGCCTCGCCGAGGCGGGGCGGCGCGAGGGTGAGGTCCTGGGCCGCGATCTCGAAGGGGACGGCGAGGGCCCATGCGGCGGCGAGAAGTCTCCTCATCTCCATGCCTCCGTGGGTGGCCGCCGTCACTCGCGGCCCACCGGCCAGCGCCGCCCTTCCCGGACGAGCGCGAAACCGCCGGGGGCGGCCGGTTCTTCCACGAGCTCGAGCCCCAGCGCAACCTGGGCCGCCCGCGCGAAACGGGCGCGGTGGCCGCCCTTCACGGTGCAGTGGAGGACGCCCTCCCGGTCCACGGTCAGCGTCTGCGGGCGCAGCGGCTCCGTCGATCCGTCGGAGAGGAAGAGGACGTCGCCGGCGAGCCCGCGGACCGCGTAGGGCGCGTCCTCGACCCGGACGTAGCCGCTCTCGCGGCCGACGCGGACGAGGTAGCGGCCGTCGGCCTGCCGCTCGAGCGAGCGCCACAGCACCTCCAGCGTGCGCGCGTGGGTGATGGGCTCGCCACGGTGGAGCAAGCGTCCCTCGAGGTCGATGGAGAGGCCGCTCCCTTCCCGGAGGATCTCGAGCGCGCGCGGGTCCACGCGGCGATGATACTCTCGACCCGCATGCCGACCGAGCCCGTCGTCCGCATCCGCTGCCCCGGCCCCGAGGAGGAGGCGCGCGCCGCAGCGGCGCTGCGCCGCGCCGGCCTCGAGCCGCAGGCGTCGCTCACCTGGCTCGTGGTGCGGGACGCCGACCCGGACGCGGTGAACGACGCGCTCGCCGCCGGGGGAACGCTGGCGCGGGTGGCGGCCCGGGAGCAGATCGGCAAGCTCGTCGGCTGGCTCATCGACCGGCAGGGCGACCTCGCTGGCCGCGAGGTCAACGTGCGGAACCTCTGCGCCCGCGTCCTCTCCGAGGCCGGCCTCGCGAGCCGCCACGGGCTCCGGGACGAGGCCGCGCTCGTCGAGGGGGCGCGCGCCCTGTACGAGCAGCTCATGGCGACCGGCGCCGGCTTCGTCAGCTGGGAGAGGTTCCTCGAGCTGTTCTGCGAGAGACCCGTCTAGCCCACGCCGCCCCGGAAGGCGATGGCGCCCCAGGCGTTCACGGCCACCCCGGCGAGGCCCGCCGCCCAGAACCACCCCTTCATGGGCCGCCCCCCGAGCGCGAGGAGGGCGAAGAGGTGGGGCGTCCAGTCGAGGCTGAAGCGGTAGCCGAACTGGACGTAACCGGTGTTCTGGTAGAGGAAGCCGGGCAGCGCCGCCGCCGCCACGGTGAGCCAGAGGATGCGGTGCAGCCTCGGCCGCTCCCTCGGCCAGAGCAGGAAGGCGAGGAGCGGCGTCGTGACGAGGAGCGACATGCCCTGCGGGTCGTAGGCGAGCCGGCCGTTCTCGAGGTGCGGGAGGCGGGTGAAGGCGGCGTGGAGCTGCCTTTCCAGGTAATGGAGCGAGAAGAGGCCGTACCGCTGCACGTCGGCGTTGACGCGGTTGTTCCAGAAGTGGGCGTGGCCGAAGTCGAAGGGGGAGCCGAACCGCGCCTGGTTCATCCAGCCCGCCAGGAGGAGCAGCGGAGCCGCCCCGAGGGCGAAGAGCCCGAGCTTGCGCCAGCGGGCCGCGTCGCGCCAGGTCGCCGCCTCCCTCCAGCGCGACCCGAGCGGCTCCCCCGCCGCGGCCACCTCGAGGAGGAAGAAGAGGCCGGAGAAGAGGAGGGGGGCGCGGGTGACGCCGGCGAAGCTCCAGGCGAGCCCGGCCAGGAAGGGGCGCGCGGCGCCGCGGGCGGCGAGGAGGTAGAGGCAGGTGGCCGTGACGCCCAGCACCTCGGCGGTGAACCAGACCTCGCCCCGGACCGAGCAGGAGAAGGCGACGGTCCCGAAGGCGAAGAGGAGCGCCAGGGCGGCGTTCTCGCGGCGCGAGCGCCGGGACTCGCCGGCGAGACGCTCCAGGACGAGGAAGAGGAGCAGCACGTTCAGCGCCGCGAAGGCGACCGTGAACGGGACGTCGCCGAGCTGGAAGCCCCGGACGGCCACCCCGGGCAGCATGACGAGGGCCGGGCCGGGCGGGAACGAGACGTACCAGCGGTCGCCCACGCGGGCCCAGTCGTTCTCGTCCGGGGGCGTGACGCGGAGATGAAGCTGGCCGTGGAGCCACGCGTCCGCCTGGTAGACGAAGTGCGGAGCGTGCGACTGGCGCAGCATCCTCTGCCCGGAGAAGGCGGCGAGGACGGCGAACGATCCCGCCAGCAGGGCGATCTCCAGCCGGCGCGCTCGCACGAAGGCCCACATGGCGTTCAGCGCAGTGCGAGCCGCAGCAGGTTCAACGCCTCGAAGGCCGCCTGGCGCCGGACGCGCTCTCGGTCGCCGCGGTAGAGCCGCTGCACCGTCTCGGTGCCCGCGGGACCGGCCAGGGCCAGGTGGACGGTGCCCACCGGCTTCGCCGGAGTGCCGCCGCCCGGGCCGGCGATGCCGGTGACGCCCAGGCCCCAGGCGGCGCCGGCGACGCGCCGCGCGCCCTCGGCCAGCGCGCGCGCCACCTTCTCGGAGACGGCTCCGTGCACGGCCAGCGCCTCCTCCGGCACGGCGAGCAGTTGCCTCTTCATGTCGTCGGAGTAGGCGACCACGCCGAGGTCGAAGACGTTCGACGCGCCGGCAACGCTCGTGAGGAGCTCGGCGAGGAGGCCTCCGGTGCAGCTCTCCGCGAGCGCCACCCGCTCGTGACGCGCGAGCAGGCGCGTCACCACGATCTCGGCCAGCTCCACCTTGCCCTCGCCCCAGATGGCGTCGCCGAAGAGGGTCCGGGCCTGCGAGAGGATCTCGTCGGCGCGGGCCTCGCCGTCCATGCCCGGCACCGACCACTTCACGTGGATCTCCGGCCAGTGGGCCCGGTAGCCGAAGCGCACGTCGCGGTTCCTGGGGTCGTCCATCACCGGGCGCATCCGCTCGTCGGCGTGCGACTCGGGAACGCCGAAGAGCTTCACGATTCGCGAGGCCGGGACCTCGCCGAGGCGGGCGGCGACGCGCGGGAGGACCACCTCCTCGCACAGGCCCCGGTACTCGACGGGGACCCCGGGCAGGCAGGCCACCTCGCCCCGGCCCATCGAGATGATGAAGCCCGGCGCGGTGCCGAAGCGGTTGGGGAGCACGGTGGCGCCGCGTGGGAAGCGGGCCTGCTTCTCGTTGTTGGGGGTCATCACCCGGCCGATGCGATGGAAGCGGAGCCGGATGGCCTCGAGCGAGGGCAGGTGCAGGTCGAGAGGAACGCCCAGGGCGGCGGCCACCACCTCGGAGGTGAGGTCGTCCTCGGTGGGGCCGAGCCCACCGCTCATCACCACCAGGTCGGAGCGGCCGCTGGTCTCGCGCAGCGCGGCGAGGAGGTCCGCCCGGTCGTCGCCCACCAGCGTCTTGCGCCGGACCATGAGGCCGAGGTCCCACATCCGGTCCATGAGCCAGGCGGAGTTGGTGTCCACCACCTGGCCGGTGAGCAGCTCGTCCCCGGTGGACAGGATCTCGACGTGGAGGCTCATGGCGTCAGCACCAGGCAGTACCAATGGGTCCCGCCGCCACAGCCCAGCCCGAGCTGGAGCGCGAGCTCGAGGACCACCAGCGCCGCCCAGGCGAACACGCCCGCGGCGACGTCGTCGAGGACGACCCCGAACCCGTTCTTCATCCGGTCGAAGGCCGAGGCCGGCCAGGGCTTCAGGACGTCGAAGACCCGGAAGAGGAGCGCGCCCGCGATGGCCCCGGGCCAGGACCATGGCACGAGCGCCATGGCGACCAGGTAGCCCGCCACCTCGTCGATGACGATGGGGGAGGCGTCCGCCACCTTCCAGTACCGGCCAGCCACCTGTGCGGCGTAGCTCGCCAGGGCCACGAAGGCGGCGACGGTGAGGAGGTAGACGGGAAGCGGCAGGTCCCTGAGCAGCCAGAAGAGCGGGATGGCGCCCAGCGTGCCGGCGGTCCCCGGCGCGACCGGGGACCAGCCGCACGGGCCCCAGGCCGCCAGGATCACCCACGGGCCTGGCGGGCCGTCGGGAACCCCCTTCTTGGCGCGCGCGCGGAGGCGGTCGAGGACCGGGAAGGCTGCGGGCGATCGCGGAGCGGGATCGGGCACGCCCTAGATGTACTCGTCGCCCTCGTCCCTGGCGTCGACGTCGTCGTCGTCGGGCTCGAGGGCCTCGTCGGCCTCGATCTCCGCCCGCAGCGCCGGCGGGAGCTTCGCCGCCTCGGGCGAGCGCCGGTGGAGCAGGATCGACTCGGCGAGCCCCATGACGATGTAGGCGCCCATGTAGACGACGAGCACGAAGGAGGCGCGGGTGGCCCAGCCCACGGCGAGCCCGGCGAGGCAGAGGAAGGCGAAGATGGCGAGGCTCTTCGGGGAGAGGTGGACGTCCTTGAACGTCCGGTAGCGGACCGTGGAGACCATGAGGAAGGAGAGCAGCGCCACCACGACGGCGATGGGCGCGTGGGTGGTGGGGTCGGTGGTGGAGCCGAAGGCGCGGTAGTGGGCGATGACCAGCGAGACGATGGCGCCGGCGGCGAGCGGGATGGGGAGCCCGACGAAGAAGCGGTGCGAGGCCTTGTCGCCGCGATGGGCGAGAACGTTGAAGCGGGCGAGCCGCAGCGCCCCGCAGGCGGCGAAGGCGAAGGAGAGGAAGAGCCCCAGGAAGCCGAGCGGCGCGAGCGCCCACTTGTAGACGAGCAGCGCGGGGGCGGCGCCGAAGCTCACCACGTCGGCGAGGCTGTCCAGCTGCATGCCGAAGTCGGACTGCGTCCGGGTCATCCGGGCGACGCGCCCGTCGAACATGTCGAAGAAGATGGCGAAGAAGATCGCCAGGGCCGCCCGGTTGAGCTGCGCCGGGCTCGCGTCCCCGGCGCAGAGCGTCATCGCGTAGAAGCCGAGGAAGATCGAGCTGACCGTGAACAGGTTCGGCAGCACGAACATGGCCTTGCGGAGATTGATCTGCATGGCGACTCGCTACCGGACGAGACTCCCACGAAACACCTACCCATACCAGGATCGCCGGCCCCTTTCACCCGGCCAGCCGGGGCACGCCGGGGAGCCGAGGTGCCTCCGGCCCCGTATACTCGCCGCGTGGGCCGTCGCGGGCGCGAGATCCTGGCCGGGCTCCTCCTCTCGGCGGCGGGGTGCGCGTCCACCGGCTCGTTCCGGTGCCCCGCCGAGGGCGGCCCGGCCTGGCTCGAGCTCACCACCGACCACTTCGTCGCCTGGACCGACCTCGACCGAGCCGAGGCGGAGAGGCTCGCCGAGCGGCTCGAGTGGACGCGCGCCGCCATCGTGGCGGCCGCGTGGGGACAGGTCGCCGCTCCCGAGACGCGGCTCGGCGTCATCGCGCTGCGGTCCGACCGCGAGCTGCGCGACCTCTCCCGGCCCGGTGTCCAGGGCTGGGTCATCATCGACGCCTTCCAGCCGCGGCTCGTCCTCTCCGCCGAGTCCAGCTCCAGCCCGTCGCCGGCGGTGGCCTACGAGATCGCGCAGCACCTCAGCGCCTTCGCGCTCCTCCGGCAGCCCCGCTGGTTATGGGAGGGCCTCGCCGCCTATCTCGAGTCGGTCTCCGCGCTTCCCGGGTCGGACACCGCGCTGGTGGGGCTGCCCGCCCGGTCGGCCGGCGCGGCCCGGCGCGGCCCGGTCCCGGCGAGGGACCTCCTCGTCTGGGGCGAGCGATCCGGCGGGGAGCCGCGGCAGCGCGAGGCGCTGCACGGAACGGCCTGGCTCCTCGTCCACCTGCTCGCGAGCGAGAAGGGGCGGCAATTCGCGGCCTGGCAGGACCTCCTGGCTCGCGGCGAGGCGCCGCAGCGGGCCTGGCGGCTCGTCTTCCCGGAGTACGACCCGCTCGCCCCGGCGGGGCTCGCCCGGCTGGACGAGGAGCTCCGGGAGTACGCGAGCGAGGCCCGGTTCCGCAGGCGCGCCGTCCCGGTGCCTCCCTGGCGGGGGGTGCCGGTCGAGCGCGCCATGGACGACGCCGAGGTCCACGCCATACGCGCGCTGCTGCACCTCTCGGTGCCGCCCGGTTCGGGCCCGCCCGTCGAGGTCCGGCGCGCGGCCGCGCAGGCGGAAGTGGCCGAGGCGCTGCGCCGCGATCCGTCCGATGCCACCGCCCTGTCGCTCTCCGTCTGGCTCGCGCCGGAGACGGAGCGTCCGGAACGGGCCCGCGCCCTGGCCCGGGCCCATCCCGAGAGCTGGCGCGCCTGGTACGTCGTCGCCCGCGTGCTCCACGGCGGTCCGGAGCGCACCGAGCGCGAGGCGGCGCTGCGCCGGGCGCTCGCGCTCGCGCCGGGGCACCCCGCCGTCCTGACCGCCCTTGCCTGGGAGCTCGTCGAGCTAGGGCGCGCCGCGGAGGCGCTTCCGCTGGCCGCCGAGGCGGTGGAACGGGCGGCCTGGAAGGCCCTGCCGCTCGACGCGCAGGCGGCGGCGATCGCCGGAACGGGGGAGTGCACGCGGGCGCTGGCGGTACAGCGGCGCGCGGTCGAGGTGCTCCCGGACTGGACTCCCGATCGGGAACGGGCCGACCTCCGCGCCCGGCTCGACTCCTACGAGGCGCGTTGCGGCGCCGGGCTGGATCAGCGAGCCGGCGAGCAGGGCTCGCGGGACTCCGTGCCCCGCGGCCCGTAGACGAGCCGCACGCGGGACCCCGTCTCGCACTCCACCAGGAACACCGGGTCGACGCTCCACTGGTTCATGCGGAGCGCCGCGGTGGATCCGCTCGCGGCGACCAGGCCCGGGCCCCGGCCGGCGCAGTGGTTACCCTGGAGCTCGGCCCGGGCCCCGTCCAGAAGCACGAGGCAGCCCGCCGTCCCGCCTTCGGCCTCGACGCCGTCGAGGGCCACCGTTCCGCCCGAGGCCTCGAGGGCCGCGCCGCCGCAGTGGAGGAGCTCGCTCGAGGCGAGCCGGACCTCGCCCTTCAGGACCTGCACGCAGGCGCCGGGGAAGCCGCCCCGCTCCACCGTACCGCCCACGGAGACGTCGCGCCCCTCCACGCGGCCGCCGTAGGAGACGGCGATACCCGCCGGGCCGGGCGAGGCCACCAGCACCCCGTCGAGCCGCGCCTCGCCCCCCGCCACGGAGAGCCCCGCCTCGCGCGATGGGCCGAAGAGGAGGACGCGCGAGAGCGCGAGACGCCCCCGCAGCACGGCCGCGCCGGCCGAGCCGCCGGTGGCGGAGCCGCCCGAGAGCGAGGCCTCGCCCCGGCGGACGAGGATCCCGTATTCCCCGCCGCGCAGCTCGACCTCCTCGCCGCGCAGGCTGCCGTCCTCGACGAAGGCGCCGCAGGATCCCCCGGAGAGCACCACGTCCCGCAGGTCCACCGCGCCTCCCACCACGGCGAGCGCGCAGCGGGCCGGCCCGGCCCGGACGGAGAGGCCCGTGAGCGAGAGCCGTCCCGCGGCGCGCACGCCCTGCATGCCCTCGGGCGGCACGAGGACGGTGCGCTCCGGGCCGGCGCCCGCGATGGAGACGCCGGGGGGCGGGTCGAGCGCCTCCCGGAAGGTGCCGGCGGCGAGCCGGACGACGTCGCCTGGCCGGGCCCGGGCGAGCGCCTCGCCGGCGGAGGCGCCCGCCGGGACCTCGACGGCCGCGGCGAGCGCGAGGGAGAGGAGGGCGCCGGGCATCCGGGCTAGTTCCCGGCGTCGCCGTCGAGGTGCGACGCGCCGAGCAGCGCCAGGGGGTCCCGCGCCCGCCCGCCGCGCCAGACCTCGAAGTGGAGGTGGGGACCGGTGGTCCGGCCGGTGGCGCCCACCAGGCCGACGGGCTGGCCCGGCTCGACCTCGTCGCCCGGACCGCAGAGCAGGCGGGCGAGGTGGCTGTAGCGCGTCGTCAGGTCGCCGCCGTGGCGGATCTCCACCATCAGGCCGTAGCCCGGCGTCCAGCCGGCGTGGACCACGAAGCCCTTGGCCGAGGCGCTCACCACCCGGCCCGGCGTGGCGGCGAGGTCGATGCCGTAGTGCATCCTGCGGAAGCCGTCGAGCGGGTGGAGGCGGAAGCCGAAGGTGGAAGAGATGCCGGCGCTGTCGATGGGCCACCGGAGGACGGCCGGCGCGGGGCGGGCGACGAGCGCGCTGCCGAGGGCGCGGGAGGCGGCGATGCGCGCCGCGAAGCGGTCGAGCAGGCCGACGACCCGCTCCCGGATCTCCTCCGGCGGCTCGCCGTAGCGCCGGCGGTCGTACTCCAGCTCCGCCTCCATCGTGACCCGGGCGCGGACCAGTTCCAGCAAGGGCGTCTGCGGAAGCGAGCGGAGCAGGTAGCGATCCGCCACGTCGGAGAGCGCCTCCCAGGCGGCCGCGGTCTCGGGCGGGAAGCCGGGCTCGGAGCGGCGCTGGAGCCGGCGGGCCCGCTCCTCCGCGGCGAAGCGCAACAGGGTGCCGTCGATGGGCGGCCCCGGCGGCGGCTTCACCGTGGGAACGCTGCGCGGGGCGGGGACCTTGACGGGCGGCGCGGGCGGCCCGACGGGCTCCATGGGCTCGAGGATCCCCGCCTCCTGGAACGTCATGGTGGTCTTCTGGTGGGCGCACCCGGCCGCGAGAGCGGCCAGCGCGAGGAGCGGCGGCGAGAGGGGTCGCGGTCGTCTCATGCGCGGCCGGGGCGGGCGGCCTCACCCATGCTAGCACGCGTCCCGGGGACCCCCGCCCGGCGGGCGCGTCCCGCGATCATGCGTGTGGGGCGAGGTGGGCGCGCGCCGGAGTCAGGCGACGGCCTGGGCGATCCGGCGCGCCGCCTCGTCGACGTCGTCCCGCGCGACGTCGAGGTGCGTGACGAAGCGCAGCAGGTCGGGCCTGGAGCCCTCGGGGTTGCACAGGACGCCGGACTCCCGGAGCCGCTTGGCCAGGTCTCCGGCGCTGCGGCCGGCAAAGCTCGCGAAGACGAGGTTCGTGTCCACCGGGTAGGCGAGGGCCACGCCCGGGATGGCGGCGAGCGCGGCGCCGAGGCGGCGCGCGTTCTCGTGGTCCTCGGCGAGTCGCGGGACGTTGTGGTCGAGGGCGTAGAGCCCCGCCGCGGCCAGGATCCCCGCCTGGCGCCACGCGCCGCCCAGGCGCTTGCGCAGCCGGTGCGCCTCGCGGACGAGGTCGCGGGGACCGGCGATGGCGGAGCCCGCCGGGGCGCCCAGTCCCTTGGAGAGGCAGATGGACGCGAGGGTTGCCTGCGCGGCGTAGTCGCGCGCCGGGATCCCGGAGGCGACCTGGGCGTTCAGGAGCCGCGCGCCGTCCAGGTAGACGTGGAGGCCGTGGCGGCGGGCCACGTCCGCCAGGGCGCGGACGCGCTCGATCGGGTACACGGCGCCTCCGCCGCGGTTGTGCGTGTTCTCGATCTCGACGACGCGCGTGCGCGGGAAGTGCTCGCTCTCCGGCCGGATGGCGGCCTCCACCTCGGCGGGATCGAGGATGCCGCGGGGCGAACGGAGGGTCCGCACCTGCACGCCCCACAGGGCCGCCAGCGCGCCCCCCTCGAAGTTCACCGGGTGGGCCCCGTCGTCGCAGACGATCTCGTCGCCAGGACGGGTCAGGGCCCCGAGCGCCGCCTGGTTGGCCATGGTGCCGCTCGCGACGAAGAGCGCGGCCTCCTTCCCGAGCAGGTCCGCCACCCGTTCCTGGAGGAGGTTGACGGTGGGGTCCTCGCCGTACACGTCGTCGCCCACCTCGGCGCGCGCCATGGCCTCCCGCATCCCCGGGGAGGGGCGGGTGACGGTGTCCGAACGCAGGTCGACGACCTTCATGGGCGGCTCCTCGGGCGCGGGATGTTAGCATCCGGGGCCATGGCGGCGCGCGTGGCAGGGAAGCGGGCGCCTCGTCCCGCGGAGCGGGCCCGCGCACGGAAGGCGGTGGAGCGGCTCGCCCGCGCCATGCCCGGAGTCCGCATCGCGCTCCACTTCGGCAGCGACGTGGAGCTTCTGGTCTCGGTGATCCTCTCGGCCCAGTGCACCGACGTCCGCGTCAACCTGGTCACGCCGGCGCTCTTCGCCCGGTACCCCGGGGCCGCCGCCTACGCGAGGGCCCGGCCCGAGGACCTCTGGCCGCACATCCGCAGCTGTGGCCTGTTCCGCACCAAGGCGCGAAGCATCGTCGCCGCCATGCGGGTCATCGAGGCGGAGCACGCCGGGCGGGTGCCTCGCACGCGCCAGGGCCTGGAGGCGCTGCCGGGCGTCGGGCGCAAGACCGCGGGCGTGGTCCTGCTCCACCTCGGGGCCGGGCACGCCTTCCCGGTGGACACCCATGTCGGCCGGATCGCGCGGCGGCTCGGCTTCACGCGCCAGACCCGCCCGGACGCGGTGGAGCGCGACCTCATGGCGCTCCTCCCGGAGGAGGAATGGGGCCCGGCGCACCAGCTCTTCGTCTGGCACGGACGGCGGACCTGCGCCGCCCGGAAGCCGGCTTGCGAGCGGTGTTCCGTCGAGGACCTGTGCCCGAAGCGCGGGGTCGCGCGGCGCCGGTGAAGGCGACGCCGTCGCCGGGCCGCACCGGCGCGCTACAGCGCCGACTCGTGCCCGGGAGCGCGGCGGATCTCCTCCGCCGTCTCGGCGGCGTGGTCCGCCTTCAGCTTCTTCATGCGCCGGCGGATGATCTCGCGCTTCAGGCTCGAGAGATGGTCCACGAACACCACCCCCTGGAGGTGGTCGTTCTCGTGCTGGACCGCGATGGCGAGGAGCCCCTCGCACTCGAGCTCGAACAGCTTGCCGTGGTAGTCGAGCGCCCGCACCCACACCTTGGCGGCCCGCTCCACCTCCTCGGCCTCGCCGGGGATGGAGAGGCACCCCTCGGTGTAGGTGCTGACCCCCTCGGCCCTCACGATCTCGGGGTTCACGAGGTGGATGAGCTTCTGCCCCTCCTGGCGGGGCGAGGTGTCGATGACGATGGCGCGCGAGAGCTCGGCGATCTGCGGAGCGGCGAGGCCGACGCCGTCGGCGGCGTACATGGTCTCGGCCATGTCGTCGAGCAGCCGGCGGATGCCGTCGTCCACGCGGTCCACGGGACTGGCGGTCTTCTTGAGGATCGGGTCGGGCCAGATGACGATTTCGCGGATCATGGCTGTTCCGGTTCGGGCGGGATGATAACCCGGACGTCCCTGCCGCGCACGGCCGGGAGCCCCCGGGCTAGGCGACCTCCTCGCCCAGCCCGACGAGGTACTCGGCGCGGAGCGCGTCGTCCGAGAGCACCTCCCGCGCCTCCGCGACCACCCGGAGGATCTCGTCGAGCCTGTCCGGAAGGCCCGGCTCCCGGTAGCCGGCATAGCGGCCCGGGTCGAACTCGCCCGCGAGCCGGCCGGCGGCCTCCCGCACCTCGTAGGGAGAGCAGTGGCGGGAGAGCCCGAGGATGGTGAAGTAGTCGGAACGCCGCACCTGCTCGAGCTTTTCCTTCACCCGGCCCAGGTCGATGGTGGGGGCCTCGGAGCGGAACTCGGGGCCGGCGTGGAAGCGGAGGGTGAGCGCTCCCGCCATGAGCAGGCCCGCCAGGACCTGCCGGCTCTCCAGCGGGTCGAGGGGGCTGCCGGTCAGGATCTCGTCGAGCGTGCGAAGGCCGTCGGCGAGCTCGAGCAGGCGGTGCTCGGACGCGGCCAGGCCGAGCTCCGCGGCGGACGGGGCGTCGGGCGCGGGCGAGAGCAACGAGCCCGGCCCGCCCAGCACCGAGTCGAGCCGCGGGGCGAGCCACTTGCGGCGAACCCCCTCCAGGGCGAGGGAGAACGGCCCCCTCTCCAACGCGATGCGCTCGTCGGCCGGCACGCGCGCGGCGGCGTAGCGGAAGCGCGCCGTCGGCTCGGCGAAGAGGGCGAAGACCACCTCCTCGGTGCGCCGGCGCGCCAGCGCCGTGAGCTCGGTGGGCTTCAGGAAGCCGCGGTCGAGCAGCAGGACCGCCGCGCGGCGCGAGGCGAGCCCGGTGGCGGCGGGCGAGGCCTGCCGGTGCTGCTCGCGCGTGATGAGGCCCAGGCGCAGCGCCACCTCCTCGACCCGCTCGTGCGGCGCGGCGCTCGAGACCCCCACCACCCGGCCGTCCTCGAAGAAGACCGAGCGCGGGGCGTCGCCCCCGAAGTCGAGGCGGCCGGCGAGCGCGGCGCGCGCCGCGACCGCCAGCAGGCGCGGCATGGGCGTCTCGGCCAGGTTTCCCGAGGCGAGCCCTGCCGGGGGCGATGGCAGCTCGGGCTCGACCTCGGGCAGCGGCGCCGGGGCCGGTGGGGGAGGCGGTGGGGGCGGGGCTGCGGCTGCGACATGAGGCGGGTCGGGGACCGGGGGGGCGGCCCTCGCCCTTCGCTCGCTGGCGAGGGCGAGCGCGCGCCGGCGGGCCGCCTCCTCCGAGCTGGCGCGCGCGGCGGCGCGCTGCGCCAGCTCGCGGCGGGCGGTCTCCTCGGCGGCGCGCGCCGCGGCCTCCTCGCTCTCGGCGCGGCGGCGGCCCTCCTCCTCGGCCAGGCGCCGGGAGGCCTCGGCGGAGCGTGCCTCCGCCTCGCGGGCCTGCCGGGCCTCCTCTTCGGCTGCCCGGCGAACCTCCGCGTCGGCCTCGGCGGCGGCCCCGGAATCGAACGCGGGCCGGTCGTCGGCCCCCAGGCGGTCGATCGCATCCTGCGTCTCGTCCCGCTCGCCGCTGGCGTCCGCGGCGAGGCGCGACAGCTCCTCGTCGATCTCCGCCTGGATGCGCTCGCCCGCGGCCTCGCCCGGCGCCGAGTCCGGCGGCTCCAGCTCCCAGGACGGGGTGGCGGCGGGCGACCTCGCGCCGGGCCTCTGCCGCCGCAGCTCCTCGGCGCGCCGGCGCAACGCGTCGGCGGCCGCGTCCCGGTCCGCGTCGGGGGGCGCTCCGTCGCGCCGTCGCGCCGCGCCCTCGGCCGAGGTGCTACCGGCGGAGAGGGCGGTGATCTCCAGGCGCGCCATCCTGGGCGCCTGGCTCGTCTCGGCGAGGGCCAGCTTCAGCTCTTCGGCGAGCTGCGCCGGGTCGAGCGGCCGCGGGATCTGCGTGGCCTGGGGCGGGGCGTCGGGGGACTCGCCGAGCAGGATCACCGGTAGCTGCGCGGTGGCGTCGTCCTCTAGGAGCCTGCGCGCGAGCTGCAGGCCGCCGCCGTTCTCGCAGGTCGAGGAGACGAGGGCGGCGCCCGGCAGCTCCCGCGCCACGGCGGCGAGCGCGTCGCCCGCGTTCGTGGCGAGGACGGTCTGGTGCCCCGCGCGCAGGAGCACGCGCTTCACCGCGGAGATCTCGGCGATGTCGTCGTCGACGAGCAGGATGCGGGGCACGCGGCCTCGATTATGCATCGGCCTTCCAAGGTCACCAAGCCGGCGTCGGCCTCCGCGGTGAGAGGCGGGTGCTAGACTGCCGGCGCGTGCTCGTCGAGGTCGCCGTCGCCGCCGCGGTCCGCGGCACCTTCACCTACCGCGTCCCCTCCCGGCTCGCCGCCGAGGCCGCGCTGGGACGCCGCGTGGCCGTTCCGTTCGGGAGAAGCCGCCGCGCCACCGGGTACGTGGTGGGTTTTCCTGCCACACCGCCCCCGGGCATCGAGCTGCGCGACGTGGCGGAC
>Ga0209797_10000925_pt1 | contig 14765 bp, 9 predicted proteins | sample DOMMetBare3Fresh_2_FD_187472 | JGI IMG/M metagenome (GOLD analysis project Ga0209797, IMG submission 187472) | Wetland sediment microbial communities from St. Louis River estuary, USA, under dissolved organic matter induced mercury methylation -... | ecosystem: Environmental > Aquatic >... | reverse complement strand
ACCTGCAGGGCATCTCGTGGCAGGAGCTGCGCATCGTCGGCCAGTCCAACCATGCCGGCACCACGCCGATGCGGCTGCGCCACGACGCCGGCTACTGCGCGGCGGCGATCGGCGCCTTGCTGCGCCGGCTCGCCGACGAGATGGGCGGCGCCCAGGTGGCGACGCTGGGCGCGATCACGCTGCATCCGAACCTGATCAACGTCATCGCCGCGCGCGCGACGCTGAGCGTCGACCTGCGCAACACCGACGAGGCGTTGTTGCGCCTGGCCGAGCAACGCCTGGCACAGTTCACCGCCGAGCTGGCCGCCAAGGAAGGCGTGACGATCGAGGCGCGCACGCTGGCGCGCTTCGAGCCGGTGCGCTTCGACCCCGGCGTGGCCGACCTGATCGCGCGCACCGCGCAGCGGCTGGGGCACACGCAGCGGGCCATGACCTCGGGCGCGGGACACGACGCACAGATGATGGCCCGCCTGTGCCCGAGCGCGATGATCTTCGTGCCCTCGGTCGGCGGCATCAGCCACAACCCGGCCGAGCACACCGCGCCCGAGCACCTCGCCGCCGGCGCCGACGTGCTGCTGCACACGCTGCTCGAGCTGGCGGCCTAGCACCAGGAAGAGGAGGCACGATGCCGAGGATCATCACCGTGGGCGCCGCCCAGCTCGGGCCGATCGAGCGCCACCACACCCGCGCCCAGGTCGTCGAGCGCCTGCTGGCGCTGATGCACGACGCCAAGGCCAGCGGCTGCGACCTGGTGGTGTTCCCCGAGCTGGCGCTGACCACCTTCTTCCCGCGCTGGTACTTCGACCAGCAGCACGAGATCGATGCGTTCTTCGAATCCTCGATGCCGGGGCCCGCGACACAGCCGCTGTTCGATGCCGCGCGCCGGCTGGGCCTGGGCTTCTGCCTGGGCTACGCCGAACTCGTCGAAGAAGACGGCCGAGCGCGGCACTTCAACAGCGCGATCACGGTCGACAAGAGCGGCGCGATCGTCGCCCGCTACCGCAAGATCCACCTGCCCGGCCATGCCGAGCACGAGCCCTGGCGGCGCTTCCAGCACCTGGAGAAGCGCTACTTCGAGGTCGGCAACCTCGGCTTCACGGCCTTCCGGGCGGGCTTCGGCCAGGACAGGGCCGGCATCTTCGGCATGGCGATCTGCAACGACCGCCGCTGGAGCGAGACCTACCGCGTGCTCGGGCTGCAGGGCGTCGAGATGATCCTGATCGGCTACAACACGCCGGTGCACAACCCGCCGGCGCCCGAGCACGACGCCCTATCGCACTTCCACAACCAGCTGGTGATGCAGGCCGGCGCCTACCAGAACGGCACCTGGGTGGTCGGCGTGGCCAAGGCCGGCCACGAGGAAGGTGTCGATCAGATCGGCAACTCGGTCATCGTCGCCCCCTCGGGCGAGATCGTGGCCGCCTGCACCACCACCGGCGACGAACTCGCGCTGGCGCGCTGCGACCTCGACCTCACCGCGTCGTACAAGAACACCACCTTCAACTTCGCGCGCCACCGCGAGCCCGAGCAGTACCGGATGATCGTCGAGCGCAAGGGGGCGGTGCCGCCGCCGTAGGGCGATCGGAGTGCCCGCGGGAGGCCATCGAATCCTGCGCCTGTGCGATGCCGGCCCGCTCAATCGACGATGGTCTGCGACTGCTCGCGCAGGTATTGCGGCAGGTACCAGTACGAGCCGATGGCCTTGCCGGTGCTGCCGCTGCCCTTCCAGCCGCCGAAGGGCTGGTAGCCGGGCCAGGCACCGGTGGTGGCGCCCTGCGGCCGGTTGACGTAGGTGACGCCGGCCTCGATGCGCTCGAGGAAGGTGTCGATCTCGTCCGGGCCGCCGTAGAAGCCGGCGGTCAGCCCGTAGTCGCTGTCGTTGGCGCGGCGAATCGCTTCGTCGAGCGAGTCCACCTCGCCGACCAGCACCATCGGCAGGAAGAGCTCGTCGCGCCACAGGCGGTGGCCGTGGGCGACGGAGGCCACCGTCGGCGCGACGAAGTGGCCGCGCGCCAGCGCACCGGCGTCGAGCACCTGGCCGCCGCAGTCGATCCGGCCCTCGGCCGCGAGCTGCCCGGCGGCATCGCGATAACGTTCGACCGCCGCAGCATTGATCACCGGGCCCATCCAGTTCGCGGCCACGGTGGGGTCGCCGACGGCGATCGCCTGCGTGCGCTCGACCAGGCGCGCGCGCAGCGGCGCGGCCACTTCGCGCGCCACGTAGACCCGCGAGCAGGCCGAGCACTTCTGTCCCTGCAGGCCGAAGGCCGAGCGCACGATGCCGGTGGCGGCACGGTCGAGGTCGGCATGCCGGGTGACGATGGCCGCGTTCTTGCCTCCCATCTCGACGATCAGCGGCCGCGGCCGCGGCCCGGCGGCAAAGCGCCGCAGCAGCGCCATGCCCACCGCGTACGAGCCGGTGAAGGTTGCACCGGCCAGCGCCGGCGCGCCCATCAGCGCGTCGCCGACCTCGCCGCCGGCGCCGCTGACCAGGTTGAGCACCCCCGCCGGCAGCCCGGCCGCCTGGAACACGTCCATCAGCAGCCGCCCGCTCCAGGCGGTGTCGCTGGCGGTCTTGAAGACCACCGTGTTGCCGGCCACCAGCGCAGCGCCGATCGGCCCGCCGGCCAGCGCGAAGGGGAAGTTGAATGGCGCGATCACCGCCCACACGCCGTGCGGCTTGAGCATGGTGCGGTTGTGGCTGCGCCAGCCGGTGAGCGGGTCGTCGGGCAGCCGGCGGTCGAAGCCGGCGTTGTCGGCCATCTGGTCGCAGTACCAAGTGATCAGGTCGGCGGTCTCCTGCACCTCGCCGATGGCCTCCATGCGGTTCTTGCCGACCTCCAGCGCCACCGCCGCGGCGAGCTCGAACACGCGCTCCTCGATCAACGCGGCGGCACGGCGCAGCCGCGCGATGCGGTCGGGGTAGGGTGTGGCCGCCCAGCCCTGCGCGGCTGCGTGCGCGGCGGCCACCGCATCCGCCGCGTCCTGCGCGCTGCCCCGCGCAAAGCGGCCGAGCAGGCAGTCGCGGTCGATCGGCGAGCGCAGCTCGATCCAGCGGCCGCCGGCGCGCGGCCGGCCGCCGATGCACATCGCATGATCGCCGCCCAGGCGCTGGCGCACCTGTGCCAGCGCCTGGTCGAAGCGCTGGTGCAGCGACGGCGGCGGATCGAACATCGTCGCGTAGGTCAGGCGATAGGGTGCGGGGGTCGTCGTCATGGCGTGCAAGTATTGACGCTCGCGCGGCGCCTGGCAACCGGTCGGGCGCCGGCCGCGGCGTAGAGTCGCGATGTCGTCCGCCAGGCCCCTACATCCTCTCGATCAGGCCGCGCCATGAGCCATGTCCTGCACCGCCACCTGCGCCAGCGCTTTCCCGTCGCGGTCGGCGGCGAGGGGCCGTACCTGATCGACGACCAGGGCCGGCGCTACCTGGATGGCTCGGGCGGCGCGGCGGTGTCGTGCCTGGGCCACCGGCACCCGGCGATTCTTGCCGCGATGCAGGCGCAGATGGCCAAGCTCGAGTACGCGCACACCTCGTTCCTGAGCAGCGAGCCGGCCGAGGCTCTGGCCGACGACCTGATCGCCCATGGCCCGGCCGGCCTCTCCCACGCCTTCTTCGTCAGCGGCGGCAGCGAGGGCGTGGAGGCGGCGCTGAAGATGGCGGTGCAGTTCCATGCCGAGCGTGGCCAGAGCGAGCGCACCCGGATCATCGCGCGCTGGCAGAGCTACCACGGCAACACGCTGGGCGCGCTCGCGGCCGGCGGCAACCGGGCGCGGCGGGCGCAGTTCGCGTCGCTGCTGGTGGACATGAGCCACATCGACGCCTGCTACGAGTACCGCGGCCGGCGTGACGACGAAAGCGCCGAGGGCTATGGCCTGCGCATGGCCGATCAGCTGGAGGCCGAGATCGGGCGCATCGGCGCGCAGCGGGTGGCCGCATTCATCGCCGAGCCGGTGGTCGGCGCGACGCTGGGGGCGGTGCCCGCCACGGCGGGCTACTTCCAGCGCATCCGCCAGATCTGCGACCGCCATGGCGTGCTGCTGGTCCTCGACGAGGTGATGTGCGGCATGGGCCGCACCGGCACCCTGCATGCCTGCGAGCACGAGGGCGTGCGGCCCGACCTGCTGGTCATCGCCAAGGGCCTGGGCGCGGGCTACCAGCCGATCGGCGCGCTGCTCGTGCAGCAACACATCGTCGACGCGATCCGCGAGGGCAGCGGCGCCTTCCAGCATGGCCACACCTACGTCGGCCATCCGATCGCCTGCGCCGCGGCGAGGGCGGTGCAGCGCGAGATCCGGCAGCTGCTGCCGCAGGTGCGCTCGCACGGCGAGCGCCTGCGCGCGCTGCTCGATGAGCGCCTGGGTGCGCATCGCCACGTGGGCGACATCCGCGGCCGCGGCCTGCTGCTGGGCGTCGAGCTGGTGGCCGACCGCGCCGGCAAGACGCCCTTCCCCAGTGCGCGGGCGATCCACGCCCGGATCAAGGCGCAGGCGATGTCCCTGGGCCTGCTGTGCTATCCGATGGGCGGCACGGTCGATGGTCGGCAGGGCGACCATGTGCTGCTGGCGCCGCCGTTCATCTGCACCCTCGCCCAGCTCGAAGAGATGGTCGACACGCTGGCCCGCGCCATCGACCAGGCCATCGCCCAAGCCTCGCCGAGTTGACCGGCCGCGGGGGCGGCCTGCCGCCTCGAGCCGGCGGCGTCGCCGCGACCGTTCCTACCGCGGGTTCGCCATCAGATGCCTGGCCAGCGCGTGGAACGCCGGCAGCGTCGTCGGGTCGAGGTTGGCGTTGGCCGCCAAAGGGTGCGAGGCGTAGCGCGCGATCACCATCTCGGCCTTCGGATCGATGTAGATCGCCTGGCCGTGGACGCCGCGTGCCGCGTAGGCGCCGTGTTCGTTGTGGGTGACCCACCACATGTTGCGATAGGTCCAGCCCGGCAGCAGCGCATAGCCGGCCTTGGCGAAATGCGCCTTGTCGCCGCCGCCGCGGATGTCGTCGACCACCGGCTTGGGCACGATCTGCTGGCCGTTGAAGCGGCCGTCGTTGCGCATCATCTCGCCGACGCGCGCCAGGTCCCGCAGCGCGGTGTTCAGACCGCCGCCGGCGAACTCGTTGCCGACGGTGTCGATCGTGAAGTAGGCGTCCTGCTCGGCGCCGATGCGGCTCCAGATGCGCTCGGCCAGGTTCTCGCCGACCGATTTGCCGGTGGCGCGGCGGATAGCCCAGCCCAGCGCGTCGGTGTTGACGGTCTTGTAGGCGAAGGCCAGTCCATGCTCGCCTTCCTTCTTCACCGTCTGCAGGAACTCGTAGAACGTATTGGGCCCCTGGTAGCCCGGCGGTCGCGGCAGCACGTTGCCGGCGCGCACATGAGCCCACACCTCGGCCTTCGGGTCCGCGTAGTTCTCGGAATATTGCAGCCCAGTGGTCATGTCGAGCAGCTGGCGGATCGTCGCGTCGGCGAAGGCCGTGTCCTTGAGCTCGGGCACGTAGCTCGCCACCGTGGCCTTCTCGTCGAGCTTGCCCTCGGCCACCAGCATCGCGCCGATGGTGCCGAAGAAGCTCTTGGTGACCGACTGCGCGATGTGCTGGGTCTCGGGCCTGAGCACGCCGAAGTAGCGCTCGTAGACGATGCGGCCCCGGTGCAGCACGACGATGCCATCGGTGTAGTTGGCGCCCAGCGACTGCGCCCAGGTCATCGGCTCGCTGCGTCCCAGCGGCGTGAAGCCGACCGCGTCGAGGTCGTCGCGCAGGGTGCGCGGCAGAGCGCTCACCGGCCCCTCGCCGCGCGGCACGACGCTGGTCGGTCCGAACTGGCGCACATTCGAGAACGACCAGCGCAATTGCGGGAAGCGGTAGAAACTGCCATCGGCGAAGCGGATCACCTTGTCGGGCGGCGGTGGCGAGCCGACCATCCAGCCCAGCGCGGCCGGGTCGCTGGCCTGGGCGTCGGGCAGCTTGGGAGCGGCGGTCTGGGCCGCAGCAGCGGTGGCCAGCGCCATCAGCGCGACGCCAAGGAGAGCTGGCCTGGGGCGATCAAGGTCGTGCATGGTGGTGGGCTGCCGCGAGGGCAGGTGGGTTGCATGGCCGGCAATCGTAGCGCCATGCCTGGCCGAAGCCGACCGCCGCTGTCCATCGGATGTTGCGGGCGGCGTATCAGCCCACGGGAAACCTGCTCTGTCGCCGGATGAGGCGTCCTGACTGTCCCCGATTCGGCTGCTCCTCCGCGCCGCATGGCCACCGCGGGAGGCCGCGGCGCCCCGGAGCCTGGGGGCTCGTCCTGGCCGGCCTTCACGTCGCCGCATCGGCGCAGCAGCCGTCGCCGGCACCGGCGGCGCCGCAGGCGATCGAGGTCACCGGCCAGCGTGCCGACGAGACCATCGAACGGCGCGATTCGACGGCGGCAAAGATCGTCGTCGGCCGGGGCGAGATCGAGCGCTATGGCGACGCCAGCCTGGGCGAGCTGTTCAAGCGCCTGCCCGGGGTCACGGTGCAAGGCGCGCCACGGCGCGGCGGCAGCGTGCGCATGCGCGGACTGGGCAGCGGCTACACCCAGATCCTGCTCGACGGCGAACGCGTGCCGGCCAGCTTCTCCATCGATTCGATCGCACCCGAACAGATCGAGCGCATCGAAATCCTGCGCGCCCCGACCGCGGAATCCGGCACCCGCTCGATCGCCGGCACGATCAACATCATCACCCGCGAGGGTTCGAACAAGCGCAGCGAGGAGTTGCGCCTGGGGCTGGGCTACGAGAGCAGCCACCCGCAGCCCAGCATCAACTGGACGCGCAGCGACCGCGCAGGCAACCTGGCCTACGGCTGGTCGCTCGGCATGCAGGACGAACCTGCGCCGCGCGACATCGACAGCGTGAACACGGTGGTCGATCGGCGCCTGGACAATGGCGCCACCGAGCTTTCCCAGCGCGAAACCTCGCACACGCATGAGCGCCGCAGGCGGGTCAACCTCGGAGGGCGCCTTCAATGGCGCGACGAGCAGGGCGATGGCCTGACGCTGACGCCGCTGTTCACGCACACGGCCACGCGCAGCGAGCGCGAGACCCAGCTCGTGCAGAGCGTGGGCGCCACACCGCCTCTGTACGACCACGCGTTCACCCTCGGCCGCAACCGCAACAACCAGTTCCGGCTGGGCGCGCGTTGGCGGCAGACGCTCGACGAGGACCGGCGGCTCGAACTTCGCGCCGGCGTGCGCGAGTCGCGCGGCGCGAGCCACAGCCCTCGCGACGAGTTCGACGCCGCCGGCACGCGCCTGCGCCGGCTCCACGACGATGCGCACACGCGCGAGCGCTCGGCCAGCGCCGGCGCCAAGCTGTGGCTCGACCTCGGCGACGACCACCAGGTGGTCGGCGGCGTGGAGCTCGAGGCCGCGCGCCGCCAGGACGCGCGCACCACGCTGCAAGACGACGTGCCGCTGCTGCTCGACTTCGGCGACGAACTCCACGCGCGCAGCCTTCGTTTTGCGCTGTATGCACAGGACGAATGGACGCTGGCGCCGCAATGGACGCTGCAGGCCGGGCTGCGCATCGAGCGCATCACCACCCGCGGCGACACGGGTGGATCGGACAGCGGCGGCTCGCCGGTCAACCGCAGCCGCGTCGCATCGCCGCTGCTGCACCTGCTGTACAAGCCGGATGCGAGCGATCGATGGCGGCTCGGCCTCACCCGCAGCTATCGCTCGCCGAGCCTGCAAAGCCTGCTCGCGCGGCCCTCGCTCTCGGCGCGCTTCCCGGTGCCCGGACCCAACCTGCCGACAGCGCCCGATCGCGCCGGCAACCCGGCGCTCAAGCCCGAACTGGCCACCGGCATCGACCTCGCCTACGAGCACTACCTGCCCGGTGGCGGCCTGGTCGGCGCGAGCCTGTTCCATCGCCGTCTTCGCGACGTGATGCGCACGCTGACCACGCTGCAAACCGTCCCCTGGGCCGCGGCGCCACGCTGGGTGGCAGTGCCGGTCAACATTGGCAACGCCCGCACCAGCGGCATCGAGCTCGAGGCCAAGGGTCGCCTCGACACGCTGTGGCCCGATGCACCGCGCCTGGGTTTCAATGCCAACGCGAGCTTCTTCCGCTCGCGCGTGGATGGCGTGCCCGGCCCCGACAACCGGCTCGACGAGCAGCCGAAGTCGAGCCTGAACCTCGGCCTCGACTATCGCCTGCCGAACCTGCCCTTGTCCTTCGGCGCCAGCTGGAGCCGGGTGCCCGAGTACCAGACGCGCCTGTCCGATTCGCAGCTCGCCTTTCAGGGCCGCAAGTCGGTGCTCGATGCGTACGCGCTGTGGAGCTTCAGCGAGATGGTGCGGCTGCGTCTGTCGGTGTCGAATGCGGCGCCGATCGACAGCGAATCGGGCGGCAGCGTCGACACCGACACCGTTCGCGAGACCTCGCGCTCGGTCACGCGGACCGACCGTGCTTGGCAGCTGCGGCTCGAGATGAAACTCTGATGCCGGGATCGACGCGGGACTGGCGCGGCCCAGGGAAACGGGGCGCCCGACCTCGGCATTGCAGGCAACGCCGCGAACCGCTGCGGTTCAGAGATCCACCTCCGGCGGCTCCTCCTCGCGCGCCATGCGTTCGGCGGCCTCCTGCTCGATCTGACGACGCCGCGCGGCCACAGCCTGCCGGCGCTGCTCGACGCTCTGCTCGTGCATCGCGATCGTGACCTCGCCGAACAACACCTGGCGCAGGAAGCGGAAGCCGAATTGCAGCAGCTTGACGTCGTCGACCAGCATCTCCCGAAGCTCGTCCGGCGGCAGGTCGTAGATCGTCGCGAAGGCTTCGCTGGCCACGAAGGACCGAAAGCGATCGATGTCGTAGCACGTCATGAAGAACAGCTCGAGGCTGCGCTTGGAAGGCTTGCCCACCGTCGGCCCCGAGCTCTTCTTCTTCAGGATCAGCTGTCGCCAGCCGTGCGCCAGCTCGTCGTACAGCGGCAGCCCCTGCTCGCGCCGGTAATCGTCGATCGACAGCGTGCGCGGCTCGCGATGGCCGAGGCAATGGTCCTCCTTGACGATGGCGTAGACCTGGCGGTCGAAGGATTCGTCCTGCCTGCGCATCGACAGCAGCGCGACGGGGTAGTAGCGGCAGGCGGTGGGGCGGTCTTCGTAGACGCTGCAGCCTTCCTCGGTCATGAAGCGGCAAGCCGTGCCGCCATCGACGGGCTTCAACTTGACGCCGGCGATGCCGTCCTTCTCCATCTCGTAGGGCACGGTGTACGTGGACAGGAACTCGTGCGACGCGAGTTCGAAGCGCTGTTTCAGCCGCACGATGTCGTACGGCGTGAGCGAGATGTCGATGTTGCTGCAGCAGGCGTTCCAGCATGAGATGCCCTTGCGGCACTGGAACTGCAGCGTCGCGTTGCCTTCCAGCGTGGCGGGCACCACCGGGCTGGTCGGGAACGGGGAGTTTTCAGCCAGGGGTTCGTTCATCACGGGCTCGCGACGGGTGAAAAAGAAACGGGGCGTCCCGCTCGATCGGACGCCCCTGCGACACCTCCGTGCAGTCCCGCTGCCGCCTCGCCAGGCTCAGGAACCGCCTGCAGCGACGGCAACCGCCATGGGCGCAGCCGCCACCGGCGCGGCTGCAGGCGCCGGCGCCGTCTTGAACAGCTTGCTCTTGTCGACCAGGTCGACGTGCTTGCGCTTGAAGCAGGTCCACGTGTGGCTCGCCTTGTCGTAGACCGAATTGACGAAGCAGTGCCAGTTCTTTTCGTCGACGAAGTTCTTGTCGGTGCGGTAGTAGAAGCCCGGGTAGCGCGATTCCTCGCGGAACTGGATGTGCTTCATGTGCGCTTCGGCGGTCAGGATGCGGTGGTAGTTCTCCCAGGCGCGCAGCAGTTCGTGCAGGTCCTTGGCGCGCATCTTGGCCGCGTCCTCCTTGAGCATCTCGAGCTTCTCTTCGGCCACCTGCAGCATGATGTTGTTGGTGTTGTAGTAGGTGGCCACGCCGGCGACGTACTCGTCCATGATCTTCTGCAGCCGGAACTGCAGCATCTTGGGCGTGATGTAGTGCGGGTTGATATCGATCGCGGTGGTGTAGTCCTTGTGCTTCAGGAAGGTACGCACCGGCGCGTAGATCTGCTCGGCCAGGACGGCCATGTCGGTGTCGAGCTCGGGCTTCCAGTCCTTGTGGTCGAGCGCGTACTTGACCATCGCCTTGGCCGCCAGCCGACCTTCGGCGTGCGAGCCCGACGAAAACTTGTGGCCCGAGGCGCCGACGCCGTCGCCGGCGGTGAACAGGCCCCTGACGGTGGTCATCGAGCGGTAGCCCCAGTTCCAGCCGCGCGGCAGGTGCGCCGGCACGCCGTCGTACTCGCCCTCGTCGGGGCCGGGGGCGCCAAGGTCGGTCGGGCCCGAGACCCAGATGCCGCAGCAGCCCGAGTGCGAACCGAGCAGGTAGGGCTCGGTGGGCATCAGCTCGCTCATCTTCTTCTCCGGCTCGATGTTCTCGCCGACCCAGATGCCGCACTGGCCGATGCACATGTCGAGGAAGTCTTCCCAAGCCTCGGCCTCGAGGTGCTTGACCTCCTTCGGCGACAGCGTTTCGCGCAGCTTGGCCAGCGCGCTGACGGTGTCCATGTAGATCGGGCCGCGGCCTTCCTTCATCTCCTTGAGCATCAGGTGGTTGCGCAGGCACGAGGCCGGCACCGCGGCCTGGCCGTAGGGCGGATAGTCGTTGAGCAGCTCCTTGTTCTTGACCATGTAGTCTTCGCCGAAGGCGTTGACGGCCTTGGCCTTGAAGAGCAGGAACCAGGCGCCCACCGGTCCGTAGCCGTCCTTGAAGCGGGTCGGCACGAAGCGGTTTTCCATCATCGTGAGCTCGGCGCCGGCCTCGGCGGCCATCGCATAGGTCGAGCCCGCATTCCACACCGGGTACCAGGCGCGGCCGGTGCCCTCGCCCACCGAGCGCGGGCGGAAAAGGTTCACACAGCCGCCGGCGGCGAGCAGGATCGCCTTGGCCCGGTAGACGTAGATCTTGTTCTCGCGCACCGAGAATCCCACCGCGCCGGCGATGCGCGACGGATCGTTCTTGTCGTTGACCAGCTTGACGATGAACACCCGCTCGGTGATGCGGTCCAGCCCCAAGGCCTTCTTGGCGGCCTCGGCGACGATCCACTTGTAGGACTCGCCGTTGATCATGATCTGCCACTTGCCCGAGCGCACCGGCTTGCCGCCGTCGCGCAGCGTCGGCAGTTCCTCCTTGATCGCCTCGGCGCCGTCGTGGCGCACGCCGTCGGCATCGGTCTTCCAGATCGGCAGCCCCCACTCCTCGAACAGGTGCACCGATTCGTCGACATGGCGCCCGAGGTCGTAGGCCAGGTCGTCGCGGGTGATCCCCATCAGGTCGTTGCTGACCATGCGGGCGTAGTCGGCCGGGTCCTGCTCGGAGCCGATGTAGGTGTTGATCGCCGACAGGCCCTGCGCGACGGCGCCGGAGCGATCCATCGCCGCCTTGTCGACCAGGCGGATCTTCAGTTCCGTGCCGGTTTCGGCCTTGACGGCCTCCGCCCAGCGCATCATCTCGTAGGCTGCACCGCAGCAGGCCATGCCGCCGCCGATGAGCAGGATGTCCAGGTCTTCCTGGACGACTTCGGGATTCTCGAACGTACCCATGATGACTGCTTCCTCTTCGAACGATCAGTGTTAACGGCTTCCCGGGCAGACACCGCGGAACCGGCTTCGCCGGGCCGCTGCTGCCGCCCCCTCGAGGGGGGCGAGACCCGCGGCTCCAGCCCCGCCAGCGCGGGGCTGGACGGGCCGAGCGCCGCAGGCCGCTTCGGGGGTGGTCATTTCACGCGCAGAAGTTCGCCGTCGCGCCCGGGGCGGTAGCCGCCGCTGCGGGTGAAGTAGCCGGTCTTGTCGATGTCGGCGAGCTTGGGCATCTCCTTGCCGCCGTAGGGATCGATCGAGCCCTCGCTGGTGGTGCGGATGGGGAACTTGAAGCGTTTCAAGGTGCCGTTGCGGAACTTGATCGTCCACATGATCGAGTCCGAGCCGCGCAGCGGCTGCACCGAGCCTCCCAGCGGCACGATGTCGGCGTAGTGCCGGACCTCGATCGCGTTCTGCGGACAGATCTTGACGCAGGAGTAGCACTCCCAGCACTGCTCGGGCTCCTGGTTGTAGGCCTTCATCGGGTGGCCGGTGGCCGAGCCGTCCTTGTCGAGCATCATCAGGTCGTGCGGGCAGATGTACATGCAGGCCGTCTTGTCCTGGCCCTTGCAGCCGTCGCATTTGTCGGTTCTTACAAAAGTGGGCATGGCTGTCTCTCCTTCGAGCCGGTGGGGGGTTGGATTTTGGGGGCGCCCGCTAGCCGACGCTGGCCGGCTGCGGCTGGAGCGAGGCGTAGTACTCGCGCAGGATCTCGACCACTTCGGGGCGGCTGAACTCGGGCGGCACCTGCGCGCCTTGCTCGAGCGATTTGCGGAACTGCGTGCCGCTGACCTGCAGGCGCTGTTCGTCGCCATGCGGGCAGGTGCGGCCGGAAGCCATGCCGCCGCATTTGTGGCACCAGAACGAAAGGTCGATCTTCAGGGCTTGGGTTTCGAGCGCACCCCTGGGGATCTCGTCGAAGATCTGGTGCGCCTCGAAGGGGCCGTAGTAGCTGCCCACCCCGGCATGGTCGCGGCCGACGATCAGGTGCGAGCAGCCGTAGTTCTGCCGGAACAGCGCATGCAGCAGCGCCTCGCGCGGTCCGGCGTAGCGCATGTCCAGCGGATAGCCGGCCTGGACGATGGTCGAGGGCACGAAGTAGTTCTTCGCCAGCGCGGCGATCGCCCGCGTGCGGACCTCGGCCGGAATATCACCAGGCTTGAGCGCACCGAGCAGCGAATGCACCAGCACGCCGTCGCAGACCTCGATCGCCACCTTGGCCAGGTACTCGTGCGAACGGTGCATCGGGTTGCGGGTCTGGAAGGCCGCGATGCGCGACCAGCCATAGGACGCGAACAGCTTGCGGGTCTGCGCCGGCGTCATGAACAGGTCGCCGTACTTCTCGGGGAAGCCCCCTTGCGACAGCACCTTGACCGGCCCGCCCAGGTTGACCTCGCCCTGCTCCATCACCATCTTCACGCCCGGGTGGGCGGGGTCGGTGGTGCGGAACACGCGCACGCACTCGTGCGGCTTGTCGATTCCGTACTTCTCCTCGACCAGCATCGTGGCCAGCAGCGAGCCGTCGTCGGGGTCGACGAGCGCGACCGAGTCACCGGTCTTGATCGTCGCCGCGGTGGCGGTGTCGGCGGACAGCGTGATCGGGATCGGCCAGAACAGGCCGCTGGCGGTGCGCATGCCGTCGCACACCCCCCGCCAGTCGGCCTGCGTCATGAAGCCGGCCAGCGGCGTGAAGCCGCCGATTCCCAGCATGATGATGTCGCCGCGTTCGCGCGAGCTGACGCGCACTTTGGGCAGGGTCGCCGCGCGCGCACGCTCGTGCGCGAGCTCGGCGCCGGCCAGCAGCAAGGGCCTGAGTTCCGTCCCCCCGTGCGGTCGGACCAAGGTGCTCATCGATCGTGCCTTGCGTGCGGTTGGAAGTGGTCGATGCCAGACACCGCGCGAGGCGACCCTCCCGAGGAGGGGGTGCCAGGGCGCCTTGTTGGACCGTGGGGCATTAGGCAAGAATCGCCCGCACAGCGTCTACTACCGCGATGGAGGGCTCAAAATAACCCTTTTGGGGTATCGGTCCGCGGCACCTTGCGGCGGGTGATGGCGCGCCGCCGTCGAATCGGCAGCCCTCGAAGATACCCATGCGTGTATCACGGGTCTGGCCCGATGCCCCGGGCAGGCAAACAGTGTCCAATACGCGGGTTCGAGGCCGTCCGGGCAGGCACCGGCCGCTGTGCTTCGATCCACCGATGGAACGATCGCCAGGATGAGTCAAGCGCTGCGTTCGCCACTTCCGCTGCCATGCCGACGCGAGTTGGTCGGCCATCGATCCGACCGTGGCGTGGGTTTGACATGACGGTCCGTGTCCACCCATCGAAGGCCTCCACCGGCACCCGCCTGCTGGGTGAGCTGGCATCGGACCTGGCCTCCAGCGGCAACCTCCCCGAGTTGCTCGGCCGTTTCCTGGAGCCCTTGCTGCGGATGTCCGGTGCCGATGCGGGCGCCGTGCGGGCGATCTCGAGCGACGGCGATCAGATGCGCCTGATCAGTTGCCTGGGGCTGCCCGAGGCCGCTTCGCAGGTCGAGGGCTTGGTGCGCAGCGGCTGCGGCGCCTGCGGTGCGGCGGCCTCGGATGGCGTGCCCACCTGGGCCAGCGAGCTCTCGCATTGCGCCCGCCTCGGCGAGCTCGGCAGCGCGGGCGGCGACTTCCAGCGCATGGTGGCGGTGCCGCTGCAGCACCGTGGCCGCGTGCTCGGCGTGTACAACCTGTTCTTTGCCCAGGCCCACGAGCCCGCGCCCGAGGTGCTGGCGGTGCTCAAGTCGGTGGGCGAGCTGCTGGGCCTGGCGCTGAACAATGCCCGCCTCGAACACGAGCACCTGCGCGCCACCGTGATGCACGAGCGCCAGATGATGGCCGCCGAGGTGCACGACTCGATCGCCCAGACCCTGGCCTTCGTCAAGATGAGGCTGCCGCTGCTCGAAGAGGCCGCCGGCAGCCACGACGACGCACGCCTGATGCGTTACCTGGGTGACCTTCGAGGAGCGGTCGGTGAGGCGCATTCCAGCCTGCGCGCGATCATCAGCGAATTCCGCACCCCGCCCGATCCGCTCGGCCTGGACCATGCGCTGCAGGACCGCATGCGCCAGTTGCGCGAG
>Ga0209797_10000924_pt1 | contig 14785 bp, 15 predicted proteins | sample DOMMetBare3Fresh_2_FD_187472 | JGI IMG/M metagenome (GOLD analysis project Ga0209797, IMG submission 187472) | Wetland sediment microbial communities from St. Louis River estuary, USA, under dissolved organic matter induced mercury methylation -... | ecosystem: Environmental > Aquatic >... | reverse complement strand
AGCGAGTCGTCCAGCGGCGCGAGATCGTCGAGTGACCGGGCGCGGCTCAGCCCGAGGCGCAGCAGGCGGAGGTGGGCGCGCTCCCCGCTCTCGGTCCGCCCCGGAACGCGCGCCGCCTCGTCCAGGCGGGCGACCGCCTGGGCCGTATCCACCTGGGCGAGCCGGAGCGCGTCCTCGTACAGGCGTCGGGCCCGCTGCTCGGGGTTCAATCCCGGATCGCCGTCCAGCCGGCTCACGAGCGCGGAGGCCGTTCGCGGGTCCTGGCGGCCGAGCGCGACCACGATGCTGTCCCAGGCGAAGGCGGTGTCGTTCAGCGCGAGGACCGAATCGGCCAGCGCAAATGTCTCGTCGCTGCGCCCGGTGCCTGCCAGCGCGAGGAGGAGGTCATTCCGGCCGCGGGGATCGGGGCTCTCGCGCATGACCGCGAGCGCCTCCTCGTAGCGCCCGGTAAGTCGGAGGACGCGGGCATGGTGGAATCGCGCCTCGCGGCGCCGGACCGAGTCGTGGCTCTCGACCAAGGTGGCGAACGCCAGATCCGCACGCGCGGCGTCGCCCAGCTCGAGCTGGCACCGACCCAGCGCGAGCGCGGCCTCCTCGGCAAGATCGCCCGACCCGTCGATGAGGCTCAGCCGGCCGAGCGGGCCGACGGCGGCGGGGCACTGGTCGAGCCGGGCGAGCGCGAGGCCGCGGAGCACGTTTGCCCGGTCGGCGTGCTTGCTCCGGGGATGGCGCACCACCAGCGACTCGGCCCGGGTGATGACCTGGCCCCAGAGGTTGTTGGCCTCGAACACCCGGCCGTCCCGCTCGGCCTTGCGGGCCGACTTGGCGAGACGGTTGGTGTTGTACATCCCGTTGTAGTAGACGCAGCCGCCCAGGAGGGACGCGCCGACCAGCAGCGCGAGCAGGCCGGCCCGCGGACGGCGCCTCACTGCGCCGTCCCGGAGTCGGCGGCGGTTCCGGTCTTCCGCTCGTACTCGAGGAGGTATTCGACGACGGCGTCGGCGATCGAGGCGGCCAGGGCCTTCTGGCTGTTCCGGTTAGTCAGAAAGCGTCCGTCCTGGGGATTGGTGCTGTAGCCCAGCTCGACCAGGATCGCGGGACGCCGGGCCGTGGTCAACACCATGAACCCGGCCTGCTTGACGCCCCGGCTCTCCCCGGTGTGCACGCCCTCGAGGCCGCGCTGCACCAGCTCGGCCAGCCGGGCCGACTCCCGGAGGTGCTCGTTGAGCTGCAGATCCTTGAGAATGAAGTCGAGGCCCCCGACCGTGCTCGCGGCCGACTCGCCGGTTTCGAACCGCACCGCGTCGTTTTCCATCTGGGCCACCCGCGCCGCGTCCTCGGTCTTGGCTTCCGCGAGGAAGAAGGTCTCGAAGCCTCGGATGTCCATGTATCCCCGGCGCCGGACGAGCGAGTTCACGTGGAGGCTCACGAAAAGGTCGCAGGCCTCGGTACAGTAACCGCCGCGGTCCCCCAGCGCGATGAGCGTATCGGTGGTGCGCGTCATCCGGACGCCGATCCCACGGCGCTTCAGCTCGGCGCGCAGCAACATGCCCACCTGCAGGGTGACGTCCTTCTCGTGGATGCCTCGGGGAAAGAAGACGCCCGGATTGCCGGGGTCCACACCCCCGTGCCCCGGGTCCACGGTCACCATGTGCCCGGGCCTGAGACCGTTCGGGAGCCGGCCCGCGTCCGCGGGCGCCCGTCCCGCCAGCGTGGTGGTCCGGTCCCGCAGCTCCACCAGCCGGGCGGTCCGTGCGTCCCACCGGTACCGCTCGCCCAGGTAGTACGGCAGGATCTCGGCGACGAACTGGAACGGCAGGAAGAGGGTGTCACGCGCCAGCGTGGCCGGGTTCGCGAGCGGCATCAGCTGGCGGCTGAATTCGTAGAGCGGCGCGCCGACCAGGAAGCGGAACGATTGCCGGCCGACGACCACCTCGGCCCAGACCGAGTCCAGCCGCAGCTGGCCGCCGAGCGCCGCGACGAGCGGGCCGGCAGGCACGACCGGCGAGCCGCTGCCGTCGAGCTGCACCGGGATGCGGGCCTCGGCGCGGAGCCCGGCGATCGTCACCTCGCGCGGGAGCCCGGCGCGTCCGCCGCCCAGGAACACACCCAGGAGTGCCAGGGTGCCGATCACCCGCGATCCCTCGCCGGCGCTCGGGACAGCCCCCGGGAGACCGCCCGGGCGGTCTCGCGTTCGACTGCCCGGCGCTTCAGGTCCTCGCGCTTGTCGTGCTGTTTCTTGCCGCGGCCGAGCGCGATGACGACCTTGGCGCGGCCGTTCTTGAAGTACAGCTCCAGCGGCACCAGGGTGAGGCCCTTCTGCTCCACCGCGCCGATCAGCTTCTCGATCTCCCGCCGGTGGAGCAGGAGCTTGCGGGTGCGAACGGGATCATGGTTGTAGCGGTTGCCCTGCTCGTAGGGGGTGATGTTCATCCCGTCGAGGAAGACCTCGCCGTTGCGGAGCCGGGCGTAGGCCTCCTTGATGGACGCCTTGCCGCTCCGGAGCGACTTGACCTCGGTCCCGGTCAGGACGATGCCGCACTCCCACGTCTCCAGAATGTGGTAGTCGTGGGTCGCCTTGGGGTTGCGGGCGACGCTGTGCTTGCGCTCGACTGGCGGGGAAGAATCGGGGGTCACGTCACCATCCTAAGCAAAGGATAGGCCACCACTTCGAGGGGGTCAACGGGCCGGGTTGACCCTGCCTTCACGCCGCGCTAGCTTTGCGCCCTTCGCCGAAGTGGTGGAACTGGTAGACGCGCTGCGTTCAGGGCGCAGTGGGCGCAAGCCCGTGCGGGTTCGAGTCCCGCCTTCGGCATGGTGACCGCGTCCCCGCCGTGGGTCACACTGAACAACGCGAAGGGGGCATGCGTTCAGGCATGCCCCCTTCACTGCGTTCAGGGTGACTCCCTTCCGCCTACCGCCCTCCTGCCATCAGTAGCGCGCCATCCCGGGCTCGATTCGCTCCGCCCAGGCGTCGATGCCGCCGGCGAGGCTTCGCACCTTGTTGAAGCCGGCACCGCGCAGGATCTCCAACGCCTTGAGCGAGCGCGCGCCGTGGTGGCACTGGGTGACGATCTCGGTGTGGCCGTCCAGCTCGTTGAGCCGCTCGGGCAGCTGGCTCAGCGGGATGAGCCGCGCGCCGTCGATGTGGACGATCTCCCACTCGTGCGGCTCGCGGACATCCACCAGCACCAGATCATCGCCCTTGGCCTCGCGCTCGCGGCGGAACTCCTCGACGCTGATCTCCACGCCGGCGTAGTCGGGCTCAGCGCCGATGCCGCAGAAGGCCTGATAATCGATGAGCTCGTGGATGGTCGGCTGATCGCCGCAGATCGGGCAGTGCGGATCCTTCCGCAGCTTGAGCTCACGGAAGCGCAGCTTGAGCGCGTCGAACAGCACCAGCCGGCCGACGAGCGACTCCCCCGCCCCGATGATCCACTTGATCGTCTCCAGCGCCTGGATGCTCCCGATGATCCCGGGCAGCACCCCCAGCACTCCGCCTTCGGCGCAGCTCGGTACCAGTCCCGGGGGCGGGGGCTCGGAGTAGAGGCACCGGTAGCACGGGCCCTCCTTGGCGTAGAACACCGACGCCTGCCCCTCGAACCGGAAGATGCTGCCGTAGACGTTCGGCTTGCCCAGCAGGACGCAGGCGTCGTTCACCAGGTACCGGGTGGGGAAATTGTCCGTGCCGTCCACGACGATGTCGTACTCCCTGATGATCTCCAGCGCGTTCTCCGAGGTCAGTCGCACCTCGTGGCCGATGACGTTCACGTTGGGATTCAGGTCGGTCAGCCGCGCCTTGGCCGAGTCGAGCTTGGAGCGGCCGAGGGTGGCGGTGCCGTGGACGATCTGGCGCTGGAGATTGGTGAGGTCCACCACGTCGAAGTCCACGATGCCGATGGTGCCGACGCCGGCGGCGGCCAGGTAGAGCGACAGCGGCGAGCCCAGGCCGCCGGCGCCGATCGCGAGCACCCGCGCCGCCTTGAGCTTGCGCTGGCCCTCGACGCCGACCTCGGGCAGGAGGAGATGGCGCGAGTAGCGCAGCACCTCGGCGTGCGAGAGCTTGGGCAGCGCCGTCTCGGTGGCCGGACTGCCTCCCGCGATGCTGGGAACGATCGTGAGCACGTCGCCTTCGCTCACCCGGGTGGCGGTGGAGGCGAGCTGCCGGATGTCGGTGTCGTTGAGATAGAGGTTCACGAAGCTCCGCAGCCGCCCGTCCTCCTGGACCAGGTGGCGCTTGAGCCCGCCGTGGACGGCAAGCAGCTCGTCGAGCACCTCGCCGACGGTGGCGCCCGAGACGGCGATGGCGTCGCGGCCGCCGGTGAAGCCGCGGAGCGGAGTCGGAATGGAGACGGTCACGGACATCGTCACACCTCGCTGAACACGTCGAGGGACTCGGGATGCATCAGCGGGCGCTGGTCGTCCAGCACCCAGCTGGTCAGTTCGGCGCCCCGCCCGCGGTCCACCCGCACGATGAGATAACTGTACCACGGCCAGGCGTGCTCGGCGTCGAATGCCGACGGCGCCGCGGGGTGGTCGGGATGCGAGTGGTAGTAGCCGACGATCTCCTGCCCCGCCGCGCGGATCTCGGCGTCGAGCCGCCGCAGGTCGTCGGGCGCGATCAGGTAGCGGTGCGGATCGTCGGTGCGGCGGTTGACCGCCGGCGCGAGCCGGACGACCTCCTTCGCGCCGCCCGCCACCGTTCCGATCAGCGCGCCGCAGCACTCGGCGGGATAGGCCGTCTCGCCGTGCCGACGGATCTCGTCGGCCAGCGCGCCGGGGAGCCGGAGCGTCACGACTCCGCCCAGCGGTGCGGCTCGCTCAGGTAGCGGGCGCCGGTGTCGCAGCCGATGGCCACCACATGCGCGCCCGGCTCGCGGCGGACGATGTCCATGGCTGCCGCGACCGCGGCCCCCGCCGACCATCCCACCAGGTATCCGGCGCTCCGCGCCAGCCAGCGGGCGCTCCGGTCCGCCGTCTCGGTAGGGATCTCGGCGACGACGTCGACGACCGCGGGATCGTAGAGGGCAGGCGGTTGCGTCGTGGTGGCGAGATGCTTGAGCCCCTCCAGCCCGTGATAGGGCGAGTCCGGCTGCACCCCCACCAGCGTGACCGACGGATTCCGCTCCTTCAGGTAGCGGCCGGTGCCCATCATGGTTCCCGTCGTGCCCAGGGCGGCGACGAAATGGGTGATCCTGCCACCGGTCTGGGCCCACAGCTCGGGTCCGGTGGTCTCGCGGTGCGCCTGCGGGTTGGCCGGGTTGCTGTACTGGTCGGCGTAGAAGTACCGGTCCGGCTCGGCGTCCGCCAGCTCGCGCGCGCGGCGCGCCGCGCCCTCGGTACCCTCCATGCGATCGGTCACGACGACCTCCGCGCCGTACACCTCGAGCAGCGCGCGGCGTTCGGGGCTCGCGTTGGCGGGCAGGCAGATCGTGACCTCGACCCCCGCCGCCGCGCCCAGCATCGCGTAGGCGATCCCGGTGTTGCCGCTCGACGCGTCGAGCAGCCGCCGGCCCGGCACCAGCCCGCGCCGGAGCGCGTCGCGCAGGATGGCGCGGGCGGCGCGGTCCTTCACGCTGCCGCCCGGATTGAGCCACTCCGCCTTGAGCCAGAACCGGCCCGCACCGTCCGGCAGCTCCACCGGCAGGAGCGGGGTGTTCCCCACCGCCTGCCAGAGCGCAGGCTCCCGCACCAGCCATCGTTCCCGCACTGCCGTCATCCGTGCTCCTCCCAAACGAAAAAACCCGACCGGTCGGGTCGGGTTGCGGGCCGCAATACGGCGGCGCTAACTCGTCGACGAGATCCCGACCAGGTCCTGGACGTGGGGCTCCTCCTGCATCAGGTCGGCGAGGGAGATGCTCGCCAGCAACTCGTCCACGCGCTGCTGGAGCGCCTGCCAGACGGGCCGGATGCTGCAGGTGGTGTCCGGGCTACATCGCTCGGCGTCCACCGGGTGGGCGTCGCAGTTCACCTCGAAGGTCTGGTGCTCGGAGGCGGTCATCACATCCCGCACCGAGATGGCCGACGGCTCCTTGGCCAGGAAGTACCCGCCCTTGGCCCCGCGGACGCTCTCCACCAGCCCGGCCCGGCGCAGCCGCAGCAGGATCTGCTCCACGTAGTCGGCCGGCAGCCGCTCCGCGTCCGCGAGCTCGCGCGCGGCGACGGTCCCCCCGCCGGTCCGGCCGCGGCGGGCGAGGTGGAGGGAGATGATGAGGCTGTATTCGGTCCAGGTGGTGACCCGCATGAGGCCCAATATGGGCGGCCGAAGGTCGGGATTCAATGGGCAGGGGGGTGGCGGGCGGCTCCAACGGCGGGGCGGAGTGATTATCCCCCGCCCGGAATCCCCTTTCCACCCGGGACGCCGAGCTCGGTCATTGCCCGGAGATCGAGCACCTCCTCCAGTTCGGCCCCCTCGAGCAGCCGCTTCTTCATCACCAGCTCCTTCACGGTGAGCCCGGTGGCCAGCGCCTCCTTGGCCAGCTTGGCCGCTTCGGCGTAGCCGATCTTCGGGGCGAGCGCCGTGACCAGCGCCGGGCTCCGCTCGAGCCAGTGGGCGCACTGCTTCGCGTCCGCCTCGATGCCGACCACGCACCGCTCGGCGAAGACCCGGGTGGCGTTCCCCACGATGATGAGCCCGAACACGATGTTGTGCGTGATGACGGGCATCATCACGTTGAGCTCGAGCTGTCCCGCCTCCGCGGCGAGCGCCACCGTCGTGTCGAGCCCGAGCGCCTGGTAGCAGACCTGGTTCACCATCTCGGCGATCGACGGGTTCACCTTGCCCGGCATGATGCTCGACCCCGGCTGCACGGCCGGCAGCACGATCTCCGCCAGCCCCGTCCGCGGCCCCGAGGCGAGCAGCCGGATGTCGTTGGCGATCTTGTTGAGATCGAGCACGTACGCGCGGAACGCCCCGCTCAGCGTGGCCACGTCGCCCATGGACTGCATGAGCTGGATCCGGTCCTGCCCCTCGCGCAGCTCGAGCCCGCTCACCTGGCGCAGGTACTTCACCATGAGCGCGGGATACTCGCGCTCCGCGTTGATGCCCGTGCCCACGGCGGTGCCGCCGATGTTCATCTCCCGGAGCCAGTCGGCCGCCTGCGCCAGCTTCTGCCGGTGGCGCTGCACGGTGTGACCGTACGCCGCGAACTCCTGGCCGAGCCGGATGGGGGTGGCATCCTGGAGATGGGTGCGGCCGGACTTGATGATGTCGTCGAACTCGGTGCCCTTGGCCAGCAGCGAAGCGGCCAGCGCGTCGAGCGCGGCGAGTGCGGCAGGGAGGGTGGCCAGCACCGCGAGCCGCATCGCCGTCGGAATCACGTCGTTGGTGCTCTGCGCCATGTTCACGTGATCGTTCGGGTGGACCGGGGCATATCCGCCGCGCGGCGACCCGAGGATCTCGTTGGCGCGGTTGGCGAGCACCTCGTTAACGTTCATGTTGTGGCTGGTGCCCGCGCCCGCCTGATAGACGTCCACGATGAACTGATCGCGATGCCGCCCGCCGAGCACCTCGTCCGCGGCCTGCACGATGGCGTCGGCCAGCCGCGGCTCGAGCCGTCCGGTTTCCTTGTGGGTCAGGGCCGCGGCGCGCTTGATCCAGACGACGGCGTCCACGAAGGCCGGCAAGGGCCGGAGTCCCGAGATCGGGAAGTTCTCCGCCGCGCGCAGGGTCTGGATGCCGTACAGCGCATCGGCGGGCACGGCCTTCTCGCCGAGGGGATCGCGTTCGAGGCGGGTGGTGGTCATGGTCTGGTAATGATACCGGCCCTCGAGGAGACCGACAACCGATGAGCGACTACTTCCGGCAGATCGCGGCGGCCGCGAGCTTCGGCGCCGACAAGCCCGGCAAGGCCGACCTGTTCACCGGCCGACATCTGTTCGTGGGGATCAACTGCTTCGAGCCTGGGCAGACCCAGCGGGTGCACACCCACGCCGGCGCCGACAAGTTCTACCTGGTCGTGAGCGGCCGGGCGCGCATGACGGTCGGCGAGGAAACCCGGGAGGCCGGACCGGGGACGGTGGTGTGGGCGCCGGCCGACGTGCCGCACGGCGTGGCCGAGGCGCTAGAGCGGACCGTGCTGCTCGTGGGGATTGCTCCAGCGCCCCACTAGGTGGCGGAGCGCCGGCCAGCCGTAGATCCGCGCGGCGAGCACGACGCCGAGCAGCACGCCGATCCCGTTGGTGTAGAACCGCCAGACCAGCAGCAGCCACCCTTCCCCGCCACCCAGGTCGCCGGCGGCCCCGCCGAGGAACCCCAGCTCCACCGCGCCTGCGCCCGAGGGGGTGGGCAGCACCAGCTGGCTATAGAGCAGCGCGAACGAGCCGACGGCGAGGGGGCCGAGCGCCGGCGGGCTCGGCAGGGTGAGCGCCAGCACCGGGAGTATCGCCACGCGGGTGGCCAGGTTGATGAAGCTGAGCGGGACGCTCGCGACCAGCGGCCATACCGGCATGCGCCGCCAGTAGACCCGCGCGCGCTTGACCGGACGCCTGAGCTGCCGCACCGCGGGCGAGGCGACCCGCCGCGCGGCGTGCCACGCCACCACGCTCGCCACCACGACCGCCACCACCCACGGCCAGGCCGACGCAGCCGCGGCGCTCAGCCTGGGCCCCGCCACCAGCCACCATGCCGGCGCGTAGCGCCAGACGAGCCACCCGGCCGCGACGATGATGACCGGCCAGGCGGCGAGCACCTCGAGGCTGATCGCCACGAATGCCGCGGTGGCCGGGACGCGGGACCGGAGCATGCCGGCGAGCCGCGCCGGCTCCCCGCCGATCCGGAGCGGGGTGAGCGCGCATGCCGCGTCGCCGAAGGCGTTGAGCACGAACGAGTCCCATAGGGTCATGCGGTGGCCCAGCCCCTGCACGATCCACTGGATGCGCCAGGCGCGCGCCAGGAGATCGGCCGCCACCAGCCCGACGCACAGCAGATGCGCCTGAACCGGTGTCATCCCACGAGCGCGGTGTAGGTGATGGGGCGGTGGCGGGCCAGCCAGCGGTCGAGCGTGGGACCGAGCGCCGCCGCCGTCGCGGGGTGGCCGAGGTCCTGCGGGTGGAGGGCGATGCGCGGGAGGCGGGCCCCGCCCTGCAGCGCCCAGCGTGCCCGGGCGACGGCCAGCGAGCCCCACGCCCGGACCGCTCCGCGCGCGCTCCAGCGCACGACGGGTGACGGGACGCGCCTTCCCGACGGGAACAGATGGATGGCGCGATCATCCTCGCTGAACCCGAGCCCGGTCCCGCCGGCGGCCCGGTGTCCCTCGTCGCGCGCCAGCCAGGCGGGCGGCACGAACCCGACCGGATCGAGCCCCAGTGCCCGCAGCCGCGCGCGGCCGCGTTCGATCCGCTCGCGCGCGGCGGCTGCGTCGAGGGTGAGGAACTCGCCCTCTCGCGCGGTGCGGCCCCAGGCGCGGAGCTCGTCGGCGAAGCGCCGGGGCAGCCCCACCTCGTCGTGCCGCTCGCCGTGCAGCACGATCTCGGCGCCCTCGCCAGCGCGGGCACGGAGCCAGGCCACGAAGGCGGGGTGCGCCTCGAGCGGCCACTCGCCGTGCCAGTCGGGGACCACCAGCAGCGCCGGCCGCACGCCGCGCTCGGCGCAGAGCGCCCACAGACGCGCGACGCCCTCCGCGAGTGCCGGGGTGACGTCGTGAATCGAGACGAGCAGGCTCACGACCGCAGGATTCCGCGGTAGACGTCGAAGATGCGGTCGAGCACCGCGTCCCAGCCGTGGTGGACCACGGCGTACCGTCGGCCGGCGGCGCCGAGCTCCGCGAGATCGCCGCGCAGGAGCTGCTCCGCCTGGTCGGCCAGCGCGACCGGATCGCCCGAGCGGAACACCGCCCCGGCGCCCGAGCGTGCCACCGTCTCGGCAACGCCGCCCCGGTCGGCGGAAAGGAGCGGCGTCCCGCTGGCCAGCGCCTCGAGCGCCGACAGCCCGAAAGTCTCGATCGAGCACGGCGCGACCGCCAGGTCCACCGCCGCGAGCAGATCGGCCAGCCCATCGCGGTCCCGCTGGAAGGGCAGCCAGTGGAACCGCTCGCTGCCGGGCCGGCGCTGCAGCCTCCGGCGGGCGGGCCCCTCGCCCACGAGGACCAGCCGTGCTCCGGTCCGCCGCTGGACCTCGGGCCACGCGGTGAGCAGGAGGTCGACTTCCTTCTCGACCGCCAGCCGTCCCACGTACATCGCGAGCGGCCCCTCCGGCAGACCGTGGCGGCGCCGGGTCTCCGCGGCCGCCTCGCGCCGCGCGGGATGGAACAGCTCGAGATCCACGCCCAGCGACACGCGGACCACCCGGTCCACGCCGGCCCGCTCGAGCTCGCGGGCCACGAAGTCGGACGGGGCGAGCGTCGCCCGGACCATCCGGCCCAGGCGGCGGACGTAGCCCCAGGCCAGCCGGGCGGCCTCGCGCCGCAGGCGCCCAGCGTGCTCCGGCCACGGCGCAATGACCCGCGGAAAGTTGCTGTGGTAGAACCACACGACCGGCACGTCCATCCGGCGCGTGGCCAAGTGCACCAGCCACGGCGCGAACCAGGTGCTGCCCACCTCGATCAGGTCGGGCCGCTCGTGCGCCACGATGCGGCTGGTGGAGCGGGTCGCGAGCATGAAGCGGTAGGGCTTCTGGGTGGGGACGGAGGGCCCGTGGAGCCGGTAGCAGCGGACGCCGCTCGCCTCGAGCACCTCGTCGCGGGCGCCGGGGACGACGATCGTCTGGCGCAGGTCGGCCCGGCGCTGCACGTAGCGCGCCTTCTGAAGCAGGTAGGTCCGGACGCCGCCGGTGGTGTCGCCGAAGAATTCCGTGATGTCCAGGACGCCGAGCCCGGCGGCGGGCCGGAGGCGGGGAGGCAGCTCGAGGCGGGAGATGTCCACCGAGGCGCGCACCCCCGCGGAGGCGATCGCCTCGAGGTCGAGCATCCCTCCCGCGGTGGTCTCAGTCAGAGCAGTCCCCGAGTGGGTAGACGGTGCCGCAGTTGGGGCACGGATTCTTGCAGCCCCACGCCCGGGCGAGCACAGGGAAGCCGCAGCGGTTGCAGGCGGGCGGACGCCCGTCCGCCGGCGCGCTAGCCAACGGGGAACGCCCCCCTCAGGAACGGATTGGTGAGCCGCTCGATCCCGATCGTCGTGTCGCGACCGTGGCCGCTGTGGACCACGGTGGAATCGGGGAGCGAAAGGAATTGCGACTGAATGCTGGCCATCAGCGTGGCGTAGTCGCCGCCGGGCAGATCGGTCCGCCCGATCGAGCCGTTGAACAGCACGTCGCCGCCGAACACCATGTCGTGGCCGACGAAGCTCACGCTGCCGGGGGTGTGGCCCGGCGTGAAGCGCACGTCGAACGTGAGCCGGCCGACCTGAAGCGCCATCCCCGGCTCCAGCGCGACGTCGGGCGGCGGCGGCGGCTCGAGCTGCATCCCCATCCAGGCGCCGAACTGCGGCAGCGCGTCGTAGATCGGCCGGTCGAGCGGGTGGAGGTGGATCGGGGCCCCGGTGGCGCGCCGGACGGCGCCCACGCCCAGGATGTGGTCGATGTGCGCGTGGGTCAGCCAGATGGCGCGAAGCGTCCAGGCCCGGGTATCGAGCTCGGCGAGAAACATCGCCGGCTCCTCCCCGGGATCGATGATGACCGCCTCCCGGGTCCGCCGGTCCGCCACCAGGTAGCAGTTTTCGGCGAACTGCCCATTGGGCAGCGCGACTACTTCCAGCTCAGACACCGACCTTGGCCCCCAGCACGCCGCTCCGGCGATCCTTCAGGAACTTCTCCACCGCGATCGCCGCCGTGGTCGCGTCGCCGACGGCCGTCGTCACCTGCCGGGTGAGCTGCACCCGCAGGTCGCCGGCGGCGAAGAGGCCCGGGATCGAGGTCATCATGCGGTCGTCAGTGATGATATAGCCGCCCGCGTCGTGCGCGAAGTGCTGCTTCACCAGCCCGGTGTTGGGCCGGAAGCCGATGAAGACGAAACAGCCGGTCACGGGCAGCGTGAGCCGGCCGCCGGTGATCGTGTCCTCCAGCAGCAGGGACTGCAGGCCGGCGGGCCCGCCCTTGAGCTCCAGCACCCGCTTGTTCCAGATCACCTCGATCTTCGGATTGGCGAACAGCCGCTCCTGCAGCATCCTCGAGGCACGGAACTCGTCCCGCCGGTGAATGACGTACACCTTCTCGGCGTACCGCGTCAGGTAGTCCGCCTCCTCCACCGCCGCGTCGCCTCCACCCACCACCGCGATCGTCTCGCCCTTGAAGAAGGCGCCGTCGCACACCGCGCAGTAGGATACCCCGCGTCCGGCGTATTCCAGCTCGCCCGGCACCTCGAGCTTGGTGGGCGTGCCGCCGGCCGTCAGGATCACGGCGGGCGCCTCGTAGGTGGTCCCACTCGTGGTGGCGACCTCGAAGATTCCGTCTTCCCGCCGGACGATAGACTCGACGGTCTCCTGCCGGATGTCGGCGCCGAACCGGACGGCGTGCGCGGCCATCTTCTGCGCCAGCTCCCGCCCCAGGACGTGGTCGAAGCCGGGATAGTCGTCGATCCATTCGGTGTTGAGCAGCTCACCGCCGGGCACGCCACGCTCGAGCAGGACGGCCTTCAGCATGCCCCGGCCCGCATACATCGCGGCGCAGAGGCCGGCCGGCCCCCCGCCCACGATGATCAGCTCGAACTCCTCGGTACGGCTCATCCCGCTCCCCGTCGTCAGGTTCCGTCAAATATAGAACAGGCAAGGGTTCCCGCGCCTCGAGCCCTAGGCGGCCGGGGACCCGAGGTGGAGCAGGCTGGCGGCGCCGTGGCAGGCCGAAATGGTGGCGACGAGAACGTCGGTCGGGTGGCCGGCGGCGCCGGCCTCGGACACGAGCGCGTCGCCGGCGAGGACGGTCTCGACGTCGAACATGCCCACTCCGTAGACCCGGTGCCTGCAGGTGAAGAGCACGGGTCCTGCCGTCGGGTTGGTGGCAGCCAGCCGGCTGGCCAGCCGGTGCATGGCCTCGGTCATGTCCCACGTGCGCGGGGCGCGGATCACCGGGCAGGTCGCGGGCTCGATGCAGTGAATGGGGCAGAGCCAGTCGGCGAAGGATACGAGGCGCGTCCCGTCCGGGGCCTCGCTGTCGTAGGGCGTGCCGGGCCCCACCGGAACGGCGCGCCGCTCGATGGTCCGGCCGGGCCAGCGCTGCCGGGCCCGGCGCAGCAACCACTCGTACATGAGATGCGGCATGAGGGGGGACGGGACGATGGCGTCGGGCGGGTCGCTGCGCGGCGGGGCGGCGGCCAGGTAGCCGTCGAAGAATGCGCCCCACTCCTCGATCATCAGCGAAGCGCCGGTTGAGCCCGGCAGCTCGCGGGTGAAGCGGCACGCGGGGTCCCGATCCACCACCAGCAGGCGCCGCCACTGCGCCGCTCCCTCGGCGCGCGCCCGAAGCAGCTGGCCGGCGTAGAAGGTGCCGTAGCACCCGCCGCCGACGATTACGACGTCGCCGAGCGCGATGCTAGCCGAGCAGCCGGCCGCCATCCACCACCAGCACCTCGCCTGTCACGAAGTCGCCGCCTTCGAGCAGGTACAGCAGCGCCGCCGTGGCGTCCTCGGGACCACCCAGACGCCGGAGCGGCGTGGTCCGAGCCAGGCGGTCCCGCTCCTCCGCGTCGTACTCGTCGGGCACCAGCACCGCCCCCGGCGCGATGGCATTGACCGTGACCTCGGGGGCCAGGGCGCGCGCGAGCACCCGGGTGAGCATCACCACGCCGGCCTTGCTCACCGAGTGCGCGGCGAAGCCGGGCCACGGCTGCAGCCCGCTCAGGTCGGCGAGGTTGACCACCTTGCCGCGGGCGGCGCGGAGCGCCGGGGCGGCGCCCTGGGTGCAGAAGAACACCGACCGCAGGTTGAGGTCGAACACCGCGTCGTACTGGGCCGGTGTGGTCTCCTCGAACGGGAGCCGGTGCATGGAGGCGGCCGAATTGACCAGGACGTCGAGTCCGCCCAGCTCGGTGGCGACCCGGCGCGGGAGCTCGGCGGCGGCCTCCGCGTCGGTCAGGTCGGCGGCAAAGCAGGCGGCCTGCCCGCCCGCGGCGACGATCTCGTCCCGCAACGCGACGGCGCCCGAGGTGGAGCTGTTGTGGTGGATGGCGACGGCCATCCCGCGGCCGGCCAGCGCGCGCGCCATGGCCGCGCCGAGCCGTCGGCCGGCGCCGGTCACGAGGGCGACCCGGCCGCGGAGCTCCATCAGCTCCGGTCGCGCGGCGCGATCGGCAGGATCTCGCCCGTCGGCGCGTTCGGCCCCGAGACCGCCAGCGAGAGTACGCCGTGGGTCAGGTCGTCCATCTCCACGTACGCCGCCTCCGCCCCCACGGCGGCGACGTTGTCGGCGGTGCGGGCCATGCCGGGGGCCACCGCGTTGACCCGCACCTTCCGGTCGGCCAACTCGAGCGCCAGGCTCCGGGTGAACCCGGCCACCGCCGCTTTCGCCGCCGAATAGACGGCCATCGGGCTCTGCGGCTCGAAGTAGGCGATCGACGCGAAATTCACGATGCAGCCCCGGCTCTGCGTCAGCGCGGGGATGGCGGCCTGCGAGACGAGCACCGTGGTCTTGAGGTTGATGGCCAGCTCGCGCTCGAGGTCCGTCGCGGTGAGCCGCTCGATCGGCCCGTACGTCGTGAGGCCCCCCGCCACGTTCACCACGACGTCGAGCCGCCCGAAGTGCCGGAGCGCCGTCTCGACGGCGAGCGCGGCGATGTCGGGCTCGGTCAGGTCCCCCGCACAGGGCCGGGCGTCCACGCCCTGCGCGCCGAACTCGCGCACCCGCTCGGTGACGCCGACG